>Ga0182030_10013447_pt1 | contig 16280 bp, 16 predicted proteins | sample 812S3MmetaG_FD_121299 | JGI IMG/M metagenome (GOLD analysis project Ga0182030, IMG submission 121299) | Permafrost microbial communities from Stordalen Mire, Sweden - 812S3M metaG (Illumina Assembly) | ecosystem: Environmental > Terrestrial > Soil > Wetlands > Permafrost | place: Sweden...
CTGGTCGGCCTGGTCCTGTTGATCGTCGTGCTGATTTCGGTGGCGTGCTGGGTTCCCCTGATACGGCGCCTCATGCGCGGCCTTTCGCAGGTAACGCAGGCGGCCGGGCAGATTGCGGAAGGACATTTTGACGTGCACGTGGCGGCGGATCGCGGCGACGAACTCGGGCAGCTGGGCGCGGCCGTGAATCAAATGGCCGGCAGACTTTCCGGATTCGTGCAAGGGCAGAAACGCTTTCTGGGTGACATCGCGCATGAGCTGTGCTCACCCATCGCGCGCATCAATTTCGCGCTCGGCGTGCTGGAGCAGCGCACGGGCGATGAAAATCTGGAGCACGTGAAAGACGTGCGCGAAGAAGTGGAGCACATGTCGGCGCTGGTGGCCGAGCTCCTGACGTTTTCTAAAGCCGGGATGCAGCCGACCGAAGTGCAGCGCGTGCCCGTGGGCGTGGCGGAAACGGCACGCAAGGCCGCGGCTCGCGAGTCGACGCCGGATAGCAATATTCATGTGGACGTGGACGACACGCTGCGCGTGCTGGCCGATCCCGAATATCTGCTGCGGTCCTTTTCCAATTTGATCCGCAACAGCGTTCGCTACGCGGGCTCCTCCGGGCAGATTCAGATCACCGCCAACAACGAAATCGACGGCGTGGTGGTGATCACGGTGGCCGATAGCGGTCCCGGATTGCCGGAAGAAGCGCTGGAAGAAGTGTTCACGCCGTTTCATCGTCCGGAGCTTGCTCGCACGCGCGAAACGGGCGGTGCGGGATTAGGACTCGCGATCGTGAAATCCTGCGTGGAAGCCTGCCGCGGAACCGTGCGCTGCCGCAATCGCCAGCCGCATGGATTGGCGGTCGATATTCGGCTCGCAGCGGCGTAGTAAACATTCCGATTGCGATGGCAAGAGTCCGCCTTTTATTCGTAGTACGCTAGCGGCATGAGCTTCGTCCTCCTGGTCGCCTTTGCGTTTGCACTCCTGATCGTCATTTCGAGCATCCGGATTGCCCGCGAGTACGAGCGCGCCGTGGTCTTCCGGCTGGGGCGCTACGTCGGTCTGCGGGGACCTGGTCTTTTTTTGCTGATCCCTCTCGGCATTGAAAATGAAACGCGGATCGATTTGCGAGTCGTCACCAATCCCATTGAACAGCAGGAGACCATCACGCGCGACAGCGTCACGGTGAAGGTCAATGCCGTGCTCTGGTACCGCGTGGAGGATCCGCAGAAAGCGGTGCTCACGGTGGAAAACTTTCGCGCCGCCGTGCAACAGGTGGCGCTCACCAGTCTGCGGAACGTGATCGGCCAGCACGATCTGGACGAGGTCCTGAAAGCGCGCGACCAGATCAACGCGCTCTTGAAGAAGAACGTCACCGAAGTCACCACCCCTTGGGGTGTGGCCGTGGAACTGCTGGAAATGAAGGACGTCGAGATTCCTCAGGACATGCAGCGCGTGATGGCCATGGAAGCCGAAGCGATGCGCGAAAAGCGCGCCCGCATTATCAAAGCGGACGCCGAACTAGAGGCTTCAAAGAAGTTGGCGGACGCCGCTCAGCTCATGGTCGGCAATCCGGCGGCTCTCGAATTGCGACGCATGCAGATGGTCTCCGAAGTGGGAGCCGAAAACAACAGCACCACCGTCATCATGATTCCGGCCGAGTTCGTTCACATCGCCGGAAGTCTCTCGAAGTTTCTCGAAGGCAAGAGCTAACGCAGGCGTTCCGCTCACTTGACACCGCGTGCCGCCCGTGGAAAGCAACAGCGGGCTTGATCTATCGCATGTGAGCTGGCACGCCAGACGCTTGATTCAGCGCTCGCCTCGGCTATTCCAAAAACATGGAGTTGATTTTCGAGGTCCGCGACACAGAAGAAGGCGGATATTCCGCGCGCGCTTTAGGCCGCGCGATCTTCACCCAGGCCGACACCTGGGACGAACTTCGCGCAAACGTTCAAGAGGCGACGTCGCTTCACTTCGAGGACGCGGCGGCGCAGCCGAAGCTAGTGCAGCTTCACTATGTGAAGGACGAATTGATCCCCGTCGAAGCCGCATGACACTGCCGCGCGGCGTTTCCGCGGAGCGTCTAGTCCGCATGCTCGAGCGTTGCGGCTACGTCCTGGCTCGTCAAAAAGGGAGCCACCTATGAATGAAGCACGAAGGCCCGCCGGCCTATTCCATTACTGTCCCTGCTCACAATCCCCTGAAAACCGGAACACTGCATGGCATTCTTCCGGAGGTCGCTCAGATGAGATCCATGGATATCGAATCGCTCGCGGCCCTGCTGTAAGAAGCGCGAAACCGCCCTTGACAATGCAGTTTCCGCCTCGGATACTGACGTGACATGGACCGCACTTCAGGAATCTTCTCTCGCCGCAATTTCTTGACCGGAGCCGCGGCGCTCGGGGCCGCGGGATTGGTCGCGCAGCAGGAACTTTTCTCACAGAACGAAGCTCCTCTGCCGAAACATCGGCGGCTGGATTTGCATCACCACTTCGCTTCTCCCGGCTTGAAGAAGCGCATGACGGAAGTGAAGCGCCAGGGATGGGACACCTTCCAGCCATGGAGCGCCGAAAAAGATTTGGAAGCGATGGATCTGGCCGAGGTGCAGACGGCGTTTCTGTCGTGCTCCACGCCGGGTGTGTGGCTGGGCGACGATTTCCGCATTGAGCGCGATCAGGCCATTACCCTTTCGCGCGAGATGAACGAATACGCCGCGCGCCTGATCAGCGATCACAAAGGCCGCTACGCCTCGTTCATCACGCTGCCGCTTCCCGATGTGGACGCGAGCTTGAAGGAAATAGCATACGGCTTCGACACGCTGCATTGCGACGGCGTAGGGCTCCTCACCAGCTACGGCGACATTTGGCTCGGCGATAAGAAACTGCAACCCGTGTTCGAAGAGCTGAACCGCCGCAACGCGACTGTCTACACGCATCCGACGGACGCGACGTGCTGCCACAACCTGGCCAACGCCAATCCGCTGACGCTCGAATGGCTGGTGGATACGGCGCGCAGCATCATGAGCATCATTTCCGAAGGTGGCCCCGGCATGGGCGGAGCAGCCGCGGAAGGGGGACGCGGGGGACGTGGAGCGGCGCGCGAGCCGAGCCCGGCGACGCGTTTTTCCAATTGCAAATTCATCTGGTCGCACGCCGGAGGCGCGCTGATCGGCGTGGCCAGCCGCGTGGTCGGCGGGATCAGTGCCGCGCAACTGGCGGCTCCCGCACCGATGAATTCGCATCTGTATCACATCCGCCGATTCTTCTACGATACGGCGGGGTCCACCAATCCGGTCCTGATGCAGGGCATCGCGCGACTGGCCGGAGCGTCGCAAATCGTATTCGGATCGGATTATCCGTTTGGAGGACAAGCCGGCATCAAGGGCATCGCCGACGGATTGCTGACGTGCGGATTCACGCAGGATGAATTGCGCGGCATCGATCGCGAGAACGCGGTGCGCATTCTGCCGAAGTATTAGCCCGTGTTTGGAGTCGCTCGCGGCGCAGTTGGTTCCCGCACTCCAAAAATCGCAAAACTGGAGCGTGCATTATAATGAAGCTGTGCAAAAACGGCTACCGGTTTCGCGCAACACTTCAAAAATCAAGCACTTGAAGTTTGCCGAAAAAAGCCCGAAAAATAACGCGTTTTAAGGCGATTTAAGGGCACTTTGCGGCGTCGGCGGGGCCAACGTACCGGCGCGGACGATCATGCGCCTACGTGCTCCCTAGGCCCCTAGAAACGGAAATTGGAAAATCGAATATCGGCAGCCCGCGCCCGTTCCCGCAAAATCGGGCCGGGAGATCAGAACGTAAACCGCAGCTGCAATTCGCCGCGCCGATTGTTGGCGTTTTCCGAAAATCCTTCGCCGTTCAAATTGCCCGCCATCTGGTTGGCCTGCCCAAACAAGGGCGACGTGATGTTCCCAATGATCGGCCCCGGATTGGTGTGATTCAAAATATTCCGAACCGACGCCGAAATGCTCAAGCTATAACGCCGCGTGCTGGCGGGCGAACTGAAAAAGCCACCGCCGCTGGCCTTCGTTGCGTTTTCCCGTTTCGGTCCGAGCTCGATGGTTTTCGCGATGCGCAGGTTCATCATGATCTGACCGGGGCCGCGTCCGAAATTGCGTCCGATGATCTGCTCGCCGGGGATCGGATTCGGATCGAGCAATCCATATTGCGTCTGGATCAATCCTGGACGCGTGGGATCGGTCGCGATGCCGGGGCGGCTATTGAGCAGCGTGGTCGCATACAGATCGTTTCCCGTGGTGATGTCGAAAGGCGCGCCCGATTGCAAGTTCAGCAGCGGACTGATGCGCACATTCCATTTGGTGTTAAGCGACGTCGTCAGGCTCACGCGCTGGCGGATGTCGGTGGCGGCGGGGCCGTAGTCGCCTTGCGTCGTATACGGGCTCGCGGGAAACGTTCCGACGCCGTCCGTATCGCTCATCGCGCGATTCAAAGTATACGAGCCATTGATCGAAATGGCCGAGCTGACCTTCGACGTCACGTTCACAATCATCTGATTCTGGTTATAACGGCCGTTCGATACCATTTGGAAATCCGGGCCGGGATGGCCCAGTGGATAAATGGCCGCCGCCGGATTCGTCGCCGAGTAGGTTCCTTGCAGCGGTGCGTTGATATCCTGCGACTTCAACATATCGACGCCATGCGAATTCGAATATGTTACGGCGAGCGTCGTTGCGAAGGGTAGCTGACGTTCCACGGAAAAAGCCGACTGCATGAGCCGAGGCGCGCGCACGTCGGGCGCGATGGTTTGAATGATCGTGGCCGCGGGAGTGGCGACCGCCGCGAGCGCCGCGCCCGTCGGCACATTCGGAAAGAAGTTTGGCGAATCGATGACGTAGGACTGCTGTACGATTCCGTTGTAGCGTTCCGCCGCCAGCGTATTCGCCATCACGAAACGGTCGTAGAAAATTCCGAATCCGGCACGCACGACGGTCTTGGCTTTCGCCGATTTCGCCGTACCACCCGGAGCCCAGGCGATCCCCAGCCTTGGCGCAAAGTCGAGATGATCGCCGATGTTGGTTTGAATTTCGTAACGCAGTCCATAGCTCAGCGTCAAATTAGGACGCACGCGCCAATCGTCGCCGACGTACGCTCCGATATCGAACTGACTCACGTTGCTCCTGGGATTTCCCGTGACGATCGAGAATTGCGTGGCTCCGCCGCCCAGCGCTTGAATCTGCGCCATGGACAAACCTTGCGCTTGAAACAGCAGCGTGCGGCGATACTGCTCCAGCGAGCTGATCGAAATCATGACCGGCTGCCCCGTGGAACCAAGCACCGGCTGGTTGTTGGCGTCGAGCTCGGGGGCCAGCCCTCCGCTGAAGGTGAACGTGCCGTTGAAATTCAGGGGCGTTGTGTCGTGATCGAATTCGTCGCGCAGACGGATGCCGAACTTGAACAAATGCGTTCCGTGAACCACCGAGGCGTCGTTGTGCGACTCATAACCGTTGAACGTGTCGAGGTTGCGGCCCAACGTGGAACCGCCCGAGGTAAACGATCCCAGCACCAGCGTCGCGGGACTGTCGCCATAGGGAGTGACCGTACCCGCATTGCGGTAGTAGCGGAAGCGCAGATCGAAAATGGCAGGCCCGGCGACAATCGTGTCCATCGCTTGCACGGTCGTCAGCGCGTACACGGTGTGATAGCCGCGCGAAGTCAGATTGAATCCGCCGATGCCCGGGCCTTCGAGATCCCCGAGCGTTAAGGAATAACGCAAGGTGAAGGTATTGTTGGCGCTCAACTGGCGATCGATGCGCGGATTGATCCGGGTGCGCTTCTGAATCACCTTGTAGTTCTGCATCAGGGGCGAAGCCATGAGCGTCGCGGGATCCAACACCACCGCGTTGATGATCGCTCCGTTGTCGACGTTATTCTGATTGGCGTCCAGCGAGAACGACGTGCGCTTGCCGAGAGGACCGGTGATGGTGTTTTCCCATTCGTTCAGCAGCAGCGGAGCCTTCGTCGCCGAATAAGGATTGCGCCCGTTCCACACATCGTCGCCCAAGTTGTAGTTCAGGTTTCCGCGAAAGCGATCGGCGCCCGGCTTGGTGGTAATTTCAATCCGGCCGAAACCGAGGCGATCGTACTCCGGCGAAAAGGGATTCGAATTAATGCGGACCTCGCGGATGGATTCCTTCGGCGGCAATTCTCCGTTGCTGAACCCGTCGACGTAAACCGATCCTCCGTCGGGTCCGGCCGAAGGTCCGGCGAGCGCCTGCAAGTCCGCCATCATGTCTTCGGGATTATCGGAAACGGCATCCAGATCGTTGCCGGCGAGCACCATGGCCGATGCATTGTTCGCCGCATCGGTATTCACGGTGGGCGCGGCGTTGTCTTCCACGGTGACCGTCTGCACCACGGTCTCGATTGATAAGCGGAGGTTCAACACCTGCACGCCCCCCGTCAGCGCAATCTTAGCGGGAGTTCCTTGCGTGAGCTGGGGAGCCGACGCCTGCACGGCATACTCTCCCGGCGCCAGGTTCAGGAAGCGATACGCTCCGGAGCCATCGGCATCGGCCATCTTCGCGGCTCCTGGGTTACCAGATGGGTTGCCAGCGGGACCGGTGAGCGTCACCTTCGCATTCGGAACGTAAGAGCCGCTGGAATCGGTGACGATGCCGCGCAGCGTGGCCGTGCCGTTTTGCGCCCAGGCCATGGCCGCCAGCGTCACTAGACAGCACAGCAGGCCGCATAGAGACACGAATCGCCGCAACGCGCGCGCCCGTTTTCGCCTTGGAAGATTCGGAAGCACCCACATTAGTCTATCCGGGAATGCTGAGGATTTGCAGAAGGCGAACGAATGGTGGGGCGGGGCTTCGGCCCTGCGCGCCGTCTTTCCAGGCGGCGCAGAATGGATCCGGCCCATCCCTGACAAAGACAGCCCGGCTCGCAGCCCAGAAGGGCTGCCCCACATCGGAGCTAGCGAATGCGTTTGCGCAACAACGCGAGCGCTGCGAGTCCGGCGCCGAGCATGCCGACGGTTCCGGGTTCGGGAGCCGTCGTGAATTCGAGGTTCGGCCCAAAATTGGTTACGGTGCCAGTCACGGTCGGGAACGCGAGCGAGTTCCCGTACGCATATCCCCCGTACACGAACGAAAAGCCGGGCGACGGAGTGATGGACGCGTCGTCGGTGTAGGCGTAATCATCGACCACACCGCTGGAACCCATGATCCAATACGTTCCAGCGCTCAGCATGTAGGGATTAATCGCGTCATAAGCAAAGAAATCGGTGGCCGGGTCGGTCGTAAGCACAGTCGTCGAAACAAGCAGGGTTCCGGACGTGTTGTAAATACCTACCGCGTGAGTCTCGGTTAACCCGTAAGGAGCGTAGTACCCGAGGTCGTCCACGGTAACGGCGTTGCTTACGCTGAACTCATAGCCCCCGCTGTACCCTTCGCCGTTGTTGAAGAAATACGCAGGATCGGCGACGATTCCGAAGGCCGGGGTCACGGGGCCCGCGGCGAGCGGTTGCACGAGCGATATCGACGCAGCGAGGGCGAAGACTGCGAATAGCGCAACACGCATCGGGTTTCCTCCTGATCCGTCCAGTGTCTTGAACTGGTGAGTATTGCACGTGCCCCCCTGCGTCAAGGTCGGGATTGCGGGCGGTCAGACGAAACAGCAGATCCCTCGACGTCGCTCGGGATGACAAGGGCCGGAGTCGGGTGCGCGGGAGAAGCTCTTGTGTGATATCGGCAAACAGTAGCATCCGCCACTGCGGTAAAATCGGTCGGATCGCAAATGCACCTACAATTCAGGGAGAACATGCCTCGATGACGGAACCGAGCAAGAAGATTTGGATGGCGTGCGCGGCACTCGCATTGGCCGGATGGCCGGTCGCGATGTGCGCGCAAGCTCCGGTACCGGCTCCGAAACCGGCCGCGGCCCCAGCTGCGGTACGCGCGTACATCCCTCGCATGCCGAATGGAAAGCCGAACCTCAACGGCATCTGGCAGGCGATGAACACCGCGAACTGGGATTTGGTGACGCACGGGCCGTCGCAAGGACCGACGCAATTTGGAACGTTTCTGACGACGCCTCCGGGAATGGGAGTCGTTGAGGGCAACGTGATCCCTTATCTAGCGGAGGCCGCGCGGAAGAAAAAGGATAACTTCGCGGATCGCTGGACTTTGGACCCCGAACTGAAATGCTACTTGCCGGGCGTTCCTCGCGCGACGTATATGCCGTATCCGTTCGAAATTATCCAGAGCGCGAACGGGACCATCCTGATTGCGTATGAATACGCCGACGCCACGCGCAGCATCAATATGGGCAAGCCCACCGAATCGCAGGTGGATAGCTGGATGGGTTGGTCCAACGGGAAATGGGAGGGCGACACGCTGGTGATCGACGTCACCGGCATGAACGATTCCACGTGGCTGGACCGCGCGGGCGACTTCCATAGCGATGCGCTCCACGTTGTCGAGCGCTATACTCCAATGAGTGCTGGTGTGTTGAATTACGAGGCCACGCTCGACGACGTCAACGTGTTTTCGAAGCCCTGGAAAATCACTATGCCGCTCTATCGTCACGCGGAAAAGAACGCGCGGCGAATGGAATTTAAGTGCGCCGAGTTCGCGGAGGAAATGTTGTACGGTCCTCTTCGGCGCAAGAAGTGAGCCCCCTGCGTCAGCTTGGGGCTTATAGAATGTGAGGAGGCCCTTACATATGAAACATGGACGCCTGATCTCGTTAAGCTGCGTTGCCTTTGCCGCCGTGGCGACGGCATTCGCGCAATCCACGCCTCCGCAGGCTCGCGCGAAAACCGCCGCTGCAGTTAAGGACGTCAAGAATTGGGCCCCGGCCAGAACGCCCGACGGCCAGCCCGATCTGCAAGGCATTTGGGACTCGGCCAGTCTGACTCCGCTGGAACGTCCGAAGGAACTGGGCACGAAGGGCGTCTACACTCCTGAGGAATTCGCTGCGTATGAGGCGTTTCGCGCGAAAGATATGAACCGCGATCGTCGCGATGGCGGCAACGCGGCGGACAATGCACGCGCATATAACGAAGGCTGGTATGATCGCGGGGCGCATCTGGGGCGCAATATGCGGACCTCGCGCATTATCGATCCGCCGGACGGCCGTTTCCCGCCGTTCACGCCGGAGGCGCAAAAGCGCTTTGATGCGGTGAAGGCGCGCTTGGCTGCGCATCCGGCCGATGGCCCGGAAGATCGGCCGCTGTTCGAGCGATGCCTCACGTATTCACAGAACGGACCGCCGCTGATTCCGGGAAATTACAACAATCTATACCAGATCGTGCAGACGCCGACCGCCGTCACGATTTTTTCGGAGATGGCGCATCAGACCCGCACCGTTCCTCTGGATGACCACGCGAAGCTACCCTCGAACGTCACGCAGTGGATGGGCGATTCGCACGGCCACTGGGAGGGGAATACGCTGGTGGTGGAAACGACAAATTTCCGCTTCAACGATATGAGCCACTTCGGAACGCAGTACGACTACGGCATGTCCGATGAAAACTTGAAGGTGGTAGAACGATTCACGCGCACCGCTGCGGATCTGCTGATTTATCAAGCGACGGTGACGGATCCCACGGTTTATACGAAGCCCTGGACCATCGAAACTCCGATGAACAAGGCCGAGGGTGCTATTTTTGAATACGCCTGCCACGAAGGAAACTACGGCATGGCGGGAATACTTTCTGGTGAGAGAGCGCGGGAAAAGAAAGCCGCGGAACAAAGTGGAGGAAACCGATGAAAAATAAATTCGCCATCCTATTTGCTGGAGTTGCGTTGCTTGCGGCCGCGCCCGTGTGGGCACATCACTCGTTCGCCGCCGAGTTCGACGCCGAAAAGCCCGTCAAACTGCGCGGCACCGTCACGAAAATGGAGTGGATCAATCCGCACGCGTGGATTCACATCGACGTGAAAGACGCCAGCGGCAAAGCCACCGCCTGGATGGTGGAATGCGGCAGCCCGAATACTTTGCTGCGCCGCGGATTCACGCGCACCTCGGTCGCCGTGGGTCAGGAAATCGTCGTCGACGGCTATCAGGCCAAGGACGGCACGAATCGCGCGAATGGCCGCGACGTTACGCTGCCGGGCGGCCAGAAGCTGTTCCTCGGCACTTCGAATCCCGACGCTGAAGGCGGCTCGAAGTAACAAGATTTTCGACGCACAACGAATAGAGCGTCATCATAGGAGGACCTCGCTCGATGACTCTCGCGGCTCGGTAAAAACCAGCACGGTGCCGAGCATTCGGAGCCGCGACAGTTATGGAGCGGGCCTTTTTCTACGATAAACCGGCACACCTTTCATGATCATCGATTATCAGCACCACTTCCTTCCTCTGTCCCTCGCCGAGCGCAAAGGATTTCGCGAAGGCCAGAAAGGCAACCTGATGGAGGGCGGCGTCCCCAAGCTGACCGTGCATCCTCGTCTTTATGACATGGAGCAGCAACTGCGGGAAATGGATTCCGTGGGCGTCGACATTTCGGTACTCTCCTGCAACCTCGGTTGGGATGGGACGCTCGAAGATTGCCGCGAGATCAACAACGCCGGCGCCGAACTGCAGCGCATGTATTCCACGCGTTTCGCCGCGCTGGCGCATGCGCCGATCCTGGAACCCGGCGGCCTCGCGGAAATCGAACGCGCGGTGAAAGAGCTCGGTCTGCGCGGAACCACGATCGCGTCGCAAATGAACGGCCTGTGCCTGGACGCAAAAGAACTGTGGCCGTTTTATGAGATGATGTGCGATCTCGACCTCGCCGTCTTCATCCATCCCGTGATGCGGCCGCAAGGCTACGCGTTTTTCGGCGAGTACGACCTGGGCCGCATTATCGGCCGCGAAATGGATCTGCAACTGCAAGTCTCACGCGTCATCGCCGGGCGCGTGATGGAAGAATTTCCCAGCTTGAAGCTGATTTTCTCGCATTTCGGCGGAGGCATCGCCGCCACGAAAGAACGCCTGCGCGGGAAAGCCGGGCGTTTCGGCACTCTGAAGCGTCCTTTCGATGAATCGTTTGACCGTCTGTATTTCGATATGGCGGGATTTGAAGGCGGCCCCATAGCGCTGCGCTGCGCCATGCTCGGCATCGACCCGCATCGGCTGGTATTCGCCACCGATTATCCGCAGGATTTCACCGGCGCAACCACGCAGAGCGGAAAAGGCGTCGCCGATATCGGCCACTATATCGCCGACATTCGCAGCCTCGGACTGGGTGCGGATGCTACGGCCGCGATCCTCGGCGGAACGGCCGCGAAACTGTTGCACCTGTCGTAGTGGTAACGTTGTCATGATGATGTGATCCGGAATCTGACCGTTCCAGATCCGGTGGTTCCGAGACGACGCGTATGAAGCGAACTTTCACGATTTCCCGACGGGCAGCCGGCGCCATTTTCCTTGCCGCTTGCTGGGCGATTCCGCCGCAGCCGGTCGCCGCGCACCATTCCTTCGCCGCCGAGTACGACGGCGCGAAGCCGATCAAAATCATCGCGACGATCACCAAGTTCGACATGATCAACCCGCATTCGTGGTTGTATGCCGATAGCAAGGACGCCGACGGCAAGGTCACTAGTTGGCAGTTCGAAACCGCCGCGCCGAATATTCTTTTCCGTCGTGGATTCAAGCGCGATTATTTTAAGGTCGGCACGGTTATTACGATTGAAGGCTTTCTCGCCAAAGACGGCACCAAGACCGGCAACGCACAGAAGGTCACGCTGCCCGATGGAAAGCTATTGATCCTGGGCACGGAAACGAATCCCGATAATTAGTCGCCAGCGTGCTTGAGCTCAAGCGCATGAAAATGTTCGCCATGAAACTAATATTGATCGCAGCGATCGCCTATGGCCCGTGGGCGATCGCGCAAACGCCGGCTACGCCTTATCAAACGCCGGCTGCGCCTTACAAAGTTCCGCGAACGGTGGACGGCAAGCCGGATCTGCAGGGCATCTGGATCGCGCGCAACGCCGCGGCGTTCGACGTGAGCGAAATCGCCGAAGGGCATGAGATTCCGTATTTGCCGGAAGCGCTGGAACGCGAGCAAAAAGGTTCGCGCGTCGATCCTATCTACAACTGCTCCATGCCCGGCGTTCCGCGCATCACGTACATGCCGTTTCCGATCCAGATCACAGAGCGTCCCGGCGCTATTTTATTTCTGTATGAATATATGCACGATTTTCGTCTGCTCTCGTTCACGCCGCGCGAACATGTGGAAGAAATCGATTTTTACCTCGGCGATTCCATTCCCAAGTGGGACGGCGATTCGCTGGTCATCGACGTTACGAATCTGAAGCCGGAGACGTGGCTCGATTCGGCGCGCCACACGCACAGCGACGCGCTCCACGTGGTGGAACGCTACACGCGCACGGGTCCCGATACGCTGCAATATGAGGCGACGATCGAAGACCAGAAGACGTTCAGCAAGCCGTGGAAAATTGCGATGCCTCTGCATCGGATCACGGAAGCGGGGTTCGAGCTTCGCGAACAGGAATGTATTGAGGGCGATAACGGGCACGCGATTCATCCTTACTATCGGCCGGCGGGCAAACAGTACGAAGTCAAATAAGAGGAGATGCCAATGAGACTTCAATATGCCGCCGCGTTCGCGATTGTCCTCACATCCGCTCTCGCCGGCGCGCAAACCAAGCCGCCTGATTTTGTTCCTCCACAGGGGCAGAGCGGATTGACAGTGGGACCGCTGGTCTCAACAAAGGTAAACGCGTACCAACCACTGCTGATGGCCGACGGACATCCCAGCTTCGAAGGGATCTGGCAACCCCGCACCGGTTACGCTCCTTTTGACGTGGAAAAACATCCGGCGGAATTTTTCCGCGGAACGGCGTCGGATGGCATCGTCGAAGGCGGCGTGATCCCCTATCAGCCGTGGGCCGCGGAGCGCGTGAAATATATTCAGCAACACATGGATTTGGATCCCACGGGACACTGCCATTTTGAAGGCGTGCCGCACGCGCTGTACTTTGCGTTTCAGGTGCTGCAGACGCGGGACCAAATCCTTCTCGTGTTTGAAAACATGCATGCCGTCCGCATTATATATATGGATGGCAAGCCGCATCCCGCCGACTATTCGGCATGGATGGGCGATTCGCGCGGTCACTGGGAAGGCGCGACGTTGGTGGTGGACGTCGCGAACAGCAACGGCAAGGGCGTGTTCGATATGGCGGGGCACTTCTATAGCGACGCGCTGCATGTGGTGGAACGCTTCACGCGCGCCGACGACGATACGATTCTGTACGAAGCAACGCTCGACGATCCGAAAGTGTTCACGCGTCCCATCAAGATGAAGTTCGGGATGAAGAAAGCCGCGGCCGATTACACGATTCTGGAATCCGGCTGCTACGAAGGCGAGCGCGATCTGGATCACATGAAGGACACGAATATTCCAGGCGCTCACTGACGAGAATGAGACGGAAGACTCGGCTAAAGCCGGTCGCCGCCAATAAGGTTGTCGATCGCCGTCGAAACTGCGTCGGCTTTTTCTCTTGGTAAGAAATGCCCAGCCCCGGCGATGACTCGGCGATCCACAAGGTTGGTAAACATCGCGCGTTCCGAAGGCGAATCCGCGGGAGGTTTTTGAATGCCGTCATCGGCCCCGTGCAGGATGATGGTCGGCGCGCTGATCTTCGGATGCTGCGCGAGTTTGCGTTCGTCCGCCTCAAAACGCGGCTCGCCAGGAGCGTTGCCGTGGCGATGGCGATAGGAATGGATCACGACGTCGACGAAATCGGGATTGTCGAACGACTTCGCGGTGCGACTGTACTGCTCGTCGGTGAAACGCGTTCCAGGAGACCACAACCGCCACAGCAAGCGGCACAACTCGCGGCGATTGGCTTTCAATCCGGCGCGCCCGCGCTCAGTGTTGAAATACCACTGATACCAATACGCGCGTTCGATTTCCGGCGCGAGTGGCGCAGGCGGCGCGAAGACGTCCTGAATCAAATATCCTCCGACGATCACGGCGCCTCGGATTCGCTCCGGATGCAATGCCGCCGCGACCGATGCCGCGCGGCCTCCCCAATCGAATCCAGCGACGGCGAATTTGTCGACGTGCAAGGTGTCGGCTAAATCGATGAGGTCCTGACCGATAGCCGCCTGTTCACCCGTGCGAGGAGCTTTCGCCTCCGGAAATCGCGTCGGTCCGAAGCCTCGCAGATACGGAACCAACACGCGATTCCCTCGCGCCGCCGGTGTCGGGACCACGCCGTCCCACGCGCGCACGTCGTCGGGGAATCCGTGCAAGAGAATGATCGGAAATCCTTGCGGGTTGCCCGATTCTTCGTAAGCGATTTCGAGCACCGGCGTTCGCACTGATTTCAGTACAGCCTGCGCGGAAGCGCGCCGCGTGAGTGCCAGCGCCCCGCCGCCCGCGATTGCCTTCAGAAATGTTCTGCGCGACGAATTCATGCTTCTATGGCCGTTTCCGCATTTGCGTTAGACCGTTCTTGGAGCCCCATGCGTCAGCTTGGGGCTTATACTTTTTGAATCTTAAGCCCCACGCTCACGCACCGGGTTCGCCTGCTGGACCGAGCTATCACTTCTTTCCTGTCTCGTCGAGCCAAGCGTACAAGCGCCGCATGCCGCGAGCCTCGGCTCCCGGACCCATGATCTGCGGGAAATCTTTCGCGTGCACCGTCATGTCAATCTTCTTAGCCGCGTCGTCGGCTGAAACTCCTTGCTTCTTGAGCGCGGTTCCTTTGACGATCAAATCCTTGAGATAGCTTTGAAACGTCGTGATCACGGCCTTATCCCGGAACGCCACGCCGTGCCCCGGCAACACGAGATTGAAATCGAGCTGCTTCAACTTTTCGAGCGTCGCGATCCATTCGTCGAAATACGCATCGCCCATGTAGGCGACCCTTGCGCCTTCTTCTTCGTCGCCGGTGCAGATGATTTTTTCTTTGGGCAGGTAGACGAACGTATCACCGCCGGTGTGGCCGCGTCCCAGAAAGAGCAGCTGAATTTCGCGCGAACCTTTTTGCAGAACGAGCTTGCTGTCATAAGTGACGTTCGGTGGCGTGGGCTTGATCTCCTGGAGATCGCGCAATTCTCCTTGCGCCGAAACCAACTGCTTTTGCAGATTGGTCTTCTTGGCGGCATCTTTCTCCGCGGCGATTTGTTTGTTCAGCGAATCGATCAGCGCGGGCACGCGATTTCCCTGCGACGTCATGTAGGGCTCGCGATGCAGAATATCGAAGGTCATGATCGCGGTGCGCACGAACTGATGCCCGATGATCTGCACATCGGGGCCGAAGACCTGGTTGCCCGCGGTGTGGTCGTAATGAAAATGCGTGTTGACCACCTGGCGCACCGGCTTGGGCGTGAGCAGTTTGATATCGGCAAGGAACGCGCGCGCCGCAGCGGGAGTTGTGCCGTCGTCCACCAGAAGCACGTCCTGATCGTTGACGATCACCACATTGTTACTGCCGGGACCTCCCGTGGCGTAGTAAATGCCATCGGCGACCTTTTCGAATTTGTAGGTCTTGCCGTGCGTGACGGGGAAAGTGCTTTGCGCGCTCAACATCGGCCGGCAGGCAGCGGAGAGAAGCAATAGTGAGATGGTGGTAACTCGTCGTGTATGGCTCATAAAGAAGTTGGCGCTCGGCCAAGCTCCGTCCATCATATACGACTGCGCAATCGCGAGGACTTCGTTCTCCGGCCCAGAGAAATATGCGGGATCGTTGGGGTGTAACATGCAGGCAGGGAGTCCAGCGCTGGAGTTAACATCAAGAGTTGGCATGACGACGCGCCGGATCATCGTTGCAATCGCCGCAGTCCTTCTCGCTCCGGCCATGCTGGTCGCGCATCACGGCTTCGACAAGTTCGACCAGAAACACACTCTGATGCTCCAGGGGACGGTGAAGGACTGGCAGTGGACAAATCCGCACACGCGGCTGGTGCTGAGCGTCGTTTCACTGAACGTCGTGTCACAGAACGGGGAGCAGAACGGCAAAACGGTGGAGTGGAGCTTGGAAGGCGTCAGCATCACGCAGCTGGGACACATGGGCTGGCGGCGCGATTTTCTAAAAATCGGCGACACGATTAGCGTGGAGATTTTCCCGCTGCGCAGCGGCAAACCCGGCGGCCAATGGAATCGCGTGTACGACGCCACGGGCAAAGAAATCGGCGGCAGCGGGAAGCTGGATACCTCTGCGAATCGCTAGGACCGTGAGTCGCTAAACCGCCGTGAATCGCTAGGATCGTAGCCTGGACGCCCGGCGGCCTAGTTGAGCACTTTGCGGAATTCGTCGAGCGTGGCACCCTTCATGTAAGCGGGCGGTGTTA
>Ga0182030_10013450_pt1 | contig 16277 bp, 12 predicted proteins | sample 812S3MmetaG_FD_121299 | JGI IMG/M metagenome (GOLD analysis project Ga0182030, IMG submission 121299) | Permafrost microbial communities from Stordalen Mire, Sweden - 812S3M metaG (Illumina Assembly) | ecosystem: Environmental > Terrestrial > Soil > Wetlands > Permafrost | place: Sweden...
GCGCACCGTGGCCGCGAATGCAGTCCCGACCAACAAGAAGCCCACCACGCTGCTCACGCCGGAGCAGGCGGACACCACGCTCAGGCTGAAGGCGTGCCCGTTATGCACGACCGAGAAGACGCCACCGCTCAGGGGGCCCACCAACGTGGCTATGTGGGTTGCCTTCACGACCCGGGCCATCCCGTACAAGGTCGCAGAGGTGAACGCGTTGAGGACGCTCAGCAGCACCGTGGAGTAGGGATACGGCCACGCCAGTAGGAGAAACCCTACGGCGACCTTCTGACGCCAGAGCACCCGCACTCCGAAGATGACGGCCACCGCGCCCGCCACGAAGAACGGCAGGGTCAGCAGGTCGATCCGCCACACCCAGAACATGGCGGAGAGTTTCGAGGGAAGCAGGCGGTTGACCAGGTACGCGGCGAGCATCAGGGGAATGCCGATGATGTAATCGGTCTGGCGATCGTGAATCGCCGGCTCCGCCTGCCGCGGTTGCGCGTGCATGAAGGCCAGCATCAGGGAGATCAGCGGCACCAGGCTGACGTAGGCGAGCGGTGTATTGAGATCCGCCAGCTGCAACAGGGTCGTAAGCGAGTAGTTGTAGGCGACGACGATGATGCCGAGAAGTGCCGCCATCTGCACGGCTGTCCTCGTCTTCGGCAAGGTGGCCGCCCAGCGGGCCTGGGCCTGGACCTGGAAAGTCCGCACGGCAGAGAAGGCGCGCTGCGGTGGATGCGTGAACACGCCCGTCACTTGACTCATCATCCGAATACTCCGTGTACGTAGTCAGCGGTGCGTGGATCGATCGGGTCGTCGAACACGGCCTCCGTCGGGCCCGCCTCCACAATGTGCCCTGGCATCCCCTCTCCATCAACCAGAAAGAGTGCGCAGTTGTGCGAGACCCTCTGTGCTTGCTGCATGTTGTGCGTGACGATGACGATGGTGATGTCGTCGCTCAGCTCCCGAATTGTCCCTTCGATCACGCTGGTCGATATCGGGTCCAGGGCGGAGCACGGCTCGTCCATCAGAAGAACCCTCGGCCGCACGGCGAGAGATCGGGCGATGCACAACCTCTGTAATTGGCCGCCGGAGAGGGCGGCGCCTGATTCGTTGAGCCGGTTGCGAGTCTCTTTCCACAGACCGGCTCGTTCGAGACACTCCCTCACCAGCGCGTCGGGGTTGGGCACCTTGATCCCCGAGAGTCGCAAGCCCGAGAGCACGTTCTGGGCGATGGTCATCGACGGGAAGGGATTGGGGCGCTGGAACACCATGCCGATTCGGAGCCGGGTCTGGGTTACCGGCAGCGTGGGGCCGTAGATATCGACCCCGTCGAGCTTCACGGCTCCGGCCAGGGCCGCGCTCGGTACCAGCTCGTGCATCCGGTTGAGAATCCGCAAGAAGGTGGACTTCCCGCACCCTGACGGACCGATGAGCGCCGTCACCTTTCTGGGCTCCATGACCAAACTCACCCGTTCCAATACCTTGTTGCTTCCAAACCACGCACTGATGTTCGAGGCCTGCAAGAGCGCCGGCCCCGCTACCGGAGCCGTGAACTCCGGGGGCCCAGGAGGGACGGTCGCCGGGGCGAAGTGGTCGACGGTCGTCACGGTAGGACCGACCGCCGGAACGAGGCTCGTGTGCGAATGCCGCTCATCGGCGCCCCAGTCGTTTGCGCAAGGATCGCAATCCGATCTCTCCGAGGATGAAGAAGAGAAAGCCGAGACCGACCAAGGGCACCGGATTCATCCCCGTAAACGCAAGGTCACTGGGCGATCCGCCATCAGCTGAGGTAGTCACGGCCGTGGTGGCCGTCGTGGTCGGGCAGATCGTCGTGGTCGTCGTGGACGGGGCCGTGGTCGTTGTCGTCGATGGACCGGTCGTGGTCGTCGTCGAAGGTGACGTCGATGTGGTTGACGTCGAGGGCGACGTCGATGTGGTCGACGTACCCGCATCTCCTGCAACCGTGGTCGTCGTGCTCTCATCCGCCGCGGTCGTGGTCGTCGTCGATTCCGAGGTCGTCGTAGTCGAGGACGAGGACGTGGTCGTGGTCGATTCCGAGGTCGTCGTGGTCGACGTTGGTGTCGTCGTGGTCGTCGTGGACGTCGGTGTCGACGTGGTCGTGGTCGACGTCGGTGTCGACGTGGTAGTCGTCGAGTTTGGTGTCGACGTGGTCGTGGTCGACGTTGAAGGCGACGTGCTCGTGGTCGATGTTGAAGGCGACGTGCTCGTGGTGGAGGTCGACCGAGTCGTCGTGGTGGTGGCGGTCGGCGCGCAGACGGTGGAATTCGGGACTGTCGTCGTCGATCCCGTCGTTGTCGATCCCGACGTCGTGGTCGTCGTCGTGCAGGGAACCGTCGTCGTCGTCCCCGAAGTTGGCGTCGTCGTGGTCGTAGTCGTGGGTGACGAGGTCGTCGTCGTGGACGAGGACGATGTGGAGGTCGTCGACGTTGACGGCGCCGTGCTCGTGGTCGTCGTCGTCGAGCAGTCCGCTGCGGTGGCATCTGCAGTTGTTGCTGCTTCCACATCCAACTGCTGGGCGACCTGCAGGCCGGCAGTGACCATCGCTGTGGTGGCGGGAGCCGCCCCGAGCGCCGCAATGTCCTTCTGACCCTCCGACCCCAGTACAAAGCGTACGAGTTGGGCCAACGCCAACGCCTGGTCGGAGGACAGCCCGTTGGTCGGAACGACGAGATAGCTCTCCAGCATCAAGTCGTTGTTATAGGCAGCCGCGTCCGTCGCGTTGGCGTTGAAGGAGACGAGGTTGTTGGAGGCCAAGGTCGCGTCGGCCTCCGCGGCTGCCGCGGCTGCCGACGATGGGGCGACATAGGAGCCCTGCGCATTCTCCACGGCCGCAGTTGGGAGATTCCACGGCACGCCGAGTGGGTCCCCTGTCCATACGGAGGCGACCGGCATGATGGCTCCCAGCTGCAACTGGGCCACCTCCGTGCTGGGAGCGCCTGTGCGCGCCACCAAACCGACGATCTTGCCCAGGGTGGCTTCGTCGCCACCTACGACCGCCGTACTCGGGAATGGCCACGTCTCGGTTGCGGCCGGGTTAGTGCTGTCGGCCCGGTTCTCGCCACTCAATTTCGAGAGCAGATCCCCATATGCGGTTTGGGATGTCGAAGTGCTGTCGAGGAGCGTCATCAGGGCGAAGTTCTCCATCGTAGGGTCCGCGTTGCCATAGAGCACGATCGGCTGCGCGTCCAGCGGAGTTGACGACGCGGTCGTGGTCGATGTCGTCGATGCTCCTGTGGTGGTCGTCGTGGATGTTCCCGTAGATGTCGCCGGGCACGACAGGGAACTCCAGTCTGTGTCCTGTGGCGCTCCGTAGATCCCATCGAGCTGCGTCAAGCTCAGCGGTATGTGCTGGCAGTATTGGCTCGCGGTGATCGTGTTACCTCCGTCGTAGGTGGAGTTCGGCACCAGGGTCATGAGCGCATCTGGGGTCGCCGCGAAGGGGACGTAGGCATACGATCGGCCGTCCGCTGTCGCTTGACCTGCCTCGGCTGTCGTCAGCCCGCGCTCGGAGACGGCAAAATCGGCTCCGAATGATCCGGGTGCTGTCCCGACAAAGTCGGAGATGGCCTGATTGAGGTTGACGTTGGTGTAAGAGGCGGTATCAGGCAAGAGCTGGGAGGCGTCATCGCTCAAGAGGCTGAGCATGACCGGAGTCATGGCGTCGCCGCCCTCGCCGACCAGAGTTCCTGCGGTCGTGTCCCCGTGAGCATTCCCACCTTTTGTCGCGAGCCCGATGCTGACCGCGACGAGCGCGGCGGTGAGGGCGACAGCCAGATGTTTGACGTAGCGGCGATTTTTCATCGGATCTCCGTGGAGCGCTGGTTGAGTAGCCGGCGTCGAACGTTGAGGATACGTCGTCGGCCGATGCAACCGACCGTGAGCAGACCGGCTCCGAGGGCTACCAGGGGCATCGGATTACCTCCCGTATTTGGCATTGCCGAAACTCCGGTACCGGCGGCGCTGGTGAGACCAACCGAAGGATCGACGCCGCCCGTGGCACCCGTACCTCCCGAAGTGGCGGCCGAACTCCCCGTGCCCCCGGTGGACTTTGACGTCGTACCGCCAGCGGTGGTAGCTCCGGCGGTCGTGCCGCCTGCCTTTGCGGGGGTCCCTCCCGCGGTCGTCGAACCGCCCGTGGCCGCTGTCGTGCCGGTAGAGCTCGCTGCCGTCCCCGACGGCGGCGAGGTCACGGGAGCCCCTGTCGAGGTACCGGCGTTCGCCGGCGGTGGCGCGGCGGTCGCCGTGACCACCCCACAGGTCGGCGCGGTCTGACCAGCTTGGACCTCGGTCGGAGTGAGGTCTCCGCAGGAGTAGGCCTGCTGTTCCGCCGCGGTCGGGGCGACCGCTCCGGGCACATTCTGCTGGACGGCTTTCACACCGTACTGCTCGAGCGACAAACCGAGGCTGGCATAGCCAAACGACGGCGCCGACTGTTGGCCGAGCGTGAGCACGTAGTCGACGAACTGACTCATGGTGGCGCCTTTCGCAGCTGACCAACCGGTGGTCGGCGTCAACAGATAGCTGTAGGTGGACGGGTTGTAGACGTTGGGCCCGAGCCCGTTGAAGTTGAGCTGGTGCGTGCCGTCTGGAAGCTGGCTGGCGTAGGCCAGCGCCGACGAGACGTCGTAGACCGGCGTCGGGCCGGTGAAGTCACCGGACGCGTTCTGGACCAGCGCCACGTTCTTGGTGGGATCGGAGCCGTCGAACCCGTCCTCCTTGGCGTATTGGACCTGCACGGGGCCAATGGTCCCGGGAGTGTCTGCCACGTCGCCGGCGATCGCGGTGGTCGACTGGACGTCCAGCCCTGTTTTGATGCCCGGCCATTGCGAGTTGGGCGCCGTCGCGGAGACGGTCACGCCGTCAGTCGGACCTCCCGACTGAGCCATCTGAGCTTGGACGAAGGCCGCCCATAGCGGCTGTTGCTCGTCGATACACCACTCCTCGAGAACGTAGTTCGTACCGGCCGAGTCGCTCTCGGTCACAGGCTGCACGGCCAAGTTGGGAAGGGTCACCCCTGGATTGGCAGCTGCCAGGTTGGGGTCGTCCCAGTTCGTGATGCCTCCGGTGAGGAGGGCGCACGCGGTACGACTGGTCAGTCTTAGCTGCTTCGTCAGTCCGGGAACGTTGTACATGAAGGCGATTCCACCTGCGGTGATCGGGATGAAGTTGAAGGAAAAGCTGGGAGCTACGTTGTCCGTGCTGCCCACATAGCCGATGTCGCTCACGGCATAGTCAACCGTCTGGTTGGTGAACTCATACCGTCCCGTTCCGGAGTTGGAGTTCGCGTAGGACAGACTGAGACTGTATGGCGCATTTCGCACGGCATTGACCCAGGTTGAAATGGCCGGCGCCGCGAAGGATGAGCCGGTGCCACTCAAAGGAGCGGCATTGGTCGCCAACTGCGCCGAGCCCGGGGAGGCGGACGCGGACAGTGCGACGAGCGAGACCACAGCGGCCAAGACGGCGGTCAGCGTCCCCCTCCTCCACACTCGGCTGAGCTTGGTGGCACGGCTCTTGACGTCGTACATCAGGGGTAACTCCTTGGTTGTTATCGTTCGCGTTGAGGGGGCGTCGATGCTGTGTTTCCGGTGTGCAGTCATGTGGAATCTCCAGAAGCCGAAGATTCGAACTTTTTCCATGGGACTGTCCATCGCCTGGGGCCGGGGGTCTTCGAACCAATCACGCGGGCCATTAGGAAAAGGGCGATGACGACGAGCACGAGCACGAACGCGACACCCCAGGCATCTCTGGTCGCATTCACCCCCGGCTGGAAGATCATCTGGTAGACCCGCAACGGAAGGTCGTCCTGCCTTCCCTTGAACGGATTCCAGTTATAGCTAGCGTTTCCCCCGGCGTTGAAGAGTACCGGAGCCGTCTCACCTGCGATCCGGGCGATCCCCAGGATCACCGCCGTCACCAATCCGACGCGCGCCGTTGGAAGGGTGACCCGCAGTATGGATCGCCACTGGGGCGAGCCCAGCGCCAGCGCCGCCTCCTTGAGGGACCCCGGCACGATTGAAATTACTTCTTGGGCGGTCCGCGTCACGATCGGTAGCATCATGATGGACAGGGCTAACGACGCCGCGAAACCCGTCTGCCCAGCCTCCTTCTGTGGTCTGACCCAGAGCAAGTAGACGACGAGACCGGGGATGATGGCCGGCGAGCCTGCCATAGCGTCAACGACGCTGCTGGCGGCCCGGGACAGGGTGTTGTGAAAGTTCACGAGGTAGGTCGCGGTCAGGATTCCGAGGGGCACGGTGAAGAGCGTGGCCAGGCCGACTTGCTCGACCGTCCCCACAATGGCCGCGCCGGCGCCGACGGCAGTGACCGGAGCGCTTGCCGTGTAGCCGTTGAAGTCCTTGACGAAGAAACTGGGGAAGTCAGCCGCCACGACGGGCAATCCCTTGTAGACGACATAAAGGATCACGCCGAGGAGCGGGACGAGGGCGACGAGCGCTCCCGTCCAGATGGCGAAGGTCGCCAAGCGGTCCTTCATGGCCAGGACGCCATGGAGGAGCCAGTTGAGCACGCCGAAAATGAAGAAAAAGGCAGCGATGGAGCAGAAGCCGAACCCGAGTGGGCCGGTGATCCCGGCCACGGTGAACGAGAACCACACGACGCACACGGCAGCGATAGCCGATCCACCCACTTCGACCAGCGTCCTGCGGGGGATTGAACGCAGACGATGGGGACGGTCGGGAGTCTTCGTCGCCGAAACTCGTGGAGCCTGGAGGGTCTGCGTCATGACAGTCCGCCGGCATTGGGTCGCTCGACCACGAGGCGGGCGAGGACGTTGACCCCCAAGGTGGTCAAGAACAGCACGAGGCCGAGGAGGATCAAGGCACTTTGGGCAATCGGCGAGGAGGTGACGAAATCCTCCGTGATCTGCAGGGCGATCGAGCCCAACCCGTCGGGCCCCAGGAGGGATCCGGTCAGATGATTGGCGGGTGAGAGAACGAGCACGACGATCATCGTCTCGCCGAGCCCTCGCCCGAAGCCCATCAACAGCGCGCCGAGGATACCGTTTCGTCCAAACGGCAGGATGACCTCGGTTACCATTCCCCAGCGCGTTCCTCCCAACCCTAATGAGGCTTCGCATACGTCGCGGGGAGCCTGGGACATCACCTCCCGGGTGACCGATGTGATGATGGGAATGATGGTCACGGCGCAGATCAAACCGCAGGCAAAGATCGACTGGGTGTACCGCCCCGGGGAGGGGGTCCGGAGAACGGGAACGAATCCGGCGTGGTCGACCAGCCATTTGGCGGGTGCCGCCTGCAGGTTGGAAACAACCAGCAGCCCCCAGAAGCCGTACACGATGCTCGGCACGGTCGCCAGCAGATCAATGACTCCAGTGAGCCAGGGCTTGAGCCGACGGGGGCCGTACTCGTTGATCATCAGTGCGGTGGACAACGAGATCGGGGCGGCGATGGCCACCCCGAGCAGGGCGATGGCGACGGAGCCGACCAACAGCGGGAGCATGCCGAACTGCCGTGCGTCGGGATTCCACGCCAGGTCGGTGAACAGCCCGAACCTCGCCTCCTTAAGGGCGGGGAACCCGAACCACAAGAGGTAGGCAACGAGTCCGGCCAGCAGCACCAGCACAGTTGCGCTGCTGCCGGCCAGAAGCCCGTTGAACACGCGATCGGCACCAGCCGGCTTGCGGTGCAGGGTGCGAGGAACGTCATCGTCGTACTGGGCCCCAGGTGTGCTCACTCGAGACGACAACATGGTCATCGCGGTGCGCCCCCGATCAGGCGACGCCCGAGCGAACCACCCAGGAGGAGCAAGATCCCGAGACCTACTACCCATTCGAGGTCTGCCGGCACGCCCGTGCTCGCCAGCGCACTCCCGTCAGCGGCAGCGGCAGCGGTAGCGGTAGCGGTAGCGGTAGATGAAAGGGTCACGGCAGGGGAGACGGTGCTTGCCGCTGAAGTCGTCGTACCCGCAGCCGACGGAGGCGGGGTCGTGGTCGAACTGTTCCCACTGGCGAGGTCAGCAGTGGGGTTGGCGGTGCTCGCCGTGGTGGTGCTCGCTGCGGCCGTAGAAGTAGTCGTGGTGGTGGTGCCCCCGGCGGCCGGAGCGATGGTGAAGGGGGTGGAAAACACCTTGGGTGCGGTGAAATCGTTCTGGTTCTGACCAACATAGAGCACGCAGGGATTGGTCTGATTGCACACGGGTTGGTTGTTCGACTGCTCTCCCAATGCCGGACTCGGCAGCAAATAGATCGTGTAGTTCTGGTCCGAAGCGCTCCCGTTGGCAGCCACCAACATCGTGTTGCCTTGGATGGTGTTCCCGTCGCAGGTGCTGTCGCTCTTGGGGAGGTTGGCCACCGAACCTCCCGGGTCGGCGCATTCGAGAATATTCACGCGTGAATTGGGCGTAAATACCGAATTGGGGCCAATGGACACCGAGACCGATTCGCCGTCGTGCAGATCGGTGCTCGGCGAGACGGTGAGGGTCGGAGTGGAAGCGCCGGCGGGTACGGACCCGGAAAGCAGCGACACCAACGGGAGACCGAACGCGGCGGCCGCGAGACACGTCTCGCATGCCGATCGCCTCGATCTCCTGTGTCGCCACCTCATCACGTTTGCTTCTTCCCTGACGGCTGGATCAGGAACGGAGCCGAAAACATCTTCGCCGAATTGAAGTTCTCCTGATTTTCCCCGATGTAGAGGACGCAGCTCTTCTTCTGATTGCAGACGGGTTGATTGCCAGGGAGCTCACCCAGTTGCGGCTTGTTCGGGAGGGCATACAGCTCGTAACCATGTTCGGAGAAGCTGCCGTTCTTATTGACCAGGATCGTATTGCCCTGGATGGTATTGCCGTCACAGGTGTTCGCGTTCGTCGGCAGGTTCTGTTTCTTACCCCCCGGGTCGGCACATTCGAGAATGTTGACGCGTGAGTATGGCCTGAAGAAATGGTTGGGCCCGACCGCAACGCTTATGAGCTCATAGTTGCGGAAGGTGCCCGAAGTAATGATCAGATGCGGTGGACTCACCGCGCCGGCGGGAAGGGACGACGTCGACAGGATGGCCAGTGCCGCGGCAGCGGTCAGTAGGCGTACCCCAAGGCGAAGACGAGTCGAACCTGGTCGCATCAATTTCACTGTGCCTCCTTGAAACGTCGACGCCCGAGCGTCCCGAGTCCTGTCATAAGTGCTCCCAGCCCGGCGAACCAGAACAGGACTGGGGAGACCCCGGTGAACGCCAGGGAGGACGAGCCTCCCCCGTTCCCCGACGAGTCGCCTGAGCCACTATCCGACGAGGTATCCCCGGCGGCAGTCGATACACCCGCTCCCGACGTGGTGGCGGTCGTGGACGCAGGAGCGGTGTTGCTCGTCGTGGTCGTCGATGAACCCGTAGGCGACGTTGTCGTCGTGGTCGAGGTTGTGGTCGTCGTTCCCGCCGCGGCGGTGAATTTGACGGTGACCGGAAGAAGCGGGAGGTTCACACTATCCGTGGTGTCCTGGGCCGTGTAGGTCACCGATTCAGCGGTCGTGTCGGTAACGGTGAACAGAGCGTTTCCCGTATTGGTGGTCGTACCGTTGACCGCCGTCACCGTCGAGTTGCCGCCCGAGGGGGTCAGCGTCACCGTCTTGCCGGGCACGGCGTCACCGGCACCGTTGTAGAGCAGAACGGAGATCGTTGCGCTCGTGGCCCCATCTGCAGGAACGGTTGTGGGGGTCGCGACCACCGAGCAGAACTGGGCCACCGGCGGGGGGACGGGGGGATTTCCGAATGTCACCACGCCCTCGGACGTCAATGGCGTACTGACACCACCGACGGTGATACTCGCCTGAAACGTCACCACCTCCGCAGTGGCGTCGGTGGCCGTAAAGGTGGCGACGCCCGATGCGTTCGTGGTGGGGTCGCCGGCCGTGATCGCCGCGGAATTGCCGGCGGGGAGGGCGCTCAGGGTGACGGCCTGGCCCGACACGAAATTGCCGAACTGATCGGTCACCGTGACGGTCACTGTGGTCGGCGTCGTCCCGTCCGAGGGCGGGTTGTTGGGGGACGCAGACACCGTCGAGGTGGGTATAGCGGGATCGGGCGGGCCGGGGTTGTAGACGATGGTGGCAGTCTGCGTCACAGTGACCTTCGGCGAGGCACTCGTGTCGACCGCGGTGAGGGTCACCTTCTCAGCCACCTCATCGTCAACCTGGTAGTCGGCCTCACCGGCCTGCAACTTTTCACCGGCCGCGTTGGTGGTCCCTGGCTGTGTGCTACCGCTGGGATCGGGGACGACCGCGGCGCTACCGGTCACGTCGAGTTCCACGCTCGCCCCTGGAATTGGGTTGCCGAACTGGTCCTCCAGCAACACACGAACAGGTATCTGGGTCTGTCCATCGGCCACCGAAGTGGCCGTCGTGCCCTTACCCACCAAGACCTGGGACGTTGTGGCCGAAACCGCCGGCGTTTCGAACTGGACCGAAGCTGTGGCCGTGATGAGAATGTTCGGACTATCTGTCGTGTCGGTCGCCGTGAACTTGACGGTCTCGGGTGCCGTGTCGGTCACGGCGAAGGTGGCTACGCCGTTTGCGTCCGTTGCGATGGTCGAACCCGCGGTGTCGTTGCCTCCGGTCACCGTGTAGAGGGTGGCGGTAGTACTGGATGCCGCCAATGCGACGGTGATGCCGCTCACAGGACTTCCGCCGGTTGTCAACAGCGTCACGGTGATGCTCGTGCCCGCTATTGCCGTGCTTGTTCCCACCGCGGCAGCGGGAACTGCAGCAGCCACGGTCGACGCCGACGGCGAGACGACGAGGGTCCCGAAGGTCACGCTGATCGGCGCCAGGGTGAGGCCCGCCGTTGTGTCCACTGCGGTGAACTTCACTATCTCACCCTTGGTATCGGTGGCGCTGAAGGTCGCCTCTCCCGAGGAGTTCGTCGTTCCTGTGGCGGGTTGGGGCGTGATCTGCACACTGCCGGTGCCGGAGAGCGTCACGGTTTGACCGGCGACGGGTTGGGGGTTGGAAGCCTGATCCCGTAGGGTCACGGTGATGGTGTCCGACTGGCCCGACGGAACCTTGGAGAGGCTGGAACTGACATTCGACTTTGCCGCGTCCACCGCGGGGGCTTGGAAATCGGCCGTCGCCGTGGCGCTGACGGTGACAGTGGGAGTATCAGTTGTGTCCTCGGCTGTATAGGTCACGGTCTCAACATGGCTATCGGTAACGGTGAAGGTGGCGACGCCGTTGGCGTCAGTCATGTTCGGCGATGCCGCCGGGATGATGGTGGAACTTCCGGCGCCCTGGCTGAGGGTGACCGTCTTGTTCGGGACGGGAACGTTCCCCGTTCCCAGGAGGGTCACCGTCACGGTGGACTGATCCGCGCCGTCGGCGGTAACCGTAGTAGGCGAGGCCACCACGGTGGAAAGGGTGGCCGAAGGCGCCAGAGGCACCGCGGGAGGTGACCCATCTCCGGGGCTCTCGCCCTGATCATCGGCGTTGGCCACGATGTTGAACGGCTGTGAGAAGACGTGGGGTGCGGTGAAGTCCCCCTGATTGTCCCCGATGTACAGCACGCACTCGGTGGCCAAACTGTTGCCACAGGTCACGGCGCTGCTCGGACTCTCACCGAGCGAGATGGAGTCCGGAAGGGCGAACACCGGGTAGAGACCGTACTGCTGCGCCTGGAGGTTGATCGACCCGTCCGTGTTGGGGAGGATGGTCGAGCCCTGGATGGTATTGCCATCACACTCCCTGGGCAGCGTGGGGAGAACGCCGTTGGGTGCGGCGCACTCGAGGATGTTCACGCTCGAGGTGGCGATGAAAAGACTGTTGGCCGGTACGACGACGTTGATCTTCTGTCCGCTGGAGAACGGGGTGTTCGCGGTGAACGGCAGTACCGCGACGGCGTACGGGCCCGAGGCTCCCTCTGAGGGGGTCTGCGCTCCCGAGATGCTGATCGCAGCCAATGTGACGGCGATCCCGGCCAGCAGGGCCAATCCGGCCAGCTGCACGGCGCGCCAGCCTGCCCACTTCCACAGTCTCATTCTGGCGATCATCGGGTAATGCAGACTTCACGCACGCGATCCCTTTTCCCTTCTCGCGCTCACACATCTCTGTTGCCGACCATTCACATCGTCTTGCTAGGAAATTCGCAATAAGCCCTGGCAAGCCCGAGGCCCGGAGACCGGCGATTGCTCGCCGACCCCCGGGCCAGGCCTTGCCTCCGGCACTTCTCATGCCGGCTCCTACCTCTGTATCTGCTACGTCTGCGGATTGGCCACCGCAGTCACGGCCGGCACTCCGGCGAAGACTGTCGACACCCCGGTCGCAGTGCCGCTGGCGGTGTTGGAGAGGGTGAGCGTGGCCGTCCCTGCACCAGACACCACCGTCGTCCCGGCTGGGAACTCGGCGTCAGTGACCCCGACGTTTCCACCGCCTACCAATCCACCGGCGTTGACGATGTCCGGCGGGAAGGTACCCGACGCCAGCGTGATCTGGTTCGATCCGCTTGTCGTGTTGACCGGCAAGCTGGCGGCGCACGCGTTGTTGGGCGCCGAGATCCCGTCAGCGGGAGTGGCTGTGGCAGGCGCCGCACTCTCGTCGGTGAGCCTCGGGAATCCGAAGGTGGTGGATATCAGTGTGCCCAGCTCGGCGTCGAAGTTCAGACCCGTCGAGTTGTCCAACCCCTTGGAGAAGTTGGTGTTCGAGTCACAGATCCAGTTCAGGAATCCACCGGTCGAGGCGCGTACCGTGTTGGACAGGTAGATGTTGAACAGGGTCCGTGCCGTCGGGTACGAGTTCGTGAGTTCACTCGACGTAGTCGGCGAAGACCCGTTCTCCTCAACCTTCTGAGCGGCGTACGAAGTCACGTCGATGGTCGAGGCACCCGCGTAGGGGTTGGTGTTGATGACACCGTTGGACTCGATGTAGAGAGACGTGGCAACTTCGATGGCCTGGTCGACGTAGTCCGGGCTGGGGAAGTCACCCTTGGCGAACAGGTCGAGTTGGTCCGAGTTGTTCTCCAGTGCTACGTGAGGCGTGCTGTTGTCGCCCGTGTCGGTGACCGGGTTGGGGTCACTGGCGTCGTTGGTGTTCATGTTGGACGCACAGTTGCCCCCTGACACGCCGCTCTCGGCGTAGCTGGCGAACGTGGCCTCAGTACCTGAAGCGGTGTTGACGCCTACTAGGCGGAGCGAAATCCCGATGGGATACCCGGAGCCCACGGCTAGTGCGCTGGGGATGGTCACCTTGAGGTCGACCGTTCCGCTCGCAGTGGCCGAGTTCGACAACGTGGCCGTGGTACCGGTGGCCGAGCTTATGGTCGTGCCCGCGGGAATCCCGGTTCCCGTGACGGCATCACCCGAAGCGAGGTCGCTCGATGGACCGAGGAGGCCGCTGATCGTCGGGGAACCCGACGTCTCCGTGACGTTGGCCAGGTCGATGTTCGGTCCCAGGTTGGTGAGTGAACCCCAGTCGGTGATCCTCGTCGAGTCGGTTGCACACCAGAGCCGGTAAGCCGTGCTCGCAGCGCCGCCGCCATTGTCGGCGTTGGAGATGCTGCTCAGTGTGGAACCGGTGTACGGACCGGCCGCAGCGTCGCCCGGCAGCCAGCCATGGGCGACGTCACCGACCACTCCGGTACCGCCGTTCAGCGCGGAGTAGGGTGCCGTGGTCGAGGCGCCGTAGACATCCGGGTTGATCGGGTAGTCGACAATCGGAACGCCGTCTTTGGCGTAGCCGCTCTGCACTTCTGTCGAACATGCACCGGTCGACGGCTTCGACGAACGGGCGAAGTCGACAGGCTGCGGTGTGGACAGTGCAGCGCAGAGTTGGTTCTGGCCGGCGCCTGATCCGACGTCGTCGACACCTTCGGTGACCTCAGTGCGGTCCCAGTTGTCGTTGGTGTCGGTCGTGGAGATGTTGGCGCCGGACTGGCAGAAGTACTCCTCGTTCGTCGTCGCTGACGCCGGGTCACTCGAGTTGTACAGCGTCTGCCCGGCGCCCGAGTTCAAGATACAGCCGTAGAGGCCCGCACCCGTGTAGAGGTCACCGATCCGCTGCATCAGGAAGAACGTGGTGTCAGAACCAGTGTCCCTGATCCCTTCCACGTTGCCGTTGTAGAAATGCGGTGCCACGGGATTCGCCCCCCCGGTGGGGTCGGGCGGAGTGGCGGCCGACACCACTCCCGCTCCGACCACCAGCGACGCGGTCAGTCCCGCGAAGCCAACGGCTGCTACGCGGGCCAGATGGCTGCGCAGCCTGGGCTTGTGCTTGTGCATGGTTGCAGTTGCTCCTTTATCTGAAGGTTGGGTTTTTGACGTCTGTGGGGGTCGTGAGGTGAGGCTCATACCGACGATGAAGCGGAGTTTGAAAGGGCGCGGCGCCGGCGGACCAACACGGTCCCGCCGAGAAGCCCCATGGCGGCCACCGGAAGAATGATGACAAACGGAACCTCAGGGGTTTGGGGTGGCGGCGCGATGGTGGCCGAGCTGCCGTCTCCTGGGAAATCGCCCTTGTCATCGCTATTGGCCGCGATGAAGAACGGCTGGGAGAAGACGTGGGGTGCGGTGAAGTCCCCTTGGTTTTCCCCGATGTAGAGCACGCACTCGGTGGCTGCCGTATCGCCACACTTCACCGCGCTGCTCGGACTCTCACCCAGTGAGATGGAGTCCGGAAGGGCGAAGACCTGATAGAGGCCGTCCCCCTCCGCCTGGAGGTTGACCGATCCGTCCGCGTTGGGGAGAACCGTCGGACCCTGAATGGTATTGCCATCACACTCGTTGGGGAGCGTGGGGAGAACGCCGTTGGGTGCGGCGCACTCGACGATGTTCACATTCGAGGTGGAGACGAACAAGCTGTTGGTCGGCACGACGACATTGATCGCCTGCCCACTTGAGTAGGCGTCGCCTGCGGTGAACGGGGATACCGCCACGGCATACGGCCCTGAGGCTCCCTCTGTGGGTGTGGTCGCACCCGCCGGTGACGTCAATGTGGCGAGTGAGAACGCGCCAGCCGCCGACACCGCAGCGAGAGTGATGGCGACCCGCCTGGCGGCCTGTCGAATGGACATTGAGTTACTCCTTGATGGTCGGTGGTTGCGATTGGGTTGCTGTGTGGTGGTAAAGCCAACGTAAGAGTTTTCGCATATTTCGACGGTCCTCTCAAGGTAAAACCCCAGGTGACACGAAGAAAACATCTCCACGTCAGAGACCGGCCCCACGTTGTTCACCGAAGGGTCACTGGAGTTGCGCGGGGAGGCGATCTGCCGTAACTTGTCACGCTCACAACGCCGAGACCGTGCCGGTCGACTCCTGGGCCGCTGCGTAGGTGAACCGCTTCACTCCGGGCTCGTCGGGTGCCGGGACCTGTACGCCGACCCCCTTCGGGCGGGCGCTACGCTGCGGACATGTTGGAATACAGTCTGGATGGTCTCGTCAACCAATTCGCTGTCGTCTTGACTGCAATGACGGAGAGCGAATCCCTGTTGCGCGACCAGGTGCGGAGAGTTCGCCTCGGCGTGCAGGGTCAGCCAGTTATTGCAGATGTCGCGCCTTTCTCGCCTTCGCCTTCCTCTCCAGAATCTCCGTTCTTTCCTACGGAATCGGTGCTGCGGAATCCGGAGCCGGCTCCGGTAGCCAATGGCGTCGTACATACGGCACGGGGTGGCGAGATGGCGCCGGCCTGGATGTCGGCACCGGCGCCGACGAATCGACCGGAATTCTCAGAGGCGGAACCGGACTCGCCTGTGACGGGCCACCGCAATTACGACTACTTCTCCGAACTCGATGAGAAGTTGACCGGCCTCCGACAGCACTACCTGGAATAACCGCTACGGCGAATAGCGGTCTATGAACCCGTCACTTTGACCGCCCAGGCGCAGTTGGCCGGAGCTTCCACAACGAGGGTCTGCTTGCCGAGGCTCGTTTGAGCCGTAACAGCCTGGCCGGACGCCCCGGTTTCGCTTATTGCCGCCGCGCCGCCCGGCGACGCGCCCGGAGCCGTGACGAACACTTGGAACGAGGTTCCGGTCGTCGGGGCTGGGGTGCATTGGAAGGCCCAGCCGATGTTCCAGGCCGGTGCCGTGATCGTGAAGGCGGGACTGGTCCAGTTCCCCTGGAGTTGGGTCGGTCCAAGCAGCAATCGAGCCGGGGGGATCGAGGTGGTTGTCGTCGAGCCCGTCGTCGACGTGGTCGACGAGCCGGCGGTCGTCGTCGTGGTGTCCTTGGATTTCCCGGCGGTGGTGCTGGTGGTGGTCGAGGTCCCGGCCGTGGGGGCAGAAGTGGTCGTCGAACCGCTGGCGGTCGAA
>Ga0182030_10013453_pt1 | contig 16276 bp, 15 predicted proteins | sample 812S3MmetaG_FD_121299 | JGI IMG/M metagenome (GOLD analysis project Ga0182030, IMG submission 121299) | Permafrost microbial communities from Stordalen Mire, Sweden - 812S3M metaG (Illumina Assembly) | ecosystem: Environmental > Terrestrial > Soil > Wetlands > Permafrost | place: Sweden...
CGTCACGTATTTGCTTCCCGGCTTACACGCGTACGCATGAGGAACCCAGGGCTGAGCGCCGCGGACCTGAGGACTAAGATGGCCCCAAAGAATCAGCTCCAAATCGCTCGGCCTTGGATTGAATCAGGACCGCTCCCAGGTATTAGCTCTTGGCCTTTGGCAGGCGAAGAGCGGGATGCTAAGAGCTAAAGGTTGATAGCTAAAGTCAGTATGCCTGGATCCGCCACAATCCGCGTTCCCGAAGCCGATGTCAGCAGCGCCACGGTGCGGCCCGAGCTCGATCAGGCGCCCGCTCCACGCAAGCGCCATATCAACTGGGCGCTGAAGGCCGCTTTGCCCATCGCCGCAGTCTTGTTGAACGGGCTGCTGCTGTTCGTGCTGGTTTCCCTGTCCCTGGCCGCGGGCGAAAGGCACGAAGTGATTACCGTGGCCTCGGCGGGCGCGTTCCTGGTCTGCGCCGCCGTCATCATGGTGCTGGCGGTTTCCGTGCGCCGCCCCATGATGGAGTTGCAAGACAAGATCGCTCGCGTCACCTTGGGTGACATGGACGCTTCCGTCAGCTTTGCCGACCGCAATGACGAAATCGGCGACCTGGGCCGCGATTTCAATGAAATGGTGGCGCAGTTGAAAGCCAGCAGGGAAGAGATCCAGCGTCTGCATCAGACGCAGATGTCGCGCGCCGAGCACTTCGCAACCCTGGGCGAGCTGGCGGCTGGCCTGGCACACGAGATACGCAACCCTCTGGCTGGAATTGCCGGCGTCATCGAAATCGTCAGCCGCGACCTGCCGCCCGGCAGCCCGGCCCGCTCCGTTATCAAAGACGCAAAAGAAGAAGCGGTGCAGATCAATCGCATTCTTACCGATCTGCTGGAGACGGCCCGCCCGAAGCCGCCGCAATTTCAGGTCAGCGATATTGCCGGGACCGCCGAACACGCGGTAATGTTTGCCCGCCAGCAAGCCATCACCAAGCGCATCACGATCGAGCTGGAAAAGGACGAAAGCATCCCTGCATTCGGCCACGATCCCAATCAGATCAATCAGGTGCTGCTGAACCTGCTGCTGAACGCGATTCAGGCAATGGACAAGCCGGGCACAATCTATGTCACTTTGCGGCGCGACAAAGATACCGCCCTCATCACGGTTGCCGATCAGGGCAAAGGCATTGCGCCCGAAGCCCTCCCCAACATCTTCCGGCCGTTTTTCACCACCAAGGGACACGGCACCGGGCTTGGACTGTCGCTGGCGCGGCGCATTGTGGAATCACATCGCGGGACGATCACTGTCCGCAGCGAAGTAGGCAAGGGAACGCAGTTCGTGATCTGTCTGCCAATTGCCCACAGCCAGCCGCAGGGGTCCTGACAGGTACTCTTACATTGTGGGATTCCGACAGCGTGGGACACCGGCCTTCGCCAAGGCCTATATTTCCATCAATACCTTGCTGACCGGAGTCAGCACCTGGCAACCCGTCTTCGTAACCAGGACCATATCTTCAATGCGGATGCCGCCTTTGTCCGGGAGATACACTCCCGGCTCAATGGTGATGACCATTCCCGGTTGCAGCGTTTCCTCCTGAGTCTTGCCGAGTCGCGGAGGTTCGTGGATCTCCAGCCCAACGCCATGCCCGGTGGAATGAGTAAAGAAGCGGTCCAGCTTGTGCCGCCGCAGCACCTGACGGGCAGCGTGGTCCACCGCGCCTGCGGTTGTTCCCGGCTTGACAGCGGCAATACCCGCAAGTTGCGCCTCCAGGACAGCGTCGTACCACCGCCGCTCTTCGCGGCTGGCGCGGCCCACATGCACGGTCCGCGTCATGTCGGAGCAATAGCCGTGCAGCACGACACCGGAGTCGACCACCACAAATCCCCGCCGCGGGATTGGCTGGCTGGAGGCCCGGCCATGCGGCAGAGCGGAGCGCTTGCCGGCGGCGACAATGGTGTCGAAGGCCATCCCGTCGGCGCCGGCACGGCGCGCCGCAAACTCCAGTTCACCCGCGACCTCCGACTCCCGCACGCCCGCACGGATCGACCGCAACGCGTGCTCGTAAACCGCCGCGCCCATGCTCACGGCTTCACGGATGATCTTCATCTCTTCAGCGTCTTTGATCATCCGCTGGCCCATAATCAGGCCGGAGGTCGGCTTCCACGAGATTTTCTTGCCGACCAGCTTGCGCATGTCGGCCGCGGTTGCAACCGTGGTATGGTCACCCTCGAAGCCGATTGCGGCCTTTACCGCGCCGACCAGTGTGCCGGCCGCCTCCAGCAGCGGCCCCCTGGCGATAACCACGCGTGCGCCGCCGACTTCGTCCCGCGCCTGTTCGGTGTATCGTCCATCGGTGAAGAAGACACGGCGTTCGCGGAGGAAAAGCAGCAGTCCGTTGCTCCCGGTATAGCCGCACAAGTAGCGCAGGTTGGCCGGATGCGTCACTACGAATCCGTTGAGTCGTTCAGCGCCCAGCGTCTGCTGGAAGGTCTTCTGGCGGCAAAGGTAGTCCAAAGTTCCTCCAGGCTTTCGGGGCTATTGCGTCAACTTGAGCGGCTCGGAGGTCTGTTTGCTGGCGCGGTAAATATGACGATGATTCGGATGATGCGCCACCGCATCCAGCCGAACGTAATAGGTTCCCGTACCCGGACCCGAGCCGAACGGAATCACGGGACTGTTGCTTCCGCCCGCGAGCATGAAGTGCTGATAGCCCAGCGCCGTCGCCCGGCCAATCTCGTTCACGGCGACGATGACCACGGTCATATCAAAGTCCTCTGTCGTTTGATTTGAAACCACGGCGGAGCCGGAAATTGTGCTGCCATTGACCTTGGGTGGTTCCTTCCAGTCCACGGTAAGCGCTGTTATTACATGGATCGTGACATCAGTCTGGATCTGAAATCTTGGAATGCTGGAATCGACCACCACTACGGTGACGCGGTAATCGCCCGGAGTCGTCGGCGTCCCATCGATCTTGCCGGAATGGGGGTGCAGCTTGAGTCCGGGCGGAAGATCGCCGCTTGCCACGCGCCAGGTGTAAGGTTGAATTCCCCCGGTCGCGGCCAGAGACAAAGTAGCGGTCTGCCCTACGATGGCGCCCTGGGCTGGCACCGCCTGGATCTGCAAAGTCTGGCCAGCCGCGACACCACTGGCGAAAAACAGAAGCAGCGTGAGCAGGGGAATCCGCATGAGAAACATTATAGGGGCTGGGTGGCTGGAGGTTAGGGGCTAAAGAGACTGTGTCGCAGCCCAGTGTCGCCGCTTCTGCGGCTCGCTTTTGTTTCCACTTGACCGCGGGCTTACGCCCGCGGCTAACACAAATTCCGCCGCTGCGCGGCTGGTTGGATCGGTTTCTGAGCGGTTTGTTCCACCGCAAAATTCTTTTGCCGGTTGCGACACAGTCTCTACAGGCTCGCGGCTGGGACCGCTTTCTTGCCAGACCGGGCCTTGTGCGGAGCCTCACTTACGAAAGTTCCGTGCAGCGTATATCATCAGTTTGTTCAGCCGAAAAGCACTGGCTGACCGGCAAGACCATACTATTTGGCTCCCGCGTACGCGAAAGCGAAACGCGAAGAGCTGAGAGCGAAGAGCTAAATATGGCTTCTGATCGCAAGATTCGAGTACTTGTCGCCAAGCCCGGCCTCGACGGCCACGACCGCGGCGCCAAAGTGATTGCCCGCGCGCTGCGCGATGCCGGCATGGAGGTCATCTATACCGGCCTGCGCCAGACCCCCGAGATGGTGGTCACCGCCTCATTGCAGGAAGACGTGGACGTAATTGGCCTCAGCATCCTTTCCGGCGCGCACAACGCCATCGTGCCGCGCGTGATCGAACTGCTGAAACAGAATCATATGGACGACGTCCTGCTGCTCCTGGGCGGCATCATCCCGGACCAGGATGTGGAGGCGCTGAAGCAACAGGGTGTGGCGGCGGTGTTTCAGCCGGGTACGCCGATGGACTCCATCATCGAATTCATCCGCGCCAATGTGAAGCCGCGCGGCGTGATTAGCGGTTAGCACGTGGCAAGGCGGCCTTGACCCATTCGCCTGAGACTCATTCGGGCGGCAACTTGATAAAATCAAGCTAATCGCCGGATCCGCCGTCCGTTTGGGGATTTTCTTTTTGCCGCTGCAATTCACAGAGAGCTACGACGTCGTGGTGGTCGGCGCGGGTCATGCCGGCTGCGAGGCCGCCATGGCTGCCGCGCGCATGGGCCTTAAGACCGCGCTCTACACGCTCAACCTGGATCTCATCGCGCAGATGTCGTGCAATCCCGCCATTGGCGGCATCGCCAAGGGACACCTGGTGCGCGAAGTGGACGCGCTGGGCGGCATCATGGGCGAAGTGACGGACGCCGTCGGCATCCAGTTTCGCCTGCTGAACACTTCGCGCGGGCCGGCCGTGTGGTCTCCGCGAGCGCAATGCGACAAGCAGCAATATCGCCTGAAGATGCGCGAGATGCTTGAGTCGGAACCGAATCTGCACATCAAGCAGGCGGAAGTGGCGGAGTTGATTGTTGAGCCGCGAGCTGCGAGCCACGAGCCACTAGCTGAACCTCGCGACGAGGGCGATGATTCTGGCAATAGAGGTCCTTCGACTCGGACTGAAGTCCTCGCTCAGGATGGCACGACGGATGGATTTTCGTCTGGCGAAGGGCGAACAGCGAATAGCGAAGAGCGCATCGTTCGCGGCGTGAAGCTCAGAGACGGCCGGACCGTCGGCGCGCGGGCGGTCATCATTACCACTGGAACATTTCTCAACGGGCTGATCCATTGCGGCGAGCAGCAATATCCTGCGGGCCGCAGCGGCGAGCCGCCTGCCGTGCTTCTCGGCGAGGCGCTGAAGAATCTCGGCCTGCGCGGCTGCCGCTTGAAGACCGGAACTCCACCCCGTCTGGATGGCCGCAGTATCGATTGGTCGAAGTTTACGGTGCAGCCGGGCGACGAAGATCCCACGCCGTTCAGCTTTCGCACCAGGCGGGTCGCTCACCATGATAAGCAGGTGCCGTGCTACATCGCCTTCACCACGCCGGAGACGCACCGCATCATCCGTGAAAACGTGCATCGCTCGCCCATGTACAGCGGGCAGATCCAATCGATCGGGCCGCGCTACTGTCCGTCGATTGAAGACAAAATCGTCAAGTTCCCCGACAAGGAGACTCACCAGCTTTTTCTTGAGCCCGAGGGGCTGAACACGCACGAGATCTACGTCAACGGCATGAGCACATCGCTGCCCATCGACGTACAGCTGGCGATCATTAAGTCGATCCCGGGTCTCGATACCGCCGAGATGCTGCGGCCGGGATATGCCATTGAGTACGACTCCATCGACCCTACTGAACTTCAGCGGACGCTCGAGACCAAGAGGGTCGAACGGCTCTATCTGGCCGGGCAAATCAACGGCACCAGCGGCTACGAAGAAGCGGCGTGCCAGGGACTGATGGCCGGCATCAACGCCGCGCTGAAGATCAAGGGTGAGCCGCCGCTGATCCTCGACCGCACCGAAGCGTATACGGCGATCCTGATCGACGATCTCATCAGTAAGGGAACGAACGAGCCCTATCGCATGTTTACCTCGCGCGCGGAGTTTCGTTTGCACCTACGCATCGACAACGCCGACCGCCGGCTCACGCCGCATGGCCGCCGCGTGGGACTGATTCGCGATGCCGATTGGGCCGACTATCTGGCCAAGCAGGAGCGCATGAAGGCGTTGCGCGAGATGCTGGAGAAGACAGTGGCCAGTGGCCAGTTGTCAGTGGCCAGCGAGGGCTGCGAGGCTTTGATGGACTTGCTGAACAAAGCGAGGGCTGCAGGCGTGACGCTTGCGCAGCTTCTCAAGCGGCCGGAGGTAAAGATCGAGCAACTGGTTCCGGTGCTGGTGAGGCTGACGCCGGAGTTCTTTGAGCGAGATTCCGAGAGGTTGCTTTCGAACCAGGATACTAATGACTCCCGCGAACAGCAGGTCCCTCCACGCGGGCTGAAGCCCTTGGTCGGGATGACAAACTTCGAACTTCGCGGACCGCAACTGACAACTGACAACCGACAACCGACAACTGATTTCCACCTCTCGGCGGAAATCCGCAACGAGCTGAAGTCAGTCGAAACCGAGATTAAGTACTCCGGCTATCTGGACCAGCAGACAAAGGCCATCGAGCGGCTGAAGCGCTCGGAGCAGCGCACGATTCCCGAGTGGTTCGACTACGGCAAGGTTTCCGGCCTCTCGCGCGAGATGAACGAGAAGCTCACGCGTGTGCGTCCGCAAACGCTGGGCCAGGCGAGCCGCATTCCTGGCGTGACGCCCGCAGCGGTCTCGCTGATCAATGTGTACATCGAGATCCAGGGGCGGAAGTCAGCCGTTAGCTCTTAGCTCTTAGCAAACGGCGGCGCGCAGGCGGCGACACGTATTTCTGCGGTTTTGTGAAGCCGGCGCGCCGAGCGCTCCATCCAACGCACCATCATGCAAGCTCAAGACCTCGACGTTTTTCTCGATTACCTCGACAAAGTGCAGCAGCGCACGATGCGTGTTGTTGTGTGCATCCCTCCCGACAAACTGGACTGGTCTTATCGCGAGGGGAAATTCACGCTGGGCGATCTGGTGCGGCACCTGGGGGCGATCGAGCGCTACCTGTTCGGCGAGACCATTCAAGGTAAGCCCAGCCGATATAGGGGATGCGGCAAGGAACTGGCGGACGGTCTGGACGAGGTCATCCGGTTCCAAGAGACGATGCATCGCGAGACGGTGGAGATTATCCGCCAACTCGGAGAAGATGGACTCAACCGCAAGTGCACTACGCCCGATGGCGCCTCCATAACGGTGTGGAAGTGGCTGCGACTGATGGTGGAGCACGAGATCCACCATCGGGGCCAAATCTATCTTTATCTCGGCATGCTCAATGTGCCGACTCCGCCGCTGTACGGCCTGACGTCGGAGCAACTGAGCGAGCGCGGGGCAAAGATTTAGAGCCGCTCTACTCCTTGGCCGCGCCTGAATGGAAGTACTGCTTGATCATGGGAATGATTTGTTCCCACCAGGCTCCCTGCCAATTGACGGCCCGCTTCGGCAGGGTCTGCACTTTGCCCTGGCACGCCTCAGCCTTCGCCAAGTCACCCTTTTGGCGATAAATGATGGCCATATTGTTCAGCACCTGAGTACTTTGGTCCGAGTTCCACGCCTCTTTCAACGCCTTCTGGTAGTATTCGAGAGCTGCGTCAAGGTTGCCGTGCGTCTGCTCGTATCCGGCGATACTCAGGTTGATAAACGGGTCCGTGGGTTCGATGGCGGCGGCGCGAAAGAAGTGTTGGGCGGCTTCGTCATGTCGTCCCGCGGCGTCCAGGGCTCCACCCAACAGATATTCCGCCTTCCAGTTTCCGGTCGTGACTTCCGCCGAGTGGCCCCACAAACTTACGTCGTCTTGCCAGTAGCCAATCTGGCGATAAGTAACCGCTGCCAGCGCCACGAGGACTACGACACTGGCCGCAGGCAGCACCGCCTTGGGCAGGTGGCGCTCGGCGGCCCAGTCAGAGACGCCCCAGCAGGTCATCAGGAAGAGGCCGATGAAGGAAACATACGCGTAGCGGTCAGCCATGCCCTGCACATCGACCTGCACCAAGCCGATGCAGGGGACCAGCATAATGAGGAACCACAGCCATCCCACAATGTAGTACCTGTGCCGCCGGGCCCGCGCCGCCAGCAGGGTGATGACTGCCAGAACCACTATTGACGCCCACACCTGCCACCAGTGCACGTACTTGCCGGGATGCGGATAGTAAAGCGCAAGGTTCGTGGGCCAGAAGGCTTTGCGTATGTAGCGGGTGTAGGAGACGAGGGCGTTCTCAATTCTGATCCACAGGGTGTAAGGCTGCTGCTCCCCGGCGACGTGCTGCGCGATCATGGTGACGCCCGCGTCCACGATGCAGATGAAGAACAGCGGGAATTTTTCTTTCACCAGCCACCAGAAGCTCTTGGCCGGAATGGCGTCGGCGGTCGCCGGACGATCGCCGGCAAACATCCGCTCGAGGGGCCAGTAATCCCACAGCAACAGGACCAGCGGCAGCATGATGATCTGCGGCTTGCTCCACAATCCAAGAATGAACAAACCCGTCATCACGATGTAGCGACCAATGCCCGGCTTGCTGGCATACCAGCGATATGCAGCCAGCGCCAGCAGGCAGAACATCGTGCTGAGCATCGTCTTGCGTTCAGCTATCCAGGCAACCGATTCGACGTTGAGAGGATGTAGAGCGAACAGCGCCGCGACCATCAGGCTGCGTGCGGCGTAGCCGGTCGCGCGCTTCAGCACCAGGAACAGCAGGACCGCGTCCAGCGCGTGCAGAGCGACGTTCTCGTCGTGATGAGGAGCCGGGTCGAAGCCGAACAACTGGATATCAAGGGCGTGCGACACCCAGGTCAGGGGATGATAATTGCCGGCGTAGCCGTGCGTGAATGCCCAGAAAGCGGAGGCACCAGTAAGGCCGTTCGCGATGTGGGGGTTCTGGGTGACGTACTTGGGGTCGTCGATGTTGGCGAAGGGGTGCTCGTGGACCGGCGCATAGATTGCAATCGTGACGACGGCCAACAGCAGGCCGAAAAGAGCGGTACGAAGAGCGGAGTCTTTGAAGAGAAAGCCCGGTTGCGGGCGTGCTGCTGCTGCTTGAGGTTCGACGCCAACGGAAGCCACATGTCCCCCTTGTCCGCGACGAGTATATCCGATAGGTTTCCGGAGGCGGAACAAATCTGCGATCAGCCAGTGAGTCCCTCGCCGACTAAACAGGCTGCTGGGAAAAACTCGAAGCAGATCCCTCGTCGGCCTAAAGGCCTCCTCGTGATGACAAACTTAAAGGACTCGTGACGACGCAGCTAAAGCTGCGCCCCCTCAAGAACAACTGGTGCAATCACGAAGTGCGACGCTCTCCAATCGCAATCACTCGTCCGGTGCTCAGCGGAACGGGGAACGGGTCGTGCCAAGTCCATGGTTCGCCGCTGAGAGCGCGCACCGATTTCATCTGTGAGGAACCGATTAGCAGACACAGCTTGCCGCCTTGCCCGACCAGCGCCGCCGCAACCGGCAAGGCGCGCTCGAATTTTTCTACAGCGCGCAGGGTCACGAGATCGGCGGTTTGCCCCCACTGCTCGGCGCGACCGCAGAAGACGTGCGAGCGGTCAAGCTTCAGGGTCCGCAAGGCTTCGCGAAGAAACGTAGCTTTCTTGTTTTGCGATTCGATGAGCGTAAGCTTGACGTCCGCCGCCCACAGTTTGATGGGAATGCCGGGAAAGCCCGCGCCGGAACCTACATCGGCCAGAGTAATCGGCCCTGCGGCGTGCGAGTCGAGCATCCGCGCCGCGAACAGCGACTCGCCAAAATGCCGCATGACGATCTGCTCGGGATCGCGCACGGCGGTCAGGTTGATGCGCGCATTCCAGCGCAACAGCAGATCAAGGTAGAGGCGGAACTGCTCCAGCATCCCGGCCGGGAGTTCGGCGTCGCCGGTGAACGGCCGCAGGAGCTCGGTAATGCGGACGGGATCCATGTGCTGTCGATTATCGACCATTCAGCAAGGGATGGACTCAGCGTCTATATCGGAGGGAAACTTGACGCCGGACGGATAGTAGGTAAAATAACTACATTCAGGAGGCGCGATGGACAAGGCGGTATCTGCTGCGGACGCCAATCGCAATTTTTCTCAGCTTTTGCAGGGCGTGCGCCGAGGACGAAGCTACGTTGTGACGAGCCACGGCAAACCAGTTGCGAAGATTGTTCCTGTCACGGAGAGCGATGCCGTGGCTTCAAGTGCCTGGACCACCCTGCTGGCGAGACTTCGCTCTCAGCCGGTCGTGGACATTGGTCGCTGGACCCGCGACGAATTGTATGAGGACGGAAAATGAGAGTGGCATTGGATACCAACATCCTGGCCTACGTCGAGGGCGTCAACGGAGCGACGAAGAAAAATGCGGCGCTGCAAGTCGTACGGCAGTTGGATCAGAATGCGGTAATTGTGCCCGTACAAGCGCTGGGTGAACTGTTTCACGTGCTAGTGCGAAAGGCAGGACGCACGCCGTCGAAGGCCCGCGCAGCAGTGTTGGGCTGGCAAGATGCTTGCGCCACGGTCGAGACATCGGCCGGAATCATGCTGGCTGCGACCGACCTGGCTACCGACCATCGTCTCAGCATCTGGGACGCGGTGATTTTTTCCGCGGCGGCGGAAAGCGGTTGCCGGTTGCTGCTGTCGGAAGACTTACAGGACGGATTCACCTGGCAGGGCGTTACGGTTGCCAATCCATTCGCCAGCCCGCCGCACCCTCTGCTGCAAGCCGTGCTGTCGAGTAAGCCAGCTAGATAGCGGAATTTGTTTCAGACAGCCCAACTCGATCGCTTTGGGTCGACCGGGTTTATTCAGGGCGATCGAAGCCAACGCGAGAGGCGTGTTCTTCCTCAATGCCGAAGAACCGTTCCACCTCTCTTATGTCCGCAGTCCGGCCATATTTAGGCAAGCTATCGAGAAACACCCGCCCGTACTGCTTCTTCAGGATGCGATTGTCGAGCAGGCACAGCAGCCCTCGGTCGTGCAGTGAGCGGATCAGCCTGCCGAAGCCTTGCTTCAGGGAAATTACCGCGCTGGGCACCTGATACTCGTAGAAGGCATTGCCGCCGTCATCGTCAATTGCGCGGACGCGCGCGGCCACGACTGGATCATTCGGGACGGCGAAGGGCAGCTTGTCGATGATGACGCAGCTCAGTTGTTCGCCCTGCACATCCACACCTTGCCAGAAAGACGAAGTCGCAAACAGCACCGCGTTGGGCGTGAGCCGGAACTCTTCCAGCAGCGCGTTCTTGGGCGCGCTTCCTTGGAGCAGCATGGGAAACGCGAGTTCGCCCAGCAAGCGCTCGTAGAGCTGGTTCATCAGCGCGTAGCTGGTGAAAAGGCAGAACGCACGCCCGCGCGTGATCTCCAGCAGCTGCCGAACCCGTTGCGAGGCCTGCTCCACAAAGCGCGGGTCACGGGGATCGGGCAGATCGGGCGGCACGTAGAGAAGCGCCTGGCTCTCGTAGTCGAAGTGCGACGGCACGACCAGCTCGCGGGCATGCTGGATGCCCAGGCGATTGCGGATGTAATCGAACTCTCCGGCCACGGCGAGCGTTGCTGACGTGAGGACTGCCGACTCCAGGTGCTCGAACAATACGCTCCGCAAGATTTGCGACACCGTGATCGGCGTGGCTTGCAGGAAGACATTGTGCTGCCCGCCGCGACGGTCGCCGCGGCGGTCGATCCAGAAGACGGTGTTGCGGTCCTGCGCTTCCAGTATGAAGCCAAGTTGAGTCTTCAGTTCGTCGACTCGGCGAGCCATCGCGTGGACCTCGTCGGGCTTCTTGGGAATGGCTTGCAACTCGGTGTAGAGGTGCAGCAGCGCATTCTGCAAGCCGAGATACTCGTCGCCGTTTTCTTCCAGGAACTCGGCGCGATTGTCGAAGGCGAAGCGGCCGTCGCCGGGCGGAAGGAGCGAGAAGAAAAACTGCGAGTGCTCGCGCACGCGCGCCGATGCCTGCAGCACATCCGCCAGCGGAATGTCGGCACGGCGCAAGGTGTTCTCGACATCACGCAGCAGCTCGTCAACCTTGAGATTGGAGACGGTCACGCCGAAGTAGTCGGTGGCCACGTCTTCCAGTTCGTGCGCCTCATCGAAGACGACGATGGCGGCGTCCGGCAGCACGCCCGCGTCGGCGGCGCGATCGGTCGCGGCCTTAATCGCCAGGTCGGCGCAGAAGAGATGATGATTGACGATGATGATGTCGCTCTCGGCGGCGCGGCGGCGCATCTCGGTGATAAAGCAGCGGTCGAACTGCTGGCACTCGCTGCCGATGCAGCGGTCGGTGCGGGCGTCGAGTTTGGGCCACAAGTGGCTGGTTTCAGGCAGCTCGGACAGCTCGGCGCGGTCGCCGGTCTCGGTCGTCTTCTCCCAGTCGTTGATGATGCGAAAGTGGCTGATCTCTTCCAGCCCGTTCAACACCGGCTGAGACGTGAGATCATAGAGCTTCTTGCGGCAAAGATAATTGCCGCGGCCCTTCATATAGCAGACCCTCAAGTCGCCGAGATGCTCCTTCAGGAAAGGAACATCCTTGAAGAAGAGCTGCTCCTGCAGGGTCTTTGTGCCGGTGGAGATAATGACGCGTTTGCCGGAGCGGATGACCGGAAGCAGATAGGCCAGCGTCTTCCCCGTGCCGGTTCCCGCTTCGACGATAAGGTGACGCCGCTCCTGCAGCGCCTGCTCGACGGCCTCGGCCATTTGCAATTGCCCGCGGCGAAACTCGTAAGCGGGATGAGTGCGGGCCAGCAGGCCGCCGGGCCCGAAGAACTGGTATAGCGACGGCAAGCGCGCGGCAGTAGCGGCTGGGCTTTGGGTGGGAGAGGACATCAGAGTTGATGTTACTTGAATAGTGAGCGAAGAACGAAGCGAGCAGGCTGTGTCTCAATTTGAAATTTACGCTTCGTTTCGGGGATAACAATGGAATGTGCCATAGATAATCGCGTTGGGATTGGACTCGGCCCGTTGTACCATGTCATCCAAGTCCTCTGACAGCGGCACCTTCTTGGCTCTCTCGGCCAACGGTTCTTCGCCCTCAACCTCCAGCACGTAGAGATTCATTTCGGCTGCGATTATCTCCGCCTTCTTGCGGAACTCAGCAGCATTACATGCCCACGTAATGATATTGGTGAATGCGCCAGCAGTACCGTATTCCTCCCTGTTGAGCGGTTTCAGCTCCACCAATCCAATCCACAATTCAGGCTGCTGTGGCATTTGTCGGTCGTCCCAAACTGCGGCAGTGGGTATCGCATTCCCCCGCCATTCCCCGCGAATTTCAAGCTGAAGCACTGCCAGCGAGCCTTGGGGCTACAGTAGTTCCGCATCCAGCCCTTCGATTTCCTGAAAATGCGAGTCCCGGGAAAGCAGTATGAGCTTATGCTGACGTGCAATTGCTGCAATCCAGACATCATTTTCCGGAATAGGGCGGCCCTTCTTACGCAAACCGAACCTAATTGCCGAATAATACAGAGCGGTTTCGGAGTCACACGGCAACACTGCAACCATCTTGCCGAACTCATCCAGACGGGCCAGGTTTTGCTCAACCCGCGACGAAGCCAGGGCGCCGTAGCGAAGTTCTCCTAGGACTGGAACACACAGGAACACCGCCGGCTTGTCTTCGAGCCTCTCGATGGCCGCGGGATCACCACCGAAGAGCGCGATGACAATGTTTGTGTCCATCAGCAACCTACCACTCATTCGAATCCACCCGCTCACAATCACGAATTGCCTCTGACATCCTCTGGAGATCGTAGGCGGGGATCAATCCCACAAATTGCAACCAGACCGCAGGACTGCTGGATCCGAGGGTAGAATTGCGACGCCGGCCGTAGTCACTCATGTACCAATCCACTAAACCGCGATAACGCTCAGGAATGTCGCGTTTTTCGGGGTGAGTCTTCCCTTTGCGATCGGGATGCGCGGGGTCCCCGGAGCGATAAAGGCGACGCCGTCCGCGTCCTGTGCTGTGAAGCATGCGATACTGGGCAGGGTTGGGGCGATTGGACGCGACACAATGGCTGACAATGTGCTGCCAGACACCCGGACGGTTGTCGTGAAATTCACGCCGGGCGCGGTCACGTATGTCATGCAGGCTGAAGTCTTCGGCATCGGGATGTTCTTTGTGCAGGAGGGCTGTGGCCAGCCATGCTTCGTCTGCAACTAAAATATTCATCGCAAACCCCCGTTAGTTCTAAAATGTAACCAAGCAATTAGAACATGTCAAGGTCGTACTAAATGAGCCGCCGAGTACGTTTGGAAGCGAACAAGGTCATCCCCGAGGGCGAGTCACCAGCCATCGGCACCCTCGCCATCGTTGGCCGTCCCAACGTCGGCAAGTCCACGCTGTTCAACCGGCTGGTGCGCTCGCGCCGCTCCATCGTGGGCGACGAACCCGGGATCACGCGTGATCGGATCTACGGCGAAGCGGAATGGGCCGGACGCAAGCTGCGCGTGGTCGACACCGGCGGAATCATTCCCGACGACCAGGCGCTGATCCCGGCGGAGATCTTCCGGCAGGCGCGGGTTGCGCTGGAGGAGGCCGACGCTATCGTGCTTGTGGTGGATGGCCGGACCGAGCTCGCCTCGCCCGACATCGATCTGGCGCGGCTGCTTCTGCGCACCGGAAAGCCACTTGTTCTGGCGGTGAACAAGGTTGACACGACGGCGATGGAGCCTTACGCGGAGGAGTTCCGCCGGCTGGGAATCAAGGAACTGCTGCCCATCTCAGCCGAGCATGGCACTGGTGTCGCGGAGTTGCTGGAGTATGTGCTGAGCGTGATTCCGGAGCGGGAGAATGTCACGGCGGAAGCGGACGAACCGCCGATCGCTCAAGCAGCGGGCCGCAAGCCGCGAGCCTCGAGCCGGAAGCTGGAAGCTCGAAGCTCGGAGCTCAACGATGACCTCCATGCCGCAGAGGCCACAGATTTGCCGGAGGACCCCGAAGAAGACGCCGTTCGCGAGACCAAGGTCGCGATCATTGGGCGCCCGAACGTCGGCAAGTCAACCCTGCTGAATGCGCTGACCGGAACGGCGCGCGCGATTGTCTCGCCGGTTGCGGGCACCACGCGCGATGCGGTGGATGAGTTGATGGAGCGCGACGGCCTCACCTACCGCTTCATCGATACCGCCGGCATTCGCCGCAAGGGCAAGACGGAGCTGATGGCCGAGAAGATGTCGGTGGTGATGGCGCGCAAGCATCTGGAAGCCGCGGACGTGGCGCTGGTGGTGATCGACGCCGTCGAAGGCGTCACCGCCAACGACGCAACCATCGCCGGCTACGCCCATGAGAGCGGGCGGTCGGTGATCGTCGTCATCAACAAATGGGACCTGGTCACAGCGAACCGAAAGGACGGCAAAGCTCCCGCCGACCGCAGTGTCTACGAAGAGCAAGCCCGGCGCCATCTCAAGTTCCTGGCGTATGCTCCGGTGGTGTTCGTCTCGGCGACGACGAGAAGCGGTCTCGACAAACTGTTTTCCACACTGGAGCTGGTGGCGCGCGAACGCCGCAAGCGCGTCGGCACGGGCGAGATGAACCGTTTCCTCAGCCACATCGACTTTGAGCGGGCCGCCGTGCCAGTTGCGAAACGCGTGAAAATTTTTTACATGACGCAAGCTTCCGTGGCGCCGCCAACGTTCATCCTGTTCACTGATCGGCCGGTGAAACTGCACTTCTCCTACCAGCGATTTCTGGAGAACCAGATTCGGGCGTCGTTTGGCTTCGTCGGCACGCCGATATGGATCAAGAACCGGGCGCGAAATGAACCTCGGGGAAAGAAGTAAGCACTCGCGCGAAGCAAGTAGCAATACGCCTGGAGCGATGGCGAAGGGAAAGGATGTATCGCGTTATCTGCACCTCGTGACCGAGTCCGGCAGTGCCTTAAATTTGCCGATTCCGAACCCAGCCTCTACACTTAGGACTTTCCTTTTGAAATAATTCGTGATGAGCGTCCGTCGGCCATCTGTACCGGCGGGGAGGATACATGCAGCGGGTTCGAGCGGTCCCTGTCTTGGCTGCGGTCGCAGCAATTATTGGTCTGATAATCCTGCCGGGATGCGGTGGCAGCGGCACCAGTGCGAGCAGTATCGTAACCCAGCTCATTTTGACGCCTTCAATCATTTCCCTGAACCAGGGCGGGGTGACCGGGCTGTCGGCGATAGCGGAGAACTCAGCCGGCACGGCTGTCGCAGCAGACATTACCTTTAGCAGCAACAACAACAGTATCGCAACGGTTTCCGCCGGCGGCCTGATTTGCGGAGGAGTCTGGGACGCCAACATCATCAACTGCAACGCTACTCTGGGACAGGCAGGAGTGGGCCAGGTGACGATTACGGCCACGGCCACGGCGAGCGGAGTCACCGCGACCGCGACGGTCTATGTGCACGAACAGGTGAACCAGGTCCAGGCTGTCGTAGTCAACAGTTGCACGACGATGGGCCAACTAGTGAGCATCTACGGAAAGGCCTACAATACGTCGGCTCCGGGCTGCTCGCAGTCGGCGCCGTGCGACATCACCACTACGGTAGGTCCCTTCAGCTTCAGCTCCAACGACACCAGCATCGTCGCCGCTAACACCAATGGGCAGTTGACCGCCGGCATTCCGGGCGCCACCACCGTTGTCGCCAGCGTTTCCGGCGTGAACAGTGTGGGCGCGGCTTATAAAACTTGTGCTGTAGCCACCATCCAGGTGCATAGCGCCAGTGGTTCGGACACTTCGTTCACCCTGGC
>Ga0182030_10013454_pt1 | contig 16276 bp, 12 predicted proteins | sample 812S3MmetaG_FD_121299 | JGI IMG/M metagenome (GOLD analysis project Ga0182030, IMG submission 121299) | Permafrost microbial communities from Stordalen Mire, Sweden - 812S3M metaG (Illumina Assembly) | ecosystem: Environmental > Terrestrial > Soil > Wetlands > Permafrost | place: Sweden...
CCGGACTCAAAGCTGATCGTGTTCAACGACAACCGGCTGAAGATCTGGGTGCTGGACACGAGCACAGACAAGCTGTCGACGGTGAACGATCAGAACGAGTTTGGCGGCTTCTCAAACCCGGAGTTCGATTTTGCGTGGACGCCGGATTCGAAGTGGCTGGCCTATGAGCGTTCGCTCCCCAATCATCTTCATGCGATCTATCTTTACTCGGTGGATACGGGCAAGTCGACCGAGGTGACGAGCGCAATGGTGGATGCGGACAACCCGGCATTCGATCGCGACGGGAAGTATCTCTACTTCACGGCGAGCACGAACGATGGCGCGACGTCGGACGGGCTGGACATGACGAGCGACCTCTACCTGCCCACCGCGAAGGTTTATGCGGCGGTGCTGTCGGCGAGCGAGGCGTCTCCGATTGCGCCGGAGCTGGGCGATGAAAAGCCTGCCGACAAGGCGGATAAGAAGAAGGACGCGGCCGACAAGAAGACAGACGCGAAGGAGAGCAGCGAAGAGAGCGCGGCCAAGGCGGCCGAGCCCAAGCCGGTGAAGATCGAACTGGATGGCATCAGTGCGCGGATTGTGGCCATGCCGATGCCGGAAGCCGTGTATCTATCGCTGGGGACGGGGTTGAAGGGCAGCCTGTATTTTCTTGAAGGCGCTCCATCGCCGCTGTTCGATGGCGCGGGGACGTTGAGCCGCTGGACGCCGGAAGAGCGCAAGACCGAAAAGCTGGCGGATCGCGTCGGGGGCTTCGAGATTACAGCGGACGGCAACAAGATCCTGGTGCAGATATTGCCGGGCCACGACGACGACTCGCCCGGCGGTCCGCCGTCGTGGGTGGTGGTTCCGGCCGACGCGCCCGTCAAGCCGGGCGATGGCACGCTGAACTTCTCCGAAGTGAAGGTGCGCGTCGATCCCAAGGCGGAGTGGGCGCAGATGTATCACGAAGTGTGGCGCATCGAGCGCGCTTTTTTCTACGATCAGCATTTCCACGGCACCGATACCACGGCCGAGGAGAAGCGATTTGAGCCGTATGTTGCGTCCATTGCATCGCGCGCCGATTTGAACTACATCTTCCAGGAGATGCTGAGCGCGTTTTCAGTGGGTCATTTGCGCGGATTTGGCGGCAAGATTCCCGAGGCCAACCATGTTCCCGGCGGATTGCTGGGCGCGGACTACGAAATTGCGAACGGCCGCTACTGTTTCAAGAAAATCTACACGGGCGGCGAGTTCAATCCACAGATCAAGGCGCCGCTGGCGCAGCCGGGACTGAACGTTTCAGTGGGCGACTGCATTCTGAACATCAATGGCGCGGAGCTCACGTCGCAAACCGACATTCAGCGGCCGCTGGAAGGAACGGCAGGCCAGGTGACGAGCCTGCGCATCGCCGCGGCCGACGGCAAGAATCCGCGCGACATCTCGGTGATTCCGGTTGCGAGCGAGGCCGGGCTGCGCAACATCGACTGGATCGAAGGCAACCAGCACAAAGTGGACCAGCTCTCGGCGGGCAAACTCGCTTATGTTTATCTGCCCGACACGGGCGGAGGCGGTTTTACGAACTTCAACCGCTATTATTTTGCGCAGACCGACAAGCAGGGAGCGGTGATCGACGAGCGCTTCAATGCGGGCGGGCAGGTGGCCGACTACTTTATCGAAGTGATGTCGCGCCGGATTGAGGCGTACTGGGCGCCGCGCTATGGAGACGTCGAGCACACGCCGAATGCCGGCATCTACGGCCCGAAGGTGATGATCGCAAACGAGTACTCGGGCTCGGGCGGCGATGCGCTGCCGTGGCTCTTCAAGCAGGCGAAGCTGGGGCCGCTGGTGGGCAAGCGGACGTGGGGCGGACTGGTGGGCATTGGGCCGATTCCGGTGCTGATGGACGGGGGAATGGTGACTTCGCCGAGCGTGGCGTTCTTCTCGCCGAAGGGGCAGTGGGACGTGGAGAATCACGGCGTCGATCCCGACTACGTGGTGGAACAGGATCCGAAGGCGGTGAGCGAGGGTCACGATCCGCAACTGGAGAAGGCGGTAGCGCTGGCGCTTGAGGATTTAAAAGAGCATCCGCGGACGGAGCCGGAGCGGCCAGCATATCCGAACTATCACAAGTAAGAGAAGGGGTGGACGCTTGTTAGCCCAGGTTCCAAAAGCGGGACCTGGGGCACCCGGCTGGTACAACGTCTTGATCATCTACAGGCACCCGGCCGCTGTCGAATATTTCCCCGATGTTTTTGCCATGACTGGCCTGAATCGTTGTATGATTCGAGAATCCTTACCCCGGTTGTATAACTCGAGAATCTTTCCCCGAAGGTCTTCCATCCCTTCCGGCGACGGTCCTTCCGGATAACCCGACCGGAAGCAGCCTTCACAGCCCGGAAACTGTTACTTGGCCCAAGGCTGGCTTGCAAACATCGGCCTGAAAGCTTCAGTTTTTTGAATTGCAGTGGACTTGCCCCGGCAAAATCAAGCCGACCGGTGAGGATTTGCAGATTCACTGGAACTCCAACAGCTTTGAACCAGGACGAGAAAGGATACTCGCATGAAAAAGAGCTTTTTGAAGTATGGATTCTTCCTGATGGGAATCGCGCTAGTTACAAGCAGCGCCGCGCATGGTCTGGTTTTCAGGGCCGCCGTCCCGGAGGTTGACCCAGGCCTGGCCATAGGGGCATTCACCCTGCTTGCGGGAGCGCTCGCGGTTGTAGGCGCACGACGCAAGCAGTAGTCGAGGCAACCCCGGGATGGACTTGAAAGCGGTTACGCACCCCAACTGCGGCTCGACTGGGGACAACTGTTCCCAGTCGGCGCAGATTCGTGCCTTGCCGCGACGTCTTCTCGGGCGTCTCTATCTGTTGGCCGCTATCGTAGCGGTGGAGACTGTGCTGGTGGGCGGCGTTCTGCGCCTGATAGAAGTTAAAGCGGTTCTTCACCTGCATCCGGCCCCATTCGCCATCGTTTCGTTTGCCGTGTTTCTGGGCTTCGGCCATTCCTGGCTTAAAGCCCAGCGGGAAAGCCTCCCGTTCGGGTTCAAGTTTCTTGGCGGCCACATCCTTTGCGTTGCCGGGGCTGTCTGCTTCCGCGTGCTGACGGCGCTCCCTGGGGCCGGCATTCCGTTCTCGCATGCCTCGCTTTTTGCCGCCGACGCCACGCTTCTATTGAGCGTTGTTCCACTGGCCCTGGCCTGCGTTCCCCTCCGAACCTGGATCGGGGCCTTTCGAGCCACCAGCCCGTTGTGGATCTATGCGGCTCTTACGGGCGCGCTTGCGGTCGTTCTGAGGGACCCGTTGTACTCGCTTTGGAGGGCGCCGGCCACAGGGCCCGGCCACTTCCTGCAGATGGCAAGCTTCCGTTCCCTGCGGCTGGTCCTTGGCTTCTTCGTGCCCGGCCTTATCGCCGACGCCGCGACCTTCACGATTGGGACTCCTCGCTTTCTGGTTCAGGTTCGCGCCGCTTGTTCCGGGATAGAAGGTATGGGACTGATCCTTGCCTTTACCTCCTTCTGGCTTTGGTATTTCAGGAAAGAGATTCGTTTTCCACAGGCGCTTGTGCTCATCCCCTGCGCACTGGGATGTATATGGCTGCTGAACATAGGCCGCCTCGCCGCTCTGATTCTCATCGGCGATTCGGTCAGTCCGGAAGTCGCCATGGTCGGCTTTCACTCCCTGGCCGGCTGGATTGTTTTCACTGCCGTCGCACTGGCTTTCTCCATAGCGATGCAAAGACTTTCCTGGGTGCGGAAAAGATCTCCTGTTTTATGCCCGGCCGGCTACTTTCCCCAGGGCACCGCGGAAACGCGCGCGGGCGCATCCGTGGATCTGCGCGAACAGCGCGGAGAATCTCCGGCCATCCGCGCCTACCTGATTCCGTTCCTTGCGATTCTGGCCGCATCCTTCGTTTCCAGGGCGGCTTCCGGCAGCTTTGAATGGCTTTATCCGCTGCGCTTTGTTGCAGCGGCGATCGCCATCCGGCGTTTCTGGCCTGAATTGAAAAAGCTCGACTGGCGCATTGGCTGGATCGCCCCGGCCACCGGCGTGGCTGTCTTTCTGGTGTGGGTCGCGCCCTCCTGGTGGGCGCATCAGCCTTCCGCCAGCCCGATCGGGCCAGCACTGGCTGCGCTTTCGCTCCCGGCCCGCGTGGTCTGGATTGCCTTCCGTGTCGCCGCCGCGGCCATCACCGTGCCGATCGCGGAGGAACTGGCCTTTCGCGGCTATCTGGCCCGCCGGGTTGTCGACCGGGAGTTCGACCGTGTCTCCTTCTCGCGCCTGAGCATTGTCCCGGTGGTTGTATCCTCGGCGGCGTTTGGCTTGATGCATGGGCAGCACTGGATGGTCGGGACCGTTGCCGGACTGGCGTATGCCTTCGCTCTCAGATGGCGAGGGCGCATGGGCGACGCGGTCGCTGCCCACGCCATTAGCAATCTGCTGCTGGCCGCGTGGGTTCTGGGTTGCGGCGATTGGGCGCAGTGGTAGGGCCGGCCGGCTTGCGCCGCAGAAACTTTGTTCGCTTTGAGTGTGTGCTGTCCACCCTTCGCTAGAAAAAAGCAAAGGGTGGGCACCCGCCCTTTTGTGGTCAAGTAAATGGCGAGCCACCCGTCACCGTGACGATGAAGGCTACCCAGGTACCTCACCGGTCATTTGGATATGCGCCAAATTTATAGCCACGCACATGACAACCACATCCACGACGGAAATACTCAAACTCCCAGTGTGCGCGTTCCACCTCAATGACCCTGTTGAGTCGAGAAAGAGTTTTGCAAATTTCTTTTGAAGGTATGCTTGCCGTTGCCGTACCGTCAGAGGCATAAATTGTAACCACAAGATCTTCGCCGATTGGTAACTCTTCGTATGGTTCAATCGACCTAGGTCTGTGACCGAGAGAAGATGTTCTATCTAATGAGCGAACGTGGGCCAGGAGGCCCACATTACAGCCGGCCGGGAGGCCGGCGCTACATTTCCAAATGGAACATTTTCATACGGCCAAAGAACTAGTGGTCGCTGACACTTGCCGGAGAATTCCATCACTATCAAGATGATGAACAAGAGACTGCATTTCTGAAAGGGAGATGTACGCGGACCGACCATAAGGATCGATGGGTGCGGTATTCCAATTAGGACTTCCCACATCAGCAACTCGATAAATCAAAGCTGGGAGGATAAAATTTGCATTTGGCGGTTTGAAAAAGAAACGAGCAGCAGTGTTTCCGTCAACCGTCAGTTTCGGCACTGCATTCTGGACTTGCGCCGAGGAACCCGGTATAGACAGGAAATAAAACGGTAATATCATGGACAACAGCGTTTTGATGAATGTCGAAGAGGATTTCATTGGACGCTCCGCAAGTCTCTAATTGTTATATTCCCACTTTCCGATATTGGAACATAAGTTTTCGATACGCCCATCGGTGACTTCAGAGGAAACAAATGACGAGACAATCGGATCTTCGCAGCACATTTACCCTTCCCAACACTTCGTTGACCGTAAAGCGCATGGGCTATGGCGCAATGCAGCTTGCGGGAAGGGATGGCGAGAAGCTGGTCTGGGGGCCCCCGCGCGATGTTCCGGGCGCGATCGCTTTACTGCGCGAGGTCATCGCCTCCGGCGTGAACCACATCGATACCAGCGACTTTTACGGTCCGCACGTAACCAATCAACTCATCCGGCAGGCGATTCATCCTTACCCGGACGATCTGGTGATCGTGACCAAAGTGGGCGGACGCCGCGGCAGCGATGGCTCATGGCCGCACGCACGCTCGCGCCAGGAAATTATCGATGCAGTGCACGACAATTTGCGAAATCTCGGCCTCGATGCGCTCGATGTGGTCAATCTTCGCCTTGGCGGCTTTACCGGGCCAACGGACGAACCCTTTGAAGAACCACTGACGGCGCTTGCCGAACTCAAGCAGCAGGGCCTGATTCGGCATATCGGTTTGAGCACCGTGTCTGCCAAGCAGGTGGCCGAGGCGCAGGCTATTACGGAGATTGTCTGCGTTCAAAACTTCTACAACGTGGCCCAGCGCAGCGACGACGAATTCGTCGATGCTCTCGCCGCGCAGGGTATAGCCTATGTGCCTTATTTCCCGCTGGGAGGGTTCTCTCCGCTGCAGGCATCCGAGCTGAATGAGGTAGCCGCGTCGCTCGATGCCACTGCCATGCAGGTAGCGCTTGCGTGGCTGCTGCACCGGTCTTCGAATTTACTGCTGATCCCCGGTACGTCGTCGGCAAAGCATCTGCGGGAGAATCTCAAGGCTGCAACGCTGGAACTGCCGGACGAAGCGCTCGCTACCCTCGATGGCATTGGGATCGCGGCGGCTTAGAAGCCAATTGCAAAGTGGCGCCGCATCCTCAAATTAAGGTCTGGGGGTTTCCCACCCATTCGCCGGAAAGATGGCGAATGGATGGGGCACAGGGCTGAGGGCGAGCAATGACAGGGCACCCTCCAAAAGCAACCGCAGGTCCTTCGGCTCCGCTACGCTGCGCTCAGGATGACAGCGCTTGGGAAGTGAATTCTGAGGAAGGGGAGCTAGAAACCCATGATGTTGTAGCCGCAGTCCACGTAGAGGGTTTCGCCGGTGACGGCGCTGGCGAGGTCGCTGGCGAGGAACAGGGCTACGCCGCCGACTTCAAGCTGATCGACGTTGCGGCCGAGGGGCGCGCGGTCGGAGTGGGCTCTCATCATGTCGCCGAGAGCGCCGATGCCGCGGGCGGCGAGAGTCTTGATGGGGCCGGCGGAGATGGCGTTGACGCGGATGTTTTTGGGACCGAGATTCCAGGCGAGATAGCGGACGGCGCACTCGAGCGAGGACTTGGCGAGGGCCATGACGTTGTAGTTGGGAACGACTTTTTCAGCGGCGTAGTAACTCAAGGTCATGATGCTGCCGCCTTCGGTCATGAGCGGCACGGCGGCGCGGCTGACGGCGATGAGCGAGTAGACGCTGACGTCATGGGCGATGCGGAAGCCCTCGCGGCTGGTGTTGATGAATTCGCCGCGCAGGTCTTCGGCGGGCGCGTAGGCCACGGCGTGGACCAGGATGTCGAGCCTGGTGTACTTCTCCTTGAGCGCGGCGAAGAGGGTTTCGATCTCGGCGTCGTTGGAGACGTCGCACTGGAAGCCGGAGGCGCCGGGGAGTTCGTCGATGAGGTCCTGGGCCTCGGCGCCCATGCGCTCGTTTTGATAACAGATGGCCAGGGTTGCGCCGGCCTCGTGGAGTTTTTGGGCGATGCCCCAGGCGATGGAACGCTTGTTGGCCAGCCCGAAGACCACGGCCGTCTTACCTGCCAAATCGATCATGCTTTCTTTCGTCCTCCATGGTCTGCGCGAGGCGTGGGGAGATATCGGGCCAACCATCTCTTAGAATATCAGCCGCCGAGCCTCAGCCGCCGAGGTCGACCAGTTCCACCTTGCCGGTGGGCTGACCGAGGAAGCGGGAACCGAGGCGTTCGAATTTTTCTACCGAGTCGGTAGCGAAGCAGCGGAGGACGGGATTGGCCGATGCGGGCCTGGGGGGCGCGCCGAGGTCGTGGGAGAGAAGCAGCACGAGCTTGTCGGCGGCGGACTCTGCCGAGTCGATGACTTTGGTGCCGGCGGGGATCAGCTTTTCGATGAGTGGCTTGAGGAGTGGATAGTGGGTGCATCCGAGCACCAGCGTATCGGGATTGAGGCCCTGGATTGCGGCTTCGGCGTAGAGTTCATCGAGGTAGATGCGCACGACCTCACCGGTGACGGAGTGATGGACCCAGCCCTCCTCGACCAGGGGCACGAGCAGCGGGCAGGCTTTTTCATGAGCGCGCAGGCCGAGGGCACAGCAGGCCGCGGAATAGGCGTGGCTCTGCACGGTGGCATCGGTGGCGATGACCAGGACGTCGCCGGTTTTCGACGCATTTCGGGCTGCCTGAGCGCCGGGCTCGATGACGCCGATGACTGAAACGGAAGCCGGGACGGCGTCCTGAATGGCGTCGAGGGCGAGGGCGCTGGCGGTGTTGCAGGCGATGACGAGGTATTCGGCGCCTTGTTCGTTGACCAGGAACTGCGCGCTCTGGGCGGCGTAGCGGGCGATGGTGCGGCGGGACTTGGAGCCGTAGGGCAGGCGTGCGGTGTCGCCGAGGAAGGCGAAGCGGGCCTGGGGAACGCGGTCGATGAGCGCGCGCAGGACGGTGAGGCCGCCGAAGCCGGAGTCGAAAACGCCGATGGTGGGAGTGCGGGACAATTCAGAGCCTGTCATGGGCGCGCTCCTGCTATCGCTGGTGCGGAATCGGTTGTGAGATAGGTGCGGGTGAGGTCGGCGTGCCCGGCGAGGGTGTCGCGCTGCTGGCCGTCGACGAGGAAGCGGACTTCGGCGATGCGGGGCAGATTGGCATGAAGCGTGGAGCAGATGGAGGTTACGGTGAGAGTTTCGGTTTCAATGCCGGAGGGATGGCTGGCGGCGAATGAGCCGGTGAGATTGACGACGGCCAGCTCGGGACCGGATTGAGGGTTCTGGCCGGTTGCGGCGGCGGATGGAGCTGACCCGGACGCAGCGGGGGCGCTGGCGCCTGCGGGTAACAAAAAGACCTGGGTGATGGAGCCGGCGCCGCCTGGGACCGGGTGAGCCGCGCCGGGAGCGGCGTAGAGGTCAAGGAGCTTGCCGAGGATGGCGCGAGCGCGAGCGCCGGGGCTTTCAGGCAGCGGCAGCGACAGGACCTGGGTGGTGAGGGAGTTGTCGGCGTCATTGGCCACCATGAGCGAGGCCTCGTCAGCGGGAGCGACCAGTGGCGCCTGGGTGGGCGCGGAGTCCTCGCCCTGGAGCAGGCGCTGGTGGGCGTGATTGCGCAACTGCCACAGCAGTACGCCCATGATGGCCGATGCCGCGAGCAGGAGGGTGAAGATGACGGTCTGGTAGCGGGGAATCATGGCTGGCCAGCCTCCATCTGCGAACCTTGCTGACGCCACTGGACGATTGCGGCGGCGAGCGCCTCGGTCACGCGCGCCTGGTAGCGGGCGTCGTTGAGGCTGTCTACCGGCGACTGGCCGGAAGTGCGATCGGGTGAGCTGTCGGGCGAGATTTCGACGGCGACGGCGGGGCAGGCCATGCTGTCGACCAGGGGAAGCGCGGTACGGCCGAGATTGACGCTCATGCCGGCGTGGAGCAAGGCGGAGTTCAGCACTCCAGCGAGCGCCAGGCTGCGCTGGACCCAGGCGGCTTGCGCAGTTTTCCAGGGTAGAAAGGTGGACCGCTGCGCGGGAGGCAGCGAGGAGGCGTAGAGATGCACTCCGGCTCCGCTCAGAGAGGCATGCAGGCTGATGCAAGCCTGAGCGCCGGCGTGATTGGCGATTTCAGCGCGGCGCAAGGGGGCGATGGCGGTGTCGGATTCGCGGGTGGTGACCACGGAGATGCCGCGCGCCGCCAGCAGCGAACGCAGCCTGACGCTGAGGGCCAGAGTGAGGGCTTTCTCGTTCCAATCGCCGCTGTGGCCGCCGGAGTCGTCGCCGCCGTGGGCGGCATCGAGGACTACGACGTATCGGGGAGTGGGGGCGGGAGGGGCCTGCGCGGCGGCTGAGGAGCCGGCGGCTGCCAGGAGGATTACCGCCGCGGCTGTGACGAGGGCTTTGAGGTTTCCCACCCATTTCGCAAAGAGCGCGAAATGGGTAGGGCACCCGGCGGATGGGGTTCTGAGGTTTCCCACGGATTTCGCAAAGAGCGCGAAATGGGTAGGGCACCCGAGGGGCTGCTTAGTCCAGCGCATAAATGGCCAGGCCGCTGAGCAGTTTGGGGAAGAAGTCGGTGGACTTCTGGGGCATGACGTCGCCAGCGAAGGCAACTTCTCTCAACTGTTCCATGGTGACGGGGTTGGTGAGGAAGGTGATGTCGGCTTCGCCGCGGCGGACCTGGTCGACAGCTTCGCCGGCGTCGCGCAGGTAACGAATGTTGGTCTGCTCGCGGACTTTTTCAGCGTCGAGCGAGAGCAACCGGTCGAGGACGATGGAGTGGAGCTGGGTGAGGTCGAGCTGGCGCTGGCGCGGGGGGATTTCGGCGAGTGCGAGCGTGGCTTCGATAACGTCGGGTTTGGAGCGGAGCAGGAAGTCTCCGCCGCGGGTGACGGCGACAAAGGCCGTGCCCGGTTGCGCTTTGAGCGTCTCGATATAGGCCGATGGGTCGGCCGGCGGCAGGGTTGTTACAGTAAAGAACTCCTCGGCCTGGGCTTTGAAGGCGGCCGGATCGAAGGCTTCGAGGCTATGAACTACGCGGTGGGTGGGCAGAATTACCAGCTCGTCGGAGTCCATGTTGACAAAGGTCATCATGACGGCGGCCTCGGGATAAGGCGGCTGTGGCAACTGGGTGGCGCTGTATTCGGGCTTAGCCGTCGCGGCAGGGCCGTCTTTCACTGCATGCTCCCTGGAGTAATTGAGCGCCGTCTCGTAGCGGTGGTGTCCGTCGGCGATGATGAGCTTTTTGTCGGCCATGGAAGTAGCCAGCAGGCGGATGGTGGCCGGATCGCTGACGCGCCAGATGCGGTGCAGCACGCCGTACTCGTCAATTACCTCGGCATCGGCGGGACCGCTGCCGTCGTAGAGGGTGCTCTCAACGGCGCCGGCGGGGTCAGAGTAGAGCATGAAGATCTGGCCAAAATGGGCATGGGTGGCGTTGAGCAGGTTGAGGCGGTCGCTCTTGGGCTTGGAAAGGGTCTGTTCGTGACGGAAGACCACCTGCTCGGAGTAGTCGTGGAGTTTACCAAGCGCGATGAAGCCGCGCCGTTCCTTGATAATCTGCGTGCCGGGGGCCGTGAAGCGCTGGGAGTAGGCGTAGACGCAAGGCTCTTTTTCCTGGGTCAGGATGCCCTGTTCGCGCCAGGCGCGAAAATCGCGAGCGGCGCGTGTATAGACGTTCTCGCCGGGTGCGGCATCGAAGAGCTCAGGCAGTCCGAGAATGATGCGGACGAGGTTGAAGGGGCTGCGCTGGTAATAAGCCTGCTGCATGGCAGGAGAGATTTTGTCGTAGGGCTGGGTGACGACGTCATCCAGTCGAACGGCGGAAGGGTTGTAGCGCCAGGCGCGAAAGGGATAAATGCGAGCCATGAGGAGGGTCGTGCTCCGCGTTGAAACGGTGAGATTTGAGCGCCGGTGTCCTATTTTCGGACAGGTCAGCGCCAACCGCTATTCAGGCTCGATTGTAACCCAGTGCCGGAACCGGGACCGGGCAGGGGATGGGGGAGGCGAAGAAACAGAAACGGGTTTTCGCCAGAGGTGCAAGAACCGTGCTACTATCGCGTTCAAGCCCAAGGTGCAGTAGCATGACGATGCTTCCCCTCCAGCGCGTTATGGCCATTGGGGGCGGACACTTGTGCCTGCTCCGCCGCCGGGCATGGGTATGCGCGCTGGCCGCGATTTTATACATGGGCCGAGCGCAGGCGCAGGACGACCAACTGAACAAGGTGCATGTGCAGCCGCCGGGATCAACCGCTGCGCCGGTTGCCGAGCCAGCGGGGGCCGAGGCCAACCCGCAAACCGGCATCAAGGCGCTGAAGGTGCATCCGGGTTCGTTCATTCGCATGAATGTGGACATGGTGCTGGTACCGGTGACGATCACCGATCCGCTGAACCGCCTGGTTACGGGCCTGGAAAAGGAAGACTTCCAGGTTTACGAGAACAACGGAGAGCAGCTAATCAGCAGTTTTGCCAGCGAGGATGCGCCGGTTTCGATCGGGATCATCTTCGATCTCTCCGGCTCGATGACTTCAAAGCTGATCCGGGCGCGGGAGGCGATTTTGCAGTTCATCAAGACCGCCAATCCGCAGGACGAATTCTTTGTCATCGGGTTCAACGACCGTCCGGAGCTGATTGAGGACTTCACCGGTTCGGTGGAAGACATCCAGGCGCGGCTGGCGACGGTGCACAGCGGGCATCGAACGGCATTGCTGGACGCCATCTACTACGGGGTCGCGAAGATGAAAGACGCCCGGCACGAGCGCAAGGCTCTGCTGGTGGTATCGGACGGGGGCGACAACCGCTCGCGGTACACCGAGGGCGAAGTGCGGGCGCAGGTGCGGGAGTCGGATGTGGAGATTTACTCGATCGGCATTTTCGATCCGTATGCGCCCACTCCGGAAGAGCGGACCGGGCCCCAGTTGCTGGACGATCTGAGTGCTTCGACGGGGGGACGGCTCTTCCGGGTGGACGATGTGGACGAGATGAGCGACATCGCGGAGAAGATTTCAACCGAGCTCCGCAACCAGTATGTGATCGGTTACCGGCCCAAGGGACTGATTCGGGACGGCAAGTGGCGTAAAGTGAAGGTGAAGGTAAATCCTCCTCCGGGACTGCCTCCGCTAACGGTCTATGCCCGCACCGGTTACTATGCGCCTTTGCAATAACGCGATCTGCGCTGCTCTGCTTGCCGGAGCGGCGTTAACGCTGCAAGCACAAACAGCACCGTCCGCTTCAGGCAGCGCCCAGGCTGCCCCGGCCAGGAGTGCGTCGCAGGCTCCGGCGCTGACGGAGGACCGCGACCCGGTGCGCTCACCGGACGGCACGGCACCCCCCCCCACGGCTGCGCCGGTGAGCAAAGAGGGTGGGGGATACATTCTCCGCGCCGACGTGGAAGAGGTGGTGCTGAACTGCACGGTGCTGAGCGGCTCGCAACTGGTGCAGAACCTGCACAAGGACGACTTCACGGTTACTGAGGACGGGGTGAAGCAGACGCTGATCAGCTTCCAGCACACCGACCTTCCGGTCTCAATCGGAGTAGTGATCGACAACTCCGGGTCGATGTACAAAAAGCGTCCGTCAGTGAACAAGAGCGCGCTGGATCTGATACTGGCCTCGAACCCGCAGGACGAGGCTTTTGTCGTGAATTTCTCCGACGAGGCGTTCATCGACCAGGACTTTACCTCGGACACGAACAAATTGCGGGATGGGCTGGCGCACATTGACTCGCGCGGGGGCACGGCGCTTTACGACGCGGTGGTGGCCTCGGCAGATCACCTGGTGGAAAACGGCAAGCGGCCCAAGCAGGTGCTGGTTCTGATCACGGACGGAGACGACAACGCCTCGACGCTGAACCTGGTGCAGACCATTAACCGGGTACGGGAGCTTTCAGGGCCGGTGATTTACACGATCGGGCTGCTGTTTGGCGACGAGATGACGAGGAGCGACGTGCGGCGCGCGCGGCGCACGCTGGAGATGCTGTCGACGGAGACCGGGGGCATGGCGTTCTTTCCCAAGTCAATGGACGACGTCGATGAGATTGCGGCGGAAGTGGCGCGGGACATTCGCAGCCAGTACACGCTGGGCTACCACTCGACCAAGCCGAGCACGGTACCGGGATTCCGGCACGTATTGGTGACGGCTGAGGCCAAGGGCGAGAACAAGCTGACGGTGCGGACCCGGACCGGATATTTTCCAGTGGCGCGGAAGGCAAAGCAGGCGGCGGCGAGCAAGTAGGAGCAGGCATGGAAGAGACGGAGCGGCAGGCAAAGATCAAGCAGATTGCGCAGTTGAGGCGGCGGGGCGAGAAGGCGTACGACGATATGTATGAGGCGCACGGGTTCCGGGACTCGGACGACCGTTACCGCGAGGCGAAGGATTGCTTTTACGACGCGATCCGGGTGGCCGGGGAGTTGGAACTGAAGGACGAAGTGGATTCGCTGGTGAACCGGCTGCAGCATATCAAAGAGGTGTTTCGGGGGCAGTTCAGCTAAGGGCTGGGCCACCTACCGCCCATGATTCATTGCGGGTCAGACCTGCGCCACCTCGTTGCCCGGTCAAACGTCGAATTCCGCATGAGTGGCGAATCTTCGTAGAGCTTCAATGAACCTCTCGCAATTACTGGGATCGGCCAGGATATACGCGTAATCCTCTGGAACGCGACCGTAATTGATCTTCACTTTCTTGCCCGAGAATCCAAATCTTCCAACGCGGGTCACATCCTGCCATGCGATTTCCTTTACCCTCCAGAGCCTTCGTCGACGAAGATGGGCCGTGTCAAGTTCCCAGTACGTAAATGCTGAGGTGAGGATACTCAGGCAAATCGTCAATATCAGCAATGCAACGAGGCTTACACGCCATGGAGGATAGAGGCTCCTGCTTCGAAATGAATCGAATGCATATACGCACACGTACCCGGCCAAAAGGCAAGGAAGCAGCGATACATTCGCTCGAAATCTCATTGGCATGGACTCCTGCCTCGCCTCAGAATTGGCCAAGCGTGTACTTGATCGCAGGTATACAAATAACCCAACGCAAAACGCCCAGCCGGACGCTAAGTGGAGCCACAGAGAAAACATAACCCATGATGATTGCCCAAGGAACGATTGGCTGTAGTATCTGTAGTGAATTACAAGCCAAGTCCATATTGCGGACTCAAGAATGTAGCTTGCTACTAATAGTGATCGTGCCTGTGCGTTCATGCTTAGCAAATCGCTCACGCTTCTGACGCCGGCGCCTGTCGCTTTGAAGGTAGCTTCTCCGATCCATTTCTCCTCGCCGACTTTGCCTTCTTTTCTAAGCCGGGTCAAGCCAGGCAGAAGAAATCTTCTGTATTTGAGCGGAATGGAAAGGGCGGAGACAATGATTATTATTCGCAGTGGATAAGCTCTTGTCTCAATCTCTGTATACCTAAAAAACACCTCTATGACTATTGCGACGATTCCCAATGCCAAATAGCTCGGCGCTTCCATGATCCAATACAAGTAACGGGCAGGTGCACCGCCCTCTGCCGGGTCCCATTTCGCAATCATTGCAATGATCGCGAAATATATCAGCGAACAAGACACTACGACTGTTAGCCCCGTCTGGCCTGCCGAGGCACAAGTAAGTGTGACAACCGACACCGCGGATCGAAGGAACACATACGTTACACAGATTGACAAAGCAAATCTAATTCTGACTGCTAGTGGCCCGTTGCTGTTGTCATTTTGTAGTTCCTGATCGTGCATCGTGCCCTTTCGCCTCCGACTGTTGTGGGCGGGTGGGCCGCCCTTCCGGCTTTTGCATTCTCCCGTCTCCCAACACTGAGGATGGGTTTCACAACTGTCCGCTCACCGGTTTCTTGATTGCTTCCCGTCTCCGAGCTTTCTAGTCCGACTCGATCTCCCCTGATTTCTGGTAGCGAACAAGGTCCTTTGATGTGGCAGGGGAATTCTACACCGGGGGCTTCCGCTGTGGGGTTCGTGGTCTCCCACCCTAGCGGCAAAAACAAAGACGCCGCGAGGGTGGGGCACCCAGACATCCCGCCGACCCAGCCGTCGCCGAAAAGCAACCGCAGGTCCTTCGACTGCGCTGCGCTTCGCTCAGGATGACAACTCTGAGTATTAAAGAGAGAAGCGCGGTACGAGAGTGGCGAGTGCGGGTGGGCGCGATAAGCTAGAAGACAGGAGATCGTTGCCTCACACTGATTATGTCCCAATACAAATACTCGACTCTTGCCGTACATGCCGGGCAGCATCCTGATCCGCTTACGGGTGCGGTGAATGTGCCCGTTTATCTTTCCTCGACATTTGAGCTGACCGGGATCGGGACGGACCGCGGGTGGGATTATTCGCGGGCCGGGAACCCGACGCGGGACCGGCTGGAGACGGCGCTGGCGGCGCTTGAGGGCGGCACGAGCGGGCACGCGTTCACGACCGGCATGGCGGCGATTGCGGCGCTGGTGGCGATGCTGCGCGCGGGGGACCACGTGGTGTGTTCGCGCGACGTGTATGCGGGGACGGTGCGGCTCTTCGACCAGATCGTGAGCGGCTACGGGATCGAGATCGAATACGTGGACACGAGCAACCTGGCGGATGTGAAGAAGGCGATGCGGGCGAATACCAAGCTGGTGCACCTGGAGACGCCGAGCAATCCGCTGATGGTGCTGACGGATATTGAGGCGGTGAGCGCGATTGCGCATGCGCACGGCGCTGAAGTGAGCGTGGACAATACATTCCTGTCGCCGGCGCTGCAGAGCCCGCTGGCGCTGGGCGCGGACATCGTGATGCACTCGACCACGAAGTATCTCAACGGGCACTCGGACGGGCTGGGCGGGGCGTTGATCGGATCGAAGCCGGAGCACAAGGAGCGGTTTCTGCTGGTTCAAAAAGCGGCGGGAGCGGTGATGTCGCCCTTCGAATGCTTCCTGGTTTTGCGCGGCATCAAGACGCTTCCGCTGCGCGTCAAGCAGCATGAAGAAAACGGGCGGGCGGTGGCGGAGTATCTTTCGACGCACCCCAAGGTGAGCAAGCTGGCGTATCCCGGCTTGAAGAGCCACCCGCAATACGATCTGGCGCTGAAACAGCAGAAGGGATTTGGATCGATGATGAGCTTCGAGCTGAA
>Ga0182030_10013455_pt1 | contig 16275 bp, 16 predicted proteins | sample 812S3MmetaG_FD_121299 | JGI IMG/M metagenome (GOLD analysis project Ga0182030, IMG submission 121299) | Permafrost microbial communities from Stordalen Mire, Sweden - 812S3M metaG (Illumina Assembly) | ecosystem: Environmental > Terrestrial > Soil > Wetlands > Permafrost | place: Sweden...
ACGCTTTTCGAGAAAATGCCCGTTTTGCAGGCTTTTCATCCACCGGCATTACAAACTCAACTGCGTGATGACGAGAAACAGCTGTATTTACAGGGTTTTTAAACCGGACAGTAGTGTAGTCATTCAATTAATAACCGGACCGCTTGTATTCACAAAAGATGTGGTTTGTCGAACGTGCCACCGGCAACTAAAACTTTATCGCATTCCTTTTTGGAGGGGAAAAGGCTATCGGCTTCCAAAATGCGAGTGCGGAGGGGTTTTTGAACCTGCGGTTTTTTGGAAAGCGAAAGTATAGCAACGTGACCGAACAAGTCTTCCGTTCGACCTAACAGTCTTCAGCTTACCAGCCTTCTATCTCAATGCACGCCGCGCTGGCTTTGCTGGTAGAATTCGACGAGGTGGCGGACTTTTTAGGCGGACAAGGGTTCGGCATGCAACTTCATTCCGAGCGCGCCCACGACCTTGAGAATGGTGGTGAAGTCGGGATTTCGTTCTCCGGAAAGCGCCTTGTAGAGGCTTTCCCGCGACACGCCGGCATCGCGCGCCACCAGTGTCATGCCTTTTGCGCGGGCAATGTCGCCCAGAGCCTTGGCGATGAAAGCGGCATCGCCATCGGCTTCCTCAAAACAGGCTTCCAGATAGGCCGCCATTTCTTTGGGCGTGCGAAGATCCTCGGCAACGTCATAACGTTTTGTGATGGTTTTGCGCATGTTTCTACCTCCTACAGGCCGCGCGCAAGGCGCTGCGCCGTCCGAATGTCCTTGTTTTGGCTGCTCTTTTCGCCACCTGCCAACAGGATGACGATCTCGCGTCCGCGCCGCGTGAAATACACGCGATAGCCGGGACCGTAATCAATTCGCATTTCGCTGACGCCATCGCCGACAGATTTTATGTCACCAAGGTTTCCCATGGCCAGGCGCTCGATCCGTGCTTGCACACGCGCCCTTGCGCGGATGTCGCGCAGGTCATCAAGCCATTGGGCGAACGTGCTGGTCTGACGTAACTCAATCACGAAACCAGTGTATCCCGTGGGCTACAGATGGTCAACAGCTTTTGTCACCCACATGCACGATTATGTTTCCCGGCCCACCTCTGCCTCACAGTCTTCAGCCTAACAGCCTTCTCCCTCAATGCACGCCGCGCTGGCTTTGCTGGTAGAATTCGACGAGGTGGCGGAGTTCGGCGCAGTCGGGGACTTCGAGCTTGATGCGTTCGAGCGCCTGGGAGCGGTTGAGGCCTTCGCGGTAGAGGAGGCGGTGGGCTTCCTTGAGCGAGGCGCGGATTTCGGCGGAGACGCCGCGGCGTTGCAGGCCGACGATGTTCGGGCCGAGCACCTTGGCGTCCTCGCCGTCGGTGATCATGTATGGCGGGCAATCCTGGCGGACCTTGGTGGCGGCGCCGACCATGGCCATGGTGCCGATGCGGCAGAACTGGTGCACGCCGGTCATGCCGGCGATGATGGCGCGGTCCTCGACCTTGACCTCGCCGGCGAGCTGGGCGCTGTTGGACATGATGACTTCGTTGCCGACCGTGCAGCCGTGGGCGATGTGGCAGTAGGCCATGATGAGGCAGCCGGAGCCGACCCGGGTGCTTTCGGCGTCCTTGGTGCCGGAGTGGATGGTGCAGAATTCGCGCAGCACGGTGTTGTCGCCGATCTCGACGTAGGTGAGGCCGCCGGCGTATTTCAGGTCCTGGGTTTTCATACCGATGCAGGCGAACGGAAAGAGCTGGCAGTTTTTGCCGATGGTCGTGTGGCCGTCCACCACGACGTGCGACTGGAGCACGGTGCCGGCGCCGATTTTCACATTCGGGCCGATGAAGCAATACGGGCCGATGGTGGCGCCGTCGGCAATCTGGGCGCCGGGGTTGATGATGGCGGTCGGGTGAATGTTGCTCATGTGCGAACTCCAGTTTTGATCAAACGTCCATCGTTGGACGCGGCTTAAAATACCACAAAAGAGGCCAATGGCAAAACCGGATTCGCGCGGAAGGAACGGATTGGATTTCACCACGAAGAAGAGGAAGAGATATTTAACCGCAGATGACCGCGGATTCAAACAAAACCAAACTACCGGTTTCTGACGCCGCCATTTGCGCCGTTGCGCCGACGAAACGAACTACTGGTTTTTGACGCCGTGGAAAAAGACGAAAGAATTGGGGATCCAGTCGCCAGAAACGATGCAAAACCGAGGCGTCGGAAACAGGTAGTTGGCGCCGGGAAAAATTCACCGTGACGCGCATGAAGACGAGGCGTCGAAAACCGGGTGTTTCGCAGCCGGGATGTTTCCATATTCACGCCCTGCGGCGGTCGTGGTATGATGCTGGCGCTCATTACGAGCTTATCCGAAAACCTCGACCGGTGCTGGCGGCTCGCGAGGACGCTCGCCCTCCCGTTGTGGAAAGACGGCACGGCGAACGTCGTTCGGGAGGGCGAGCGTCCCCGCGAGCCGGGTTTTCGGATAGGTTCTAAAAGGAAAAATGAATCATGCCGACGTACGAATACGAATGTGCCACGTGCAAAAAGAATTTTGATGTGTTTCAAAGCATGAAGGATGAACCGCTCAAAAAATGTCCGACATGCGGTGGGCGCGTGAAGCGCTTGATCGGGACCGGCGCCGGCATCATCTTCAAGGGCGGCGGTTTTTACCAGACCGATTACCGCAGCAATTCCTATCAATCGTCTGCCAAGGCCGATTCATCGTCCTCGACGTCGTCCGCAGCCTCAACATCTTCGTCCACCACGGAAACGGCCAAGACCGACAAACCAGCGGCCCCGGCCGCGACGTCTGCCACCACGCCAACACCTGCTGCCAGCCGTGGTGCCAAGGGCAAGGGAAAAAAGAAAGCATGAACGATGGCGCGATCAGGCAGGGCGCGATGATGACAGGCTTCCGGCGTGCCTGTGCCGTCGTGCTGCTGGTCGGGTTTGCCAGTGTGATGCGTGCGGCGGATGAACCGGCCGCGCCCGGAAAATTGCCGCGCGCGATTCTGGCCGCCATGGAACAATCCGCGCCGATTTTTTCCCAGGATGGCGCCGTGGCGGTGCAGGCTTCGCCGCGTGTGGCCGGTTACCGGATGGCGGTGCTCGCGTTCGCGGACACATGCAGGCGCGACTTGCTGCACGTGGTGCGGCAGAATCCGTTTGCCGTGATTCATCCGACGTTGATCGTGCTGGGCGATGCGACCAACGACACGCAGGTGCTCGTCACGCGCCACGCCGAGGATGACGTCACGTATTTTCGCATCGAACTGCCGGACCCGGAACATGCCGATCTCGACGCGTTGCGCACGGCGCTGACGGGCGCGCTCCTGAACGAATGGCTGCATGCGCTGGCGCCGACCAATGTCGCGTCGGCACCGCCTGCCTGGCTGGCTGGCGGCCTGGCGCGCTACACCCTGCGGCAATATCGGTCGGAAGATTTCGACAAGGTTTTGGAACAATGGTCGCGCGGTCGTTTGCCGCCGGTGCAGGAGCTGCTGAATTTCGAAACCGTGGTGGCGGCGCAGCATCCGGCGGTGCCGTCGGTGTTGGTGGCCTGGCTGGTTGAGCATTCTGGAAACCCGGTTGAAAATTTGATGAAGCGTCTGGCGGCGGGGCAGGCGTGGACGCCGGAGCTGGTTGGCGAGGCATTGCGTGGCGGCAAGGATTTGACGGCGCTGGCGCAGGAGTGGGACGCCTGGCTGACGTCGCAGGCGCGCGCGATTCACGAACCCGGTACAACCCGGCCCGGCGTGGTCCGGGCGTTTCGTGCGCAATTGTTGCTTTATCCGGCTGATTCTGATATTTCAATCGAGGACGGCTGGCGCGGTCGCACGTTTGAGGAATGCCTCGCGCTGCCGGACTCGCTGGCGTTGCGCAAGGCGCTGACGAAGCAAGCCCTGCAAATCCGGATGTTCGCCACCGGGCATGATGGAACGTTGCAACGCGTGGCGTCGGAATATGCGGATTTTCTTGGGGCTTTTTCACAGAACACGGCGCGCGAAAAACTCCGCCCGCTGCTGGCCAAGGCCGAGGACGACCGGAAAAAAATGGAGCAACGCGCCGACAAGGGCGAGACGTTGCGCGAGCTGCCCGTGGATTTTCACAAGGAGCACCGATGAAGCGCACTGCACAAGCGACGATCGTGGGCAAAATCAACCCGGACGTTCTGACGTTTACCGTGGGTCAGGATCCGATGCTGGATTTGGAGCTGGCGGAGTGGGATTGCATCGGCACGGCGGCGCATGTCGCCACGCTGGCGCGCCTGCGCGCGAAGCCGGCGGTGCTGTCGCAGGCGGATGCGAAGCGCGTGATCCGCGAACTGGTTGCCATCATCGGCGAGGTGCGCGCCGGGCGTTTTGAAATCACCGAGGCCGACCAGGATGTGCATCTCGCGGTGGAGCGCAAGCTCACCGCCAAGCTCGGCGAACTTGGCCGTCGCGTGCACACCGGCCGCAGCCGCAACGACCAGGTGGCGGTGGATTTGCGTTTGCATGTGCGCGACCAGTTGACGTCGCTGGCGATCGAGGTTGCGGACCTCGCGGACGTGCTGCTGCGCTTTGCGCGGCGTCATGCGCGGCTGCCGATGGTGGGACGCACGCATTTGCAGCCGGCCATGCCGAGTTCAGTCGGCTTGTGGGCGTCGGGCTATGCCGAGGCGCTGCTGGATGATTTGTTAACCGTGGATGCGGCGTATGCGTATGCCGACCGCTGCCCGCTGGGCTCGGCGGCCGGTTATGGCGTGCCGCTGCCGCTCGACCGCGCGTACACGGCGCACGCGCTGGGTTTCCACGCGCCGCATCACAACGTCATTTACGCCAGCAATGCGCGTGGCAAGTGCGAGGCCATCGTGCTCGGCGCGCTGGGACAGATCATGCTGACGCTTTCGCGCATGTCGGAGGATTTGATTCTCTATTCCATGCCGGAGTTCGGCTACTTCATGCTGCCGGCGGACCTCTGCACCGGCAGTAGCATCATGCCGCAGAAGTACAATCCCGACGTGCTGGAATTGATCCGCGCGAAAACCTCCGTGGTGCTGGGGCAGGGCGCGTCGGCGTGCAGCATTTTGAAGGCGCTGCCCGGCGGCTACAATCGCGATTTACAGGAAACCAAGGCGCTCTACCTCGACGGCGTGCGCACGACGCGGTCGTCGCTGCGGATTTTGTCGCTGCTGGTGAACGCGCTGGACGTGCGGCCCGACCGGCTGCGCGCGGGTTTTGGCCCGGGCGTGTTTGCCACGGATCGCGCGCTGGAATTGGTGGCGGGCGGCATGCCGTTCCGCGATGCGTACCAGCAGGTGCGCGCCAACCTTGGCGATCTGGTCGGTTCCGATCCCGACGAGGCGCTGGCGGCGAAGAGCGGCGATCTCGGCACGGCGGATCTTGATTTTGAATTGCTGCGCGGTCGCGTGGCTTCCGAGTGGCGCGCGGCGCAGCACCGGCGGCGCTTGTCGCAGCGCGCGTTTGCGCGTTTGCTCGGCGTGGCCTATCCGTCGCTGGAAGGCTAGGAGATTTTTTCCATGAGGAAAAAGTGGCAGCGCAAAATGATCGCGGCATGGGTTCTCGGCGTGGCCGTGCTGGGCGCGAACTCGCTTCTCGCGCAGAGCAGCGCGGTTCCGGCAGCGGTTTCGGCGACGCGGAGCACGACGGCGCTGACGTCATCCGTGCCGGTGTCGGCAATTTCTTCCACCAATGCCGTGGCGATCGTGGCGCAATCCGAATCGTGGCGCGATAGCGGCTGGACCCTGTGGCTGCTGGCGTTGCTCGGCGCGTCCGCCGTGGCCACGACGTTTTTCCAGATGCTGGCGCTGCGCGAACGGCGCGCGGTGCCGCGCGCGCTGCTCGATGAAATGCTGGCGCGGATTCGTGCCGGCGAATTGAACGAGGCGCGGCGCGCCTGCGAGGATCGTCCATGTCCGCTATCGGCCGTGGCGCTGATGACGTTCGATCATTTGCGGCGCACATCGCGTGGCAGCGCGTTGCTGCACGACGTGGTGGCGGCGGAATGCCGGCGGCAGGCCATGCTGATGGACGTGCAGGCGCGGTGGTTGCGCGATGTGGCTATTTTGGCGTTTTTGCTTGGATTTTTTGGCACAACGATGGGCGTGTGGCAAGTGCTGGACGCGGCGGCGCACGAGACGACCGGCATGGTGCCGGCGATCGTGGATGGCGTGGCGTCGGCGATGACGTCCATGGTGTTTGGTTTGCTGGTGGCGATTCCGGCCATGCTGTTTTATTCTTGCCTGAAGCGCCGCGCGATGCGCCTGTCCGCCGCCCTTGAAGTCGCCGCCGCCGAAATCATGATGGTGCTGGCGGACCGCTACGAGCGGTGAGGATTTTTTCACGCGAAAACTACGGGGTTTCAACGCCTTCATTTTTCGCCCGCCATCGTTGCGTGAAACCGGTTTTTGACGCCTCCGTTTTGCATCACCCCGGTTGGTCGAATTATGGATTCTGGACTCTTTTTTGGAAGCGTCAAAACACCGGGGTCTGGCAAACGGGTTGCGCCCGAAAAAGCAAGGCGTCAGAATCCGGCAGTGGCCTCCAATTCAATTGCCGGGGTGTGGTCCACCACAAGGCGCTTGCATCCTGATTGAGAAAACGGGCGCCACCTTCGAATATCTTCCGCCGTGCCCCCCCGATTTCAACCTGATTGAAAAGAGGATGACATTTTCAGCGAGACGCCCGCCGATACCAGCCAGCGCTGGCCGAGGTCGGCAATGGTGATTTTGCCAGACTCTCCGCGTTGCAGGTGAACCGCGCGATCTTCCAGTTCCCGCAAGCAACGACGTGCAAGCGTGCTGTCGGTTGTTTTGAGAAAACGCTTGATTTGCTTGCCAGCTCGTTTCAGGATCGCATAATATACGTTCGACTCATCGGAGCGATACAAGCAATGACTCACGCGATGCAAAGTTTGACTGGCGCCTTTCGGTGTTTCGGGCAGTGTTTTCATGCCCAAAACGAAGAAGGTCGCAAGTTAGGATTGCAAGTGTAATCACTGCAAAAATCATCGCTATTGTAACATACTGTAATGCGTCGTATTAAATTGTTAAGCCAGTATAGCTCAGTTGGTAGAGCAGCTGATTTGTAATCAGCAGGTCGTCGGTTCAAATCCGACTGCTGGCTCCATTAAAAATTCCCCGAGTGCCAGCGGCTATTGCAACACCTGTTGCCCGAGGAGACCATACGGTAAGCTACGTTCTTCGTGCATGACACGAGGAACAACATCATGGCGTACAAGCGGCTGACGGCGGAGGGACGCAGACTCATCCATCGGTGGCGAAGAACCGGCGCGACTCTGCGGGAGATCGGGTTGGCAAACCGGAGGCGTCAAAAACCGGTAGTGTTCCCGCGCTATTGTTCTTTTGGTGTTTCGCACTTCCAGCAGGAATCGAGTTCGGCGTCAACGGTTTCGCCGCAATGTTTGCATGTCCACGGTAGGTTGATGGATGGCACGGCATTTTCCATCTGGGCGTTGATGGCCGCAGCGGCTTCATAATCCTCGTCCGCGACCCAGACTTCCGGCCACATGAAAAGAAGCGATTGTCCTAGGCCGAGAGTTGCCGCCGTGAATTCATTCTTGATGAAAACCCGCAGACCTCTGCCTTCGAGTTCGCCTTTGAGTCTGTCGCATGGCACGAGGCTGGGATTCGTAAAAACCATTTTCATCGTGCCGCCGACTTTCGCTAAAAACGTCTCGATTACGGAGACTTTTTGACGGTTTTGAGCGCGGCGAGCATGGGCTGGCGTTCGCGCGAAGCGTCGTTATTTTCGCCGTGGACGCAGGCGATGAAAGCGCGCTTGCCGATGGCGAAGACGACCACGTCATCCGTGCCGGGATCGCCATCATCGGCTTCCTTGCCGCTGCCCATCAGGTGGATGGCAGGCGCGCCAGCCACGGTGATGGTGTTGGTTTTCGCGATCTTGAATTCCAGCACCTCGCCCTTGATCACGTCATCCACGCGCGGCAACGCCTCGGCCACGGTCGTGGCTTTCGGCACGCTCCAGATGTAAAGAAACATGTTGGTCGTGACGAGCGTGGTTTTGTCCGATGCCGACAAAAACTTGGTGCCAGCGGCCGGTGCCGTGATCGTGAAAACCGGCGCGCCGTTTTCCGTGACCGTGACGTTCGTCTCCTGCGCAACCGCGACGGAGACCATTCCGGCAAGCATCATTCCGGCAATTGCAATGCGCATGGCAACTTTCCTTTCTTTTGATTCAAACGACATCAGGGTTCAACGGACTTCAGGGCGTCCTTGTTGATTTTCCAAAGACCACGACATTGCAACGGAACGCGCTCAAAATATTTGTGATCTTTCAAGGAACACGCCGAGCCGTCCAGCCATTCGTCGCCAAAGGAAGCCACGTAATCGGCGTTTCGTTCGCGGATCAGTTGCACCCGGCCTTGCGGTGTGTCCACGATTCCATGCGCCGATGGAATAGTCGAGTTGGGCGAAGTACGATGCCTGAATCTGGTACGATTTCCGGCAATACGAGGAATCCATCACAAGCAGAATCGCCGTTGCCAGCAACACAACACCGGCGGCCCCTTTCGCCCACTTGATTGTCAGCAGCCATCCGAAAAACACCGCCGCGTACAGGTACACCAGCGTGTAGTCAATCGGCATGTAGCGGTCAAAGGCGCCGCCGGGATCCGGGTGCTTCATGGCGGCGAGAACGATGTGGGCTGGCACGAACAACAACGGCAGCAGCAGGATTCGTTTTCCGCGCAAGGCCAACCACGCGCCAGCCGCCAGCAGCCCAAGCGGAACCACGGACTTGACCGCCATCCACGCGGACGATTGCACGCCGCAACCGGAAACCAACTTGCTGTCGAACGTGTCCGGCCAATGCAGAAAAAGCGCCTGCCACGTGAACCGAAGCGAGTCGTACAGTGCAGGCGCTCCTTCCTTCAATGAGATTGTGGATGGCCCGATGGTGTGCGACACGCACCAGCAATAAATCAGCCACGGCACCAGGACGATTCCAAACCACAGCCATATCCAGGCATTCTCCATGAGTCTGGCGCGGTTGCGATAGAGCAGGATCGTAATCGCAAATACCAAGATAAACAGAAAAGCCTCGGGCCGGCACAACGTCACCAACGCGACCAATATTCCGGCCAGCCAGTGGCGCGAACTCGTCCACGCCCACACGGCCGCCAATGCCAGCGGAATGGCCAGCGCCGTTTCCATGCCGATCAACATGAAGCATTCAATCCGGCCGCACAGGCCGAAGAATACGCACCACGCTGTCACGGCCTGCCATCTGGCCATTTTCCAAGCCAGTCGCGCGCCGATGAGCAACGACACAAACCAGCAGGCCACGCCAAGCGCCAACAACGAGAAATGCCAGTTGTTGAAAATCAGGTTGGCACCGGCAATCGCCATCGCATACAAAGGACAGGTGATGCCGGACGACATTTGTCCGTCGTTGTAGCAAAACCAATTTCCCTGCGTAATCTGGCGGGCATATTGGAGGATGATGTACGAATCATCGGTCGGCAAACATCCGGGGAAAGCGGCCAGCATCCGCGCCATCTGCACGATGGACAGAACGACCACCACGCCGGCGAGCCATTTCAGGAATTTCGTGCCGTTCATTTCGGTTTTTAGCAAGTTGGCTATATGCGCTCTCTGGTTTTCAAAAGACGAATTTTCCGGGCAAACATTTTCACGCCGACTTGAGCAGCGGGGTGACGGAGCCGGGATTTTCGAGCTGGGCGCGGACGATCTCGCGGGTGATGTGGATGTTGCGGAGGTCCTTGTTGCCGGGTGCCTCGTACATGATCTCGAGCATCAGGTGTTCGAGGATGGCGCGGAGGCCGCGGGCGCCGGTCTTGCGCAGAAGCGCGAGGTGGGCCATCTCCTGCAGGGCGTCGTCGGCGAAGGAGAGTTTGACGTTTTCCATGGCGAGCAGCTTCTGGTACTGCCTGACCATGCAGTTCTTCGGCTCGACCATGATGCGCACGAGATCGGCCTCGCTGAGTTCGGTGAGGGAACTGACAACCGGCAGGCGACCGACAAACTCGGGGATCAGTCCGTAGCGGATGAGGTCCTCGGGTTCGACTGCGAGGCCGGTGCCGGAAAGATTGGTGGGTGCCTTGGCGTTCGGATCGGTGTAGCCAATGGCGCGCTTGCCCTGGCGCTGGCGCACAAAATTTTCGAGGCCGACGAACGCGCCGCCGCAGATGAAAAGAATGTTGGAGGTGTTGAGCTGGATGTATTCCTGCTGCGGGTGCTTGCGGCCGCCTTGCGGTGGGACGCGGGCGACGGTGCCCTCGAGAATCTTCAGCAACGCCTGTTGCACGCCTTCGCCGGAGACGTCACGCGTGATGGAAACATTCTCAGTTTTACGGGCGATTTTGTCAATTTCGTCAATGTAGACGATGCCGGTCTCGGCGCGGGCGACATCCATGCCAGCGGATTGCAGGAGATAAAGCAGGATGTTCTCGACGTCCTCGCCGACATAGCCGGCCTCGGTGAGCGTGGTGGCGTCGGCGATGGCGAACGGCACGTCCAACATGCGGGCGAGCGTGCGCGCGAAAAGCGTCTTGCCGCAGCCGGTCGGGCCGATGAGCAGGATGTTGCTCTTCTCGATCTCGACGTCGGCGAACTCGGGGTTGCTACGCGACTGCGTGAGGCGCTTGTAGTGGTTGTGGACGGCGACGGCGAGCGATTTCTTGGACTGGTCGTGGCCGATGACATACTGGTCGAGGAATTTTTTGATCGCGGCGGGTTGCGGCACGACCAGTTCGCGCGGCGGCTGTGCGGGCTTGGCGGCGGCCTTCTGCACGGCGGCGGGCTTGCCTTCATCCAGCATCTGGCGGCAGATGTCCACGCAGTCGTTGCAGATGTTGGCGCCGGGGCTGATCAGCAATTTGCCGACGAGGGCTTCTTCCTTGCCGCAAAACGAGCAGGTGGCCTGCTTGCGCGGCGGCAGTTGCGAAGAGGTGCGTTTGCGGGGCGGAGGTGTTTCCATCGTCGTTTACTCTCGTGTGGGCGCGTGGTGAAAAAAATTATTTCTTTTCCGGCTTGGCGACGACGACCGGGCGCTTGGTCAGCACGGCGTCAATCAAGCCGTAGTTCTTGGCTTCCTCGGCGGACATGAAATAGTCGCGCTCGGTGTCCTGCCCGATGATTTTCTTGTCCTTGCCGGAATGGAAGGCGAGGATTTCGTTCAGGCGATCCCGCAGGCGCAGGATTTCCATGGCCTGAATGTTGATGTCCATGGCCACGCCCTCAACTCCGCCCGAGGGCTGGTGGATCATGATGCGGGCGTTGGGGAGCGCGAAGCGCTTGCCCTTGCGGCCGGCGGCGAGAAGCACGGCGCCCATGCTGGCGGCCTGCCCGACGCAGTAGGTGGCGACGTCGCAAGTGAGGTACTGGATGGTGTCGTAGATCGCGAGGCCGGCCGTGACCGAGCCGCCGGGCGAATTGATGTAGACGGCGATGTCCTTGGTGGCATCCTGCGATTGCAGGAAGAGGAGCTGGGCGATGATGAGGTTGCTGACCTCGTCATTGATGCCGGTGCCGATAAAGACGATGCGGTCCTGCAACAGGCGCGAATAGATGTCATAGGCGCGCTCGCCGCGACCGGTCTGTTCGACGACCATGGGGATCAACATTTGGCTCGGGACCTTTGTGTTCATAACGTTCCTTTGGACAAGTTGGGCTTGAAACGCGTTGACTATACCAAACCTTGCGACATCCCGCCACTGCGCAGGCGTGGTGATTTGGAACGGCCGGTTTTGGCGGAACTACCGGTTTTCGACGCCTTCATTTCTGTCACCTCGGCGGTGAAACCAACTACCCGTTTTTGACGCCCCGGAAAACGAAGACAGAATTCAGAAAACAGGAAACAGAAGTGGGTCGAAGTCGAGGCGTCAAAAACGGGTAGTTGGTTTTTTACGCCCGGAAGAGCGCGCCGAGCTTTTTGCCGAGCAGGATGCTGCTGCCAATAATGGTCACGGCGAGGAAGGCCATGGCCCACGTGCCGAGTGCGGCGGCGAGATACCGGCCAATGCCGACGAGCTGGTATAATTCAAAAATGGTCTTGGTGATCGGATAATAATCCATTTTCTGCGCCAGAATCAGGCTGTCCGAAACTTCCAGCATGCTGAACGCAAATGCCAGCAGCGCGCCGGCGATCAGGTTCGCGGCGATCAGCGGCGCGGTGACGCGGCGCAACACGGTCAACGGCGGCGCGCCCAGGTTGGCGGCGGCTTCCTCGAGCGTCACCGAGGTTTGCTGCAAGCCGGCCACGGCGGCGCGCACCATGAACGGCAGGCGGCGGATGGCGTAGGCGATCACGAGCAGCAGCGTGGGATTGGTGCGGACGTCAACCAGGTCGGCGAGCGCCGGGTTGCCGCGCACAAAGGCGGTGTTGCACGCCACGCTGCTCAGCGCCAGCAGGCCGAACGCCATCACCAGTCCCGGCACGGCCAGCGGCACCATCGCCAGCGTGTCCAGCGCGCCGCGCACCGGCAGGCGCGAGCGCACCACCACCAGCGCGATCATGATTCCAAGCGCAATGTTAACCACCACGGCCATGAGCGAAAACCCAAGGCTGTTGCGGATGCCGTTGATCGTCATGGCATGGCCGAGCGCCTCGTGATAATTGGACGAGGTGAAGACTTGCGGCACCACGGTGCGATACCACGAGCCGGGTTGCGCGACGCTGGTGAGCACCACGCCGACGTGCGGCAGCAGCGCGAGGAATGTCACCACCACGAATGGCAGCAGCACCAGCCAGCCGCGCCAGCCGGTCACATCGCGGCTGGTGTGCGCCACGGCGGCCTTGGATTGCATCGCGTAGGCGCGCCCGCCGAAGAGCAGCCGGCTGGTGGTGTAAAGCAGCACGCTCGCCACCAGCACCACGGTCACCAGCGCAAACGGGAACGGACTGGCACTGATTTCCTTGAGTTCGTCGTACACTTGAACGGCGGCGCAGCGCGTGTAGTTGAGCATCAGCGGCGTGCCGAGTTCCGTGAAGCTGGCGATGAAAACCAGCGTGCCGCCAGCGAAAAGTCCGGGCATCATCAGCGGCAGCGTGATGCGGCGAAACGTATTCCATGGATTGCTGCCGAGATTGGCCGATGCTTCTTCCATCGCCGGGTCAATGTTCGCCAGCGCCGCCGCGACATTGAGGTAGAGAATCGGATAGAGCGCCAGCGCCTGCAAAATTACCACGCCAAGAAAACGCGATTTCGCCAGCCAGTCCACCGGCCCGAGACCGAACAGCGCGTTCAGTGCGCCGTACGGCCCGAGAATCTGCATCAGGCCGATTGCGCCGACAAACGGCGGCAGGATCATCGGCACCAGCACCAGCGCGCCAAACACGCCGCGCCCGGGAAAGCGAAAATGGTGCGCCAGCCACGCCAGCGGAATCGCCATCATCGCGGCCAGCAGCGTGGTGCCGAGCGCGAGCGCAAAGCTGTTCCGCAAACCCTCGGCATAAATCGGATTCTGGAACACGCCCGCCAGATAGTGCCACGTCCAATGACCGTTGGCGTGGAATCCGCCGACCACTACCAAGCCCACCGGAAAAAGGAAAAGCGTACCCATCAGCGCCACGAGGACGCCGAACAAAATCCACGCTGTGCGGTTGCGAAGCATTTCAATGGGCTCTTTCTTGCCGCATAGGTTCGCACGGCACCCAGACGCTGTCAACCACGGAGCGGGCGGAGAAAAACAGGAAACGTGGGTTGACTTGCATCCGAACATAGCGTACGCTTTTACGTACGGATAAGGACGGAGAGAAAAATGACAACCCTTTCGGCAACACTGGCGCGGACAAAACTTTACTCGCTTCTGGACGAAGTGACGAAATCGCACGAACCCATCCAGATCACGGGCAGGCGCAACAATGGAGTCCTGATCTCCGAGGGAGACTGGCGCGCCATTCAGGAAACGCTCTACCTCACGGCCATCCCCGGCATGAAGGCATCCATCGTCAAGGGCATGAAGACACCCGTTTCGAAATGCAGCCGGGAGATTGAGTGGTGATCTGGGCCATCGTCTATACAGCCCACGCCAGGAAGGACGCCAAAAAACTCTCGGCGTCCGGCTTGCGGCCCAAGGCCGAGGAACTGCTGGCGATCCTCGCCAAAAATCCTTTCCAGAATCCGCCACCGTACGAAAAGCTGGTTGGAGAACTCAGCGGCGCCTATTCCCGCCGCATCAACATCCAACATCGCCTGGTCTATCAGGTTCTTACGGACAGCAAGACAGTAAAAATTCTCCGGATGTGGACGCATTACGAGTAGGGTTCCTTTACAAAAAAATCGCCCGCCACCGAAGTGACGGGCGGTTCGCTGTTTGGCCAGTACCGCAGGATTCATTGGGCGCTGGGGCCTTGATCCTATCGCGCGGCACCAACCTCGAGTTCGATTATTAAAAAGCACTGGTCGTGCCAGTTGGTTTGGAAAGACTCCGGCTCTTATAAAATGAAACGAAAGCCTCGTTTTTTGCAAAAATGCAGTTTGAGCAGCGCGTTTTTCTGGATGGCCTGTGTCTATTCCGACGTGTCGCTTCGCAGGCGTGCGACAGTGTCGGGACATTCTACACGTGCAGCGTCGCAGAATTGGAAAAGAGAAGCAAAAAATGACAGGCGGAAGAAGGGGGGTTTGACACGCCCGCCTCACGGATCCAGATTTTCGAGCGCCAGGGTGTCGGGGTTGATGCGGCGATAGTAGCAATTGCGCGGTGCGCCGGCGCGGTTCTTGGTGTGGCAGATGCCGCCACGGCGCGGACGTACAATATAAAGGAGCGAGTTTTGCTCGCAGTTGACGCGCGCCTCGATCAGGTCAAAAGTTTCGCCGGAGGTCTTGCCTTTTTCCCAGAGTTCGTTGCGCGAGGTGCTCCAGAGAACCAGCGTGCGCTCGGCAAAACACTTGCGCATGGCGGTTTCATTGGTGTACGCCACGAGGATGACCTCATGCGTGTCGGCGTGCTGCACGGCGACGGGAATGCTGTCCTTGCACTTTTCGGCGATCTTGGCGATCTTGGCGAAATCCAATGTCAGGCGGCTGCCTTCTTCGAGTTCTTTCATGGTCGTGGCCTTTGTTCGGGGTTATGAGGCGGTATGGTAGCAAATTTTTTGAGAAAGGCTAAAGGATGAATTATGAATGCCGCCGTTCAACGGCCTGACCGCCTTCTCCACTCTTTGCTGTGTACGCCTGCCGTGCAAACACTATAATGCTTTTTCATCTTGGACGGCGGGCGTTCGCATGACCGGACGTGACGCGTCGATGGAGACCAACATGGGCAATTTTGAGTTCTGGAATGACGCCGACAATCCCGTGCATCCCGCCAGCGCGCCGGATTACCTGCCGCGGACGCAGCTTCGCGATTTGCAATTTCATCGCCTGCAAGTGGTGGTGGCGCGGGCCTTTGAGCGCGTGCCTCTTTTTCGCCAGCGCATGAACGAGCGCGGTTTGCAGCCATCGCACATCCGCACGCTGGAGGACATCGCCAAACTGCCGTTCACGCTCAAGAGCGATCTGCGCGACTCTTATCCATTCGGCCTGCTCGCCAGCCCGATGGGCGATGTCGTGCGGCTGCACGCCTCCAGCGGCACCACCGGCAAGCCGATCGTCGTCGCCTACACCGCCAACGACATGGAAGTCTGGAAAAGTGTGATCGTCCGCACACTCGCCGCCGCCAATGTCCGCCGTGGCGACATCATCCAGAATTGCTACGGCTACGGCCTGTTCACCGGCGGTCTCGGCGTGCATTACGGCGCGGAAGCGATGGGCGCGACCGTGATTCCCATGTCCGGCGGCAACACCGACCGCCAGATCATGGTCATGCGCGATTTTGGCGTCACCGTGGTTTGCAGCACGCCCAGTTATTTCCTCCATCTCGCCGACGCCGCGCAGCAGCAGGGCGTGGACCTCCGCACGCTCAAGCTCCGCGTCGGCGTGTTTGGCGCCGAGCCGTGGACCGACGGCATGCGCGAACGTATCCAGCAGATGACCGGCGTCAAGGCGTTCGATATTTACGGGCTTTCCGAGATCATCGGCCCCGGCGTGGCGGCGGAATGCAGCGGCCAGTGCGGGCTGCATATTTTCGAGGATCATTTTTATCCCGAGATCATTGACCCGGAAACCGGCGCGGTGCTGCCGGATGGCGCGACGGGCGAACTGGTGCTGACCACGCTCAGCAAGGAAGCCCTGCCCATGATCCGCTACCGCACCCGTGACCTCTCGCGCCTGATTCCCGAGCCATGCGCCTGCGGCCGCACCATCCGCCGCCTGCAACGCATCAGCGCGCGCTCCGACGACATGCTGATCAT
>Ga0182030_10013456_pt1 | contig 16273 bp, 17 predicted proteins | sample 812S3MmetaG_FD_121299 | JGI IMG/M metagenome (GOLD analysis project Ga0182030, IMG submission 121299) | Permafrost microbial communities from Stordalen Mire, Sweden - 812S3M metaG (Illumina Assembly) | ecosystem: Environmental > Terrestrial > Soil > Wetlands > Permafrost | place: Sweden...
ATGAGTTATCTAACTCTGGAAGGTATTAGGCTATTACTTGCACAGCCAGACCTATCAACTAAAAAGGGAAGGCGTGATCTGGCCATGCTTGCCCTGATGTATGACTCGGCCGCCAGGGTGCAGGAAATTATCGATCTGACTCCATTAAGCCTGCGGTTGACAAAACCGTTTACCATCAAACTCGTTGGTAAAGGAAATAAAGCTAGAATAGTACCATTGATGGATCAGCAGGTAGTGCACTTAAAATATTACATAGAGGGACTTCAATTGCACCAGCCGAATGCCAACCTGTATCCCCTTTTTTATAACAGCCGAAAAGAAAAACTTACTCGTGCCGGCGTTCATTATATCCTTCAGCATTATGTAAAGAGCGCAAGGGGAAAAGATTCTAAACTAATACCTGAAAAGATCAGTCCGCATACTCTTAGGCACTCCAAAGCGATGCACTTGCTGCAAGCTGGAGTAAATCTTGTTTACATACGCGATATACTCGGTCATGAATCTGTGCAAACAACGGAGATTTATGCAAGAGTTGATTCTAAACAGAAACGTGAGGCTATTGAAAAAGCCTATTCGGAAGTAATTAAAAGAGAGGTGCCTGTGTGGGCAGACAACAACAATCTTCTTGAATGGCTAAAAAGCTTCCAGTAAAAAAATGAAAACATAATGTAAAGTAGAATGCCAATGGGTTGTTGTATTACAATGCTTTGCGTATTCCACTTTACATTATCATCTGCTTTGCATTACCAGAGCCGGTAGAGCCACTGATGAGGATGTTTTCTGCCCGGTCAATGTAAGAGCAGTCTCTTAGTTGTGATACCTGTTCTTTAGACAGGTTACGCTCTTTGCCATAGGTTAGTTCTTCTATCATGGCCTGGTAGCGAAGTTTACTGAGTTTGAGGTAGAGGTGGGTCTTGTAGTGAGTCCGGGCTTGTATTTCCGCGTCTGTAATGCCGGCAATCAGCGCGTGAGGCTCCGGCTGTTGATGCAGGGGTAGTTGCAGAACCGATTCATAATGCCTGGCCATACCTGCCAGGTTGAGGTCTTTGAGTTGTTGCAGTGTGATACTTGTGTTCATGTTGTTTGGATTTTATGGTTAAAAAATAGTTTTGATTTATTGGTAAGCAGAAGGCCCCCGGAGGTTGGTATGTTCGGGGATAGCAGAAGTAGGGCTATCAAAGAGCGTCTTTTGTTTATCCAGGTTATTTTTGAGGATACCGGCAATGGTACCGTAGTTAATAATTGGCGAAGCCAGGGCGCGGGTACAGGCGGCTTCCAAACGATCCTCCCCGTATTGTTTCCCAAGCCGTAATACGCCGAGGCAACTATTATAGGTTTGCTCGTAGAAAGATTTGGAGGCAAGTATCCTTTTTACCACGGCTTGTGTAGAGGCTCCTATAGTTCCGGCCTGTGTTTCAAAATATTCAGCATTCCAGCCTTTACGGGCGGCTTCGTGCCGGTGATGGGGTGGCATGTGTTCTGCTGTGGTAGTATAGCCATGATTCTTGCGGCTCCGGTTATGCAAGGCTACTCTGGTGTGTTCATCATATACCTCAACCATATCTGCGGTGTAAACGATTTTAAGTCTTTTGCCTATGAGCGTAAACGGGACACTGTATTGATGGTAATCTTCCCCAACAATTACATGGTAGTTCTTCTGCACTTTACCCCAGGTTACTTTTTTCATCTCATACCGGGTATTGGGTAGTTCTTTAAGCAAGGGCTTTTCTTCTTCAAAAAGTTGACTGCGGCTAAAATCCTTTCTCTGGAACGAACGGTTATTGTGATCCTGTAACTGCTTGCGGATAGAAGCATTGAGTTCTTCCAGGCTATAGAAGGTAATATCGCGTAAAGGGGCATAGACGCGCTTATAGGTCAGATCAACGCCTTTCTCTACATTGGATTTATCGCGGGGTTTGCGTACCCGGGCTGTAATAGCGGTTGTTCCGTAATGAGCGGCCAGATAATCCATGGCATCGGTAAAGTGTGGCTCATACCGGCTGCTTGTGATAACTGCTGATCGAAGATTATCGCATTTGATACTCTCAGGAACTCCGCCGATGTATTCGAGCGCCCGACAGATGCCGCCGACAAATTCGTCCTGTTTCTGGGAGCGCAATGCAATCGCATAAGTGTAGTTGCTGTACGGAAGTACACAGACGAGTACTTCACAAGGAATGACTTCACCGGTTTCCCGGTCAATGTAATGCAGTTTATCACCGGCAAAATCCACCTGCATTTGTTCACCGGGTTTATGAGTGAAGTGCATCACTGCATCGTTTCTTTGCCGGTACCGGCGAATGTATTCGCAGAACTGCGTGTACCTGTAGCCATCAGGATTGTCTTTGCGGTATTCTTCCCAAAGTAATTGCCGCGTTACGCCACGCCTGCGTAATTCAGCCGTATAATATTCTAATTGCGGCTCTATGATTTTGAAGCGCTCTTCAACTTGTAATGCCGGTGATTCGTCCCGGTAAAGCATTTCCCTTAACTGCTCTTCGTTCATCGTGAGCAAGACCTCCGGAGGAACATCCAGGGCTTTTATCCGCAGCAGGTAGCTCCGGATAGTTTTGCTTGTTATCCCCGTCATTCGTTCCGTCTCGCGGATTCCCTTGCCTTTAAAATGCAGTTCAATAATTTGTTTGACCTGATGCATATTCTTGGTTTTTCCTGCCATGTCGTTTTGATTTTTACATCAAAGCGAACAGCATTTGCATCAAATCCAAGCCCCAAAGTGTGGGAGTATGCTCCGAAATCCCCGTTTTTAAGGGTGTGGGAGTATACTCCGAAACAGGTGTGGGAATATGCTCCGAAATAAAATTTTCAGAAGGTGTGGGAGTATGGTCCGAAATAACTGTGGGAGCTTAGTCCGAAATAGGTGAGGGAGTATGGTCCGAAATAGTCACTGATCTCTACACCGGGCTGTGTTGAACGGTCATGCTGCGGATTTCCCGCTTATTATTATCAATGTGTGAAGGATACAACCACAGTAAGCGTGTATATCACAGGTAGGGCATCTGTTGTTCAGCGTATGGTCAACGATTCAATTAATTTGTACCAAAGCGAAGGTTATACATGTACGGGTAACGACCCTCCTTATGGAGTAAGTTGTGTAAGTGGAAGGCTAAATATAAGAAAGGCAATCCTCCCAAAGTAATCCAAACTCTTTTACATCGGCAGCGGCTATTCGCTCTAATGCCTGCATAATTAATTTTTCGTAGCCATCTTCTAATTCTCCTTGCACAATTGCATTTTCTGCCCAACCAACCAATACCGCAAGATTAATGCGATGGTTAAGATAATCCCCTAAATGTTGGGCTACAGTTTGTCTGGTAAGCATAAAAACTATATATTCTGTATTTTTTCAGGGTTTTGCCTGCAATCAAATACTGAAGCTATATAAACGTTTGTTTTGTCAATCTGGTAAATAAGTTTATAATTTCCTGCTACGATGTATCTGTATTCTAATTCTCGCGATTTAAGCAATGGTTCTTTCTGTCCGCCGTAGGGCTGGGTTTTTAGCTGAAAACTGGATTCAACAATATCTATCACCATATTTTCTGCAACACGAAAGCCGGCTACTATGTTGTAGTAATCGTATATATTCCGTAAGTCTTCGGTGGCTTCGTCCGTCCAAACGATAGTTACCGCCATGATTTCATTTCCTCTTTCAATTCATCAATAGTTCGTACCCGGTTGTTTTTTGCATCTTCTTCTGAACGGTCAATTTTTTCATTAAACTCATCAATGGTATAAGGTTTAACGCGACGTGAAAGCATCCTGCTTTTTTCAGATTTGAGGGTGTTTTCGAGCACGTTTATTACTTCTTCATCATTCAACCTCAAAAAATCCTGTATAAAATGAATTTTACGCTCTTGTAAATCCATGGTCAATTATTTGTAACAAAGATACATAATTTCAACAGTCTGAAATGAGTAACCTCATAGTTATGGATGGTAAAAGATACCATTAATACAATCGTTTTAACAAATCTCCCCTGAAACGAATCCTTAACAATCTTAGTATATATCGGGAACTTTATTTTCAAAAAAGTTTTTTTCTGCAACCACTTGCAACTATGAGACATCTATCATGCAAAACAACGCAACCCAAAGCCTATGTAATAAACTTTGCCTATTTTTAAACCCAAAATTCACCCCAAATGACCGCAGAAACCACGGTATCAAGAGCAGAGTACTTAATAGAGCTGGAAGAGCGCTATGGCGCCCATAATTATCACCCGCTACCCGTAGTTATGGAGCGGGGCAGAGGTGTTTATCTCTGGGACATAGAAGGTAAGCGTTATTACGACTTCCTTTCGGCGTATTCGGCTGTAAATCAAGGACATTGCCATCAATTAATAGTGGATGTGATGAAAAAGCAGGCTGAAAAGCTTACCTTAACCTCGCGTGCTTTTCATAACAACGTATTAGGCGAGTATGAGAAGTATATCACCGAACTTTTCGGTTACGACAAGGTATTGCCTATGAATACCGGGGTTGAGGCTGTTGAAACCGCCATTAAACTTGCCCGCCGCTGGGCTTATGAGGTTAAAGGCATAGAAGACAACAAGGCCAAGATTATTGTTCCGGAAGGAAATTTTCATGGAAGGACCATTTTGGCCATTTCAGCCTCTACAGACCCCTCCAGCTTTGGAGGTTTCGGGCCGCTGGTGCCTAATTTTGTGGTAATTCCTTATAACGATTTGAGTGCACTGGCTACTGCTTTGGAAGATAAAGATGTTGCAGGATTTTTGGTTGAACCAATACAAGGTGAAGCTGGCGTGGTAGTGCCACAGGAAAATTACCTGGCTAAAGCCAAGTATTTGTGCGAAAAGGCCAACGTGTTATTTATTGCCGATGAAGTTCAAACCGGCCTGGGAAGAACCGGAAAAATGCTGGCCTGCGACTGGGAAGAAGTGCGCCCTGATATTTTGATATTAGGAAAGGCGTTGAGCGGAGGAACACTTCCGGTATCTGCGGTATTATGCGATGACCCGGTTATGATGAATATTAAGCCCGGTGAGCATGGCTCAACCTATGGTGGAAATCCGCTGGCTTGTAAGGTAGCAATGGCTGCCCTGGAGGTTATTAAGGATGAAAACCTCGTTTATAATGCCTTTTACTTAGGCAAATATTTAAGAAGTGAGCTTTCGAAAATAAAGCATCCGGCTATTAAAGAAATACGTGGCAAGGGTTTATTAAATGCCATTGTTTTGAACACCGACGATGAAACTTATGCCTGGAATTTATGCCTGAAGTTTATGGAGGGCGGGTTGCTTGCAAAGCCCACACACCATTACATTATCCGATTGGCACCCCCACTTTGCATAACCAAAGAGCAAATTGACGAGTGCGTTGCAATTATTGCGAACAGTTTTAATTGAGTTCTATTATTAATTGACAATCCGGGCTATAGGGCGTAATGCTCTATAGCCTTTTTTTTTGCCCTGAGGTATAGAGATTTGACAACTTTTAAAAAGTTGTCAAATCTGGTTGGCGAAATCCGGCCAATCGGGTACGCTCTCCAATAATTGTATGCCACCCGTCAGCCGGCTTACAAAGTTTAACGCGCCGTTGGTAACCCACAGATAGTCTACTTTTAAGCTGAGATTATATCGCGCTATCTGTTCAAACACTTTTTCGTTTAAGGGTTCTTCAGGTGCCTTGCACTCAATAATCATTTTGGGTTTACCGGTGTTGGTGAAAACTACCAGGTCGAAGCGCTTTTGCAGGCCGTTTAATTCGATGCCCCGCTCTACCGCTATCAGGCTTTGTGGATACTTTTTATCGTAAATAAGGTAGTGCAGAATATGTTGCCTAACCCACTCTTCGGGTGTAAGCGCCACCCACTTTTTTCGGGCAATATCAAAAATGACTTTTTTGTTGTCCGGTTCCTTAACTTTAAAATTATAACTGCTAAACACTACATTCGTCATCTTTCGTAAATTCGATTAAAATTAAGAAAGGGATTTGAAAAGAGGAGGCCGTTATTTGCTTACTTAATCGCAGTTGCCAAGTGTGTCAGCCCCTTCCGTCCCCTAAAGGGGAAACCAAGGCATAACAGCCAAATGCATCTTTGACGACAGAGTTTGTATTTTGTATTCGGCTCTGATTTCCCCTTTAGGGGACAGAAGGGGCTGGCTGTTGGGATTTGACAATTGGAGATTAAACATCAAAACATGAAAACAAAAGAAGAAATAGTAAATAACTGGTTACCCCGGTACACAGGCCGCGAGTTGAAAGACTTTACGCCTTATATATTGCTTACCAACTTTGATAATTATGTAAAGATGTTCGCTGAATGGCATAAGGTGCCAATACTTGGGGAGGACAAGCCGATGATGAATGCCTCAGCGGAGGGTATTACCATCATTAACTTTGGTATGGGTAGCCCCAATGCCGCAACCATGATTGACCTTCTTTCGGCTATCGGTCCGGAGGCTGTTTTGCTATTAGGTAAATGTGGGGGGTTAAAAAAGAAAAGCGAGGTTGGTGATTTTATTTTGCCCATTGCTGCAATACGAGGGGAAGGGACTTCAGATGATTATTTCCCGAAAGAAGTACCCGCGTTACCTGCATTTGCATTGCAAAAAGCAATTTCAACTACCATACGCGATTACGGGCAGGATTACTGGACCGGTACCGTTTACACTACTAACCGCCGCGTCTGGGAATGGGATGATAGCTTTAAAGAATACCTGCGCCAAATAAGGGCAATGGCTATAGATATGGAAACAGCTACCATTTTTATTACTGCCTTTAAAAATGAAATACCAGCCGGGGCACTGCTGTTGGTATCAGACCAACCGATGGTACCTGAAGGGGTAAAAACCGAGGTAAGCGATGGCTCGGTAACTAAAAACTTTGTTGAGTTACATTTAAAGATTGGGATTGACTCATTAAAGCAGTTGAAGAATAACGGGCTTACGGTAAAGCACCTCAGATTTTAGAATACCCGTATTAAGTAGTTAGTATAAAGTATTTGGACTTGAGGATGGCCGCGACGCTGTAATTTCATCACCTCATGAACAGTCGCAAATCACTTTAAATCTTATTATGCTCACTGCGGATATACATGTAAAAGTAAAACGCAGCTATACCACTGAAAATATGCCATAGCGAGTGCGGCTGAATGATACTGTCAGGGTCGCACATTATTTTGTGCACATCAAAGCCAAACCACATGGCTGCAAACAAGATGGAGAGCATACAGGTTATAAGGTAGTAGTGATTGGTTTTTCCCCGGTCGTATCTTTCAACTATAGTGGCAAATATTATAACGGCAATGATAATGCCCAGCACTACGTAGTTCCGGTTTACGTTGGGCAAACCAAAAGTGAGCAGAAAATAATCTGCCGTAAATATTACGATTACTGCCCGGGTGCTTTGCCGATGCTTTTGGTTAGAGGGTATGCCCAACCTTAACAACACCAGCCGGTGGGTAAAATACATGAAAGGGAAAAGCGAAAGCGAATAAACCGCCGAAAAATCAAGCTCGCTGGCCACGTGTATCAACGAGGAGTGAAAGAACACGCTGGCACAAAATATGTACAGCATAATGCCACCCAGCAGGAAGCTATAAAATGGATTGGCTGAAATTATATTGTAGCGTGTTTTTTTTGTGCGGTCTTTCCAGCCCCGGTTTAACACAACGATGGCAGTAAGCCAGTAAATGAAATTGCTAAATGTATTAATGGGCTGCCTCACAAAATGGTCCATCACCGTTTTCTCGCAGAAGAATTTGCCCATTTCTACCTCTGTGTAATACTGGTTCCAGTACCCCCTTAAAGAAGGCATATGGTTTAATAACCAAATGCCACAGCCGAATAAAACAGCCGTTGACACCAGTACAATAAACCTGCGCCGGGTTATAGAAAATAAATTGAAACGAACCATAATAGCTGCAATAAAAATAGATACTAAAACGACTGAAATGAAAGGAGTTATGAAGATTTAGCACACATTGTATAAACGGCAATACAAATACCTGTTTGCCTTTTAACCTTCCAACGCATTTAGCGCCACATTATGTGCATTTGCCATTAACGAAAACGTAAGGCCCTTTGCCGGCAGGTATGTAAAGCCTGAGCCATCTGCTACAAATACATTGTTGCTTTGCCCCAGTTTTCCATTGGGCAAAAGTTTAAATTTTTCGTTTTTATCAGAGAACGGCAGGGTGCCTGCATAGTGTATGCCTGAGCCATGGCCGGGGTTCATTTTCTTTAAAACAAAGCAATTGAGTCTTCTTAGTGCCTGGGTAAATTTTTGTTCGTTATGGGCTACTTTATGGCTTTCTTTTTCGGTAAGCTGATAGTTTACACTTAGGGCATCGCCGGTTACCTGTGCGGCATCTTTTTTCAGTTGCAGAAATTTGGTGCTGCCGCCTTGTTCGGGATGGAACAGGCCGGCAATAGTAAAAGCGGGCATCATGTATTGCAAAAACTCAAAACCATGTTTAGTGCTCATAGGGGTTTCCTTCAGGATATGGAAAGCCATTAATGAGCGGTAGCTGTAAATGGAGCTCATGGCTATATTGGTATTATTGAATCCGGGGTCGTAGAATAAAGAAAGCTGGGCAAAACCAACTTTGTGCTTATCGCTATCCCTGCCTAAAAGATAAGGTTGCAGGGCGGGTAAATAGCTGTATGGGTTCGATATAATGGGCAACTGGTTACCGTACGCGTTATATGAACGCAACACTATGCGTGCGGTGCTGAGGCAACTGGCAGCAATTACCAATTTGCGACATTCGTAAAATACAGGTTCGTTATTAATAAGCGAACGACATTCAACTTTGATTGAATCGGGGCCCTCTTCAAATTTATATACCAGCAGGCCACCCTGGTAACTGAAGTTATTTTTTTGTTTTAATTCTTCCACAGTAAAAGCAGGCCGATAGGCGCTTTTGTCCTGGTCACAGTAAAAATCAAGGTCTTTGTATTGATAGGCTTTCCGGTTGCTTTTATTTTCTGTGAGCAATGCCAATGATGGCCTGCCCATAAAGAAGCCATCTTTATTGAGGGAGCTCTTTTTTCGTTGGTAATTTTGGTACAGATTAGAACCGGTTGAATCCATTTGAACAGAAGGCATTAATTGCGACAGGCCACCAGAAGTATATTTGGAGGTGTCGTCTTTATCACCGCTAATGCCAATTCTTTTGCCTACTGTTTCATATGCAGCTTTCATCTTTGCAGCATCAAGGCCAGCCGCCTTTAATTCCCACTCAGAGAACATGCAGCAACCAAGGCCCCATCCGTTACCCAAACCGCCCAGGGAGAGTGATTCAAGCGGAAAAAAGGTGTCGGATAAAAGAGGCATCCAATCCAGCACCTTGCGCACCATAAATTTACGCGGAGGGGTCAGGTGCTCGCCTGTTTTTACTTTGCCAAAGGGAATGCCTTCGAAATTTTTGCCAATAAAATATTCGTATTGGTCTGCTTCCTGTTGCTTAATACTGAGGTAGTCTTTATCAGGTATCAGTCCATCATAGGCAGTGTCGGTAACGCCACCGTCAAGCATCAGCACCTGCACACCTTTTTCTACCAGCGTTTGTGCTGCCATTGCGCCGGTGCAACCCGAACCAATTACTATGTAATCAACTATCGCCACTAAGAAGCTATTTAAAACAACTAAATACAATTTTTAACGCAAAGACGCAAAGTTTGCAAAGATGAATACAAGAGAAATACCTTTATAATGATTCATTTTGTGTTACTTTTTCCGTTAGATATTATTTTAATTTCAGCTTTTTAATTGCCACTAAAAGAAAAGTAAAATCAGGCTGCCGGCTAAACCCTGCAGGCCTTCCTGCACACCTTTAGCCATAAGCGTTAATAAATGAAAGCGTGAAAATGTTTTGGGTTTGAAAAAATCGAAGTACAGCGGACTTGTTTCCAGTATGGCAAATGCTATTATCATTCTTTTACGCAACCGGTGTTTGGGATTAAATAAACCCAGGGCAGAATCTATAAACCCTATGCACCAGGTATTGCTGATGATAAACTGAAGCAGCTTTATTTCAGCATCATTTAAAATTGTTTCCTCGTGCTGAATGGCCCTTTCAAAAAGTGATAAACTTTGGTTATCGGCGCTTTTGCCCGTCAGGTATTTACAATAAACAATCATTTCCTGCCTGCTGAGTGTAAGCTCGTCCATTATTCTTTTATTTCGAATCCAGCTTATCTAATTTCTCTTTTAACAGGGCAATTTCCTGGGCAAGCGTTTTATTTTGAGCATGCATTTTTGAAGCGCTGAGCGATAAATGCAGCAAATAAACAAGTATGGCGAAAATGGCAGCTGTAAATATCAGGTTGGGTGGTGCAATAACCCCGAATGCCTGCGCCAGCACTTCAAAACCATTGCGCCACAACGAAAACAGGATGAGGGCAAAGGTTGAAACAATCCAGATAAAGGCATATTCCTCACGTAGCCTGCCTTTTTTTATTTGTCCTAATACATAGCCCAGAAAAAGAAGGCTAACGGCAATGGATATAAACTGTATACGGCCCATGTTTATTTTCTTAAATAGGTGAATATAATTGCTATAGTAACTTTAAACATATAATAGATAGTGCCAAGCCCCTGTATGGAAGATACCCCACCCTGGCGCTCAATCATATGCACCGGAGTTTCGCCAAATTTTAAACCGCTCCGGTGATATATGATAAGCGCCTCCGGTTCAGGGTATTCATCCGGGTAATATTCGTAAAGCAGTTCCATGGCCCTGCGGTTCATCATTCGCATGCCACTGGTAGGGTCAGTTACTGTTTCACCGGTTAACAGCTTTAGTAAAAACTGAAAATACCGGATGCCTGTGCGGCGCATAATGGTTGATTGAAACCCTTCGTTGTTGATAAAGCGGGAACCGATAACCACGTCCCAATTGTTCTTTTGTAGTTCGCGCATTAATTCAGGGATGCGTTGTGGGGGGTGCTGGCCATCGCCATCAATTTGTACCGCATAATCAAAACCATTATCAAAGGCGTATTTAATGCCGGTTTGCACCGCGCCACCTATGCCCAGGTTAATGGGTAAGTTTAAGGGTACGCAATTAAGCCCGGAAATAATTTTTTTTGTGTTGTCTTTCGAGCAGTCATTTACCACCACGGGGATTATAGTTACCTCTGCGGTGGATATGCCGTTAACAGCAGCCACCACAGTACCGATGCTTTGTTGCTCGTTAAAGGCCGGTATTACTACCGCTATTTTTATTGGGCTGCTCATTAGTAATTATATTCGCTAAAATAAAATCTTTAAAAGTAGTTCGCCCTTTTTGCGTTTATTTTTTACTTATTCGCAATGTGAAACAATAGTCTAAATAGTACACTGAGAAGCTGTTTAAAATTAAATCCAAATGCAATTTAACACAAACCTGCCTGCCGGTAGGCAGGGAGCACAAAGGAAAATGCCAATACGAAGGCCACAAAGAGTATATTTTTTGGTGTTCCCTGCCTACCGGCAGGCAGGTTTGTATTGACCTTTGTGTGCTTTGTGTTAATCTGTATTTCTTTTCTTTAATTTTAAACAGCTTCTGAGGGAAATTATGTGGTTGGCGGGGACGCCAAACACATTGGTAAATAGTACACTTGCAACAAAACAGATTACGCGTATGCTCATAGCCATTACCGGCTCAAATGGTTTTATTGGTAGCGAATTGGTTAAATACCTGCTCTCGTTGGGGCATGAGGTACTATTGCTTCAGCGTAAAAAACCGGAAAGGCTGGAAAACGGAGCGTATTACCAGCGCTTTGATTTGAGCTGGCCTGAAAAGGTTCTTGACCTGAAGGGTGTTGATGCGCTTGTGCACACCGCATTTGTGCCTTTTAATACAACCAACAGCGCGTCATACATCAATATTCCAAGTACCTTACGCCTTTACAATCAATGTATCAACAGCGGTATACAGTTTATTTTTTTATCCTCTATGTCGGCGCATGAAAATGCGTTATCGGAGTATGGCAAGCATAAATACAAACTTGAACAGAGGCTGGATAGCAGCAAGTGTTTGATACTTAAACTTGGCCTGGTAATAGGTAATGATGGCTTGTTTAAGCGCATTTATGATTCGTTCAAAAAAATGCCGTTTGCTGTTTTAGTAGCAGGAGGGAAGCAACCCATACAGCCTGTTTATATTGGCGATGTGGTAAAGGTAATTGCCGGTTCTATAGCCGAAAAGCGCACTGGCAAATTTACCCTGGCCTGTAACCAGGTTTATACCTTGCGGGAACTTTCGCTGGCAATTGCTGACAAAGCAGGTAAAAATCCCTTGTTTATACCGGTGCCTTATTGGATTGTTAGTTTGATTATCGGGGTAATAACATTTTTACACCTTCCTTTCCCGGTTTCAAAAGAGAATCTGCTGGGATTAAAACAGCTTAGGGCAGCCGATACCGGCGCTGACCTTGAAAAGTTGGGAATTGTACCCTTGGGTTTGAAAGAGAGTATTGAGCGCTTGTAAATGTGCTTACCCCATTGTCATTGACTTAGCCAACAAAAGAGGGATTAAACCTTTCAGGTCTGTGCATTGCCAATTGCCAGGCTAAGACCTGAAAGGTTTTGCGCTTTTCGTTAAGTAGTCAACGCTTTGATGCTTCCCTAGTGCTGCCCTAACTGTCTGGCTGCTTCGGTTCGGTTATTTTTTAGTAAATCGCTTTTGGCATCAATTTTCAATCCTCTGTCACAGGCATCTATGGCTTTTTGATATTGGTGCAGCGCATTGTAAGCTGAGCAGATGTTATTCCAGGCAGCACCGCTGTTAGGGTTAAGGGCCAGTGCCTTTTTGCTTGATTCGATGGTTTTCAAATATTCTCCCTGCACAAAATAGTTGTAACTCAATTCCTGATAATAGGCTTCGGTGGGAACCAACTCTTTGATTGCATTTAAAGACGCGGCCATGTTGTTTTTAAGCAGTTCGTAATTCGGGTTAAGGGCAAGGCCTTTTTTACCGTAGTAAACGGCATCATCAAACATTTTAAGGTTATTGAAAGTGGCTACCAGGTTATTAAGTGCAAGGGTATTATCGGGTTTAAAGGCCAAAGCTTTTTTGAAATAAACGATGGCCATATTGTAGTTCTTGCTATTGTAAGCATTTATGCCCAAACCAAGATTGTAGCCTCCAGAATCTACAGGTACACCGGGTGTTATCAGTGGTGCTGAATTAGCGGAAGAAGGTGGGGCTGTCCTCGGATTTTTGACTACGGCACATAATGGCACCCCATCAGCCTTTACTTCATACACGGTGCCCGCAGGTGGCCATGTGAATAAAATCTGTGGGTCGCGCTTGGCTTCACAAGGTAGCATCAGTTCATAATCCCAATCAGTAGAGTTTTCAAGGCATAAGGCATAGGCCAGATTTTTGCTTTTCTCAACGTAATAGGTAAGCTTCAGTTGCTCGCCGTAGTACATCCTTACCCTCAGTTTTTTACCGGGAACATGGATAGAATCAGTATGATCTAACCATTCGATAGCAGGCCTTAGTGAGTAGCCCCAATAATCCATTTCGTAATTTTTGAAGGCGCCTTTTTCACCTCCAATCAACGGAGAAAAATACATGGCCTGAACCGGATTGTTTTCAGCAATAAAACACATAGGTTCGGCAATAAGGCATATAAAGGCTACATATGCCATGCGCCGCTGGGTTAGGTTTTTTACCTGCCTGAAAAGTTCGCTCCAGCCCAAGGTAGCAATAACAATGATAGGTGGTATTACAAACATCACATGTCTGCAGGAGTTATAGATGTTTGATTTTTCGATGATGATGACCAGCAAAGGAGCTACAGTAGCCCCTATAAGCAAAAGATATATCAGCAGGTTAAGTCCCCCTTTTTGCAGAAACCTGGGCAGTTGCACAAAAAATAAAATTACTCCAAGCACTACCGTTACCGGTAAAGTAATATACAGCCATTTGGGGACAAAATACCAGGGTAATTCGTTTTGGTGTAACCAGCGCCCTTCAAAAACCTCATAGCAATCAAACGAGTTAAAGTTTTTAAACACCTGGAGAGCATGAATGGGATTAGAAATAGGATTCTGCAGGGCCCATGGCCAGAACAAGGAACAACCCAGGTAACCCAGCACAGAAACAAGCATTACTTTACCAAAAGTAGCCACGGCCTTTTCATAGGCAATATCGCCCAAAGCAAACAAGGCCCCCAAATACACGGAGCTTACGGCAATAAAGTAAAAAATGAGTACTACTGTAGGAATACGTATAGCCAGTGTAAGACTGAAACTTAGCCCCACCAGGAACCACCTTTTAATACTTGCTTCCGGCAGTTCTTTTAAAAGGCTTATTATTTGCAACAAGCTAAATGCAAACATAGCGGCCTGCGGTATATCCTTAGGGTTGCTTAATGAGTTTCCGATAAGGCGGGGCGTAAAAGTGGCAATAGTAATACCCAGCATTGCTACCCCCCAGCTACCGGTAATCCGTTGACAGATGAGCCCGGTAAAAATCAGCAGCATGGCCCCAAAGAGGGCAGACATAATGTGTTTTGATTCAAATTCATCAAAAAAGTTGTGTGTTACGGTTTGGTATACCAGGGCTGAAAAAGAATCGAAAAGGCCGCCGTAAATATTAATGGCTGTTTTGCTCCCAACACCTTCCACTGCGGGGTCAGCCTTCCAAACACCAGCATCGTTAAACGGCGACATTTTGGCCGTATCGTTTTTCCCTTCGTACCAGGCCAGTATGGTTTTGCCATGGTCCATGTGCTGTAACTCATCTTCAGTAATACCAGCCTGACGGCTCATGATGGGAAGTATAATAATGCAAGCCGCCGCCCACAGGATAAAGAACGTTCTATAAGGATTTGTAAAGAAAAAGTTCATTAAGGGTATTAAAGGGTTCGGTCAAATATATTTAATTGACGTTAAACAAGGCAATAGTTTGCAGCCACAAGGTTAATATCCGTTTTACTAACCCATGTTTTGCTTATGTTTGAATCATACAAACAGGCATATAAACTTTAAAAAGGGGATGAGCACGGGCAAGAAAGTTGCGGTAGTTATTTTAAGCTGGAACGGCATTAAATTTCTTGAACAGTTTTTGCCATCGGTGGTAAAATATACTTCCACAGATTTGTGTGAAATTATTGTTGCTGATAACATTTCAAGCGATGGCTCGGTTGAATTTGTAAGAAAAAATTATCCGCAGATTTCTATTATTCAAAACCAGCGAAATGGCGGTTACGCAGGTGGCTATAATGATGCACTTAAAAATGTAACGGCGCAATATTACGTATTGCTGAACCAGGATGTTGAGGTGACGCCCAATTGGGTTGAAACCGTTATTGACATGATGGAAAGTGATGATAAAATTGCGGCAGCTCAACCGAAACTAAGGGCCTATAATGATCGCGAATTTTTTGAATATGCCGGAGCATCAGGAGGTTATGTGGACAGGTTTGGCTACCCTTTTTGCCGGGGGAGGCTTTTTGATACAGTTGAGAAAGACGAGGGGCAGTATGATGACGTAAAAGAAATTTTCTGGGCCACTGGTGCCTGTTTGTTTATAAGGTCTGATATTTACTGGAAAGCCGGGGGACTGGATGAGGATTTTTTTGCCCACCAGGAAGAGATTGATATGTGCTGGAGGATAAAAAATATGGGATACAAAATTATTTGTGCTCCGGCCTCGATAATTTATCATGTGGGCGGGGGCAGTTTGCCACAGGGAAATGCGCGCAAAACCTACCTGAACTTCCGCAATAACCTGATGATGATGTTTAAGAACCTGCCGCTTGCTGCATTGATGTGGAAAATGCCTTTCAGAATGATTTTAGACGGAATTGCGGCCATTTATAGTGTTGTGAAAAATAAGAACCTGAAAGATTTTGGAGCTATCCTTAAAGCGCATTATTCGTTTTATATGTCTTTGCCCCAACTGATTAAGAAGAGGCAGGCAATACCCCATCCTTCTTCGCTTCATCTTTCGGAAATAAACCTTTTAGTGCAGTACTTTGGAAAAGGGAAAAGGAAGTTTAGTGAGTTGGATGTTTGATAGCGTTCTTTTATTTTTTCCTTCCCAGCCGAGTCTCCCCTTTCCGGCTCTGCGGAATGGGCATAGGCGTTAAGTTAAGCATGGTCGAAACAGGATGAAACTTAATGCCAGTAAGCCTTTCAAGGTTAAATATACTTCTGGTTTAGAGTGCCAAACAGCCTAACCCTGCCTACCGGCAGCTACGGTTTGGACACATCTTTTATCTAGTTTCCGCTAAGGCGGAAACTGGAATGTCCCCCGCTGGCGCTTGCCTATGCACACATCTTTTTTA
>Ga0182030_10013457_pt1 | contig 16272 bp, 14 predicted proteins | sample 812S3MmetaG_FD_121299 | JGI IMG/M metagenome (GOLD analysis project Ga0182030, IMG submission 121299) | Permafrost microbial communities from Stordalen Mire, Sweden - 812S3M metaG (Illumina Assembly) | ecosystem: Environmental > Terrestrial > Soil > Wetlands > Permafrost | place: Sweden...
GCCAAATAATAACGGTCCAAACGCTTTGAAAAACGGGGTGGTTGGTGGCATCTACCCCCTAAGCAAACTCTATTCCCTTTGCTTCCATTACCATTCAAAAAACGCTTATCTTAGTGCCATTCAGGACACGCCACCTCTTAGGTCTAAGCTACGCGATCTACGCAGGGTGCGCCCACGTACGACAGGTGCGACGCGTACGATCTTAGCGAAGCTGGTGCTGTTTGATCGCGGCTGTTACGTCTGCGTTGACGACCTCTAGGCACACCTCTCGGACAAGGATGGAGCGTTTGGGTAACGGACCTATCGACCCCTCACTTTGGTCAAGTATACTGGCCCGATTCAGCCGTCCCTATCCTATTTGGCTTAAAAATCTTATAATTTTAGGCTTTATAAGCCATATAGGATTTGTAGCGCTACCGCCTTTTTTCCGGATGCGTTAGATTCGTGTCCATGAAACATATTAGCTCCGATCTTCCACCCTCTCCGTTCCCCGTTTGGATTCCCTCTTGCACCGGCTGCGGCACATGCCAGGGCGGAGGACCAACCCCACCTCGACCAACCCATGATCTTTCTCGATTCAGGTGGACTTAAGGGTATCGGGATCGGGGAGCCGCGTTCGCTTTCCGGCAACTCAAAACCGCCTTGCAACCCGAAAACCCGTCCACCCGCTCTTCACCCCTGCCCGGACGGAATTCTATCGAAATGTCCTCGTCGTACGACCTCAGACCACCTCATACCACCCCATAACGGAATATCACCATCCCCCCCCCCGCCCGGACGGAATTCTATCGAAATGTTCTCGCCGTACGACCTCATACCACCTCATAACGGAATATCTCCATCCCCCCCCGCCCCCTATGGGTTCAATCGATTCCTTGAACTTCATCTCGATTTTCCGGGGTTCTGCATGAACCCTCACCCCGAACAGTTAAGCGTATCCCATACGCCTGATTCGCTTATTTTTTTCGCGCGAAAGCAGTACCGGCACACCTTCACCATCCAGCAAAACTGGTCGTGCAGGCGTCCGAATGTTCTGGCGAGATTTTTTTGTCGCCGTCAGCAGGACTCATTTTGCTTTGACCCTTACACCCGAAGGATTACTTTATCACCATGAGTTTGAAGTCGGAACGCGATCTGAATCCAACGAGTCGAAACCAGGTCAACCGGGCCAAGACAGCCACGCAGTCTAAAAATTACGATTACGCGATCTCACTGCTGCAGGCCACGCTCAAGGACGAACCTCTTTTTCTCGAGGGCCGGCGATTTTTGCGCGCAGTCGAAATCCAGAAATACAAGGCCACGGGCACCTTCACCCGCCAGATGGCGAGCATGAGGATAACCGGCGGAGTGATGAAGCTTTCCTCCGGAAAAAAAACACCGCAGGAACAATTGATCCAGGCCGAGGAAATCCTGGCCCAGGATCCCTATAACTTCAAAGCCAATGTCCTGGTCGGTGATGCGGGCACGGCGCTCGGCTATCCGGAATTCAAATGCTTTGCCTTCGAAACCGTGGTCGATGGCAAACCGGAAGATAAATCCGCTCTGGGCTCGCTGGCAAGAGCCTACATGGAGGCGAAGAATTTTCCCAAGGCGGTGAAAGCCTACGAGCGCATTCTCGAAATTGACCCGCGCGACGGCGATGCCCTCAGCGAAATGAAAAATGCCCTCTCCGCGAATGCATCGAAATCCGGCGGATGGGAAACAGCCGAAGGCGATTACCGCAAGGTGCTCAAGAGCCAAACCGAAGCGGAGCAATTGGAGCAGGAATCCAAGGTGGTGAAATCTTCCGACGCGATTGAAGAGCAGATCAACCTCACCTTCCAAAAACATCAGGCTGAGCCGACTAATCCGGTCCATTCCAAGGCGATCGCCCATCTCTTTCTCCAAAGGAACGACTATAACTCAGCCATCCAATGGTACGAGCATGCCTTTGAAGCAGGCGGCCGGGTCGACTCTTCGCTGGAAAAAGTTGTCGGCGATCTCAAGCTGAAAAAAGCGGAGCAGGAATTGCAGGCGCTGCGTAACAATATGGCCGAGCAGAGAGATCCCGACCTGCAGGCCCAGATCCAGATCGCCATCGAGCAAAAGGAGAAGGAACTCAATGACGTACGCCTCTTTCTGGCCGAGGCTCGCGTGCGGGCCCAGCCGAACGAGGGCGAGTTTCGTTACGACCTGGGCGAGGCGCTCTACAAGATCGGCCAGTACAAGCGCGCGACGGAGGAACTGCAACAGTCGCTTAAACAGCCCAGCGTGCGCTATCAAGCCCTGAACCTGATGGGCCTGGCCTTCATGAAACGGGGGATGCTCGATTTTGCCGTCAAGCAACTCGCCCTGGCCCAAAGCGAATTACTAGTGATGGATGAAGTCAAAAAGGAAATCACCTATAACCTCGGTCTGGCCTACGAAACGAGCAAGCAACCCGGGAAGGCCCTCGAGCAGTGGAAAATGATTTACGAGATCGATATGGGTTACCGCGACGTGGCCACGCGCGTGGAGGCCTCCTACGGCGGCGGTGACGAGCCCTCAGCCTAGGAGTGTGCGCGGGAAAAAGTCGCGGGTTCAAGACCCCCGGCTGGAGAGATCCACGATAAAGACTTTGCCATCGTCGTAAATTATTCGCCGCGATTGCTTGAGCTCAAGATATTGTTTGGTCGCGAGGAGATAACTCTCACATTGACTCTTCGTCAAAACGCTCGCAGGCAAACTGCCACTGGTTACTTTTGAAGAATAGTCCACGAGCACGCTGTTAGCTGTATAAGCAAGGTACCGGATCGAATGGCTGAGCAAGAATTCCGCCAGGGCTTCTCCGTCCTTTTTGATCGGCCAGCCGGGAGGCAGACTGGCGCAACCCGGCCAGTCCGCCAGAAGGATATGCTGGTCCAGATGATCCAGTAAATATGGATGCTGAAGCGTGGTCAGAATTAGTCCGTCCTTCGGAAGCGCGGCCCCGATTTGCGCATATTCCTGCCGGGTTTCGGCAGAATCCACAGGCGGATCGTATAAGCTCATCCTGATCCGGTGCCACATCGTGGAATATTCGGCGCCTCGTGAGCCAAATTCCACGAATGCGGAAGCCAGCACCAGGACGGCAATGCTGCCTGCTTGCAGAAAACGTCCCGGTTTCCAATCGGGGCGCAGGCGCCTTTCCCTCGAAAATTGGAGATAGGTCAGCAAAATCGCAACGATCACGATGGGGAAATTGAAGCGCCCCACGGAATCGCCTCCCGTGGAAAAATCGGAAGCCATGGTCCCCAGCAGACACGCCACAGTCATGGCGAGAAGGACAAGCGAGTTGCCTTCCCGTCGTAATAGGAAGAGTTGAAAGAAGATAATCGCCGTTAGGGGAAGACAAAAAATGGCTGCAGCCAAAAGAACGTGGATCAGCCCGGTTCTATAGGGCGCTGGGAATGTGTGATAAGACGAATAATCGTAACCCGTCCCAAAAATGGGGTAGAGATATGTTCCGGACGTCTCGCGCATTGCGGCCATCCAGGGAACCATGATGAGAAGGGCACCGATCAAAGCAAATGCCCATCCACTCAAAGCAAACTTCCAACCCTTCTCGAATCCCCGTAGAAGATAAAGCACAAAGCAGAACAGAGCCGCGTGGGGAAGATAAGTCGACTTCAATGAACAGACGGTTCCGGCCAATAATCCCACCAGGAATGCCTGCAAGGCCGGTCTGTGGGGTAAAGACTCGCGAGTTGTCCCGGCTAGGACCATGGCCAGGAAGATGGCCGAGGGAAGAACGGTGAAGGTAAGGTTACGATCCATCGGCGGAATGGAGATCGAGAAAATACCAAAAATTACGGTCTCCAAAGGTGACAATTCAAATTGCCGGGCCAAGGCCTTGCTGACTAACACAATAAGCACCAGCCCCAGAAATTGATCCGCCATTTGTACATTCTGAAGGGGCAGGAAACTCAGCACCAATCCTTGCAAGAAATAATTTCCACCTACGGAACTCGTAATCCGACGCTGGCTAAACGGATCAGGCGCCAAATAGTGCATCTCCATCATCTTCACCGGGGCGGCCAAATAAAAATGCTCGTCATCCTCGCGGGCGTACCCGACAACGCGAGGCGTACTCGCCATGCGAAAAAGGAAAAGAAAAACAAAGCAGAGTAGGGCCGCGCGCCGCCAACTCCATCCCGCTCGCTGGACAGGGAGGAGTGTGGAGGATTCAGGCGCAGGATTCTTTCCAGTCTGGCGAATGATCTGTCCGATGGCCAATCCGACCCCGGTCAACGTAAAACTGATAAGTATCCAACTGAAGATAAGATGGGAAATATTCAGGAGGCCGCCTAAAAAAACGGTGCCGGACAGGCCGACGCAGGCAGCCAGTCCGATTGAGGGCACCTGTCCTGCCTGGTATTTCAGCACCAGCCGTCCCCACCCGATAAACCCAATCACCAAAATCGCACACCACGTCAGGGCCCATAAAAAATGGAAAATCGCGAGTGGCATCATTCTTTTTTTAGAGGCCTATTCGATTACCAAGAGAACGGATATGGGAGAGCCGCTTAACGGATTTGAACCGTTGACCCGCTCATTACGAATGAGCTGCTCTACCACTGAGCTAAAGCGGCAACTTACTGAAAACTAACAACTTCTGATACGATTACATTTTTGAAGAAAGGTTTTGTAAGCCTCCCTTGTAACCCGTCGAGCTTGCAATACTAGGCTTTACGCAAAATCCGAGGCAAGCAGATAAAGCGCAGCTTGAAATAATCAAGAAGGGATGCCCGCGCTTATATCCTGTTCCATTTCTTTGATGAGAACGTGTCGCTGAGAATGGAACCGCAGCGCGCCATGGAAGCACCTAAGGGTTTGGCTATTTTCTGGATGTTGACGAATGTTGATCGCAAAAGCAGCCCGTCATCTGAATAAACTCCGCGAAAGTTCCCGCCTCTCAATTTTTTTTCAGCCAATGAGCTAATTTTTGCTCCAAAAATTGTCGCGCTCTATAGAGGCGCGTTTCAATTGCCTTGGCCGAGCAACCCTCAATCGAAGCAATTTCGGCATGAGAGAGCCCCTCATACTCGAAAAGCAAAGTGGCCGTTCGCAAGTCGGACGGCAGATCGGTGATCGCTTTTTGAACCGCCTTCGCGCGTTCCCTGGTTTCCAATTGCTGAGCCGCGCCGAGCCTATCGTCAGTGAGGTAATCCAATGGCGATGCTTCATCTTCATCGGTCTCCAAAGTCACTTCGGGATGGCGTGTTTTCCAGCGCGCGTGGTTGCGGGCAAGATTGGTGGCAATGGTAAAAAGCCAGCGGGAAAACCGCGCCGATGGCGCATAGCGATGGCGGCTTTCATAAACGCGCACAAATGTTTCCATGGTCAAATCCAGAGCGTCTTCATGGTTTCCCAACAGGCGCAACAGGTAGCTCACCGTAGGCTGCTTCCAACGTCCCATGATCTCGTTTAAAGCCAGATCGTCGCCCGCCTGAAGACGCTGCATGGCCAAGACATCCGCCTCTGGTGTTCCTTCGTCCATGTGCGATTAATGCGGGGCGGACATCTCGCTGGACATGTTTTCGGGTTCGAGCGTCTGCTCCTCCATAATCTGCAGGTACCGCTTCCCTTCCGCGGGAGGCATGGCTTGGCTGATCTCATAAAAATGGCGCAGCATGTCCTGACGCCATTCCTGCTGAACCGCGCCATCCTTTTGCAAGGCCGTTTCAATCTCGGGAGTCATGGTTCCATTGGCCAGGATGAGATTTTTCAGCGCCAGACGAGATTGCTTGATTTGAGCGCACATCTCGACGCAATGCGGGTGATAATCGGCCTCTAATTTTTTGATCTGGGCATACTGCGCATCGCTTAAATGAAATTCCTGACGCAGCCAGCTTGAAGAGTCACTGGCATCGGGCATCTGACAAAACATGCTCTGCGCAATGCCATAGGAAACGAAGTAGGCGCCCAAGCCGAGCAAAACGGCCAGGGCTAATATGACGGTCAGCCGCTTCATTAGTTTGAAGTCAGAAGGACGTTGGCAAACGGATCTACTGAAAGAATATAGCGTGACTTTGAATCGGCCAGCGCGCGATGGTAATTCTGTTGGGCCTGCCAGGTGGCCAAGCCCATGCTCAGGAAAACAGCCAACGCCACGATGGCAAAAGCAAGCCTCGGCTGGCACGTAATCCGAAAAAGCCAGTCGAAGTTCAGCCAGCTTGAACGCTTTTCCTCATTCATGGCAATTCGATGCCAGACTTCCGATTCGAAGCGGACCGGCAGGTCGGCCTTCGGCTGCCACTCGCGCAAGAGAGTCTTCAATCGTTGATCGTGCTCGGGATTCATGAGGGTTTGGAGGTTATAGAAACATGCGGCTTTAAAAGCGAGAATTCGTGTCATCCGCCGGGCATGGAACCCGGCAGATGGACGATAAGTGCCTTAGTTTTTGGCCACGCCACAATGAATGGCACAGGTTGCCGCGTCCATCGGACGACTGCAGGCCACGGTGCGACTCGTCTTACCGGCCTGGACCACGGTGGGACCATTCAACCGGGAGCCACTCTTGGAGCTGAGGTAGCTGCCTTCGAAGGCGCCGCCGGATGCGGGTGCGAACGAAACGTTCTGCGTGGTTTTGCTGTTGTAGGTTGACGAATCTGCCAAAGCCGACCCGGCAAAGAACAGACCGACTGCGATAACGGAGGATAAAGCTAATGCTTTCATGATATGATACTTTCTTTTGTTAAGCGGAGGTTGTGCCGCCTTATGGGAAGAAACACCGTCCACGCACCAACCCCTTGAATTTTTTTGAGAAACAAAATCTGGTCTTACGGCAACAGAAAGATCGTAAGTTTTTTTGGCCCGTGAGCGCCTAGGACGAGAATGCGCTCGATGTCGCCGGTGCGGCTTGGACCGGTAATGAAGGAGAGGAAACTGGGCCAGTTCGGAGCGTAAAGTTTACGGACCAACTGAAGCGCGGAGGCGAGATCGGGCACAACCTGACTGCGCCGGGCGATGACGATATGATGCGGCGGCAGCACCGAAAGCGCACGTCCCCCGGCGCCGGGGTTGGTGACCAGGACGCTTCCGGTTTGCGCAACTAGCGCGTCGCAACCGGTGATGGCGGCATCGCATTGTTCGAGATCGGTGGTGGCGTAACCGATATCGGTCGACAGGCAGGGCAAGCCAAGTTTGTCGTCGAGCCCCGACGCAAAGTGATGACGATGCGTTGCGATCCGTTTCCAGTTGTTTTCGCGTGCGAGCGCGGCGAGTTGTCGGCCTGCTTCCTCGACCGAGGTGACCGTGCGGAAATCGGCCTTTAGTTGTGCAGCGTTCTGCGCAAAGAGAACGATTTGGTCTTCAAGACTTGCGCCAACCGCAGGAAGCCATGCCCGGAAAGCGTTGGAGTCAGGCAGCGGAACATCGACGACGGGAGAATCCTCCTGCCCATGATCCGCGTGATCGGCATGACGATGAGGCGCGGGCTGGCGCAGAGCTTCGCGGATGCGGGCGAAGACGGCTTCGCGCTGGTCAGTGGGCGCCATGATTCCCTTCCCCGTTTAATTTCTTTTTGCGCCAGAAATCGGTGAAACTCTCTCGCGCTGGTGAAGGAAATTCCCTCGTCCGGGTCCAGTTCTGGAGCGGATCTAGCGGCGTGCCGTTGACAAATTTGTGGAGCGGGAAAAAGATCGCGCCAAGTTTTCCGGCCACCCGATACAACCCCGGTCGGCACATCAAAAAAACAAAGCCCGTGTAGAGGAATTTTTCCCACCAGTGCGGCTTTTCACGCATCGCATTGTGGCGGTTCTGGAGAAGATGATGATGAAGATCGATGCCGACGGGACAGGTCTCAGTGCACGCGCCACAAAGCGACGAGGCTGAGGAAAGATGCTTCCAATTTTGCAGGTCACGCAGATGAGGCGTGATGACCGAACCGATCGGCCCCTGGTAAGTCGTGCCATAGGAATGGCCGCCGATGTTTTTAAAGATTGGGCAGACATTGAGACACGCGCCGCAGCGGATGCAGTGAAGCGCGTCGCGCTGTTCAGAGTCGGCCAATAGCTCAGTACGACGATTATCGAGCAGGACGACATGGAATTGCTCCGGGCCGTCGACTTCGCCGGGCTGGCGTGGTCCGCTATAGAGCGTGTTGTAGCAGGTGAGGGCCTGCCCGGTGCCCATTGTGGCCAGCATGGGCAGAAACAGCGCCAGGTCTTCGAGACGTGGCAGAACTTTTTCAATGCCTAAAAGGGCCACATGAATTTTGGGCAGGGCGCAGGTCAGGCGCGCGTTGCCTTCATTTTCGGTAATGGAAATCATTCCGGTTTCGGCCACAGCGAAGTTGGCACCGCTGATACCCATGTCAGCCTCGACATATTTTTGGCGCATGACGCGGCGCGCGATCATGGTCAGCGCTTCGGGATCGTTGGTCGGTTCGGAGCCAAGTTCCTTCTGGAACAAGTCGCTGATTTGTTCCCGGGTCAGGTGCATCGCGGGAAAGACAAAGTGGTAGGGCGCTTCGTGGCGCAACTGCACGATGTACTCGCCAAGGTCAGACTCGAAAACCGAATGGCCCTCCTTTTCGAGGGCATCGTTAAGATGAATTTCCTCGGTGGTCATGCTCTTCGATTTGATGATCGAACGGACGCCATTTTCCTTCGCGACCCGGAGAATATAGTCACGAGCCTGACCAGCATCGGCCGCAACAAAAACGCGAGTGCCCCGGGCCTCGAGTTTGGCAATAAATTCCTGGAGGTATTTGTCGAGGCGATTGACTGCTTCCCACTTGATTTCGGAAGCGGCCTGACGCGCCTCGCTCCAGTTTTGAAACTTGCGCCGGGTCGTATCGCGCGTCGCCTCGTACCCGCCAAGGGCGCGCTGAATAAAAGCGCGTTGTTTCAGGTCCGCCGTGACCCGGGCCGCCGCTTTCTTGAAATCCCGGGCGAAGGCGATCATGTACGGGCGAGAATTTCCGCCAGATGCAGGCAGCGGGTCGGCTTGCCCTGGCGCTGGAGCATTCCCTGTATTTGCATCAAGCAGCTCGAGTCGTTGGAAACGACGCAGTCGGCTCCGGTTTCGAGCAGGGAAGCGCATTTGACTTCGCCCATGGCGGTGGAGATCGTCGGAAATTTAACCGCGAAAGCGCCGCCGAAGCCGCAGCAGGTCTTCGCTTCTTTCATCTCGATCAGCGTAAGTCCCTTGACGTGCTTGAGCAATTCGCGCGGCTGGCTTTCGATGCCGAGTTCGCGGAGGCCGTGGCAGCCGTCGTGAAAGGTCACCGTGCCGTCAAAGCGCGCGCCGACATCGCGCACGCCGAGCTTGCTGACGAGAAAATCGGAGAACTCGTATATCTTCGCGGCCATCTTGAGCGCATCGAAATGTCGCGTCGTCTCCTTGAAAAGCTCGGGATAAAAGACCTTCATCATCGCGCCGCAGGAACCGGATGCACTGACGATCACATCGCTCCCGGCGAAGACATCAAGCGAATGTTCGGCGACGGAGCGGGCCTCGTCCCAGTAACCCGAATTGAACGCGGGCTGGCCGCAGCAGGTCTGGCCCTCGGGATATTCGACTTCGCAGCCGAGCCGTTCCAACACCTTCACGATGCTTACCCCGACATGCGGATAGAACCGATCGACAAAGCATGGGATGAAGAGCGAGACTTTCATTCGGAAATAAATCTAGCAGATCATCGCAAAAAGGCTTCGTGCAAACCGCCGTCGACCGTGATGACCTGGCCCGTGGTTTTGCTCAGGCGGTTGGTCAGCAACAGGAAGATGGCCTCGGCCTGGTCGCCCGGCGTGATCGGACTCTTCGTCAAGGTGCGGTCGGCGTAGAACTGTGCCAGCTTTGCGGTCAGGCTGTCGGAGGACTCATCCTCCGTGTAGGGAATCTTGTACTTGGCGAGCGAGGCGATGACGCGGTCGCGAGGGAACATGGCGCTGCCCTGGATGACGGTAGCTGGTGCGACTCCGTTCACGCGGATGAGCGGCGAGAGTTCCACCGCAAGTTCGCGCACGAGATGGTTTGCCGCCGACTTACTCGTGTCGTAGGCGACGCTCCCTTTTTTGGCCACGACAGCGTTGGCGCTGGTGGTGAGAACGAGACTGCCGCGAAGTCCCTGCTCCTTCCAAAGCGGACGCGCTTCATCGGCGACAAGGTAAAGCCCTGTGACGTTGATCGCAAAAGTAAGCGCCCATTTTTCATCCGGTATATTTCCCGCCGTGTCGGGCGGAACAAAAATGCCGGCGGTAACCGCAATCGAATCAATGCCGCCATAAGCGAGCACCGCTTGCTTCAACGCGCCGCGAATGCTGTCGCGATTGGTGATGTTGGCGGAGACAGCAACCGCAGGGCCACAGCCGGAAATGCCGCTGCCAGCGACGCCGATGCCCGGACCGTGCTTGTCGGTGATTTCTTTCGCAGTGGCTTCCACGGCGGTCTGGTTCAAATCGACAGCGACAACATGCGCCCCTTCCTTGACGAGACGCAGCGCCACTTCGCGGCCAATGCCGCTGCCCGCGCCGACCACGGCGATCACCTGCCGAGCGAGTTCCTTCTCGGCGGGCATGCGCTTGAGTTTCGCTTCCTCAAGGAGCCAGTATTCGATGTCGAACGCCTCCTGCAACGGCAATGCGATATACGAATCGACCGCCTCGGCGCCGCGCATAACCTGGATGGCGCAGCCGTAGAACTCGGCAGTGACGCGCGATTCGCTTTTGTCCTTGCCCCAGGCGATCAGACCAAGGCCGGGAATGAGCACCACGGTCGGCGTGGCGTCGCGGACCGCAGGCGAATTGACGTGTTTGCACTTTTCGTAATAAGCGAGGTAGTCCTTGCGGTATGATTCGATCCCGGCATCGAGCTTCCGTTTCAGGTCGTCGAGCTTTTCGCTTTTCGGATTCCAATCGACGTAGAGCGGCTTGATCTTGGTGCGCAGAAAGTGATCGGGACAGGAGGTGCCCAGTTCAGCCAGACATGGCGCGTCGGCGCTGTTGACGAAAGTGAGCGTCGCTTCGTCGTCCTGCCAGGTGCCGATGAAGCGTTTGTGCCGGCTGACGCGTCCGCGCAACCAGGGCAGCAATTGTGCCAGCATCTCGCGTCGTTCCGTTTCCGGTAGCGCCTCGAATTTGGCACCACCGAAAGTCTGCGCACCCTTGTCATGCTCGGCGAGATAGCGCGCCGCTTTTTCAATCAGGGTCAGCGTGAGGTTATAGCACTCTTCGTCGTCATCGGCCCAATTGATGAGGCCGTGCTGGCCCATGATGACGCCTTTGGCCTTTGGATTATCTTTGCAGATTTTTTGGAGCTGGAGACCGAGATCAAAGCCGGGGCGCTGCCACGGCGTCCAGATTACTTCGTCGCCATAGATTTTTCGGGTCAGTTCCTTCGAGTTCTTCGAGGCGGCAATCGCGATGGCCGCGTTGGGATGGGTGTGGTCGACATGCTTGTAGGGCACGAAGCTGTGCAGCGGCGTGTCAATCGAAGGCGCGCGCGGATTCAAATTGAAGGTGCAGTGGAGGTAGCTTTCCACCATCGCGTCCTCGATGGCGGTCTTGGGCCCGCGCTCCCTGGCCGCACCGTAAAGTTCCTGAAGAGCAATCAGTTTGTCCTGATATAGAGAGGAAAAATTTTCACGCTTCGAGGTGCGCAAATCGCCGCCGGAACCTTTGACCCACAGGACGGTAACTGGCTTACCCGTGAGAGGATCAGTTTCCGTCAGCTTAGCCGAGGTATTTCCGCCGCCGGTATTGGTGATGCGCTGGTCGGAACCGAGCAGGTTGGAGCGATAAATGAGACGGGCCACCGGGTCAAGCGTGGCGGCGTGTTTGCTGTCCCAAAGATAATTGACGAAGGAATAGTGGGTGGCGTTCATGTTTTTAGGAGCTGGAGTTTTTTTTTTAGAAGCGAGATTTATCCGGCAAGCCGGCTCCCGGAAGGAAGGTTTGGGTGGGAAAAGAATTTTCGACGATGCGGCGCAAATGGCCGGGTGATTCGAGATAGCCCAAGGCCAGCGCCTGGATGAGAATATTACCGATGGCCGTCGCCTCGACCGGTCCGGTGACGACCGTCAACCCTGTGGCATTGGCCGCGAGATGGTTAAGCAGATGGCTGCGACTGCCGCCGCCCACGATGTGAAGTTTTTCAAACTTGTGACCAACGAGGCTTTCCAATTGGCGCAGGGTTTGCGCGTAAGTCAGCGCCAAACTTTCCAGAATCGTGCGGACGAATTGTCCCGGCGTCGCTGGCGCCGGTTGGGCGGTCTCACGACAGAACGAGGTGATCTTGTCCGGCATGTTGCCGGGCAACAAAAAGCGGGCGTCCTTGAGGGAAATGTGAGCGCTGGCCGGGCCATTTTCCACCGCCAGCCGCGTCAGGTCGTCATAAGTGAAGGATTGCCCGGCGGCTTCCCATTCGCGGCGGCATTCCTGCAAGACCCACAGTCCCGCGATGTTTTTCAGAAAACGGATGGTGCCGCCAAGCCCGACTTCGTTGGTAAAACCGGCCTCGCGTGCAGCGTCCGTGACAATGGGGGCGGGCAGTTCCGCACCGAGCAGGGACCATGTGCCCGAACTGAGGTACGCCCAGTGCTCGCCTCGAGCAGGAACAGCGGCGACCGCCGCTCCGGTATCGTGCGAACAGGTCGCAACGACCCGGGCCTGCGCCAGCGAGGGATGTTGCTTGATCTTGCCGGTGACCGGACCCAGCACAGTGCCGCTCGGGACGATCTTCGGGAAGAGAGTTTTTTTTAGTCCCAGCGTCGAGATCAGCTTGTCCGACCAGGCCTGAGTCTTCGGATTGTAAAGTTGCGTCGTGCTGGCCATCGATTGCTCGGCAGCTTCCACGCCCGAAAACCGCGCATTGATGTAATCGGCGATATTCAGGAAATGATCGGCGCCGGAAAGGACCGCCGTGTCCTCGTGCTGCTGCGCCTCAAGATGGAACAGCGTGTTGATGGCCATAAACTGAATGCCGGTTTCCTGATAAATTTCGGCGAACGGCAATTTCTTGAACAAACGGGCCGGACTATCAGCGGTCCTGGCGTCGCGATAACAGTAGGGGTGACCAAGCGCCTTCCCCTTGGCATCGAGAAGAACGTAGTCGACGCCCCACGAATCGGCACTGATCCCGGAAATCGGCACGTTGCGCCCGGCGGCTTTTTCGAGGCCCGCGAAAATCTCCTTCTCCAGGTGGGCGAGGTCCCAATGCAAATGCCCGTCCGCCGTCAGGACGCGATTAGGAAAACGATGGATCTCCTCCAGTGACACACGCCCTTCCCCCAGCGTCCCAAGCATCACGCGCCCGCTCTCCGCTCCCAGATCAATCGCGATGTAGGTCGTTGCACTCATAGTTTTAATGCGCACCGGCGATCATGTTCGTGGGGGCGTGAGAGGGGACCGGCAAGCCATGACGCGCACGTCGCGCGGGTGACACATCGGTGACGAGTTGAAGTTTGGAAGACCAGGGAGAAATAAAGATTCCGGTCTCGCGGTCGAATTTCGCGGCGTGGGCGCATACAACAACCTGTTTGGCTTGCGCGATGAGCGTCTTCTGGAACGTGCCCACTTCGGGTTCGCTGGCCCAGATGCCCTTCCGACTAAATCCCTCCACCCCGAGGAAAACAAGGTCGAATTTCCAGAGCCGGGCGGACCGGCGGGCGGCGGAACCAAGAAGTATCGACTGACGCTGGAGAAAGCGCCCACCGAGCAGATGGACTTCGATCTTTGCGCGGCCCAGCATTTCCGCGACAGGCAGGCTGTTGGTGACCGCACGCAAACCGCGAACCTGTTCGCGATAAAGGGCTTCGGCCAGCGCAAAAATGGTCGTGCCGCTGTCGAAGAAACAGGTGGTGTTTTCCCGGATGAATCCGCGCGCTTTTTGAGCGAGCCGCGCCTTGACGTCCTGATCGATCGCTCGGCGATCCGCAAAGGAAGTGGAGGTCGCATCGAACAAACCAAGAGCGCCTCCGTAGGTTCGGGTGATTCGCTTTTCGCGCACCAGAACGCGAAGATCGCGGCGCGCGGTCGCCTGGGAAATGCCAAGGCGGCCGCAGACTTCAGCGAGGGGAAGATAGCGGTTCTCGAGCAACTCGGCGAGAGACTTGCGGCGGGCCAGAATAATCGATGTCGCCACTTTCATGGCCAAAGTCTAAAAAACTTATATGATCGAAGTCAATCATATACGCTTCAGGCTGACCTTCGCCTCATACTGCTTCACCGTTTCCATCCAATCGAACCCGACCGGCACATTCTGACGACGACAAAATTCATTCCAGACTTCACCGAACGGAAGGCTCTTGGCCTCTTCAAGAAGAGCGAGACGGCTGGTGTAGTCACCTTCCGCTTCAAACCGGCGGAGGCGATCCGCGGGATCGAGCAGCGCCAGGAGAAGCGCCTTTTGTGTGGCCCTGGCGCCGATGACCCAGGCGGCAATGCGGTTGATGCTGGCATCAAAATAGTCGAGGCCGATGTGGACCCGGTCCAAATACGAACCGCGGACGACGGCCTCCATCAACGCGCGGGTGGGATCGTCGAGAATCACCACATGATCGCTGTCCCAACGCACCCCGCGGCTGACGTGCAGTAAAATTCCAGGCACAAACATAAGAAGCGAGGAGATTTTGTCCGCGATGGTTTCGGTGGGGTGAAAGTGGCCGGCATCGAGACAATACAACTTCTGGTGTTTCGCGGCGTACCCGAGATAAAATTCGTGCGATCCGACGACATACGATTCCGAGCCGATGCCGAAGAGTTTGGATTCGACCGCATCGAGATGAAACCGGTCATCAAGCTTCTCCTTGAACACGGCGTCCAGGGAGGACGCCAGCCGTTCGCGCGGCCCCTTGCGATCGATGGGAACTTCCTTGGCGCCATCCGGAATCCAGACATTTGTCACCGTGGTCGAGCCGAGTTGGCGTCCCATTTCGGCGCCGATCTTCCGGCAGACGATTCCGTGTTCAATCCAGTAGGCGCGGATGGCGGCATCGGGATGGGACAGCGTCCAGCCATCGTTGGCGAGAGGATGCGAGAAAAAGGTCGGATTGAAATCAAGCCCCAGGCCATGGCGCTTGCCCCAGTCGATCCAGCTCTGAAAATGCGAGGTGTTGAGCGCATTGCGCTCCACCTTCTTACCGCCAAGATCGGCATAGCAGGCATGCAGATTCAGGCGGTGTTTTCCGGGAAGAAGTGAAAGCGCCGTCTCCAGATCCTGCCGCAATTCATCCAACGTGCGTGCCTTGCCGGGATAATTCCCCGTGGCCTGAATCCCCCCGCCGCTGAGTTCAGCACCGGCGGTCTCAAAGCCGCCAACATCGTCGCCCTGCCAGCAATGAAGTGAGAGAGGCGTATCGGTCAGTTTTTGCAAAGCACCTTCCGAATCGACCCCATGATCGGCGTAGGCTTGTCGGGCAGAGGAATAGGATGGCGAATTCATAAACGATTAATATAAGTTAAGGAGGATTTGGAGCCAGCGTAACCAGTCCTCCGATGGCTGCAAAGCCGATTGTGGGTTTGTCAGGCGATAGCTGATTCCGGTTTTATAAGGGCTTAGCCCTGCTTGCGATACTGACGGCGCTGGCAGAACATAAGCACGATCAGTCCTCCGAGCAGCATCACCCAGGTACCCGGCTCCGGTACGATTTCAAGATCGCCATTATAGAGGTAGAGGCGAGTGTCGTAGTATTCGCCAGCCGCCGTACCTGTTCCCGTCGTCAGTGTCAGGTTCGTCACAAACCCGTTCAGGGCGTTGCCGTTGATATCCGTGCCGCCCGTAGTCACAAGACCCGAATAATCGGCGTTACTGTCCGCCTGGATCAGGAGATAGGGAACGTCGAGATTAAGTTGCAGGTTGCCGCCCGTCAGATCAATCACCGTGATCGTATCGCCCGACACAAATGCCAGTTCTCCAGGCGTACTGCCCGGCACATTCATGTAGGACGAGCCTGTATTGGGATTGGCAAAGTCGAATGGAGCCTGGCCAATCGTGGACCCGTTCAGGCCCGTCGTCCCGGCGCCCAGGTAGAACGTCAGATTGGCGGTGGGGAGGCCTGCGCTCAAAACAGCCGCGTTCAAAATGACTCCCTGGGCCGTCCTGTTGTCCAGAGTCAACCCGGGACCTGCCACCGCCGTATTCGCTCCATTCGCACCTATTGCAGGCTGGACACCGCCGGAAATCAGCGTGGCGACCTTGCTCGTCGTGGTGCCGGTGCCCGCCAGCGTGACTCCCGCTCCGCTGACCGTTGGACCAATGACGCCGGAACCGCCCAAGGCCGCGCCCGGACCAACGCTGACCGCGCTGGTACCCGTGGCCGAGCTTGGATCC
>Ga0182030_10013458_pt1 | contig 16272 bp, 14 predicted proteins | sample 812S3MmetaG_FD_121299 | JGI IMG/M metagenome (GOLD analysis project Ga0182030, IMG submission 121299) | Permafrost microbial communities from Stordalen Mire, Sweden - 812S3M metaG (Illumina Assembly) | ecosystem: Environmental > Terrestrial > Soil > Wetlands > Permafrost | place: Sweden...
AGTTGGGTGCGGTGGCGCGCAGAGTCCGGGAAAGCCAGGGCTTGACACTGACCGATGTGGCAAGTTCCGCGGGAATCAGCGCCGGGATGCTGAGCCGACTGGAAACGGGGCACGTCACCCCCAGCCTGGAAACCCTAGTCGCGCTGGCGGGCGCACTCGGCGTGCGGCCGGCGCTGCTGCTGCAACAACTGGGCGGCGATGAACAGGGCGCGCAGCGGGTGCCCGCGGGGCAGGGCCTCGAAGTGGTCCGGCGCGGCACGCGACGCGGCCATACCTACCATTTGTTGGCCGCCCAGCGGGGTCCGCGCAAGTCATTCGAACCGTTTCTCGTGACGCTGACCGACAAGAGCGAAGTGTTCCCGGGCTTTCAGCACCCCGGCACCGAATTCATTTACATTCTGGCCGGTTCGCTGACGTATCGGCATGGCAGTCACAGCTATCCGCTGGCAGCCGGAGATTCATTGAGTTTCCGCGGCGACGTCCCTCACGGGCCGGAGACCCTGGACAAGGTGCCGATTCGGATGTTGTCGATTATCATTTACGACGATGAGGAGTAGTCCGTCAGCATTAGGTTAAGTCATCGCCACGAGCGCGCGCTGACGGTAAGATATCGGCTGAGAATAACAATAGGGATGGTCATGAAACGTACATGGATGATCGTTGCGCTCTTCGTCGGCGTGCACCTGGCTGGATGCAAGAGCAACCCACAGCTACCGGTATCGTTCGCCGACCATGGGTTGAATGCGCAGAGTGGCCGCGTCGGCGTGGCGATGACGGCGTTGCCGAAGGTGGATACGGCGTTTCCAGGCGCCGACTGCCTGCTGTGCATAGCTACGGCAGCTACCGCCAATTCCTCGCTCACCAAGCACACCCATGGGTTGACCTCCGAGGACTTGTCGACACTCAAGGAGGGGATCGCCGGCCGGCTGCGCACCAAGGGGGTGGATGTGACGGTCATCGCAGAAGATCTGAACATCAAACAGCTGAAAGACTTCTCGGATGGCGGGGTCAATATCGCCAAGAAGGATTTCAGGCCTTTGAAGGACAAGTACAAAGTGGATCGTCTGCTCGTCATCGACATTACCCGCCTGGGTTTCGTGCGCAATTATTCGGCTTATATTTCAAGGGGTGAACCGACAGCCGCGCTCAACGGCACCGTGTCGGTGGTCAATCTCTCGACCAATACTTACGACTTCTTCGCGGAGATCAATCAGTCGAAGGGCGCAGAAGGTAGTTGGGACGAGCCGCCGGATTTTCCCGCTCTGACCAATGCGTACTATGCTGTCGTGGAGACCGGCAAGGACGCCATTGAACAGCCGTTCTAGCGGGACTTCGCGGCCGTGAAAGCGCGCGTTCTTCCCTTCGCGATTTGCGCCACCGGTTCGTTGGTGCTTGCCGGAGGGACAATTCCGGTCGCTGCCGATGAGACCTCATCGGCAGCGGATCTCGACATAGCGGCCTTATCCCTGCGTCTGCCCAACGAGGAGAAAGTATCCTTCGCCGCTCTCCCCAACGACGCCACGGTTGCCGGCGATCCGGGATCCATGTTGTACGCAGGGCCTCTGCCCGTGGCCCTCATTGAGGTCGCCGCCCACGGAGCGTTCGAAAGTCACAAGCAGGCCAACGAAAAGAAGACCAAGAACAGCTTGAACGATATCGTGCTGGCGCCCTATCAGGGGTCGCTGAGCCATTTTACCAATGCCGAACTCATGCGCCGCGCGCTGGACGGCCTGCCGACTCATGGCACCAAGGTGCTGGTTCAATACTCGGAAAAAGCCGGCGTCGGCTGGTTGATCGAGTGCTCGCCGAGATTTTTTATGACTCCGGACGCGCGCGCACTGGTCTTGCAGAACGACATCGTCATTCACAGTCCCGATGCGGCTTCCCCCGCCACGTTCAAGAATGTCGTCGAAGTCGTCGGACCGCCGCGCGATTCAGTCGGCAAGGATTCGGAAAACACCTGGATGGTCCAGGATGGCGCGGTGCTGACCGGCGCGAGCGTGGACCTGCTGCGCGAATCGCTGAGCCTGGCCCTCAGCGAACTTCGTGGAGATTTCGCGGGGCCGGCGCGTGCCTTTCACACGGTACGTTATCCGCGAGGCGGGGAGGAGAAAATGGAGCGTGCACAGACCCTGCGCCAGACTCCGCAGCGTGTGGTATTGAAAACCCTGCGCGGCTGGATCATGTCGGTTCCCGCGGCCGCGTGACGCAGGCCGCGATCCTTGGTCTGAGGTCTCAATACCTTTGATTCTGGGCCTGAATGGTGCATTCTTGGCGGGTACCCGCGCCTTCGGCGCAATGGGACATAACGGCCAGGCACTGCACGATGGCATCTGTATCCCGACTCGGCAAGCAGATTGAGGAAGTTATTGCCACGCTGAACGCGATGCACGCGCAGTTCGCGCTGATAGGCGGCCTGGCTCTTGCCTCGCACAAGGTCATCCGCGCTACGCAGGATGTCGATCTTTTGACCGACGCCGATAGTGCAGACCAGATTGACATGGAGTTCGCCAAGTTGGGCTACAGTTGCTTGCACCGAAGCACCGAAGCTGCAAATTATGTTCGCGGCGATGAACGTGTTGATTTTTTATTCGCCAGCCGGCCGATTGCGCGCCGCTTATTGGCCGATGCGCCAGAGTACACGACCTCATTCGGGGTTCTTAGGGTCATCAGCACGGAGGGGCTGATCGGATTTAAGTTGCAGGGCCTGGTCAATGATCCCCGCCGTACCCAGGATCTGGAAGATATCCGCGCTCTGCTGCGTGCAAACCGTTCCACGTTGAATATGAGCGAGGTGCGGGAATACTTTCGTCTTTTCGAACGGGAACCGCTGCTTGATGAGCTTTTGAATGCAGGAAATTGATCGCAAATCAACACTGGATTCACTTACGCCGCTCGCTGGCGCGGGGGGTGTTGTTGTCACAGTGCACAGCGCACGTGAGCCGTACGAGGCGCTAGACGATCTGATGAGCGTAGTCGAGGCTTTTTGTCCTAGGTGGCCGCCACGGGGGATATTCTCCGCCACTGGGAAATTCTTGCTATAGACCTTGTCGGCACCGCGAAGGATGCCTGACGCCTTCGGCGATCTCACGGGACGGCATTCATCGAGGCCAGCTTGGCCTCAATTTTGGTCCCGAAATACGCTTGTGGCTTGGACGGCGTGACGCGCTCCCGAGCTTCCCGGGCGGCGATGGCGGCCTTGGCCGTATCGAAGGCTTCGCGTAAGGAGTGGGCGGCGGGCAGTGCGTCGCGATAGAACGCCTCGCCGAAGTAGGTGAGATCGCGATCGTTCGAACAGCCGAAGGAGGTGCGATCGGCGGCCGCCGCGGCAATGACGATGGTCTGCGGGTCGCTTAAGGCGTCGATGAATCCTCCGGCGTAACACGCGGAAATGATAATCACCCGCCACTTGATTGCGGATTCCCGCAAGGCATCGGCAAGATCCTCGTCGGTCAGGTCATCGAGCGGCAGCTCTGAATTGGAGACGATGACGGCGGGATCTTCGGCGCCGTGGGAGGAGATGGACAAGAACAGTACATCTTGGTCGAGATTCATACGGGAGGCGATGCCGCGCAGGGCGTATTTGAGTCCCGATACGGTGGCGAGCGGCGCGCGCTCGAGATCGCGTGAGTCGTTGAGCAGCGAGAGGCTTCTGCCGTCGATGTCATAGCGTTCTCCCAGCACCCTCGATGCCAAGCCGATTTCCTGGGCGAACACTTTCTCATCGGCGACGCCGGCAAAGCCCAGGAAGAACCCCTCGGGTTTCGAGGAAGTATTGCGGCCGATGGCCGCCAATGAGCGGTCGATGCGGCTCTGCTGACTGAATAGCAGCGCTTCGCCGTCGGCGGCCCCATCACCGGGTTGAGCGGCCTGTGTTCCGGGCGAGGCCCACAGGTCGGGAATGACATTCAGCGTGTCGGAGAGCCAGCAGAAGCCGACGATGAGGGTCAGGCCGAAACAGGCGGCCAGACGTTGCGATTGCCCGGTGAGAGCGCGCAAGCCGCGCGCCAGATAGAGCGCAGTGTAAATGCCCACGGCGATGACCGCGGCCAGATACCAGGTTGTATCCAGGTAGGCTCCCGCCACGCTGACGAATAGCAGGGGGATGGGGACCACGCCCATGGTCAAGGCGAGCACCGGGGCGAACGCCGGAGCGGGCTGCGCTCGCCATCGCAGAACCGCGGCCAACCCTAAGATCGCAAGCAGATACCACGCAAGCAGTGGAATTCCCGCGGCGAAAAACTGCGGATCCGGCTGTATCTGCCACCGGTCGATGGCGATCCAGGCCGCAAGCCATGCTGCGCCCATGATCGAGGCAGCGCGCCATGGATTGCCGGCGCGAATCGAGGTCACGGGCCTCAATGTCCATAGACGAGCCAAGGCGCTCGGCCATGTGTGCCGGGGGAGAGGGTCCGGGACTGCGAGTGGGTCTGGAGTGTCATTCATGATCGGTGCCGATCATACAGCAGACTATTGGAGGGATCCGTTGTGCGGTATGTTACCGCCGCGCCGGGGATTTTCCCCATGCCGGATGCATAGCGGAGGTTATATGGCTTTGTACAAGTTGTGCGGCATTTCTCCGACGATAGCGCCGAGCGCCTATGTCGCCCCGAGTGCTTCGGTCATCGGCAACGTTTTTCTCGCCGACAACAGCAGCGTGTGGTTCGGCGCGATTCTGCGTGGAGACAATGAACCCATCAGCATCGGCGCGAACAGCAATGTGCAAGATGGGACGGTCATGCACACGGACCCCGGTTTTCCGCTGATACTAGGCTCCCACGTATCCGTCGGTCATCAGGCCATGTTGCACGGCTGCACTATCGGTGAGGGTTCGCTGATCGGAATTCAGGCAGTGGTGATGAACGCAGCCGTCGTCGGTAAGTGCTGTCTGGTCGGGGCCGGTGCCGTGATTACCGAACGCAAAGTGTTTGCCGACGGCACTCTCATACTGGGAGCGCCCGGCAAAGTGGTGCGCGACCTCACGGAAGAGGAGCGCGCGAATTTACTGAAGATCGCTGCGAATTACGCTTCCCGCGCCACTTACTATCGAAGCCACCTGCAACTGCTGCCCGGCCTATAAATTCTCCACCTGCGCTTCGCCGGTACCGACCCTCTCGAAGCAGGTGATGGCATCGACGCGTACCTTGACGACATCGGTCGTATGCTGGCCTTCGGCGGTGTCGAAGTACTGCCGATCGACCGCAATGGTGCGGGGTGCGCGCGGCGAGACCGTGTAATGGACATGCTTGATTTCCGAACGCGTGGTTCCGTCCGTGGTTTTCCAGTCGACTCGGTAGCGAATGATTCCGCTGCAGCCATTACCGCCGCAGCCTTCGCCGTTGATGCCGAAGGCAATGCGGAACTCGTCCTTGTTCAGTCGCATGACGAGAGGGTCTTGAGTGAGCGACACCGAGCGGTCGGAGCGAGGGGCGGCGGCGGCGCTCAACGTCACCATCACCAGGAGGGACAACGGGATCAACTTCATTTGTAACTCCAATGGCCTGGGCATGGAGAGACGATAGCGGCGCGCCGTCGCGACGACAAACGATGAAAACTTGCGGAAAATCCAAAATCGCTCATGTGTCGGAAGCGTCAATGCGCGGTGATAAACGCTGCTTTAGCGCTCATAGAGCGGGCTTATCACCCGACCGCTGGCGAAGGTTCCTTGTCAGGATTTTCACCCCTGAAGAGGCTTGTCGAGCAACTCATATCCTGCGCGCCGGCGAAAGCCGTGCCTCTCGTAGAAGAGTCTCGCGCGGTCGTTGCCGACGCCGAGCTGCAATTGCAGCCGCACCAAGCCGTGCTCCGCGAGTTCGCGTTCAGCCTGCGCCAGCAGCATCGATCCCAAGCCTGCGGATCGCCCATCCTCCATGACGAACACTTCGTCGATCTCGGCCATCAAACCGCCGTGCTCCAGGCTGAGCATGAAGACTGCAAGGAGATAACCACAGAGGCGTCCATCCATTTCGGCGACCCAGCATGCGCCGCGCTGCGGATGCGACAACAGGCCGCTTAGCAGCGCCGCGATCCGCTGACCATCAAAACCCTCGATGGATTCGAAAGCCCAGTATCGCTCAGCCATGGACGTGACGCCCGCGACATCGGCCATCGTCGCTCTGCGGATGGACACCTATTTGTGCGCGGCCGCGCCCTCCTGCTCTTTGTACCCAGCCCAACTCTGGTCGATCAAGTACGCGTGGATATTGTCGACGTCCTTCTCGCTCAGAATGTCGTCGAAGCGCTCCATGCCTGCCTGCGCGATGATGCCTTTCAAGACGATGTCCTTGAAGGCCGCATGCAGGCCGTCGTTGAGCTTGCGCAGGTCCGGAGTGGTGCTCGGTCCAAATACGTGGCAGCGCGAGCATTCTTCGATAAATTTCAGCTCACCCGCGTCGATCTGCGCTTTGCTGGCGGTCTGCGCCGGCGGTTTTGCGAAGCGCTCATCGAGACGTGCGGGCGGCAGGGGAACCGCGCCGCCGCCGATTTTGAAGGCGATGATGCGGTTGGTGTTCTCGTATTTCAGCGCCGCGCTGCTGGGCGGAATGGGACCTACGGTAATCGCCGTCCCGCCGTAGCCCGTTTGGACCGCGACGAATTGCTCGCCGTCGATGGAGTAGGTCATGGGAGCCGCCATGATATGGCTGCCGGTTTTTATCACTTTGAGAACCTTGCCGCTGTCGGCGGCATAGACCCAGAGCTCGCCGCTACCCCGGCCCTGGAATACCAAGTTCCCCGCCGTCGACATCACCCCGCCGTCATAGCCGCGTATTCCGGAGGATGTTTCGTGTTCCCAGACTATTTTCTGAAGTAAGGGATCCCAGGCGCGCAGCAGCTCTCGCACCAGATTTACTTTTCGGGTCGCCCTCAGCGCATGCAGATCGGGCAGCGGCCCGTAGAGGCTCTTCAGCGCCGCGGCGTCATAGGTATCGTCGGGATAAACGCCCTGCACCGTAAAGAACCCATCGAGGAATTTCATTCTGCCGCCGTTGTGCTGCATGTCGATCCAGATGGCGGACATATCGATGACTGGAATGTAAACCAGGTGCGTTTGCGCACTGTAGGACATGGGATTCCAGGTATGTCCGCCGGACCAAGAGGGGTAGACATTTTTGGGCGATGTATACCAATCCGCGGCCTCCGTCACCACCGGCCGGCCGGTCTTCATGTCTACGTGCGATGCCCAATTCACGTAGGTGAAGTTTTTGGCAGAGAGCAGCTTGCCGGTCTTTCGGTCGAGTACGTAGAAGAAGCCGTTCTTCGAGGCCTGCATCACGACGGAGCGGCTCTGACCGTCGATGGGAACCTCGGCAAGGATCAGCTTTTGGACCGAATCATAGTCCCAGCTATCATGCGGCGTGGTCTGGTAGTACCAGGCCATGCGTCCGGTGGCGGCGTCGAGCGCCACGATGGAGGCGGTGTACAAGCTGTCGAGTTTGGCCGGTCCAAGCTGGCGCAGATCGTATGGCGCGGCATTGGCCGTGCCGAAGTAAACCAAATTCAAGGCCGCGTCATAGGCAAACCCATCCCATGCCGTCCCGCCGCCGTTGTACTCCGGCTTGCGGTGCGAGTCCCAGGTCTTGTCGGCCGCCGCCAATTCCGGATTCTCATAGGGTTGCCCGACCGCCGGAGGAACCGTGTAGAACCGCCATTTGAAGGCCCCGGTTTCCAGATCATAGGCCGCCACGTAGCCGCGCACGGCGGTATGGCCCATGTCGGCGCCGCTATTGCCGATGACCACGACATTGCCGGCGATTTGCGGCGCGCCCGTGCTGGAGTAGGGCAACTTATGATCGGTGATGGTATCGGCTTCCCAAATTTTCTTGCCGCTGGCGGCGTTCAGTGCGTGCAGCCGTCCATCGACCGAGGCCACGTATACTTTACCCTTCCATACGGCGACGCCACGATTGACCAAATCGCAGCAGGGGTGCCGCCCTCGGAAATAGTCGGGCTTCGGGTCGTAGCGCCACACTTCCTTGCCGGTGGCGGCATTCACCGCATAGACATAGCCCCAGGTTCCGGAGGTGTACATGATTCCGTCGATCACGATGGGCGTCGCTTCCTGGCCGCGCATCGGACTACCCAGGTCGTACTGCCAGGCGAAACCCAACTTCTCGACATTCTTCGCGTTGATGCTCGCCAAGGGCGAGTAGTAACTGCCGTCCTTGTCCCGCCCGCCGGTGAACCAATTCTGCGGCTCCGAGTCAGCTGCACGCAAGCGCGCGGCATCGACATTGCCGGGTAGGCTGGGTGCAGAGGCCGCCGATGTCAGCTTCGTCGCCAGCACCAGTATCAACGCACTGCCCGCCAGCAACAGGCAGGTTCGGCGCACGTCGGTTCGGGCAAAACTTAAAGGTCTGAGCAAGGTTCGTTCTCCTGCAGGGGTTAGACTCGGCAAGCATCCAATTCGAACATTAGCATGCGGGACGCATCGCGAAGCGCCGCGGTCAATCGTCCTCCTGACCGTAAATAATGAGCGACAGCATGCGAATGGGGATTTTTTCCAGGCGCTCCGGTCCATGCGCGATGTCGCCGCGGAAAGTCAGCGTGTCCCCGGGGCGCAGCACATAGGTATGCCGGCCATGGCGGTAGTGCAACACGCCGGAAAGCAGGTGAATGAACTCGATTCCGGGATGCTGGAAGCCGGGAAAGACTTCGCTGCGATCGTTCAGCGTCACCAGAAAGGGTTCGAACACTTTGCGAGGTCCGCGTTGCGCCGCCAGCAAATGATAGGTGTGTCCGCGGCGGGTGCCGCTGCGAACGGTCTCCAATCCTTCGCCGGCGCGGATCAACTGGGCGCCGCCATCGTCGACCCCGACCCGCTGCATCAGAGCGGAGGCGGTGACTCCCAGCGCCTGCGACAGAGCAACGATGGTTTCCAGGCTGGGAGAGACTCGGCCGGTTTCGAGGCGGCTCAACATGGCGCTGCTGATGTGCGCCCGGCCCGCCACGTCAGCCAGGGTCAAATTTTGACTTTCCCTGAGGCGCCGCGCCGTACGTCCGAGATCGACGGCGGGACTTTGGGATCGTTCCAGCGCCGGACCCTCCGGTTTGGACTTTTGGGCTTTTGCGCGGCGACCGAGCGCCGATTCAGGCTTGCGGTCGGCGGGGAGCGTCTTTCGAGTCATCGGCGCCATTGCATATTACGCAAAACATTTGCTCCACAGTTAAATTTCGTGGTTAGATTCGAGTATGGTACCCCCGCCTTCAAACCCGTGTCGCGCCAGCGAGTTTCGCTAACTCCGCATGCCTCATCGATTACTTCGTTTCGGCCTGTCACGCAAGCATCCTGAACCGCGCATGTTCACGCGCCATGACTCTTTGAAAAAGTGCGCGGACGTGGTCATCATCGGGGCGGGCGGCCACGGTTTGGCGGCCGCCTACTACCTGGCTCGCGATCATGGCATTCGCAATGTGGCCGTACTCGAGAAGGGGTACATCGGAGGAGGCAATACCGGCCGCAACACCACCATCATCCGTTCCAACTACCTGACTCCCGACGGGGTGAAGTTCTACGATGAGAGCGTGCGTCTGTGGCAGGACCTGGGCACCGATTTCGATCTGAATTTGTTTTATTCGACGCGCGGCCACTACACCCTCGCGCATACCGATTCGGCCATGCGCACCATGCGCTGGCGCGCGGAGGTCAACAAGCATTATGGCGTGCGCTCCGAGGCGGTCGATGCCGCTTTCGTCAAGCGGGGTATTCCCTCGATCGACATGACCTGCGGCGGACATGCGCCGATTCTAGGGGCCTTGTTCCACGAGCCGGGCGCCATCGCGCGACACGATGCGGTGGCCTGGGGATATGGACGCGGCGCCGATCGCCGTGGAGTGGAAATTCATCAGCAAACCGAGGTCACGGGCATCCGCGTGCAAGGCGGGCGCGTGGTGGGCGTCGATACTACCCGCGGGCACATTGCCACCCCCAAGGTGCTGTGTGCCGTGGCCGGCTTCACGCCGCGAATTCTCAACATGGTGGATCTGCACACGCCGATCTATGTGCACCCGTTGCAGGCCATGGTGTCCGAGCCCGTCAAGCCCTGGCTCGATCCCATCATCGTATCGGGTTCGCTGCATGTCTATGTGTCGCAGACCGCACGAGGAGAGCTGGTCATGGGTGCCTCGTTGGACCCCTACGAACTGCATGCTACGCGCCCGACGCTGGATTTCGTGGAAGCCTTGAGCTCGCATATGCTGGACATGTTTCCCTTCTTGAGTGAGGTCAAGGTGAATCGCCAATGGGCGGGCCTCGCCGATATGACGCCGGATTTCGCTCCCATCATGGGAGTGACTCCCCTGGAGGGCTTCTACTTGGACGCGGGTTGGGGCACCTGGGGCTTCAAAGCCACGCCGGTGTGCGGCAAGACCATGAGTCACACCGTGGCTACCGGGCGCAATCACGCCTTGATCGAGGGTTTCACTTTCGACCGTTTCGCTCGATACCAGCTCACCGGCGAGAAGGGCGCCGCCTCGGTGGGTCACTGATGAAAATCCTGGTGTGCCCGCTGAACGGTCCGCGACCGGCGGCAGAATTCGTGTACGGCGGCGAGGTCCGACCCAGTCCCGACCCGGCCACTTGCAGCGATTCCGAATGGAGCGCCTACGTGTTCAACCGCTCCGGCGCGCCGGGCGACAAATACGAGTGGTGGTGCCACATCGCCTCGGGCTTCTGGTTCGTGGCGCTGCGCGACACCACACGCGACGTGGTGATTGCGACATTTCCCGCAGAGTCGGTGCGCCTCGGGCTGCTGTCATCCCGCGCGACGCCGGGTGCCGGGTCGTGATGCACCGGCTGGACGCCCAAGCCGGCGAATGGATCGATCGATCCGTGGCGCTGCGCTTCAGTTTCGAAGGTCGCGACTATCAGGGATATTCGGGCGACACGATTTCATCGGCCTTGGCGGCGGCGGGTGTGCCGTATCTGGCGCGCAGTTTCAAATACCATCGCCCGCGCAGCATCCTGTCCTTCGCCAATCACGACAGCAATACCTTATTCCAGGTCGACGGCGTGCCCAATGTACGCGGTGATGTGTCCTTGCTGCGCGACGGCATGCGGGTGTCGGCGGTCAACACCTTCGGTGGGCTGGTGCACGACAAGGCACGCGTGCTGGATCGCTTTGCGCGGCTATTACCCGTGGGTTTTTACTACAAAGCCTTCCATTCCAAGCGGCTGTTTCCCCGTTGGGAGCGTATGTTCAGGGCGCTGACGGGGTTGGGTTCGGTCACCCTGAACGCCCCGCGCCAGACGACGCCGAAACGCTACGGGTTTTGCGATGTGCTGGTGATCGGCGCGGGTCCCAGCGGCCTGTCGGCCGCGCTGGCGGCAGCGGCGGCCGGCGCGAAGGTGGCGTTGGTCGACGAAGCCTTTCGGTTGACGGGCAATGGCGCGCCTCCGGCACTGGTTCAAGCCGTGCGCGAGTCTGCGTCCATTGCGACAGACTCTGCGACCGTTGCGGCCGGCTACTATGCCGATCACTGGGTGGCGCTGGCGTCGCCCGCGCGCATGACCAAGATGCGCGCCAAGGCCGTGGTGTTCGCCACGGGCGTGATCGAACAGCCCGCGGTATTTCGTAACAATGACCTGCCCGGCGTGATGTTGGCTTCCGGCGCATCGCGCCTGCTGGCCCGCTACGGAGTCGCGCCCGGGCGTCGAGTAGTCATGGTTGCCGGCAATCTCGATGCCTACGTGTGCTGTCTCGACATGCATGCGCGCGGCGTGGAGATCGCCGCCATCGTCGAGCTGCGAGCTGCTGCCGAGAACGACGAGGCCGTGAAGGCCTGTGCCGCGCTGCGCATACCCCTGCTGCCTTCGCACGCACCCTATGAAGCCGTTCGCGGAGCGGACGGCCGAGTCGCCGGCCTTCGAGTCGCGCCGCTGGATGCCGCGGGGCGAACCGACGCGCGGTCGCCGCGGCGCATCGATTGCGATGCCGTCTTGATGAGCGTCGGCTGGGCAGGCGCGACTCAGTTGTTGCTTCAGGCAGGCGGCGGCACGCAGTATTGCCAGGAGCTGCAGCAATTCATTCCCGCCAAGCTGCCGCCCGGGACGTATGCGGCGGGCCGCATGAACGGGGTCTACGCTGTCGAGTCTCGGCTCGTCGACGGCCGCCGGGCCGGATCGCAGGCCGCGGCGCACGCGGGTTTCGCAGTGGCGATCGATGCGGCGGTGGCGCGCGGCACGCGTTGTCCCTCGCATCCCTTCCCCATCATCGATCATCCAGACGCCAAGAATTTCGTGGATTTCGACGAAGATCTGCAAGTCAAGGACTTGGAAAACGCAGCGCAGGAAGGATTCGATTCGAGCGAGCTGCTCAAACGCTACAGCACCGTGGGCATGGGCCCCTCGCAGGGCAAGCACTCCAACATGAACGCCCTGCGTATCCTGGCGCGCCATCGCGCTGTCGCAGTGGAAGAGTTGGGGATGACCACGGCGCGCCCCATGTATCACCCGGTGCCCATGAAATTGCTGGCGGGCCGTAGCTTCTATCCCGAACGGCGCACTCCCATCGACGCGCAGCATGCGGCACTCGGCGCGGTATGGATGCCGGCGGGCAACTGGCGCAGGCCGGAATACTATGCGGTGTCCGGTCTGACCCGGGCACAGAGCATCGAGGCTGAGGTTCGCGCCGTGCGCGGCGCCGTCGGGCTCATCGATGTGGGCACGTTGGGCAAAATCGAGATCTACGGCCCGGACGCAGCGGAATTTTTGGATCGGGTGTATGCCGGCCGTTATTCGGATTTGAAGGTAGGCATGACTCGTTATGGCTTGATGCTCGACGAGGCGGGGGTCATCGTCGATGACGGCGTCATCGCGCGTCTGGGTCCGGAGTCGTTTTATTTTACGACCACCACCGGCGGTTCCGCCACGGTGTTTCGAGAGCTGCTGCGGCTCAATGCCTTATGGGGATTGAACTGCTCGCTGGTGAACGTCACGGGTCATCGCGCGGCATTGAATTTCGTGGGACCTTTGAGCCGAGAGCTGCTGCAAAAACTGACCGACATCGATTTGCGCGACCAGGCGTTTCCCTATCTTGCGGTACGATCGGGACGGGTGTCCGGCGCCGCGGCGCATCTCATGCGGGTCGGGTTCGTCGGCGAGCTGGGATATGAAATCCACGTGCCAGCCGGCCGCGGCCCCTCGGTATGGCAGGCGCTGATCGAGGCGGGCGCTGCGCGCGGCCTGCGTCCCTTCGGTGTGGAGGCGCAACGCGTGCTGCGCTTGGAAAAAGGCCACTTCATCGTGGGGCAGGATACGGACGGCTTGACCGATCCGCACGAGGCGAATGCTCTGTGGGCGGTCGCCATGAAAAAACCGTTTTTCATCGGGCAGCGCAGCCTGCGCATACTTCAGGCGCGCGGCCCGCGCCAGAAACTGGTGGGCATCGAAGTGCTCGAGCCCGGAAGGCTGCCGAAGGAATGTCACTTGATCATCCATCAGGGCGAAATCGCCGGCCGGGTGACCAGCGTGACTCATTCGCAGACGCTGAACAAATCCATTGGGCTCGCCATGGTGTCTCCCGAACTGGCCGAGCTCGGGCGCGACCTACGAATTCGCATGGACAGCGGCGAGTTGCAGGCGGCACGAGTGGCGGCCGCGCCTTTTTACGATCCGAAGAATCTGAGGCAGAAAGAGGGGGCCGGCGCTTGAGCGGTCCGATTTTGGCGTTGCGTGAACAACGCGAGCGGCTGGGTCTCAAAGGTCCACGGGCGGCCGAATGGCTCGCCACGCACGGGATCGGCGTGCCGACGGAGCCTAACACGTGGACGGATTCGGCCGGAAACGCGGCGCCCGATGCGCTTCTGGTGGCGCGTCTCGGCACGGGTGAGTTTTTTCTCGAGGAGGGTGTTGCCGGATCAACTCTCGGGCGAATTGCGCTTGCATTGGATGGGCAACCGCCCGGGGTTTATCCGGTGTTGCGCGAGGATTGGGCCTTTCATCTCCACGGCGAAGGGGTACACGATGTGCTGGCGCAAGTTTGCAATGTGAATTTCTCGGCGCTGCCGCTGGACTCGAATCCGGTGATCATGACGCTCATGATCGGAGTCGCCGTGCTGGTCGTGCCGCAGATTGCGCCGCGCGGTCGAGGCGTTCCATTAGCAGCCGGACCGGGGTCCGAACATCGGTACAAGATCTGGTGCGATCCGACTTTCGGCACGTATTTGGCACAGTCCTTGGGAGCGGTGGTCACTGAATGCGGCGGTAGTTACAGGGGAGAGTCGGCATGAATCAACAACAGGCAAAGACATTCTTCGAAGAGCACAAGACTCGCTACGTCCTGGCGCAGTTCGTGGACATCCATGGAGCGGCGAAGGCCAAGGCCGTGCCGGTCGAGCATTTGGAGATGGTACTCAACGACGGGGCGGGGTTCGCGGGCTTCGCACTGTGGGGATTCGGCATGGGTCCTGAAGGGCCCGATTACATGGCGGTGGGCGATCTGTCGACGCTGCAGGACATCCCTTGGATGCCGGGCTACGCGCGGCTCATTTGCAACGGCGTGGTCAACAAGAAGCCGTATCCGTACTGTTCCCGGGTGGCGCTGCAAAATCAAATCGAGCGTCTGGCCGAACGCGGACTCACTCTGTACACCGGCATCGAACCGGAGTTCATGCTGCTGACGCGGCGCGCGGATGGCAGCCTGGGGCCGGCGGATCCCACGGACACTCTGGACAAACCCTGTTATGACTACAAGGGCCTGTACCGCACCCGCGACGTCCTGGATGAAATGGTGGCGGGCCTGCGAGCCGTGGGCATCGATGTGTATCAAATCGATCACGAAGATGGCAACGGCCAATTCGAGATCAATTTCACCTATGCCGACGTGCTGAAGTCGGCGGATAACTTCACCTTCGTCAAGATGGCGGCCAGCGAAATCGCGCACAAGCACGGCATGATCGCGACATTCATGCCCAAGCCCTTCGCGAACCGCGCCGGCAGTGGCGCGCATTTTCACGTGTCGGTGGGAACGGCCAAGCAGAAAAACGCCTTCTATGACAAGAACGACAAGTCCGGCATGGGCTTGTCCAAGATGGCCTATCACTTTCTCGGCGGCGTACTGCAGCATGCGCGCGCATTTTGCGCGGTCGCGGCGCCGACCGTGAATTCCTACAAGCGGCTGGTGGTGGGGCGCGCTCTGTCGGGCGCTACCTGGGCGCCCGCGTACATCACCTACGGTGACAATAATCGAACGGCCTGCGTGCGAGTGCCGCATGGGCGGCTGGAAATCCGGCTGCCGGATTCCGGCTGCAATCCCTACCTGGTGTCCGCCGCATTGATTGCCGCGGGACTCGACGGCATCGACCGCAAACTCGATCCAGGCCCTGCGCAAAACATCAACTTGTACCAATTGTCACTCGAAGAGCTGGCGGCCAAGGGCATCAAGCTACTGCCGCAGTCCTTGCATGAAGCAATCAACGCGCTCGAGTCCGATACGGTGATATGCAACGGCTTGGGTACGGAGCTCGCGAACGAATTCATCCGTTTGAAGCGCATGGAGTGGACCGAGTATTCGCGCCATGTATCCGATTGGGAATCGCACCGCTATCTCGAGTTTTTCTAGGCGAGTTTTTTGGAGCTGACCCTATGTGTGGAATCGTCGGTCTTTTGCTCAAGAACCCCGCGCTGCGCAACCAGCTCGGAGCGCTCATGGTACCCATGCTGGTAGGCATGACCGAGCGTGGTCCGGATTCCGCGGGCCTTGCCGTTTACACCACTCCGGTAGGGGCTCGGCAGCACAAGCTGAGCCTGTACAGCGGCGAAACCGCCGTCGATTGGTCCGAATTGCTGCTGCGGATCGCAGCCGATTTTTCTCATGCGCAGCAGATATCGGCGCATGGCAATCATGCGGTGCTGACCAGCGCGGCCGATCCGGATGAACTCACGGCCTGGCTCACCCGCAATGCCCCGACGATTGCCGTGCTGTCGGTGGGTCAGTCCATCGATCTATACAAGGACGTGGGTGCGCCGGCGGATATCGCCGAGCGCTACGACTTCAAGTCGCTGCGCGGCTCCCACTTGGTGGGGCACACGCGCATGGCAACCGAATCGGCCGTGACCCCGGCGCATGCGCATCCGTTCACCGCCGGCCGCGATTTTTGCCTGGTTCACAACGGCTCATTGTCCAATCCTCATCTGGTGCGCAAGCATTTGGAGCCGCTGGGCATCGAATTCGAGACCGACAACGATACCGAGGCCGCATGCCGATTCTTCGAGTGGCGGCTACGCGAGGGCGATGACCTGAAAACGGCCGTGCAGCGCGGCTTCAGCGAATTGGA
>Ga0182030_10013459_pt1 | contig 16270 bp, 14 predicted proteins | sample 812S3MmetaG_FD_121299 | JGI IMG/M metagenome (GOLD analysis project Ga0182030, IMG submission 121299) | Permafrost microbial communities from Stordalen Mire, Sweden - 812S3M metaG (Illumina Assembly) | ecosystem: Environmental > Terrestrial > Soil > Wetlands > Permafrost | place: Sweden...
ACAAGCCGATACGATGACGATCGCCGCGGCATAAACGTCAAAGCCGAGCGTGGCCGTGACTCGGTTGGGCCAGATCCGCCATTTGCGAGACCCAATCGATGTCTCGAATGCGCGGCGCCCATGAGCGAGCAAATAGTAACCAGGGTCTGCCCGCCGCGCTTGCTCGGGCGGAGCCATCGACGGATTGGGCTTGCGCGCCTCGGCGGCCGCGAGGTGAGCGACTTCCAGTTCGCCGCGGTGAGACCCCCTCGCCAGTTCCTCGACCGCGGTGCGATAGAGCGTGCGGGTTGGAAAATCCATGTCCGTGAAGGCGCCGTCCATCGCCAAAGCGCCGTCGACCAAACAAAAGCGCTCGAACAGTTCCCTCCAGTCCACCTCGGAGATGACTCTCAAGCTGGTCACGATGTTGCGGACGCTCACGTTCGCGGCGCCCTGACTGCGATGGACTTCGCGCACGGCCGAATCCGCCGTCAAGTTCTGTCGCGCCAATCGCTGGTCCAGCCACGCCAGCGCGGGCGTGAACTTCGGGTCCTGATCGCGAAGTCGGTGCACCAGTTGGACGGCGAACTCGTCGGAAAGCGGCCCTGCGCGGCGGCCCGCGAACACCTTCGAAGCCGGCTCCGCCGCCTGTCCGCCCACCCCAAGCAGGCGATCCGCGATGGCGTCGGCCTCGCGGCGCGCGATCCTGCTCTGCGTGATCCGCTGCGCAAGACGCCTGAGATTCTCGATCAACACAATCTGCAGCGTGATCGAAACCGCCCAGAGTTCGCCGATCGTCAGCGGCTGTATTTCCTGATACGCATTGATGTAACTGACGAGGATCTCGGCTTCGAAACAGCTGTCGGTGTGGGCGACGAACGCCCAGGCGATGCCGAAGACGCGGGGATATCCGGCGAACGGGCCCGTAACGAGCTTGGGAAGCTGGCGATAGTAGCCGGGCGGCAGATCAATCTGGATTTGCCGGATCTGCTTCTCGACGAGGTGATAATTGTCGATGAGCCACTCCGCCGCCGGCGTGAGCGCGCGCCCCTCATCGATCGCTTTGACGATGGATTGGTAGGCCGATAGCAGAGCCTCGCCGTTTTTCGCCAGTCGCGACGCCAGCGGCAAACCGCGGGTCGTCCGGGGAGCGACGGGCTGCGCCAAAGCAAGACTGCGCGCATGGGTCTGCAACCGTTCGACGCTGAACAATTCCTCGCGGATGGGAGTCTCTGTGTCCCAGGGGGAGTCTCTATTTACAAAACGCAGAAAGGAGCGCGGCGGCGGCGCGGGTCCCGCGTTGATCTCTATATTTGACAATATCGGCCTCCCGCGGGGGTGGGTTCATGCGGCAAGACGCGTCGCGAGCAAAATCTGGTAGGCTTGGTCCGGGAGTCGCAGAATACGCCGCTCATTTCGATCGCTCGCCGCAATTTCGAATTGGCGGGTCCCGCGCACCCCTGTTGGCGCCGCCTCACTATTTGAAACGACCCTCCCGTCGCCTCAGCGCTTGGGAACAATAGCCCTCGGCCTGTCTCTGACGGCAGACTCGGAAACTACCTACGCTCAAGACCGTCATGAGTTGCGGCGGACGCGGAGCAAGGAATCCCGGTGCTGCGGGCCTAAATTTTGAATCGCGCGCGCTCGTGAACTCGGGTGGCAAGGTCCGGAAGCCGCCTAGGCAATCGACAATGCTCGAAATAGCGGGACTTTCACAAAATCCATGAGAAGGGCGAAGACGGCTGCGGCCCCGAGAACGCTCGCGATCGCCCATGGCGCAAGGGGGGCCATGGCGATGCCGGCAACCGCAAGGATGCCGGCCGCGGACGTGTCGACGATTGATGAGGCGACAAGCCAGACGCTCGGTCGCGACGACCAAATGTGCCGACGCTCGCGATTGTTATAGGTCGTCGCCTGGTTGCCAAACACGATCGTGACAAAGGCCAGCGTCCGCAAGGTGTCGATGTCATAGCCTTCGACGAATTTCCCGGTTGCGAAGACCGCAACGCAAAGGACGAGTTGGCCGAGGCCCATGATGACGCCGGCTATCGTCAGTCTGCCGACATGCCAGCTATTGGGATGTTCAGACGGCCGGACATTGTCAGTGGTCAAAGACATGCCGAGGAAATCGCCGACGATCATGATCAAGGCCATCAGGAGCGGAGTGAGAATCGCGTGCCCCGTCATGAGCAAGCCGACGGCGATGAACAGGACCTGGACGATCTTCTTGTTGATCGAGTTCAGCGTGTAAGTCAGTATGCGCTGAAAGATAAGCCGCCCCTGTTTGATCGCGGATACAATTCCGGCAAGGCCAGGCTCGGTGAGCACGATGCCCGCGGCGGACTTGGCGACGTCGGTGGCCGTCGAAACGGCGATGCCGATCTGCGATTGACGAAGCGCGGGCGCATCGTTGGCGCCGTCGCCGCACATCCCGACGATATGGCCGGCCGTTTGATAGTTCTTTACGAGCTTGAATTTATCCTCCGGCAAGACGCCGGCATAGACGGAGTAGTCTTCCAGGCGAGCGCCGGCGGAAAGTCCGCCCGGCGGACAGAGCGCGCCTTGAAGACCAACCAGCCTCGCGACCGCGAGGGCGGTCACAGGCGCGTCTCCCGAAACCATCACCATCTTGACCCCAAGCGCGCGAAGTTCCGTGACCAGCGTCGCCGAGTCCTCCCGCGGGGGATCCGTCAACGCGATCAGCCCCAACAATTTCATGGCGCCGGGCGGCCCCTCGGCGACCGCGATGACGCGCATGCCCAGCGTTTCGAGCTCGGCCGCCGCAGCTTGCGCTGACGGCGCGGGCTCTACTCGCCCGATCACAGTCGCGAAAGCGCCCTTCACAATGCGCCTTGGCTTTCCGTCCGCGCCCACGACGGAGGCCTCGGAGATCCGTTTGGCGGGATCGAATGGCACGAAGACGGTCGGCTTGAAGTCAGCCGCGCCGCCCTTCGCCGCCGCCGCGGCCCGGATCGCGGCATCGACCGGGTCCTGTCCGCCTTCGGCGCTCGCGAACGCGGCCGCCGCGAGAACCTCGGCCTCGGTGAACGAGCCCATCGGCCGGACGCGCCCGACCCTTAGTTCGTTTTTCGTCAATGTGCCGGTCTTGTCGGCGCAGAGCACGTCCATCGTTCCCGCTTCATCCACTGCGGAAAGGCGGGTCGGCAGGACCCCCAGCTTGGCGAGACTGCGCGCCCCCAGCGCCGCGGCGAGAGTGAACGTGGCGGGCAAGGCGACCGGGATTGAAGCGAGAACCGCCGTCAAGACGAGGGGAACGATTTCGGCGACGGGCATCTTGATGAAGTAGGCGTATGCCGTGAGGCCAAGAATGAGCGCGCCATTGAACGCGGCGATGTTGCGCACGACGCGCAGAACGGTTTTTTGTTGGGAACTCTCGACATGGGCGGTTCGCACGAGTTCGGCGGTGCGGCCGAACTTCGTGCGCGCGCCCGTCGCGTTGACCTCGGCGACCGCCTCTCCGCGCCGGATCAGCGCGCCGGCATAGGCCATCGCGCCCGCGCCGGCTTCGACAGGGACGGACTCGCCGGTGAGCATCGATTGGTCCAGCAGGACCTCTCCATCGTGGATTTTCACATCCGCGGGAGCGAGGCCGCCCAGCGTCAACTTGACCACGTCCCCCTGCGCAAGCTGCGCGGCGGGGATCAACTTCCAGATCCCGTCGCGCCGCACCGAGGCGGTGATCGCAAGCCGCGACTTCAAGGCGGCGAGGGTCGCCTCGGCGCGCCCCTCCTGGAAATAGGCCAGGGCCGCGTTGAAAAGAAGAAGCACGCCGATGACGGCCGCCTCGATGTATTTGCCCATGAAAAGTTCGAGCGCGATCGCGCCCTCTAACATCCAGGGAACGGGGGACCAGAACTTTTCCAGCGCGCGAGCGAAAGCGTGCGCGCTCACGTCTGGCGTCGTGTTCGGACCGGACTCCTTGAGGCGCAAATTCGCCTCTTCGGTCGTCAGGCCGACTGGCGCCTTCGATATTGGCTTGGGATTGGGCGCAGATTGGGTGGCGGATCGAGCCTTGTCGTCGATCCTAGGAATTGTCATCTATTGGGAACCATGCGGTCATCCGCTTGCGAGCCGCGCCGTCGGCGACAGACAGAGGCTAGGAAAACGGGTCGGAGGGTCGACGGCTCAAGTCTTCGCCGGAACGACCTTCGCCCAAGTCGCATCCAAATTCCGCAGCGCGCGCTCATAGACCGTCTTGGCGTCGTCCCAACCGCTTTCGCCGGCGGCGTCGAGCCTGCGCGAAGCCTCCTCCACGTGGCCCCAGGCGCCTTCAATCTCCAGCTTCGCGGCATGGCCGGCCTCGGTCGCTTTCGTCTCCGATCGCTTCGCGAATTCGCTGATCTTCGACTTCCATTGGGCCATTCGCGTCGATTTCTCCTGAACGTAAGCCTTTCGATCGACGGAATTTGGAGTGGCGTCCGCCAAGGCGAACGGCGCGGCGCCGTTCAACGGCGAGGTCGTTTCGGCATGGGAAGCCGTGGCGCCCGCGAAACCGAGAGAGCCCAGGAGCAGGGCGGTGGATACGATTTTCATGGCCAGGCCCTTATGTGAGATCGATTGCGCCACTTCATGCGCCGAGCGGAGCCCAGCGGTCCTTCGTTTCGCGAAAGCCGGCGTCGGAATGCACTTCGACGTGCCTGGCGTTGGCGCCGCCGAGAATCGCTCGGGCGAAGGCGACTTCCTCTTGTGCGCCGTGGACCATGACGAGAAATGAATCCGCCGTCACTTCGGCCTCGTAGGCGATCACGCTGTCCTTGGGGATGCCGATGCTGTAGAGGGAGGCGCCCAGCGCGCTAAATCCGCCGACGATCAGTGCGCCCTCCAGCGCCGAGACCGCCATGCCAGCAAGAAAGCCGAGGACGACAACGGGGCCCGTCACGGGCGCTGCTATAAAGACGCCGCTGAAGAAGAGACCCCAGAGCCCGCCCCAAAAGGCGCCGCGACCGCCCCAGAACGTGACGCGGTCCGCCACGTTGTAAAAGCCGATGACGCGTTCCTCGCGCTGATATCCGTGACCGATGATGCTGAGCGACTTCAGACCGAACCCGGCTTGCGCGAGCGTTTTGATTGCGTGTTCCGCCGCATCATGGTCGGGAAACACGGCGATGACCGTATCGAGCTTTTCCATGCCAACCTCTTTGTGAACGCGCCGCGAGTTCATAGACGTGGCGCCCGCGCGCGCTTGAAACGACGAACAAATTCACCGTAGGCTGGTCTTCGCTGCGGGAAAGGTTCGGAATCTACTCAGCTGCCGGCGGCCTGCCTGTGTCGGCATTGCCGGCGTTACGAGCCGCCCCATATTCAGTGTGATCCAGCGGTCGGCGAAGCCAGATAGCGAGGCTGAAAGTGCCCGAAGACTTGAGCCCGCGGCTGACCGCGCCGAAATCCGCGGATTATGTCGTCGTGGCGGGCTCGCAAGGTCCGAGGAGGGATTTTCGCATCAGCGTCGGGCTGCGCGAAGGCTGGGACGCGGAGGGGCGCGTGTTCGACGTCTCCGAGGCGGTCCGCACCGCGCGCGCATGGATGAAGCGGCGCGTCGAAGCGGGCGAGCCCGCCCTCTCTGGAATGTTCACCCGCGCAGAGGTGACTTACGCCTGGCCGCGCGAGGACGGCTCCGTCGGTTCGGATCGCGAACCCGTGGCCTTGTTCACCGGCGAAGCGGTGCACGCCTATCTCGGCCATCTTCCGGATGCGGCGATCGAGGCGATGCTGAACGAACTCGCGGCTGAACTCGGCGCCGCGCTCGGTCAGGAGCGGATTTACGTCGCGTTCGCCGACCGGACCTGGATTTTGGACGCTGAGCAGCGTGCAGAGGCCGCAGGCACCGGCGCGCCCAAGTGGTGATGGCTCTGCGATTCACGCTCATCTCAACGGCGATATCCGAAGATCCTGCCGACCACTTGCGTGGCGTTGACGAACAGGGCTTGGTTGGGAAGCCGGCTTTGGTGGCGTACGACTTCACGGCGATCGCTTGCCACAGCCGGAAGCCAGCGCGACAGAAGTCCGCGTAGTAGCCCTGCTCATCGGGAGAAACACCACATTGCAGCGCAGATTGTTCCTGTTTGGGAACGCGGCTTCATGCGTTGTGCTGCTAACCGGATGCGCCGGAATATCGACGGCCACGCTGTACCACCTCGGATCACAGGTTATCCACGCGGACGTAAATTTCGAAGATATATATGCTTTCGCCCAGCGATCAAACACCGCCTATTTGGACACGCGGACGATCAAGTCGAAATATCCGCTGACTATACGGATCAATTCGCCGGACGGCACTCAGGCGAGATACTTTCTCGAACGCGACAACAAGACGCATACCCAATTTATCACGGTGCGTGGCACGCACGGCGTCAAGAACCTCGTCGAGGATCTCGATATTGCTGTGCGTGAAGACAGCAAGATCGACATCCCCGTTAACGAGGGGTTCGATTCCGATGCCCGGGCCATTTACCGCGACCTGAAGCCATTTTTGAAACCGAGATACAAGACCTACGTGACAGGACATTCGCTCGGGGGCGCCGTTGCCGCCATTCTCGCGATTCATTTGATTGAAGACGAGTACCCGGTGGAACGCGTCGTAACATTCGGGCAGCCGCGTTTCACTACAGTCGATGGCGTGAAGACGCTACGTTTCCTGCCAATAACGCGTATTGTCGACGAAAACGACATCGTGCCGATGTTTCCGCCAAGCACATACCTTGATCCAAAATACGGGCCTTACGACCACGTCGGCGTCGAGGTGATCCTCCTCGACGGCCCGGATTTTGTTTACCTGCCCTCTCAGGACGCGACCCGCATCGACCTTGGCGAATTTTGGCGCTCGCTTTCTTTCGCCGACGTGGCGGACCACGACATGGAAAGATACCTTCAGCGAATAGCGAGCAAAGTTTCCGGGGCGAGGCAGGTTCCCTATTCTCAACGGCAGCTGTACGTGGCGGCAGGCGCGGACCAACTCCGTCCTTGATCCGTTCCTTTCACGGCCGCACGACGGGGCGTCCGGGGGCACAGGCATTCCGACGGCCTCTATTCGCTGTCATGCAATCGTCCTTCGTTAGCCGCTAAACTAATGTTGGCGGCAGTTCCGCGCCACAAGGGCGAGCGGCATTGGGCGACCACGCGAACCGGACGCTTAGGCCAACAACGGCTATTCAGATTAGGCGGCGCCGCGTTCCGGGGCGTTATCGGAAGCGGCCGATTTCGTTCGGCCATCTGATCGTCCGATTCTTGATTTCCCGAGGTTTGAGTTCGGCCGCGGTGCCGACGAATTGCGAGAGTCGGTGTTGCTCACGTAGTGAGCTTCGGCATCCGCGGGATCGGACAACTCCACCTCCCTGAAGCCTTTTTTCTCGTCTACCGCTCGCCTCGAATCGAACGAGCGTCCGCGCATGGATTACGCGAGCGGTCTCCTCGATGGCGACGTCATGACCGAGCCGACAAAGAAGATCGAGCAGAACCTCGATCTCGCGTTGATCGGGAATTGCAGCGTAGCCGCTCTCATCGATCGGCATGCTTGATAAGCGAGGTTAGCAGCACAGCATGGGACGTGACGGTGGTCACGGGCCGCGAGCGCGAGCGACATTGCCGGTGGAGTGACGTAGACCGCGCGCAGAGCATTCGGCTGTCGAAGCGCAGGGCGCCGTGGTGGCGGACGTTTGCACGAGCTTAATTTAATATTGGCGGCGGGACGCGCGCACGGCGCAGAGTGGCGCGGGATTGCTGAGGTGATGGTAGTGAATTCCCATCAGCCGCCGGCGACGAACGAGCGCGCACATTGCGCGAACTTGGTGGGGCCGGGAGCGCTGTGAATTTACTGTGGATGGTTCCCAGAGTGAACATCCTCGCTGCGGCTTGCATAGTTTACGCGGGGTTACCGATAGCAACCGCTCAGGCGGCGTGGCTCTCAGAGAGGCTTCCAACCATCATTGGAGCGGCCGCTCCTGGGCGACCGCTCCTTCGTCCGATTTTCGGGGGTACAATTGCGCTGCCGGTCCCTTCGTGGCTACTGAGCCGCCGTTGGCGCGGTCTTGGCATCCTGACCTTTGGGGTCTTTCGCGGTAAAAACCGTCATCGAGTCAGGGCTCAGGAACATGATGACCGGTTCGCCCGCCTTGTTGTTGGCCTTGATGATGAAGGCTTCCGGCATCACCTTCACATCTGTGTAGCCGGCCTTTGTCAGATTGTCCGACAGTTGCTGGCGCATGCTAGTAGTGGCTGCTGCCTGCTTGGCAGGCGCGGCAGGCGCCACTTGTTCGCTCGGCGCCGCTGGTGTGGTTTGCGCATGGGCCGTCGAAGAAGCGGCCAATGCTATCCCAATGACCATCAGTAAGTCCCGTTTCATGATCGTTCCAATCCTGTCGTAGCACCCCGAATTGGGGTACCTTGCGAGACTCTGATGATAACCGGCTCGTACGGAAAGACTCGGCAACTACTCAATAGAACGACTAGGTCCCTTGGCCTTCGTGGATCACGACTTTGCATAGATGCCGCGAAGGAATTGCCACTCCATACTCGCCGATTTCAAAGCTGGGGTTACGGCTTCTGCGCGCGCTTAGACGAGCACGACGGCGTGGTGGTCTGCGGGGGCGCCGACCGGCACTTGCTGGCGGTCCGATAGCGTCGCACTCGTGCGACCGAAGCCGACCGAAATGATCGCGACGAAAAGGGCTACAATTACAATGTGGATGCTGAACGCAAGCTGCCGACGCGTTATCGGGCGGATTTGCGCGTCCCACCGTGCATATGCGCCTTCCACGTCTTTGCTAACAAACGGCATGATCGCCTCCTGAAAGCAACGCTTCCGGGAATTCCTGTCCGCGCGTCCCTCGTTCGCGGCGGGTGCACTGGCGACGCCCCGCCTCACATCCGCGTGCATCGGCAATCTGCGACGACGCGCAGATTTACGCTTGTTACGGATCAGGACGCCAGCCCCGGATATTACTCAGCGGCCGTTCGTTCGGCCGCGCGACAAAGGTCCATTCAGTGTGGTTGACAGGTCCTACGACGCAGCCCGCGTCCGGTGGCCTCGTATTTTTCGCGCGCACCCCTTTCCGCCGATAGCGACGGCTTACACCTGCCATCGCCGACGAGTCTATCTAAGTAGATTCCGATACTGGCGAGCCGATCGCGCCATGCGTAGCGTGAAGTCGTTAATGACGGGAAGGAAGCTCAAACAATGGCAACTACCACACTGGCGCCGCATCCGGCCGCCGAAGCGCATCTCGCTGCAGCGTCGCATCACGCTGCCGCTCAACACCATCACCTTGAAGCTGCGCATGAGCACAATCAGGGAGAACATGACGAAGCTAAGGAGCATGTAGCCGCGGCGACCACCCACAGCGAGAAGGCTCATGAGTTGACGAGTCAAGCCGCAAAGCATTCAGCCAAGACGAACTGAGATTGGCGATGGTTGCGGCTGTCGTCAGCGACATTTCTCGCTTACTTCGTGCCCGCGACCTCGCCTCAATAGCCTCTAACCGCGGCCTCCGAAGCTACTCAGCCGCCGGACGAGGATGGCCCGCCCCGTGACCCCCCTCACCGGGGCGGGCGCACGTCTTTCGAGATGCGCGATCACGCGTTTTGGACCGTTCGAATTGACTTCAAGTTTACCGCCATTGCAGCCCGGAGAGGATGAGGTCGGTGCTGAGGTCCGCGTCGTCCACTGACGTCAGCGCACTGGTTCCCGTCTCTGTCGTACTCCAACGGCTGCATGATGAGGCGCCGACAGGCCAATTCACTCTGGGTTGGCTGGTTGGCAGCCTTCACAAGCGCGCGTTTGGCATCATTATACTTTTGCTCGCCGTGGTTGCTATGGCGCCCGGCATTCCGATCGTCGCAGGCCTGTTGATGATGGTCCCAGCGTTCCAGATGAGTATCGGCCAACGCGCCCCTGTTTTCCCCCGCCGCATCGCCGCCCATGCTTTTCCGACCAGGCGCCTCGCCGCTCTGGTGCAGCGTGGGGCGCCGATCCTGAAATATATCGAGAAAATCGTCCGTCCGCGTTGGTACACCCCGTTCGAGCCGACGAAAAGGCTCGTTGGCCTTATTGTCCTGACACTATGCGCCACCGTGGTGTTCACCCCAATCCCGCTCAGCAACGTAGTGCCGGCTCTGGTGATCGCCCTGATCGCGCTGTCCTATCTGGAGGAGGACGGACTCCTGCTTTCGATTGCCATGCTGGCCGCTGTCGTCGTGCTAACGATCGCGCTGGCGGCGCTTTGGGAGACAATCCGCGGCGCCGAATGGATCGGCCATCTCTGGTAGTTGATCGCGATGGCGCGCTGCGCACTGTGCCGACTGCTCCGGAATATAAGTACGGAAGTTAAAGTGGTCCACCGAGTTACGTCGATCGGCGCAGCGCTGATCGAGCCAGGATCCGTTCTTTAAACGTTGCACGCCCCGTCGAAAGTTCAATAAGCCGACTTTTCGCTATGGGTCCCGACCGAGAGAGATCGAGGACCCGTAGCTTCAGATTATCTCGTAGTACGTTCGCCGACTTAATTGTGAATTAGGTACTTTCCGATCGTTTCGCGACTTGATTGGCGTCGCTATAAGTCGAGGCCGCTTGCGTCGCGGTTCCCGACCGTGCCGCGAGCGATGCTCAATAGATGGCGAAAGTCAAAACAGGAAATGAGTTCGTGGAAGGAACCTCCAGCGTGACCGCGTTCGGACGACGAACTGAATTCGACCCCTTTCTATTTGCGCCGATCAGCGAGGAAAGAAACGGAATGCTGCTCAGCGTGCTTTCGGCGCTGGCGCGTCTCGAAGTGGATCCCTGGCAGGAGGCGGCGGCGTTGACGAATATGCCGACCGAAGATGCGGCGGCGCGATTGACGCGCTTGCTTTCGTCCTTACCCTCATACGCCGAGAACCCACCGGGCGCCGGTACGATCGCTGGCTTGATCGCCCTGCTGCCGCATGAGCCCATGCAAGAGCGCGGGCCGAGGGGGATAGTGTGGGGCGGAGGGACGTCCGCCCAGTGGATCATTGCGATTTACTTTGTCATGACGTTCCTCATGATGTGCGGCGAGCAATTTATCGAGGGGCGCCACGCGCCGCTTTCTGGAGAGAGCGGCGTGGCCGAGCATTTGCTAGAAGCCGGTCCATCGACAGCGCTGGAACGCAATTCCGCTGGCGGGCAGTGAGGGTTCAACCCGGTGGAACAAGGCTCGCGTCGCGCCAGACGGGGGCCAGCGCTATTTTTGACGTTGCGGAATTCATACAGCGGATTGCCTCGCCGTGCGGGGATTGATTCCCTCGGGCGACGAGCATTGACCGTGAACGATCACGCGCTCAGTTCGGATTTGCTGGACGCGTTGCAACGGGAGACGTTTGCCTATTTCGTCCACGAGGCAAATCCGCTCAACGGACTTATCGCGGACAAAACTCAGGCCGGATCACCAGCGAGCATCGCCGCGGTAGGATTCGCGCTGTCGGCCTATCCCGTTGGCGTGGAGCGCGGCTTCGTGAGTCGCGGGGACGCGATCACGCGAACCCTGGCGACTTTGCACTTTTTCCACGCCAGCGTTCAGAGCGCCGAGGTCGATGCGACGGGATACAAAGGCTTCTACTATCACTTTCTAGACATGATGAGCGGACGGCGGGTCTGGAAATGCGAACTCTCGACGATCGATAGCGCGATACTGCTTGCCGGGATGTTGACCGCCGCCGAGTATTTCTCCGGCGAAGACGCGGACGAGCGCGAAATACGGGGCCTGGCTGACGCGCTCTACCGGCGCGCGGATTGGAACTGGGCGCGAAACGGCGGCGTCACGGTGACCCATGGCTGGAAACCCGAGAGCGGATTTCTCCGCTATCGCTGGGAGGGCTATTGCGAAGCGATGATTCTCTACCTGCTCGGTTTGGGCTCTCCGACCCATCCGTTGCCCAGCGAAAGCTGGGCGCGATGGACCTCAACGTACGATTGGCGAACAATCTACGGTCACGAACTTCTCTATGCGGGCCCGCTTTTCATCCACCAATTCTCACATATCTGGATCGACTTTCGAGGCCTTCAGGACGAATTTATGCGCGGCAAGCGTATCGACTATTTCGAGAACAGCCGCCGTGCGACCTTTGTCCACCAGCAATATGCGATCGCGAATCCGGCGGGATATGACGCCTATGGCGAATTCTCCTGGGGACTTACCGCGAGCGATGGTCCAGGGCCGGGAACTTGCACGATCGAAGGAAGAAAGAGGCGCTTCTTCGGGTACAAGGCGCGGGGTGCGCCCGACGGCCCTGACGACGGCAGCATCGCTCCTTGGGCGGTCGCCGCTTCTCTCCCCTTCGCGCCTGAGATCGTGCAGCCGACGCTGGCGCATTTCGAGACGCTGAAGCTGCGAGAGAACAACGCCTATGGTTTCAAAGCCACGTTCAACGCCACCGTGGCCGACGGATCCCGCCGGTCTCAGTTATGGATATCGCCGTACCATTTCGGCATCAACCAGGGGCCAATTCTCTTGATGCTCGAGAACTACCGTACCGGCCTTATCTGGGCTCTATTGCGCCAATGCGCTTATCTCGTCGCGGGCCTTCGCCGCGCGGGCTTCGCGGGCGGATGGCTAGGGGCCGAAGATTTGCCGCCTGCGGAAGGGGATCGCGACGTACATTAGCTCGCGAATTGACGATGGTCGCCGCCGGTCTCGAGGCATGCGCAGATGGCTTCGATGACCCTCTTCGTTTCATGCGGATTCCGGACTCGAATTGACTCCGCGCCCGCCTGTTCCGCCGGATAGTCATTTCCGCCGGGGAATAGCGCGTCACCGACGAAGATCATGTCCATGATTGCGATCCCCAGCGTCTCATGGAGCTTTTTGACCCCGTAGGCCTTGTTTATGCCGGGCCGCGTCACGTCGATCGAGGTCGAGCCGCCAAGCTGGATCGAGAATTTGGGAATCATCGGGGCAAGGATTGCTTTTATTTTCTTGCGTTTGGCGAAGTCGGGATCCCATTTGTCCTTCTCAGTGAGCGGCGCCTGCTGACCCAAAGCTGAGAAAGTGATTTGGCTATCCCGATCCTCGATCAACTCTCCCCAATGCTTCTCCTCTTTGAAGCCGGCCTCCGTAACCGCCTTATTGATAGCGTCGATGATCGTCTTCTTTTCGTCGACGCTAAAATCCTCGGAATAGAGCTTCTTCCACGCGCCGTCGAAACGATAAAATTTGGTGCCACAGGTCGGCAGCAGAGAGAGCCTCTTCATCCGTACGTCGTTGGGGAGGAAGGCGAGCACCTGTTTTTCGAATTGCGCCCAGGCGCCACCGGAGATGATCGCGACGTCGATGGTTTCTAGCAACCGGCTCAGAAGCGTCGCCATCTCGGCGTCGAGATTGGTTTTGCTCAGAGCGAGCGTTCCGTCGAGATCGAAAATGACAAGACTTTTCATGAATGCTCCGGAAGCACTGCGAGTTCGAAATTCAGCATCGCACGATCGCAACTAAATGGACGCTTTTCGCCGGCGCCGCCGCCGATTGGGGCTCAATCCGGCTCGTCGTTCGATGGCGGAGCGCCACGGCGCAATGCGGCGACGGTTTTCAGCGGCTGCCGCAATCGCTCACCTCGCGAGCTCTGCGCGGATTGCCTGCAACCCTTTCTCTCGTTCGGGGCTCATTTTCGGGTAGCTCATCCTGAGCGCATCGAACGTGTCCAGGACAATTTGGGAGACGATCAGCCGGGCGTTCTCCTTGTCGTCGGCGGGAACGACATACCACGGGGCCTCGTCCGTGCTGGTCGCGCTCAGGCAACGCTCGTAGGCCTTCTGATAGTCGTCCCAAAAGCCGCGTTCCTTCAAATCGGCGTCGGTGAATTTCCAATTCTTCTCGGGGTCGTCGATACGATCGAGAAAGCGCTTGCGCTGCTCGTCCTTGGAAAGGTGGAGAAAGAGTTTGACGACGCGCGTTCCGTTGGCGTCCAGATACTTCTCGAAATTGTTGATGGCCAGATATCGCTCGGCCCAGATTTTCTTGTCGTGATGTGGCGCGTCAGGGATCGCTTCGCGCTCGAGATTGTCGGGATGAACTCGGACGACCAATACTTCCTCGTAATACGACCGGTTGAAAATCGCGATCCGGCCACGTTCGGGCAAGTCGCGAGAGGTGCGCCAGAGAAAATCGTGTTCCAGTTCGGCTTCGCTGGGCTGCTTGAAGCTGTAGACCCGGCATCCCTGCGGATTGACACCGGACATCACGTGACGGATGGCGCCATCCTTGCCCGCTGCATCCGTCGCCTGAAGGATCAGCAAGATCGCGTGGCGGTTGGACGCGTAATGCAGATGCTGCTTCGCACTTAGCTTCGCTACGTGCTCTTCGAGCAGGGCCTTGTATTGGTCCTTGGATTTGTAGACGGGCTCGACCTTGGTCGGCCACTTCGCGAGATGGACCTTGTCGCCTTGGCGCACGCGATAATCCTTGGCGTCGATTTTCATGGGGCTCCTTAGCGCGGGTCTCGCCGCTGGTTTGGCGCGTCAGTGCCGCCGGCCGATTCATTTGGGACGGCGCGTGGGCGCAGGCTTGCTTCTTGGGCTCGGCTTGGGATGCCGGCTCGGACCCGGCTTCGCCTTCCGGCTGGGGCTACGCGCGAGGATTCGGCTCGGCTTCGACTTTTCTCGCTTTTTGGAGGGCGATGGCGGGGCGCCCTCAGCCTCGGTGACGGCCTCGGCGACAATCCGCTCGACGCTATGCGGATCCTTGGCGAGGCCAGCCAGCAGGACATCGCCGAGCGTCGTGTGCATAAGCTTCGTGAGCCCGGCATGGGTGTCGGTCTCGGACGGGGCATCGGCTTCGCGTCGAGGTTCGGCTTTCACGCCCGAGTTGGGCTCGGCGGCCTTCGCCTGGTCCGGCTTGGCCTCGGCGGGCTTGGGGGCCTCCGGCGCGGGGGCGCCCTTGTCGCCGGGCTGTGCGCCGTCCGCCTTGACGTCAGGCTGCGGTCCGCGCGCTGCGCTAGGCTTGGCCTCCGCTGGCTTCGGCGGCTCCGCCATTGCAGGGGCGCCTTTGTCGCAGCCGGCATTGGCGCTGACCGCTTTGGCGGCGTCCCCATTGGCGTCGGCTCCGGACTTCGCTTCGGGCTTGGCGGCATCGGCCTTTATGCCGTCGCCCTTGGCGTCGGGCTCGGCGTCGCCGGCCGCGGGTTTGGTCGTCTCGGCTACCTCCTTTGGCGCAATATTCTCGTAGGGCGGCTCGGCCTTCACCGCCGCCACGACCTTGGGCGCGGTCTTGTCGAGAACCCAATAGGTAATCAATTTCAGCCGGTCATTCACCACGAACCATGTGAGGGCGTAGCCCCAGACGAACAGCGCCCAGCCCCAGCCGATCGGCGTCATGATGTAGGCCCCGTAAACCGCCATCAGCGTCGCGAGAGTTTGGGTGCCGAGCACTGCCATCCATAAGATGCGCGCCGGCCGTATTGACCAGAACGGACCCCGGGTGCGGGTCAGGAATATCGTCAGATGTCCGGCCACCGAAAGCTTGAGATACATCAGCGTCTGGACATGCGGCCTGTCGAGGTGAAAGACGCGCTCCGCAAGGTAGAAAAGCCCAAACGCGGCGACGACGCCGATGATGCCGAGGACCGTGGAGACTCCCAGCACCGTCCGCATGTTCCAGGATTCAGGCTTGTTCCTGTACTTGACGTTGTCGTAGGCGATCGAGAGGATCGCGCCGTCATTGAGCAACGCGAGCATCACGATCATGACCGCCGTCAACGGATAGAAATTGAAGACCAGGATGGCGAGGGTCATGAAAAACAGGACGCGGAGCGTCTCGGCGATGCGGTAGATCGCGTAGCTGTTCATGCGCTGGAATATGCGACGGCTTTCCTTGACTGCGTCGATGATGACGGAAAGGCCCGGTGTCAGAAGAACAATCGACGCCGCGGCGCGCGCTGCATCCGTGGCGCCCGAGACGGCGATGCCGCAATCGGCCTTTTTCAGGGCGGGCGCGTCGTTGACGCCATCGCCCGTCATGCCGACGATGTGGCCGTGCTTCTGCAGCACGTCCACGATATGGAACTTGTGCTCCGGGAAAACCTGGGCGAAGCCGTCGGCGTCCTCGATCAACTTGGCGACCGTGGGCGTTTCGTCGGTCTTGGAATCGCCGAGCGATGCGCCGTCGAGAATGTTCGCCCCCATTCCTAAAGTCTTCGCCATCTCCCGCGCGATCGCGAGCGCGTCGCCGGTGACCATCTTGATCTTCACGCCCATCTCAGCGGCGGTCGCGACGGTGGATTTGGCGTCTTCACGCGGGGGGTCGAACAGCGGCAAAACGCCGAGCATTTGCCA
>Ga0182030_10013461_pt1 | contig 16269 bp, 17 predicted proteins | sample 812S3MmetaG_FD_121299 | JGI IMG/M metagenome (GOLD analysis project Ga0182030, IMG submission 121299) | Permafrost microbial communities from Stordalen Mire, Sweden - 812S3M metaG (Illumina Assembly) | ecosystem: Environmental > Terrestrial > Soil > Wetlands > Permafrost | place: Sweden...
CTTTCGCGACAAGTCTAAACCCTTTTCATCCAAGCCATGAATAACCGTACTAGTACCAGTACTAGTACTCAAGTACCTTGAATTACCTGTTTTAAATTCTGTATAAAGATTATCCCTAGATCATAAATTTCAAGATTGAGAGTTTTTATTTCTATCTTTGGACTTAGGAAGTGGCTGCTTTTATTTAAACTATAGTTTGAAATCTTCCATTTTACCTAGTAAGTTGCATAATGGTAGAAGAGACAAAATTACCTTCAATGATTTCGAAACTAAACCACCCAAGTCCCCAAGCTCGCAATCGTGGCATTACTCCACGATCTTCTCAAAAACATCGCATTAGTCGTAACACTCGAAGTATCACCTCCACAGAACGTAGCACCCACACAAACATTGCCTCCACAACAACTCCCATACGCACAAATCTCTCCTGACCCACAGTTTCCGCTATCACTGCAACTTGCTAAGCCTGCACATGGTGTGCTGCCATCAACACAGTACCCAGTTCCCTCAGTCGTGCTGGCACATACACAGGTACCGCCAGGTCCACAAGGGCCGAACGTCGCACAGACCTCGCCCGTGCAAGTGTTACTCGTGCAAGCTCCGTTTGCGCAGACACCTGTTGAACACTAGAAATATACTTATTAGCTCCTTCGCTACTGAAATCCATACATACAGTTGTCATGGTTGGAGGGCAAGGAGGAACAAATGAAATTAAACACACCACATTCCCACACGCCCCGCAATTCTCCGCATCCGTCAAAAGATCCTTACTACACGGTTTCGGTTCATCCTTACAGATGGCATCCGTCAGCGCTCCAATACCAGGCAGGGCTTCCGCAACCAACATATTGCAGATCAAGCTGGCGCCAAAAACGCTCAGGAACTCGAGCTCAGGCGCAACGATGGCGTTGCCGGTGTAGATGGTCGTGACACACGCTTCTACGAGATCCACGCCTAGGGCTTTGGTGATGATGACCCCAGTTGCATGGTCACAGACTGCTTCGGCGATTTCATCGATGAGGTTGGAGGCGAATCCCGTGGAATCTGGGGCCAGTTTTCCGGCGAGGTATTCGCTGAAGAGGTCGGAAAACTGTTTCCAGCCGGGAGAGAGGGCGCGCTTCATCTTGAGTAGGTCATGGGTTTGGTTGTGATTCGCAGTGTCTACGAGGCTGTGTTCTGTGGGGTCGATGTTGATGGAGGGCTGGGAGGGGGAATTTATAGCGAAAGTGCCTTGGATTAGGAGGCTAAAGACTAGAAAGGCCATACCCCAGAATGCTGGATTATTCCTGCTTCGGCTTGCGCTGCTTTTGTATTGAACGGCGCTAGGACTACTGCTGGTGGCAGAGATCTGGATAGTAGCAGAGGAGCTACTTCCAGCAGTTTGGGAGGCTTGAGGTCCAGTACTTGGAGTTGGAACCACGTTTGATAGGGCGCCGGGGGAAGATAATGCAATGTTGGCAATAATTGCGGAGGTGCTGGACAAGGATGTTGCTGGAGCCGGGTTTGGAGGCGGTGCATTATTTGCGGGAGGAGCCACAGCACTGGATGTTGTACTTGTGGAAACGGAGTTGATGCCTATACGCCGGTTTTTGAGTCACAGTATGGTACAGCAATATTGGCGGAGGAACTTACCCAATTTCAGCGAACTTGATGAGAGTGGCGATAAACTTGGTGAAGTGAGTTCCGCGAAAGAGGAACCGGACTTGATCGTGGGAGACGATGAAACGAGGCCATTTGCGGAAGAAGAACTTGATGGAGAGTATGGTTTCGTAAAAACGAAAGTGTTAGACGAAGAAGGGGCCTGACTTGTGGATGGTTGATTGTTCACGCTAGCCGGGGACGAGGATATATATCCAGGAGAAGATGAACTACACTTAATTGACGATGACGAGGAATTTTCTTGGGAGAACGATTCACTTTTGGATGTAGTTGATGAGGGGACGTTGAAGGAAGACGAAGACGAAGACCCACTAGAAGTGTGAGAGCTGGAATTTGTGGTCGAAAGGCTTGTTAGGGACAACGAGCTTGACGGCGCCGAAGTTGTGGAAGTTTGAATTGTAGAAGAGTTAGAATAAAATTTCGTTGAAGAGCTCGTCACTGATGAGCTGGAATTAGAGCTGCCAGGCCCACAGGATCCGGTGTTAACCAGTACCGCATTGGTGTTTCCGGTAGTCCCATCGCTAGTCAAATCAACTTCCTCACAGAAGTCGGAGAGAACAATTTTCTGTGTCTGAGTGACGAGTAGATCGGTCTGAGAGAAGGTGAAAGTGGAGGTATAGTTTGCGGGTCCGGGACATATGACGCCGTTGCTGCACGTCAATGTGGTGCCGTCGTCTGTGCAAGTAGTATTTGGCAAGCCGTTGAGGTCTACACAGCTGGGGCCGGTACAAGTGTATTGCAAGGAGAATGTCTGGCCAGGACCACAAGATGTAAGGGTTCCGCTGGCCGATGTCATTTTTAATCGCGTTTGATTTATAATTTTTAAGGAGAATTAATCGAAGGAATAAGGCTGGGGATAAAAGTTGAATGATATGAAGAGACATGGACACTTATTTAACTTCTATGATACTACAAAAAATGTGCCGTAAATGCAGTGAGACCTTGACACCAGCTTTACGAAAGTAATCACCAGAAAAGCCACATTGGACAGAACAGACCAAATGCAGTCACAGGCTAGGGCGCTGTAGGTTCAAAAGCGCCACAGCGCCAAAGCGTCGTATTGGAGAGAAGGGGTTGAAATGCATAAGCAAAAATACTATTGAATGAATGAACATTGAAGATGCGAGGCTACGTCGAGGCATCACTATATCTAGGACTTCCAGGTCGCAAATCGCGCAAATCGTGCAAATCGTGGAGAAAACGGCAACTAAAAATCATGAAAAATCGCAAGCCAGGTACAATTCAGACGTCCATGGAATACAACATTGCTCATGAGACTGAGGCTGACAACCATCAATAAAGCCTCACTACCCCTCAATGCGCCTTTTCAATAGCCCTACGCCAAGTTGTTACCCCAGTCTCAATCTGCTGTTTAGCCGAGCCCAGGCATCCGTGAAATTATCTTGTCCCAATCCGTGATTGAGACATTGCGATAAGTACTGCATATCTCTGTATTCTTGATCAAGCCTCCATGTTACAGATTCCCTAACGTTGAGACTGAAATTTGAAAATATGCCCGAGTTTGGGATGTCTAGGCTGTCACTTTCCCCCAACCCTTTGGCCTACCTAAGTCTTTGAGGTTAAAAGGCACTAGAAATCTTGGTATAAAGATGTTATAACAATTTTGTTGATAACGTAGAAGAGGGAAGGAGTTACTTTATACACAGCGGAGCGGATCCTTAGATACACACTAGCTTTACGGCCCCTGTCACCTGATTGTAAATTCCCGACGATCATGTGATTGCTCTGAACCCTTCCTGCTCCAGCAGATTTGGTAATTCTATCACTCACAGCACTAGAGTCCTTATAGTGCTATATATTTTCAAATGTTAGTTCATTTACAACACTAAGCTGTTTTCGATACGGTATCCTTACGATGCTCTCGATCTCATTTCTAGCAGTCTATCAGTTACATGCTGGCATTCGGGGAGTGCATGTGCACTAGCAATACCCATGATAGCAGCGAAACAGCAGATCATATTAAAATTGAATCAAAACAGCAGCTTATTTCAGCTTATTCATCAAATGAGCCTTGAAAATTCCTGAAATTCCACGAAAGTCCGAAAGTCCGTGAAAGTCCATACCTCCGTTCATCATATAAGACCCGATTCCCTCTCAGTTCCCAAGAAATTATCTCACGGCTACAGGTCTCTAGGATACCAAAAAAATGGCTTCTCTCATCAAAAACGTTATCCTCATCGGCGCAGGCGGAAGGCTTGGCCCTCATATCCTCTCTGCCTTCGACGCCGATCCTTACTTCACTGTCTCTATCATTTCCCGCAATTCATCTACATCCACCTTCCCCTCCCACCTCAAAGTCCACCGTGTCGGTGACGACTATCCGGAAGAGGAACTGCTCAAAGCGTTTAAAGGTCAAGATGCTGTTATCTCTACCATTGCGACGTCAAACGTAGCGCATCAGAAAACGATCATTGATATAGCGGTTAAAGCAGGAGTGAAGCGATTTTTGCCATCAGAGTTTGGTAGTGACACATTGAACGAGAATGCTATGGCGATTCTACCGCAATTCTTTAAAGAGAAGAGGGAAACGGTGGAATATTTGAAAGGGAAAGAGAAGGAGGGGTTGACATGGACTGCAGTTGTGAACGGGCCGTTCTTCGAGATGTAAGTTTGATTTATACAAAACTTCTTTGCAATTTTCCCTATTGAAATATCTATTAATCCGAGGTTAGGGCTATGAACACAGGATACATGGGCTTTGACCTCAAAGAACAAAAAGCCACCATTCTCAACGATGGCAACGATCCCTGGTCAACAACAACATTGGGTACTGTCGGTCTCGCAGTCAAGAACGCAATGCGCGTTCCAGAGAAGACTGTAAACAAGTATCTGTACATAGAATCTTTCGCCGTATCACAGAACCAAGTTCTCGCATCTTTTGAAAAGGCTACGGGAAAGAAATGGGAGGTGATACATGTTGATGGAGAAGAAAGAAGGAAAACAGGATTGGAAAAGATGTCTCAAGGCGACGTTTTCGGTGGCGCTGGGCTCTTAATCCAATACATGGCCTGTGTTCATGGGAATGGCGGTGATTATACTAAGTATCAGGAAAGGGCAAATGACCTGCTTTCGCTGCCACAGGAGTCTCTCGATGCGGTTGTGGGAGATATATTAAAGCATTAAATAGGATGCGCCTGTACTGCGGCCTTTAGACTAGAATTTGTATGTATTCAGGACTTATCACCAAGCGCGATTTCATTACATCTTTGACTTCAAAACTTGCGATTGCATTTGGAAGGAAGGACAAATGAGGTGAGCAGGCCTAGGACAAATGACAAATCTATGCCTTCCCGCACACTAGTTAGGCAGGCGAGTGTCACGTAAGCACATCAAAAGTGTACGTGTCTTGCAACTTGCATCCAGATCTGAATTTCAATTCTTCTGCTAGGGAACACTGTCTTGGCCAGCACAAGATCCAACCACTTCTACTTTGCTGACAATGTTAACTTCCATGGTGACCAACACTGCGCTTCACCAAGCGACTCGAAAACCGCTCAGCTGCACAAGGTGTCGACAACGGAAGATCAAATGCGATAAAGCTGACCCTTGCAGTCAATGTATTCAATCCGACGTTGAGTGTGTCTTTCCCACTCGCCGGAGTCGAGCTTCACGAAAGAAGGATGCTCTAGAAGCACGTGATTCGGAAGTTTTACGCCGTATCAAGCGTCTAGAAGAAATGTTGGCGAGCAAAGGCGATGCAAGGCATACTGAACCAGGGGATAATAAACCTAGAGATCCAAGTCTTGTTTCCCCAAATCCTAGTCGCGATGTGGTTATTGACAACCCTCATACGAATGTTGCTCTTGATGATCAGTATGGAGCCTTTGCCGAACAACAAGGCCACAGCTCCCGACATCTCAACAGTGAATTCTGGTCGAGTTTAACTACTGAATTCGATGGTCTACGGCAACTCATAGAAGGTGCCATTGACGATGAGGATGAATTCGATGACTCGGAGCCTTCGCCAAATTTCATGTTGCAGTGTCCAGCCAGCTTTGATGATTCGAAAATCTCATATCCATCTGACTCTCACACTGCCACCTTAATACAATTTTACTTTACCAACGTCGATCCTCTTTGCAAAATATTGCATCGCCCCACAGCAAATGCCTACTTTTCAAATATAGAGCCACTCCTTGATCCTCATACACGTCGATTCAAGTTTCGAAGTCTTGAGGCTGTTACCTTCGCCGTGTACTTTGCTGCGGTGACCAGCATGTCATCACAAGAATGTTTGACATATCTAGGAGAGGAAAGGACTACTCTCATATTACGATACAAAGGTTTTACAGAAACGGCGATGGCACAAGCGAACTTTTTGAATACTCTGGAGATAATTGGTTTACAAGCGTTCACAATTTATATAGTAAGCGCTCCTCAAGCAATGCCCAACTCTGCTGGCAATTCTACTCACTAGTCATTTGTAATGCAGCTTTTAGTCGGATTATATGTCATTGAATTTTGTACTTACTTCCTTGAGTCAAGCTTATACTGACAGCTGCCTAGGTAGCCCAACGCTCCCTCAATCATGCTCGATTCAGCTGGTCATTAATTGGACTTGCTGTACGCTTAGCACATGGTATAGGCCTCCATAGAGACGGTGATGGACAAGCATTCAGTGCATTTGAGGCAGAGATGAGACGTCGACTTTGGTGGCAAATCTTAGCGCTCGATATGAGGGCTTCTGAGGATCGTGGATCAGAGCCATTTCTTTCTGAAGATTCTTTCAACACAGTATTGCCATGCAATATCAACGACGAGGACTTCAATTTTGACAGCCAACATCCTTTACAAAGCAAAATTGGACCTACCGAAACATCGCTCTGTTTAATCGGATATGATGCGCTGTGGACCAGTTATAAGGCCCACTTTAGACCTGTGGGAAGCAACTCCAACAATTTGTCACTCGAAGAGAGAGAGGAGGTCGTTGAAAAATACTCTGAACGAGTTAAGTCAGTTTACTTAGCGGATTCCAATTTTTCTGATCAGACATCCAAGTTACTACACCTGATGGGACAGCTCTGGACCCATAAACTCTGGTTGGTCTTATATTACTCGTTACGGCCTTCGCAAAAAGTTGAGTCCCGGTCTAAAGGCCTACATACAGCCATCAAGTTATTGACTGTCAACGAGTTGATCGAGCAGCATGCATCTACGGCCCCCTTTACTTGGCTGTTCACGACCTTTGCTCCATGGCACGCCGTTGCTGTAATCCTGGCTGAACTGTGTACTCAACCACAAGGCAACTTCGCGGATCGTGGGTGGGAGATCATTGAACGTCGCTTTAAAGACTGGAGTGGAAGAGTTGCTGATGCTAAGGAGGCAATGATATGGAGTGGCCCAATCAAGAATTTGATGAAACGAGCTCGAATTTCTCGGCAACAGACATTTGTGGCTGATCAGGACTTCAATGCGCCTGATCTGCCCTCCAATCTACACGAATTCAATGCTCCTGAAATTTCGAACTCTGGAATAGACGGTTTAGATGCTAGCAGCAGCTTTGACCCTCAGTTGTTTGACAATTTTGGTCTTTTCAACCAGACCGGAAATCAGGATTTTGAGGGTTTCCCCTTTGTTCCAATGGACACAACGGCTGGCCTTGAATTATCTGGTGACTCTAACAATTCAGAGAATTGGAATGAATTCCTGTTTGATGTGAATGAGCTTGGTGGGGATTTCAATCAAGAACCTTTAGACTTTTGGTCGACGCAGAATGGAGGTTGATTAAATTTTTTTTTTTTAAAGACAGGACAGATTTATGCACGTAATTGGGGGTTGAGCGTGTTGACCAGCTCCTTCTTTCTTGAAATGGTTGCAGAACGACAGCTAACTAATCCCTTTTGCCTTTTATCTGAATATAGAGCCTTTAGATTATATGTCATTGGAGGACTTTTGGTGCTTAAGTTGGATACACTCAGACTGAAGATTAATATTCTCTTTCGCTGGTTCGGGTTTAGTCTCCGGACGTAAGCAGCTGCTGCTTCAACCTGAGCAGAGCCTGAGCAAGCCTGAGCATGCCTGAGCATGCCTTAAGTTAGCCTGCAAACCATAATATAGGACCAATTTTGGCATCCCTTGTGGCCTGGCTACAGTTTTCTTATAGGAACTTGCCTGGGAATCTCGTTCTTGCTTCTTTACAGGGTTCCTGCCATGAGCTGATTCTAGATCCATTCTATCAACTAGCACGTGACTAGTAATTCAGCCTCACCTCAGTTTACCGAACACCAACGCAACGAAGACAGACTTGGTAGTTTTTAACTTGCTCGGGTCTTTCATAGCCAACAGTTTGCTGATCAGATTTTCATAAGGGATCACAAAGATCCTGCTCCTGTTCAATGTATGGGAGAGAGACTTTGTACCTGTACTTTCTCACGTCTTGCGTTATTATAGGGGCACTACTCTGGAACCGTAGCCTCGTTGTCCGCTGAAAAACCCTTGAAAGCTTGGAAGCAAACAGTACTCTGTGTCTCAAGGCGCATTTATATCGACAACCCATCCATCAACCCTCCGCTTCGCTTCCAATCCAGAGAGCTGTATTTTATGCATCCGTTACCTTCATTTTTAGTTCACCGCTTCATTGCTGCAAGTGCTTGGCTCGACGTCGAAGATGAAGTACGAATACACCAAACTCTCAGTCCAGCCGGGGGATCCCGGGAAGGTGTTCTCCATTCGGCTTCTGCACTTGCAGCCATCTACGGACCGCGACGCAAGGCTCGAGTGTCGACTCGTCGAGACGCAGATTCCCGATTACGATGACGATTACGATTACCTTTGTCAACAGTCAACCAGCACGGCACACGTCAAATGCGAGTACAAAGCCCTCTCGTATACGTGGGGCGAGTCCCAGTTTCCACAGTCGCTGCACGTCCTCCCGGCCGGCGTCATCAACATCACGGAAAACTTACATTCGGCACTGCAGACCCTAAGAAAGCCAGATAGGCCGCTTGTACTATGGGTGGACGCCGTTTGTATCGACCAGGCGAATATCCCAGAGCGCAACAGCCAGGTGAGCAACATTCCCCGGACCTATGCAGAAGCAGCGGGCGTTCTCGTCTGGCTCGGGACCGACAACTATCGGCACGACGGCCGAAAATGCCTCGACTTCTTCACCGAACTAGCAGTACTCATTGCCAGCGACCCTGATGGGCAAAGCGATCAAGGTTTGTGGCGGGCGAGGTTCCAAATCAATCAGGCGGTGTCGACATTTCTAAACAGCGTGCAACCTCGATCTATTGCATCCTTTCTCACAAGACCGTGGTTCAGGCGTCGATGGATAGTCCAGGAAGTGGTCCTAGCTAATGAAGTTGCAATCCATTGTGGCGAGTCAAGCATTCCGTGGAACACATTCGAGCTCGCCCTGACTGAGTTGTTTGAGAACGATAAAGGCGGGTTTAGTGATGAGCATCGTACGACGCTCTGGATCATGTCGCGCATTAGACATGCCGAATTGAGGGCTACGGGTCAAGTGCCACTTGACACCCTCGTGGAGTTTGCTAGTTTTGTCTGTGCTAATCACAGAGACCGCCTTTATGCTCTATATGGTGTCATCCAGCACTGGTTTCCAGGGTGGCAAGTCAGAGCCCAGATCGGCAGCATTGACTATGCACAATCGATTGGGGACGTTTTCACCAAATTTGCTACATTAATAATGGGACTGAATATCACAATGCCTCCCGGCAGAACTTACAACCCTACTACCCATTTGCTACAGCTGGCTTCTGCCATTCAGCCAAAAAATTCCCGTGAAGAACGCCTGTCGTCTGAAGAAATTTGCCAGAATATCCCATCATGGGTGCCAGACTGGACTGGTACCATGACCTGTACGCCTCTTGACCATTCGCCGATGGATCGAGACGCTTCGTCTGGCATATCAAAGCGCTCGGCTATGATATTAACCTCCAAACATAACACTCGCCTCCTCGTCTCAACAGGATTAGTCTACGACATCGTTACGGCCAATGTTTCCCTCGATATAGGCCCCTTATTCAGTGCTGTGCACGAAGCTAAAGCTACGTTAAATGACTTCCTTGCTTCTGTGGCCAATTGCTTCAATGAAACAAGATTCTTCGGTAGCGCAGACAACAACATCTATCAGCCGACTGGAGAGCACATCATCAGCGCCCTCGCAACTACTCTTGTAGCTAACTGGGAGCAGTCGCCACCTAATTCTTACTTTTCACAGGACCCCCGGTTTCCGAGCCACTTCCTAGAACAGCTTCGCTCGTCCAACCACCTCCTTCCTGAGATCTTGCACAAGTGGCCTGCATATGTTGAACTAATTACTATCATGATGCAAGGTCGTGGCTTATTTCTTACCAAGTTAGGCTATGTCGGGATTTGTGCCAACAATGTTCTGGCTGGTGACGTCGTGTGCATTCTCAGTGACACTAGGATTCCATTTATTCTTAGACCAAGGGGAGGTAGGGCCGTGGCTCTGCAAGACGACTCCCCGAGTATTCCAAACTGCTACCATTTTCAAAATGAAGACCAGTTCAGAAAGGCTGCCTCAATGGTAGAGGATGAGCCATTGGCGCATTGCACATATCAGTTGATGGGCGATGCATACGTTCATGGGCTGATGAACGGGGAGGCGGCGAAGAGACTTGACTGGCAACCTGGTGATTCCCTCACGATTCTACCAATATCGTAGCAATCGACGAATTTGGTTCAAGTTTATCGGCATAACTCTACAGAGAGGGCTAGGATCTAGGCTTTAACTGCTCTTTGTCTCTGCTATTATCATTTGACGTTTTTCACTCCTTCTTAAGCCTTTCAAATAGCTATCTAGGATTCCATTGATCTATAATCATTCTAAATCACTTCAAAGTTTGAGTTACACTATGAGAATAATGCCATCCATCATCCTGAAGATCCGCTCTGACCTTGTAATGCTCCTCCGCAGCCCTGAGTACGTCGATATTAACCTCGCTAATGATCATATCGTCCTTTTCAATCCCGAGTTTTCCCAAGGTTCCCAAAACCGGCATCGTTACCTGGCTCTCCCCGAAAGCGTTGCAAAATGCAACGGCGCACGTATTCTCATATGCCCTGGCCACCGTCACGCTATCGAGAAATGCTACCTCGGAGTTCAGATTTAGGGCTAGAATCTTTGGGTTGATTTTGGTTAGATGCCAGTATGCAGGTATAATAATCAATTGCGCCCCATCCGCCACCAGCTCGCGGAAGGCTTCCGGGAATGCGAGGTCCCAACAGATGAGCATTCCGACACGGATCGTACCGCTCCCAGAAAGAGGAACATCAAACGCTTTGTGGGGGCTATTGCGTCCAGCCGTCAAAATGCCCCGCTCGAGGTACCATAGGTTCTTCTTCTGGTATGTGGAGAGAATGTCGCCGGTAGACGCGGCAATAAAGTAAGCCATATTGCGCAGTTCCGTGACTACTGGGCGAGAAGACCCTGCTTCGTCATTATGTGACATTTCCGCCGCAGCGGAAGCTATCGGCTCGACTGGCTCGACAATAGTGCCGGGCACGATGTGGATGTTGAGATCCCGGGCGAGGGCTTGGTAGCGGGGTAGGTACCCTACAGACTCAGCACAAGATGCGATGAAGTCTGGGTGCTCAGGGACCCATGATGTGAGGTGATATTCCGGAAGAACCGTAAGTTGGCTTCCCTGCGAGGCTGCCAATCGAATCTCGGCAGCTGCTTTGGCGAAATTCTCTTCTAGAGAAAGAGGCTTATCAACGAGAAGGAAATGTTAGCAGGGAGTATTATTGGATGAAATATTTCTATGTTTCTCCTCCTGGGAGTCGTGACCTAGTATGAGCAGCCTCACTGACTGACCTTTGCCTGAAATTGGATGAGCGCTATTTTGAATGTCGGCGCCATGATATGAGGTGAACTTCTTGGTGGGAGAGGATTTTGATCGGGATAGCCGGTTGGGGAAAATAGATGTGGTAGACGTTAAAAATCGACGGTCAAATGACTTAGGATTTGCCTGGTTCAGATTTCGAGCGCCCAGAGCCGTCACGATAACTTGACGAAGTTGATACGAGAGAACGGAGGTCACATCAAGTGTAATAGATCAAAAAGCGTAAAAAAAAAAAGACGTGACGATTTGATATTTCTTTATGATTTTTCGACTTAAAACCCGATCACATTTCCATGAATGGGAGAGGCTCTCTTCTTATACAGAGCCTCGAAGATCTAGGTTTAATCACTCATGTGTCTAAGGCAACAAGGATAAAAGTTGGTACGGAACCACATCTTGCTCAGGTCAGGCTGCTCAGGCAGATCTGCTCAGGTTGCTTAAGGTATGCGGCTCAGGCGAGCTAACTGAGTCAAGGGTGAGGCGAGGGCGATGTGAGGCGAAGAAATGGAAATCATTTAAATTGATTCATAGTTTTGAAAAAAAAAAAAAAAAAATACTCCAAACGCCAATCCACTGATCAACCCAAAAAGTCCTCCTTCTCCTCAGTTTTCCTTCCCATAAACGATCATTGCTCTTAACTCTTATTCAGCCTTCGGCGGCACCTTAAACCCCTCCAAATACCCAATCGTCAAAAACAACGCTGGATTATCACTGCTCGTCAACGCCTTCAAGATCTCAATTTCCACCACCCTCTTCCCCCAGTACGTATAGGGATGCCCATTCGGCATCTGCTGTGCCGCCCTCCCATTATCACTCCCCAACAAAGTCTCAAACCATTTATCCATTACCTCACTTACCCCAGGCTTCAATATCGTCTTCCCATCCAATTCCTTCAACGCCTCGGCAATAAATCCTTTCGTCTCTCGGTTAGCAACGAAGTAAGAGAGCAGAGTCGTTGGGAGGATTGGGGGGCTATGACCCTGGCCGTATTGGAAAGCAATTTCGTTGTAGGGGAGTTGTTTGCGTTTGGGGTTAGAATCCAGGTTCCGAAAAATCTCACGAATGACAAGGAGGGATTTCTCGGGAAGAAACCCACTTTTTAGGAGGGGATCGACGCCGGGAATAGTTTTATCTTCTGTGTCTGAGGATTTTTCGGATCCTTCTTCGTCGTCGGAAGCTTCCGAGTCTTTTGGTTTCTTGGGTTCTTTTGGCTTTGGGGCTTTTGAGGCATCGGCTGCTTCTTGAGGAGGTGGTGGAGCCTTGGATACTACGTTGAAGGAGAGGAGATTTACCTTGCCGACTTTAATTCCAGCTGCGGTGAGAGTTTGTGATTTGGAGAGCCATTTCGCGAAGGGATCTTTCCAGAGAGTGTATTGCTCGCCGTTTGGACCGGTTGTAACCCCCGCTGCTGCCTTACCTGTCAAGGGAAGTAGCTTATAATCTTGTTTCCAGTGCGCAAATTTGGTTTTCGTTGCCTCTTCGATCTCCTTCCACTTGATTGGATTGCTGCCCATATTGTCGTGGGCTTTCAGAAGCTTTTTACCTAAAGCGCGGGCTTGTTCTGCTGTCAGCGGCTCGGGGGAGACATGGGCGTCCTTTGGGTCGACATTGCCCTGTGGAGGGCCGCGCACTTGGAGTTCAGATGGAAGACTGCGTACTACGTGGTCTAGACTTGCTACTGGAATTAGTATGAACAAATGAGATACATGTAGGGGTTTGCTTACAGCGACAGCCGTCTTGGCAACCGACATCTTGGCTTGGGACTGCTCTTCCAATGACACTGGTCAAGGATGAAAGCAACGCTGTCCCAAGCACGAGATACGACAAAGGCAAAAGCATCACGAAGATGGAGAGAGAAATAAGCTTGTCCTGAAAGATAAAATAATATGCTTCTCAACACTGAGATGAGAATCTTTATGACAATTCCGGACAATAACGAGGACAACAATATATATATATCCATACGCCCACGTACTTCAAAATACAGATCTCGAGGACAGATTTTGCTATTAGGATATTCTTGGAGGGATCAAATCCTGACCATAACCATTGTCATCTACAGCATCAGCTCTACTTGAGTGGCAGATATGTTGTGCGGTAATCCTACAGCTGACGAAGCTAGGGCTTTTTTCCCCTATAATCTCGTACTCGAAACTTTTTCGATCAAAGAAAAAATAACACAGCCTCAAATTGTGTACACAAATTTCCTGTTTTAGGGTCGCCGACTAAGGGGGGCTGTGAGCAGGAATGCTGCGGACGGGTGAGGATTTTGCGTAGTGCTGAGCAGTCACACTAGAGCGGCTGTAAATAGACATCTGTAAATGTATCCAGTCAAGATTGGACTTGGCAATGCAACGACGAGGAATCTGAGATAATCTTTCTGTTTCTGGCAACTTTTGGGGTCGATGGAGGATTCTTGACTGTACCGTTGGTCAACAAGCAACCAGGGCTATATTTGAGTGTCGGTACACAGTAGTTCACTCATCGTTGATCTCAGCCTTGTTCTTGTCCTCAAGGATTCTTTTTTTATGGACAAAAATCTTAAGATTATCGCGAAGTGGTATCATTGTACACAACAACAGCTATGCCGTCCAAGGCTCTGAGAATACAATATGCTTTCTGACGCTGTCTGAGTTCTCAACGCGATAATGGTCACGCGGTCACATGACTGAAAGAAGGGGAGGCGGTCTTTGCTCCGCTATCTAGCAAGCCTAAGATATCAAGCTGAGATCGGCATAAGATCAATAAAGGCTTCTTGGGAAGCCTTTCTGACGAAATCTTCAAGTTCAATTATGGAAACAGACCCAGTAGTTATAGACTTGAAGCGCGCCGTAGTACATTCGAATCTACAACGCGAAGCGTTGAGGTTAATGCACTAGAGCCTGCGGAAATTCACTATCGCTCCTTGAGACCTCATATAAGAAGGTCTTCTGCTGTAGCTTTAAATGCCCAACTGTCATCTCTCATGATACCTAACGTGCAAATCGAGGTGACTCCTCATCTCTTAGGTTACGCTTCGATAACGATGAAGCTCGAAACTGCTAATGAAGTACATGCCGTTAAGGTTCATATGGTGTTTATTTTAGTGGCTAACGATGGGTACTTCGGTATGAGTGTCTGATATAGACGTGGTCTCTCGCCTGGATCTAGCTTTGCTCTTGTCCTGGGGCTAATTTTCTGCAGGAACGAAAGTCCTATAATGATATTGTGGCAACTTAGGTCTCATGGAATACAGATATAGACATGAATAAAAAAGCTCTTTGGCTTTAAAATTTTACTATTATACTAATATTAGTATCTCTAATTAAAGTAACTAACGATTTTTGATTGGTGAAAAGTAATCTTGTACGTTTTATAATATTTTGAGTAATTATAATGTAATTTTGCTAATATAATTATTTGCTAAGCTTGTGACTATTTAAGACTGTGACTAATGCAAGGTTAAACTGCCCTATGCACATAATTAATAGCGAGCGAGCACTGGTCAGCGCCAACGTCTAAGAGCTCCCTAACACACGCTACGCTAATAACCACTGATCCAGGCCGGAATTGAAGAATTTTCCAGCAGATCGTTCATGTCGAAGGAGAAGAACGCGTAATAAACTCCATTACAATATAGTAGCCCGGTATTCGCTTACTTCCCCGCCCTCACGTGAGACGTGGACTCTTGCTGTGGAGGATTACTTTGTATATACAGGGTGCGCTGCGAGCACACAACCTAGCCTTCAACTTTTCTACTAATACCTAGGTATTTAGACACTAATAGGATAGGAGGAAGGGGGGGCCTCCGGCTTCCTAGCTATAGATATATAGATAAATGGCAAAATCTATTCAAAGTAGAAGGCGGTATATCATGTAATGCTCTAGCCAATCAGCGTCAAACTCGACCAGTATGTGCTTTTCTCCTCGCATAACCCTTCAATCTAAGCAAGCTTAGCGTTGAAGGCATATGAATAGTGAGTCAGGATTGATGAGCGCGAGCAACCTGGCTTGAGGTCATAAACCATACTCGTAGGATTCGGGAAAAGTAACAAGAAATATTCACAGAAAAGTTCAGAACCGAAAACTTGCAGTTCCGGCCAAGCGTTACGCTCTTTAATTGGTCGGCTCTGCAACTAGTCATTAGGTTTTTAAAACCCCCAACCGGCCGTGTGGCACCAATGTAGGCAGCGAGCTGAAAATATGCTGGAAAGTTGCGTGGTTTATAAACACCTGATCTACTTGTGGGTCGTAAAATAATTTAGAGTAGCTCGACGCCAATCTCTTTGTTAGATTAAATTCAACTAAGAAGCCGCAATTGTGCGAAGCTATAGCTTCATAAAGAAAGCATCTACAGCTGAATATCTAATGATGGATTCATGGGATTTTGAACTGCTTTTGGACAAGATTGACTACAACCCTCAGAAAAACAACTTTCTGGATATTTGGCATCGTGAGGTAGGCTTACTTTTGATCCATTCGAGCTCTAGCTAATAGGAGGTCAGGGCGTGGCAGAGCTAGATATTCAAGAAGGAGATCTTGATGACAAGAATCTCGATGAGTACCTCACCGCGGAGGTACTAGTTGAAAACAGCTCGCAGGGCTCGCTGACGGGATTTTAAGTTATAGCCTTGGATTTAAGATATTATTTATTACTAAATACTATACAGGGCTACAGTGATCTACATATAATCATAAATCATATACAATAATCAAAAATCTAAGTATTATAGCTATAATAATAAGAAACTATAATAATATAATTAATTCTATTATAAAA
>Ga0182030_10013462_pt1 | contig 16268 bp, 17 predicted proteins | sample 812S3MmetaG_FD_121299 | JGI IMG/M metagenome (GOLD analysis project Ga0182030, IMG submission 121299) | Permafrost microbial communities from Stordalen Mire, Sweden - 812S3M metaG (Illumina Assembly) | ecosystem: Environmental > Terrestrial > Soil > Wetlands > Permafrost | place: Sweden...
CCGGGCGTCATCGCGCGCCGTTTCCGCAACACGATAAGCCCGTTGGCGTAGCCGACATCCATCGCGTCGCCGGTTTTGATCCGCGCCTGTTCGCGAATGGCCTCGGGAATTACCATCTGCCCTTTGACTGAAATGTTTGCAATCATGTGGTAAGTTTATGCTTACTTTGGAAAGATTCATGCAGATTCCATTGAAAAATGTCGCAGCAGGGCGTGATAAACGTCCGTTGATTCAATTTCCTTCGTACTCAATAAATTCGGTTGGTTGGTGATGAACACCGGCCAGTCCTTTTTGTCCGCCGGTCGGCGGCCGTGCGAGCCTTTCGCCAGTGTCGGGTCGAGCGGAATCACGTCCATCAGCATCCGGAAGCCGAGTTTTTTTTGCAGCAGCCGCCACGCGATTTTCAGTTTCGGCAACGGAATGTTAGGATCGAGAAACAACTCCATAGGGTCGTAACCGGGTTTGCGATGGATGTCCACCGTCCGCGCAAAATCCGGCGCACGCGCGTCGTCGAGCCAGTAATAATAGGTGAACCATGCATTCTCCGGCGCGATGGCGATGAGGTCGCCGGCCCGCGGATGGTCAATGCCCGCCGTGACCTTTTCCGGTGCGCCGAGCACGGTCAAATCCACTTCCACCTGTTTTTCCAGGACGTTGCGCACCTGCGATTCCAGCGAATGGTCGTTCAAATAAATGTGCGCCACCTGATGATCCACAACCGCGAAAACCTTGCTCGCGCCCACATCAAGAATTTCCAGGCCGAGTTCTTCCTTCACCGTCAGCCAGCCGTGCTGGCGGAAAATCCGGTTGAGATGAATTGGGGTACCCACGTTCGTGATGCCATATTCGGAGAGTAAAACCACCTGCACGTTGAACCTGCCGAAGAAATCAATCAGGTCGCCGACGATGGCATCAATCTCGCGCAAGTCGCGGTGGATTTTTGGATTGGTAGAGTGCGTCACTCCATGCTCGCCCTCGGCTGGCAGAGGACTGCCCGCCCTACCTTCAACAAATGGGCCATGCCGCTGCAAATTATAATCCAGGTGCGGCAGGTAGATCAGGTTTAGTTTGGGCGAATATTTGTTTTCAATCCATTTTGCGGAATCGGCGATCCAGCGCGACGCGGCATTGGCCCGGCCTTGCGGCGAATCAATTCCCGCTGCCGGCCCCCAAAAACTGAAGAACGGGAACTCACCAAGATCGTATTTGATCTGTTCGCGGATGGAATATGGCCAGGAGTATATGTCGAAGAATTTCCGGCCGTCGGCGGGATACATTGGGCGAGGGGTGATGGAATAATCCACGCTGGAATACATGTTGAACCACCAGAAACAATTGGCGCAGGTGAATCCGGGGTCGAGCGCGCGCAGCTCGTCCCAGATTTTCTTGCCGTGAACAACGTGATTCGATTGTTTCCAGAACTGGGTCTCGGCAAACTCGCGGTTGAACCAGCCGTTGCCGACGATGCCGTGCTGGGCCGGTGTTTTGCCGGTGAGATAATTCGATTGCGCGGTGCAGGTGATCGCGGGAAATGCGGGCACAATCTGCGCGAGCGCGCCACGCTGGCGGAAGGCCGTGATGCGTGGCGTGTGTTCGCCGATGAGCGCTTCGGTGAGGCCGACGACGTTGATGACAGCGAGGCGGTTCATTTTTTGCGTCCGCGCAATTCGTGGATGGCCGCGACGACCTTCGGCTGATTCATTTCGTGAACTTCAATTCCTTGGCCGATTTCCTGGAGCAGCGTGATGGTCAGTTCACCGCCGAGATGTTCGCGGAATTCTTCGAGGCCGGCCAGCACCGACCACTGGCCGTTCGCATCGGTGTTCAGTAATTCGTCGGTGAACAGTTTGAAACCCAGCTGTTCGAGCAAATCCAGGATGCGCGTGGCTGACTTGCCATTAAGCAAACCAATGTTACGTGAATAAATCACGTCGATCGCGATGCCGATGGCGACGGCCTCGCTGTGCGAGGTCTCAAAGTGAGAAAGCTGCTCCAGTTTGTGCGCGGCCCAGTGACCAAAATCGAGCGGGCGCGCGGAACCCGTCTCGAACGGGTCGCCGCCCGTGGCGATATGGTCGAGATGCAGTTCGGCGCAGCGGCGGATGAGATGCTTCATCGCCACTGGCTCAAATGCCATAAGTTTTGCTGCATCACGTTCCAGTTCCTCGAAAAACGCCATGTCGCGGATGCAGGCGACTTTCACGGCCTCGACATAGCCGCCACGTTTGTCGTGGGGTGCGAGCGTGGCGAGCAGGTTGAAGTCGTTGATGACGGCGAACGGTGGTGAGAAGGTGCCGATGAAATTTTTCTGACCGAAAGCATTCAAACCATTTTTCACACCCACGCCGGAATCGGCTTGCGACAAAGTTGTTGTGGGAATGCGAACGTGGCGCACGCCGCGATGCGCGGTGGCGGCGGCGAACCCGGCGACATCCAGCAGCGCACCGCCGCCGACAGCGATGAGATACGAATGGCGGTCAATGTGGTGGCGGTGGATTTGCGTCTGGAGTTCACCGACGAGCGTGGAGGAATTCTTGGCGGTCTCGCTGCCGCAGACAAACAGCGGCGGGTGGGCGAGGTGCAAGCTGGCGGCATGCGTGGAAAAATATTCTTCGATCTGGTTTGCCAGTTCCGGAACCGCCTGTGCGAGGGAATCTTCGAGGACGACGAGAGCTTTTCGCGGGGAAGCGTCGGCGAGCGCGTCATTCAGAACGGGGTTGGTCGGGGCAAAAACATTTTCAGTGAAGAAAACGCGCAACTGCCAGCTGGCTTGAATGGAACGCTGAATCACGGACATGACAGCAATGTGGAATCTCGACGGGAGAGTTTCGAGTTTTTATTTTACCAGCGCTCCCCCTCACTCCGGCCCTCTCCCCGTTTGGCGGGGCGACGGAGAAAATTATTTCTCCACCGATTCTTCCGGAATCCTCATGCAATAGAATGAGCGATAAACGAAGACGAGTGCGACGAGGAAACAGACCGAGCCGATGATCAGCGGCAAGTGCGAATCGGGATGCTTTTGTTTCAATTCCACGGCGATCTCGACGGCGAGCAGGCCGAAGAGGGTTGTGAATTTGATGATCGGGTTCATCGCGACCGACGACGTGTCCTTGAACGGGTCGCCGACGGTGTCACCGACTACGGTGGCGGCGTGAAGCGGGGTGCCTTTCATCTTCAAATCCACCTCGACGATTTTCTTGGCATTGTCCCACGCACCGCCGGCGTTGGCCATGAAGATGGCCTGGAACAATCCAAAAAATGCGATGCCGACGAGATAGCCAATGAAGAAATAAGGATTAAAAAACGGCAGGCCGAGTGCGAAGGCAAACACGACGATGAAGATGTTGACCATGCCCTTCTGCGCATAGACGGTGCAGATTTCGACGACCTTTTTGCTATCGGCGAGTGATGCTGTTTCCTGGTCGAGCTTAAGATGTTTCTTGATGAACACGACCGCTCGATAAGCGCCGGTGACGACGGCTTGCGTGCTGGCACCCGTGAACCAGTAGATCACTGCGCCGCCCATGAGCAGTCCGAAGATAACCTGCGGCTGCACAAGGCTCAAATGTTCGATCGCGTCGCCGAAAACATTTTCCAGCAGCATGATGATGCCAAAGATCATCGTAGTTGCACCAACGACGGCGGTGCCGATCAGCACGGGTTTGGCGGTCGCCTTGAAGGTGTTGCCCGCGCCATCGCCTTTTTCGAGTTCGAGCTTGGCGTCTGCGAAATTTGGTTTGAAACCAAATTCCTTTTCGATTTCCGCGCTGATGCCCGGCTGCGCCTCGATGCGGCTCAATTCATAAACGGACTGGGCGTTGTCGGTGACGGGGCCAAAACTATCCACGGCAATCGTCACGGGTGCCATCGCAAGAAAACCGAACGCCACCAGGCCAAACGCAAAGATAGGTGCGGCGAAGGTGAATTGCGCGGGCATGAGCGCCAGCAGCGCGGGATTTTGCGAGAAGAGATACGCGACAAACATGAGCGCGAGAATCACCAGGCCCATCCAGAACGCGGAGAAATTTCCCGCGACTAGTCCGGACAGAACGTTCAACGACGCGCCGCCGTGGCCGGAGGCGTTGGTGACTTCGCGGACATGGCGCGAACCGGTGCTGACGAAAATTTTCGTGAACTCCATGATGAGCGCGCCCGCGAGCGTGCCGCACGCGACGATGGCCGACAATACCCACCAGAGATTCGGTTGCGCCCCACCGTTTGCGTCCGTGAAATCGCCGAGCAGCAGTTTGCTGGCACCGAAACAGACGATGATGGACACGATGGAGGTGATCCAGACGAGGTCAGTCAATGGTGCTTCCCAGTTGAAATTCTTTTTGCCGCCGTAACGCGCATTGGCGACGACCTTGTTCAAATAAAACGAACCGAGCGATGCCAGCACCATCAAACCTTGGATCGCAAACAACCAAATAATGAGCTTGCCGCAGAGAACCGGCGATGCGACCAGGGCTAGCGCGAGAAACGCAATCAGCGCTACGCTCGTCACGCCATAGGTCTCGAAGCCGTCGGCAGTCGGGCCGACAGAATCGCCGGCGTTATCACCCGTGCAATCGGCGATGACGCCGGGATTCTTGGGGTCATCTTCCGGCAGGTTGAAAACGATTTTCATCAAGTCCGAACCGATGTCGGCGATTTTTGTAAAAATGCCGCCGCCGATGCGCAGCACGGACGCGCCGAGCGATTCGCCAATCGCAAAGCCGATGAAGCATGGCCCGGCTAGCAACGGTGGCACGAACAGAAGAATGCCGATCATGCACGCCAGTTCCACACAGACGAGCAGCAGACCGATGCTCATGCCGGCTTGCAGCGGGATGAAAAGGGTTTTGAGCGAGTTGCCCTTGAGCGAGGCAAAGGCGGCGCGGCTGTTGGCCGTGGTGTTGATGCGGATGCCGAACCACGCGACGCCGTAGCTGCCGAGGATTCCGAGAATTGAACTTGCCAGAATCACGAGCACCGAGCCGAAAGTTTTCTCCTGCAAACATTTGAAGTAATAAACCATGCAGACCGCGATCAAGATCCAAAGGATGGCGAGAAATTTCCCCTGCTGAAACAGATATGTCTTGCATGTTTCCCAGATGATGTTGGAAACATCGCCCATGGATTTGTGGACGGGCAACGCGCGCGTCTGTTTGTATTGCCATAAGCCGAACGCCGCGCCGATCGCGCAAATGATCAAACCAGAATACAAAATCGCCCGTGCACCCAAACCGCCGTCAAAAAAGGAAACGTCCTGTAACGACGGCAGATTGATATCTGCGTCACCGGCGAAAGCATTCGTCGCGCAAGACGCCGCGGCAAAACAAATTAAGCCGCGAAAAAATGATTTGTTTCTCCCCATAAACGAACGCACAGCCTGCCGAAGAAACGGTCAATTTTCCAGCAATTTCTTTTGGAAAGAGCCGTGATGGTGGCGACAGGTGAAGCCGCGATCCGGTTATTTTTTTGAAGTTGTGTGCAGCGCAATCCAGTTCAAATCTGGATTGTTGAAGGAGGAAATATCGTGCGGGAGGTAGGCCGCTCCGCCCGCAAGATGCAACATGGTTCTGGCATCCAGCCAATGGTGAGATTCCACATGACAATCGGCAAAAACCACCTCGCCCCGCTGCTGGTGCAGGCCGGAAGGATAATGAATCCAGGTCCGCAGGCTCATGTCCACGCCGAAGGCGGGCGTGCAGATGCTGGCCGGATTGACATCCATGAATACGAAGCGATTGACCGGCGAGTCCGCTGCGAGCTGTGAAGATTTCAAGTAAATCTTGTAGACGGAGTTCAAGCTGACCGGGAGGATGGCGCTCACAGCGGTGGTTCCGACATAACTGTTCATGGCGTAGCTGCGCAATTCGTTGACGTAAGTTAATCTTGATGTCCACAGCGGCCAGGTGGAATAGTCCGCCGGGCATTTGTAAATCCGTCCGGTCGGGAGAATTTTGGCGAATAGCGCAAAATTTGCGCCCGTCAGATATTGGCTATTTGTCAGGGAGTCGGGCGAACCGTGGTTGCCGCCTTGAACCCACAAATGCGCCGTTGTGGAGGTTGTGGCCGTATCGCCCCCGTTCAGGACCAGATTTTCATTGTTGTCGCCGGAATAAATCGTCCAGGCCAAGATCATCTGTTTCTCATTGTTGACACACTGGATGCGTGCCGCCTGCCTTTTGGCACCGGCCAGCGCCGGCAAAAGCAACGCCACCAGAATGGCGATGATCGCAATGACGACGAGCAGTTCAACCAATGTGAAAGCGTCCCTGAAAAAATGCTTCTCCGCCGGCCATCCCATATTGCAGGTCGTGATCCGCAAACCCGTCGTTGAAAACTTCCGGGGCATTTGTTTCGCCCCCACGTTATACCCGTTCCGATTTTTGTAAACACCGCGCTTGCCGCTGCGTTGCGCATTTCCCATGCTGGACGTGATGCCCGAACATACCGTTTCCACTTTGAACAAACCCGACGTGGCGCTCGAAATGACGCTGCGGCCATCGCTCTTTTCCGATTTCACCGGCCAGCCGAAAGTGAAGGAACGGCTGGAAATCGCGGTCGAAGCGGCAAAGCAGCGCGGCGAAGCGCTTGACCATATTTTACTTTCCGGCCCGCCCGGCCTCGGCAAAACCACCATCGCCAACATTCTTGCGAAGGCGATGGGTGCGAGTGTCAAGGCCACCAGCGGTCCAACCATTGAAAAGGCCGCCGACCTTGCCGGCCTGCTCACCAATCTTGAAGAAGGCGACGTGCTGTTCATTGACGAAATTCATCGCCTGCAAAAAACCATCGAGGAATATCTTTATCCGGCGATGGAGGATTTCAAACTCGACATCATCATTGACCAGGGCCCGAACGCGCGCAGTGTGCGCCTGAACCTGCCGCGCTTCACGCTCATCGGTGCGACGACGCGCAGCGGTCTGCTCACCGCACCGCTGCTCACGCGCTTCGGGATGCGCGAACGGCTGGATTATTATTGCGCCGCCGATCTGGACAAAATCGTTTTGCGCTCGGCAAATCTGCTCAACGTGGAAATTGATCCGGCGGGCGCGCATGAAATCGCGCGCCGCAGCCGCGGCACGCCGCGTATCGTCAATAATTTGCTCCGTCGTGTGCGCGATTATGCGCAAGTGCGGCACGACGGGCGCATCACGAAAGAGGTTGCCGACAAGGCACTGGCGATGCTGGAGATTGACGAGAACGGCCTCGACGAAATGGACAAGCGCATACTCGAGGCCGTCATCGTGAAATTCGGCGGCGGGCCGGTCGGCGTGAATTCGCTCGCCGTCGCCGTCGGCGAAGAACCGGACACGATCGAGGAAGTTTATGAGCCGTATCTCATCATGGAAGGCTACCTCAACCGCACGTCGCAAGGCCGCGTCGCGACGGAGTTGAGTTACAAAAAACTCGGGTTGAAACCAGCAACGGGAAATCAGTCGAAACTTTTTTGAAACGGGTCATGGCACTGACAATTGAACAAATTCGTAGTGCTGCTTCTGATGAAGAATTGCTGAATTTGTTAGGAGGTGAGTTGCGACTGCTTTTCCCGCCCGAATTGAAAAATGATCCCGTGGTTTTTCTTTCGCGGCTTCGCGCCGCGCCGAGCGCGTTGCGCGCCATGGCTGCAACTTACGAACTGGACGTCAGCATGGCTGTGGATGACCTTGCCTGGCATTTCGTGAACTACCACAGCTCGCTTGAACTGGCCGAAGAAACCATCGGAGGTTTGTTGGAACTTGAAGAAACCGAAGCCGCAGAAATTTTCCGAGGAGCTCTCGCAATCATCAGGCCACACTGGTCAGAACTCGAGGCGGTGGCACGAACCAAAACCGCCCACGAATGGCTTGATTCAAAAGGAATCCAGAATTCGATGAATCCGCTGAATGACCACATGTGGAAAGTGTTTGGACAATTTGGTGAAAGCGGACTGATGTCGGTTTGGGTCGCTCACGCTCGCAAACATTCGGAGCGTTGTGTTCAACTGAATTAAACGGGTGGTGGTGTCCACTGATTTGCTAGGCTGGAATCTTCCGGTCGCTTCCGGTCGCGCCACCAGCGCCAGCCCACCCACAAGGCGGCCAGCGTCATTCCCATCCAGCCGACGAATCTCACGGTGCCGGCGATTTGCGTGTCGTAGGACAGCGCATGCCAGCGTGAGAAAATCGTGTTCCAATCGTGGTCGCCGCCGCCGACCAGCGGCAGTTGCAAGGCCCGCGCGTCAGCCATGTAGCGGGCGATGTTCAGCCAGTTCTCAAAAAACCAGATCGCCGAGGCGGCAAAGGCCAATGCCTGACGTTTGCGCCAGGATGAGACTGCCAGCGCGACGGGGAAAACCAGCTGGCCGATTGTGCCGCCGTAAGTTTCCAGCCGGTTGCTGAACAGCCCGATGATGGGATGGCCGGCTTCGTGGAAAAGGAGATTGGCGTGGTCCAAACCAAAGATGAAGCCCGGCTCGCTGGCGAACAGCAGGATTAGAAAAGCCGCCAAACCGAGGCCAAATCCCGCCAGTTGAAAGCCGGCGATTTTTTTCCAGCGATGGTCTGTCATGCCTGATTGTTGGTCGGTCTGCCGCTTTCCGCAAGTGTCGAGACCGGCTTTTGGCTTTCATTTGGAAGGTGAATCGTGTTTCGTTCCAGCATTTCGATTTATGCCCAAGCGCACTGACATGCAGAGCGACTCCGCCCCGCCCCGGCCCCGTTGTTTTATAACCGGAGACGAAGAACGAATGCGATTGCGGAACCGACCATGCCGCGCCTTCACGTTGATTGAACTACTGGTCGTCATTGCGATCATTGCCATTCTTGCCGCGCTGCTGCTACCGGCGCTCGCCCGCGCCAAACAAAAAGGCCAGCGGGCCGTCTGTCTTTCCAATCTCAAACAGATCGGCCTCGCGTTCGAAATATACCTTGGCGACCAGGAAAATCATTTCCCCGACCGGCGCGATTTGAAGTCCAGTCTGCCCGGCGGTTATCATCCCTGGACGAGCTGGCCGCCGTCTGACCCGCGCGCCGGCTGGGCCGCGACGAACTTTTCAAGCGAGTGTCCAAATTTCAACGTCTGGTCCTGTCCGGCGGCGGTGAATTCAACCACCGGCAACGCCATCCAGTCCGCGCAGGCGATCTCATCGGCAACCAATGCGCCCGTCTGCCGCTACTGGGCCTGGCGCTTTGATCGTCCTGACGACCCCGTGGGGCCGGAAGATTTTTGGGGCAAGTCCGAGTCACAGGCCGTCGCTGATCTCCAATCCACGAATGATCCGACCGTCGGCCCCATCCATGGTACCACCGATGTCGAGCTCGTGGTTGATCCTTATTTCCCGAAAACCATTCCGACCGTTGTTCCCGGACTGCTTGGTCGCACCATTCACGGCGGCGGCCGTTGCCGGGTGTTTCTGGACGGTCATGTGCAGTTCATCAAGGACACGCGAACGCCGTTGCAGTGATGTTGCCAGCCAGAAATGACGACCGGGAGCCGTTTCGTGAGGCCGATAAAGCGGGGTGTTGGGAAACCGTGTGAAGAAACAAAATCAGCTTGTCCTGCAATCCGCCCGCATGAAAGCGGTGGCTTGAGATTATCGGCTGGAATTTCGATGGGGTGTTGGCTTGCTCGCCCCAAATGTCAGAGTGGGCAGACCATAAAAGCAGGTTGCTATTTTTAACGCGTGTGTCCTCAGAATGGGCTGGCGTGACAGGATGGTGGTTGCCGAGGGTTTCGTTTGGCCACGAGACGGACGAGTTTTTGGGACGCATGTGTCCCAAAGATATTGAATCAACGGAAAATGATTGCTCTTTCTAATCATAGTCAAAGGACACCGCATAAATCGTTCCAAAAGTGTCTGACATTGTATCTCTGCCATTGATTGGCCGCTTATTTACGTTGTTGATATCAATCAACCACTCACGACACTTTTTATCAGAACTCCGTTTTTGGCACGGTGCGCATCGGGCGCACTGTTCCGATTCATCCTTAAATCAATGGTAAAGCGAAGGCATGGAGTAACAGGCTCTTGCCGTGGAATAGGAACCGAAAGGGACTACGCTTAGCAATCCATCTTTTTGGGTAATTGGGATCGGTTCTAATTGACAGATGTAACAAATAGGATTACTTAAATCGTTGCCAAATGAGAACCAGCTGCCGTTTTGCCATGGCCGTCAATGTGCTTGCCATCCTCGCTTATGAAGAAGGCGATCGGGTCACATCTGCCTCCCTGGCCGGCAGCATCAACACGAATCCGGTAATTATCCGACGGCTGCTGCTATCTTTGCAGAAGGCCAAGTTGGTGGACACATGCAAGGGTGCCGGCTCTGGCTCCCGGTTGAGCCGGTCGCCGCGTCGCATCAACATGGCGGAAATTTATCGGTCCGTGGAGGATTCAGAGTCGTTTGCCTCCCCTTCGCGAAAACCCCGTGCGGATTGTCCGGTCGGTAATTGCATTATTGAAGCCCTGGCCGGGATTTTCACGTCAGCCCAGAGCGCGATGGAACGGGATCTGGCGAAAACCACCCTGGCCAACGTGATCGAAACGGTGAAAGCGTCGGGCGGTTGTGCCAAAAAATAGCCAGTTGACAGCCTCTTTTTTTGTGCAATTGTGTAACTATAATAGTTACATTAAATGAAAGATAAAGAAAATATGAAAACAACCATTGAAATCAACGGGGCCAATTTTGAAAGTGAGGTGCTCCAGTCCAATCAGCCCGTTTTGGTGGATTTTTGGGCCGAGTGGTGCGGGCCGTGCAAGATGCTTGCGCCCGTCCTTGATGAAATTGCCGGCGAGCAAGCCGGTCGCGTGAAGGTCGCAAAAGTCAACGTGGACACCAACCCGGGTCTGGCAACGCGTTTTGGAATCCAATCCATTCCGACCCTGCTCTATTTCGCGGGCGGCGAGGTGCGGGATAAAACCATTGGCGTCACTGGCAAGCGAGCCATCATCTCCAAGCTGGAGAAACTGGCCGTGCCGGCATAAAACCAAAAAACTCAACCGTACCAGTTAAGCTGGCCAAATCTAAAATGAACGCTGCAAATACATTTCAAGTTCGCGAGACGATTGAATTCGTTCGCACGTTTAGTGACCACGATACCGTTGTCCCGGAGCCGCCAGCCCGACCGTCATTGGCTGATGACGATTTACTGGACAGCTATTCCAGATCCATCACCCGGGCCGTCGCCAAGGCCGGGGCGGCGGTGGTGAACATCCGTATCCAGGGTGCCAACCACAAAAATCGGCGTGGGCCGGAATCAGGCGGCAGCGGTTCGGGTTTTGTCATCGCGCCTGACGGCTTCATTCTTACCAACAGCCACGTCGTCCATGGTGCGGCCAGCATGGAAGTCACGCTGGCGGACGGCCGTGTGTTCGCCGCCAGTTTGGTCGGCGACGATCCCGAGACCGATCTGGCCGTTATCCGCATCAATGCGTCGCAACTTGTCCACGCGCATTTTGGTGATTCAAAATCCATCCGCGTTGGACAAATTGCCATCGCCATCGGAAGCCCGTTCGGCTTTCAGCAGACGGTGACCGCCGGTGTAGTGAGCGCTTTGGGCCGTTCCATGCGCTCCCAGTCCGGCCGGTTGATTGATAATGTCATCCAGACCGATGCGGCCCTGAATCCCGGCAACTCCGGCGGGCCGCTCGTCAATTCGCAGGGCGAAATCATCGGCGTGAACACGGCGATCATTCTTCCCGCGCAGGGAATCTGTTTTGCCATCGCCAGCAACACCGCCGAGTTTGTGACGGCATGGCTGATCAAGGAAGGCCTCATCCGCCGCAGTTGGATCGGGGTCGCCGGCCAGAATGTACCCATTCATCGGCGGGTGGTGGTATTTCATCGGCTGGCTGCCGACTATGGGGTTTTAGTGTCCGGCATCGAATCCGGCAGTCCCGCGAGCCGGGCTGGTTTGCGGGAGGGCGACGTGATTGTCACGTTCGGCGGCGAACCCGTCTCCAGCATTGACGAATTGCATCGTCACCTCGTTGCCGGGGTGATCGGTATCCCATCACAAATCACGATCATCCGGCATACGGAAAAACTGGATCTGGTGGTGACCCCGCAGGAATTGGCCATAAACCATCAACGGAATTAAGCGCATCCTATGAAAACCACATCCAAAAGAAATTACCGGGCAGTATTGAAACAACACAAGCTCCCGCGCGTGCGCCTGACGCCGTCGCGACAATCACGCCGGCTTCGTTCGCTGACAGTGCCATCTGCAACTGCGCCCGCTGGGCCAATGCCAACAACAATGGTTGCCGGAACAGAAACCGTTCCCAAGGAGTCCTTCCATGGCGACACGCTACAGCTTTATCTCAACGAGATTGCCCAGGTGAAGCTGCTGACGCCGAAAGAGGAAATCGCGCTTGCCCGGAGAATCCGGCGGGGTGACCGGAAGGCGCGGGAGCAGATGATCACCGCCAACCTGCGGCTGGTCGTGAAGATTGCCCGGGACTATGAGAGTTTTGGGCTTCCGTTGCTGGATCTCATCAACGAGGGCAACATCGGGCTGATGAAAGGTGTGGAGCGTTTTGATCCGGACAAGGGGGCAAAGCTTTCGACTTATGCATCCTTGTGGATCAAACAGGCGATCCGGCGGGCGCTGTCAAACCAGTCAAAGACCATCCGCCTGCCGGTCCACGTCGTGGATAAGATGACCCATATTCGCAGGGCAGAAGTGAAATTGCGCGAGATGCTGGATCGCGAACCGACCGATGAGGAGGTCGCCGAAAATTTGGGTCTTAAAACGCATCGCGTTCGCCAGTATCGCGAGGCGTCCCGGGCACCGGTGTCGCTTGATTCGCCCATCGGCACCGACGATTTGACGACCATTTCGGAACATGTGGCGGATGCCAATGCGGCCGCCCCGTTCGACGAGATTGTAAGAGACAATGACAACGAATTGGTTCAGGAAATTCTGGCCACGCTCGACGCGCGGGAAAGCAGGATTCTGGCGATGCGTTTCGGATTGGATAACGGCCGGCCCAAAACCCTGGAGGATGTGGGAAAACGTTTGGGAGTCACCCGCGAACGCATCCGGCAAATTCAAGAGCAGACCTTGCAAAAAATGCGCTTGAAGATCGAAAACCGGGATCATCCGCCCGTGTTGTCGAGTTCAGTTTGAAGGAGCAGTTGCGTGTTGCATCTTTTGTCTTCGCAAATACGGGCCAGGGGAACTGCTCGACAATGCTCGCCTGCAATCCGATGTTATTATGGCTCGGCTGCGGTGCGCTCGATGTGATCGGCGCCATCATCATTTTGATGGATATGAAAGGAGCCAAAACACCGTTGGGGCATGAAGGTGCCGTGAAACCAGCCGAAACTGATTATTTCAATTTCGCGGGAAATGTTCCGCCAGCAAGTCGCCGGCTTTTTGAACGCCGTGAATGATGCCTTCGGTGAATTCGGATTTGCGAAAATAACCGGTCATGGCTTCCGCCAGTTTTTGCCAAAATTCATTCCCGCACTTCGCGTGAACGGCTTCATCGCCGATGACGGCAAACTTGTGTGACCGGGGAGCCACGAAAATCAACACGCCGTTCCGCGCCGGGGATTTGTCCATGCCTTGACGCAGAAATTCCGCCTGCGCGGCGGCGACCGGGTCGTCAATGTGTTTTGGGCTGATGCTGACGCGAATTTCGCCGGAGGTTTTGCGTTCGGCATCGCGAATCGCCGCGACAATGGCGTCGTGCTGCAAATGCTTGGAAAAAGTTTTCGGGTGCATAGGTGTCACCAGCTCCCTCCGGCACCGCCGCCGCCGAAGCTTCCGCCGCCGCCAGAAAATCCACCCCCGCCGCCGAATCCACCGCCGGAAGAGCCACCTGAAAAACCTCCACTACTCCACCCACGGCTTGAGCCGCTGCTGGAGAGCAGCAACCAGGGTAAAAACATCCCCGAACCCCGCGTGAAAATAATAATAACGATGACCAGCACGATAAACCCAAGGCTGAACAAGGGGCTGCTTGATCCATGTGAGGCCCGACGGTCCGCCTCGGTTGCGCCAGTTCCTTTATATTCACCTTTGGTCGCTGCGATGATTGATTGCACCCCGGCCGTCAGCCCGCCGTCAAAATCACCGGCCTTGAAGCGCGGGGTGATCTGCTCGTCAACAATCCGCTTAACTAGCGCGTCGGGCAGGACGCCTTCCAGCCCGTAACCGACTTGCAAATAAACTTTGTGATCCTGAACGAAAACGAACAGCACCGCCCCGTTGTTTTTGTCTTTCTGTCCCGCCCGCCATGATTGCGCCACGCGCACTGTGTAATCCTCAACTGACGAATCCGACTGCATCTTCGGGTAAACGGCCACCAGAATCTGTTCGGAGGTTTGGCGCTCGAAATTTTCCAGCGTGCTGTTCAACTGCGAGGCCGTGCCGGCTGAAACGATGCCCGCGTAGTCGTTAAAATAGGCCGCTGGGGCGGGCGGAATAACCTCCTGCGCAAACAGCCGGGAGCCGAAAAGTAGAACCAGAATGATGCAGAAACGTCTCACAGTTCAGGGTTTGGCGGCCGGCGCTGGCTGGTTGAAATCGAACTGCACCTTGGGCGGCGTCTCGGCTCCCGCCGTGGCCGTAAAATAAGGTTTCTCGTAGAAGTGACAGATTCCAGCGTACAGAAAAGTCGGAAACGATTTGATAGCCGTGTTGTAAGTTTGAACGGTCGTGTTGAAGTCCCGGCGTTCAACGCTGATGCGGTTTTCCGTGCCCTCCAGTGAGGCCTGCAAATCGCGGAAGCCTTCCGTCGCCTTCAAATCCGGATACCGCTCCACCACCACCAGCAAACGGGACAAGGCGGACGACAACTGTCCCTGCGCCGATTCAAACGCCGCCAGCTTGGCGGGATCGGTCGGCGCGGTGTTGGGATCAAGCTTTACCTGTCCGACCGAAGCCCGCGCGGCGGTGATTTCCGTCAATGTGGACTTCTCAAAGTTGGCCGCACCGGAAACCGTCGCGACGAGATTGGGAACGAGGTCGGCCCGGCGTTGGTAGACGTTTTGTACCTGCGCCCACTGGCTGTCCACCGCCTGGGACAGTTTGACGAGGCGGTTGTAACTCCCGCCGGCAATAGCAACCAGGGTCAGCGCCAGCACTCCAAGTACCAGAAGGATGACGACAACAACGACGATTTTTTTCATAGTGCTTTCGAGTCTAACCTGCCTGCACCGGGTAACAATTATAAAATTGGACGTAGTTTGTAATCGCGCCGCCCGCCAAGTTCTGGCTTCTGTAATAAAGCTAAAAAACATTATCCGCCCGCGAACATTGGATGGAAGTTGGCTTCGGTCAAAATGCGGGCGACCTCTTGACATTTGTCACCCTGAATCTCGATCTGGCCGTTCTTCACTGTGCCGCCGGTGCCGCAGGCGCGTTGCATCGCCTTGGCCAGTTGTTCCATTTCCGGCAGACCGATGCCGACGAAGTTTTTCACCACCGTCACCGTTTTGCCGCCGCGACCGGCCTTCACCCGGAGAATGTCCACCCGTCCGCGATTTTTCTTCGCCGGTTTGACTGAGGACAATTGCGCGGAACCCACCGGAAAATTTTCCGACAAAGACGGGAGACCATCACTGGACAAGGCGGCAAAGGGATTGTGAACTAAACTCGATCCGCCGTCGGTGGGAATGCGTTTGCAGCCAGCCATGTCAGTTTTTCCTCATTGCTTGGCGTCCTTAACATGATTTCCAATGCCGTGGAAGCGGATCACTTCATATTCCTGAGTGTCCTCCAGATGGAAGCCGGACTTTTGAATTTCCTTTGCGATCCCCGGCATATGGGCCACGCCCCACGGCACCATGAGGTTGTCCGACTGCGCTAGATGGGAATGAATTTCTTCCAAGAGATGCTGATTGCGTTTCGTGAGGAGATCATCGAATAGTTGTTCCATAAATTCAGGTGAGGGCGAACTTTGCGCCAGCTTCAGCATGGTCTCGGAGTTCACGCCTTTTGAATGAATAAGCGTGACCAGATTCAGAAAATCTATTGTGTTCGTTGAAAACTCGTCAACATCCACATCGGCCCGCACCATTTCGCCATTCGTTGGCTGAAATTCCTTCTTTTGCTCGGCCAGCCCGAGGGTTTTCGCCATGCGTTTATAGCTGAGTTTGTTTGTCAGCAGGTTTTCGTTGTCCGTGACTCCTTCCATCAAAATGATCGAGTTGGTTGGGAATGTCTGTGAAACTTTCTGGTAGAAACCCGCGTCAGCAACATGCGACATTGGAAACAGTTCGATCGTTTTGCCGTCGTTGCGGGTGTATTTTCGCACCTGAACCGTGAAACCGCCCGGGCGCAGAGCC
>Ga0182030_10013463_pt1 | contig 16268 bp, 12 predicted proteins | sample 812S3MmetaG_FD_121299 | JGI IMG/M metagenome (GOLD analysis project Ga0182030, IMG submission 121299) | Permafrost microbial communities from Stordalen Mire, Sweden - 812S3M metaG (Illumina Assembly) | ecosystem: Environmental > Terrestrial > Soil > Wetlands > Permafrost | place: Sweden...
AGTCTTGCGACTGAACAAGGGCAAATTGGGGTCTGGGAGTTCGCCATGCTCTCTTTCCCATGCTGACATTAGGCGCCCCTGGCGGGGCTGCCAGCTTCCCGACGCTATTCTCCACGGCAAGCGGAGTTTCCGGCCTCGTAGCAGGGCCGTCCAGCGCCTTGCGGTCGCTGAAGTATTGAGTGAGGCCTCTTAGCTCGCTTGGGCTGGCGCTTGCGGACGCCGGCTTGCAAACCAGGCCAAGACACGTATGCGACTTTTAATCCGCGTCTTGACCCTCTGCACTGGGACGGCCACCGCTTTTGACGGCGCGTTGGCCCAATGCCACGGGTCTGACCTCTTACCTCTCAGGTTGCCTTTCGTCACATGCCAGCGGTGTCGTTTTTAACATCGCCTGCATTTTGGAAGGTTTTTACAGGCCTTGCCTTGGCTGTGTGTCCTTCCCGGTGCGAATGCTCACTTTGTCCCGCCTTTCGGCGTCTTTCTTTGGGCTGGCCTTGGGATCAAGACCGCCAGAGCCACCCGCCCCGTGCTGATGCACAGTAGCAACCTCTTACCCTCCGGGTAACTGCGATTGGCTCAGGCCTGAAACCGACCTGAACTACTTGACTCAACTCGGAACGGTTTCTGTTTCGTTCCTCGCCGCTCAGTTCCTGCTTCGCGTTACTGACAGCGCGCGAACGCCGCCAGAGGAACTGGTGAATACTGCCTCCGGTCTCCGCTTCTTGCAAAACGGACTTAGAGGGGTTGGGCCAACCAGCCTAGCTCAACCTTTCCCCAGTCACCTGGGATTATCCTTGGAACAACAGCAGCTTTCTTTCGTCCGCCACCACCATCCCAGCTCTTTCAATGAACTGAAAAGAGCATAACAAATTTCTGGATAAATAATATTAAATCTTATCCACAAGCTTATTCACCATCACAAAATTTTATTCACACGACCCGACCGCAAAAATAGCAATACAGACGCGGCTTTTGCGCAGGCAAGCGCTTCCGGCCGCCGTGGGAATCTGAAGGCCCCGGCGCCGATGGTGAATAAGTTTTTGGACGAAAAAGCGCCGAAAACTGCGCCGACGCCTGGAAATCAGGCTTTTTTCTTCGTTTTTGCGATCACTTTTTTTCGTTTGATGTAAGCGACGCGACGTTTGCGTTTGATAACTTTATTAGTTTGCTGACCCATATATCTTTACTTTTGTTTTAAAATACGTTCCTTAATAAGCCACTATGAAGAGCCTAGACCGTTCCTTCAACATCTTTTTTGCAATAGTCTGCCTTGTCCTGGCCGCCGGGTGCTCCACAAGCTCATCGAAACCGAACCCGAAAAAATTGCAGAGCACCATCCGCCTTTACCTCGAAGGACAGAAAGCCGACAAGACAACCGCAGGCACGGTGCTGGTCACGAGAGATAAAATTCCTTTCACAGTCGAGCGCGACCCGTTTTTGGACGAAAGCGACGTGAGCAAAGTCGCGATCGTCGAGGATCCGGATGGGACTTTTTACATTCAACTGGGACTTAACGATCACGGCACATTGTTGCTGGACATGTACACCGCCTCCAACAAGGGCAAACACATCATCGTCTTTTCCCAATTTCCAACGCCCGGCAAAAAAGCGGAGAAGCCCAAGAAAGACAATAAGAAGTCGGATGAAGCGGATGACTCGGATTTGGTGGAAAAGCCGATGGGCCAACCGAAGCCTGAAAAGGCCGACAAGCCTCGTGAGTCCGCCTGGCTGGCCGCCGTCCTGGTCAGGAGCCGCATTTCCAATGGTCTGTTCCGCTTTACGCCGGACGTCTCCCGCACAGAGTGCAACCGCATTGTGCGAGGGCTGCGAAATGTCATTGCCAAGAACAAGGACAATAAAGAGAACAAATGACAGCGGGTTTATTTTGGCGAATGTTGCAGCGCCGGGACTACATCTATTGAATTGACTGGGTGTTAAAGGCTGAAGTCCTGCGTTCCCGAATGGACATGTTTTTCCAGCGTTTGACCGGGGACAATGATTCTCAGCACAAAATCTCCACCGCTTTTTACAGTGAGATGGCACGGAGCGCCGGCTGCCGCCCGGGCTTCGCACATCATGTCCACCTTAAAGCCATCAAACATAAGGTTTTCCAGGCCATTCTTTTCCAGCCGGCTGATGCGCCACGTGATGGTGTGTTGGGGAGCGTTGATGTCGAAACCCAATATGTATTCAATCAGGTTGGCGACCGGGCCGATGCCGCCCCAGCCCACGAAGTCCGGCGCGCCGAACCCGACCGGCTTGTCTGGGGCCAAGTTCTCGTTGATGGTTTTTTGCGCGGCAAAGGCGGTCAGGCAGGCATTGTAATATTTTTCTGCGGTCTGTTGCAGGAATTCCCGGCGGTGAGAAACTTTCAGTCCTTCCTGGACCATGGATTGGGTGGACGGCCACACCGCTCCCCGCCAATATTGGCCGTTATCGGCGTTGTACCCTTTGCTGTCCGCGGAGAGACTGGCTATGCCGCTGGAACGGTTGAAGGACGCCGGGTTTTCAAGCTCGTTCAATAGTCCTTCCACCCTGTCGCCAGGCACAATATCGGCCATGAGCGGCCAAAACATGTGGACGTGCTTGCAAAAAACGCCGGGTTGAAGCTCGGTGATAAACTTGCCGTCGCGGGTCAGATCGTTGTAAATACCGTGGCGGCTGTCCCAAAGTTTATCATTGACCAGCTTTCCCAGTTCCTCGTGTTGGCTGTCAAAAAAGACGGCGAGGTCTTCCCGGCCTGTTTCGCGGGCTATTTTTGCAATATAGAGCGCGGCCAGCGCCTGGTAGGAAGAGGAGGACACGGAACAATACATCAAGTCATTGCGGGGCGAATCGTCCGCCTCGTTGACTCCCTGCGTCCAGTAAAGACCGCTCTCGCGGCGCTGATACCTCATCCACCACTCGTAATGTTTGACAATCGGAGCCAGAACCCGGCGCAGGCGTTCCTTGTCGCTGCTGAGCCGGTACCATTCCCATTCCGCCCAGGCGAAGAGCGGCGGGTTTACCGGATAAGTGGCATAGACTTCGCGATTTTCCCGGTCTGATTCACGGCAAATGAATCCATTCTCGTGTTGTCGTGCGTAGCAATTGTCGAGGCAGGTGATGAAGGGCCAGGCCTGCGCGCCAAAACGTGAAAAGTGCAATATGAAACAACTGTCAAAAACCATTGTGCTGCCCCACGGTCCCCAATTGCGATAGCCCAGCAGATCCGCCACCGCTTCATGGTCCGGCGCCTCCGGCGGGAAAATCCAGACGCGCAAAAGGGTTTGCCAACAATACCAATAAGCGTCGAGCGCCTGCGGATGCCCCTCCCAGACGGGCACGGGCAGACGGCCTTTGATTTCGGCAAACGCCGACGGCGGCATGGCCTTGTAGGCTTTGACGCTGTACCAGGGCGAAAGCGGTTCGTTTTCCAGCGGAACAACTGGCGTCAAGTATTGCCAGTGCGCGCCGGCGCGGGGATTCTTGTAGCGCTGGGAGTCGTCCGCATCGAAGCGATTTTGCGGTTTGCCGGTGGTGAAGGCAGCTTGCGCCCGCAAGCTGGTGAAATATTTTTTCATTCCGCTGACGATTTCCACCGGGGTCAGCCGCCAATAATATTTCTTGTCCGGGACAAGCACGACGGCGCAGCTATTCTGATGATCATCCACGTTGAGATCCAACACACAACCCTGAAACTCCGGATTGTCGGCCAGTTGCAGGTTCATATCCAAAAAAGGAAAAGGAGCAACGGAGCGGGGCCGTTGCGGATATTGCCAGCGCAGGACAGTGCCGAGGAACGCATCGAGCGTTTGACCGTTGGTGGGGGCGATGATTTGCACGGGCTTCTCCAAACCTTCCAACTGGGCGGCAGCATTCATTCCCGCCCATGGGATCAAGAGACAAAACGCAACGCGCCAGGCGACAAAGCGATTCATATTAATATCTGTCCAGTCTATTTACCGCGCCACTTCAAAGGCAAATCCTTTGAGGTATTCCGTCTCCGGCACCGCCGGCAGAACGGGGTGGTCGGGCGATTGGCTGAAAACCGCAACGCGACGCAGGATGCGGCGGGCGTCAAAGGCCGCTTCTGAAATGATGTCCTGAAACAACGGAGCATCCACATGGTGCGAGCAGCAGAAGGTGGCCAGTGTTCCGCCGGTTTTTAACAGTTTCAGCGCCCGCAAATGAATCTCCTTGTAACCCCTCATGGCGTCATCCACGGCCGCGCGGGTGCGGGTGAAGGAAGGAGGGTCAAGTATAATGGCATCAAATCTTGGAACGACTTTCTCGTGCGGCTGCACAGCGGTCTGGGCTTTAAGCCAGTCGAAAACGTTTGCCGTCTCGAACGAACATTTGCCCTCCAGTGCGTTGGCCTGCGCCTGCCGTCCCGCCGCGGCCACCGCGTCAGCGCTCTGTTCCAATCCATGCACATGATCCGCGCCAGCCCGCGCGCAGTGCAGCGCAAATCCGCCCATAAAGCTGAAACAATCCAAAACCTGCCCACCCCGGATGAGACTGGCCACCTTTTGGTAATTCTGTTGCTGATCCAAATAGAGGCCCGTTTTGTGGCCGCCCAAAATATCCACCTCGAACTTCAGCCCGTTAAGTTCGATATGCACTGGCCCCTCCAGCGCCCCGCTTAAAATGCCGTTGCTTTCGGGGAGCCCTTCGAATTTGCGGAACGACGCCTCGCTCCGTTCCAGGATGGCGCGCGGGGAGAAAATGCTTTGCAGCGCTTCGACGATCATTGCCTTGCGCTGGTCCATGCCGAGCGAGGAAATCTGCACGACAAGGACGTCTCCGTATTTGTCCACGATGAGCCCGCTCAAAAAATCGCTCTCCGCATTGATTACACGAAAAGAAGTGGCCTTGGGCAGATGCCGTTGCCGCTCGTCCAGCGCGGTGCGAATTCGTTCAGCGAAAAAGCCGCTGTTTACTTCCACCCGCTCCGGCGCAATGACCCTGACCTGAATTTTCGATTTGGCGTTATAAAATCCCACTCCGAGAAAACGCTGCCGGTGATCTTTGATTTGCACCAGGGCGCCATCGGCCGCCGGCGCTGTCAGCCGAAGCACTGAGCCGGCGTAAATCCAAGGATGCCCGGCGATGACGCGTTCCGCGGTTCCCGGTCTCAGTAATACAGTGGGCAATGATATTTCCATATTTAGTTCAAGTTCCTTATCGTAACCTTAATCGGTATTTCTATTGGTAAAAGTGGTGAAAACGCCGGGACTCGTACATTTCAATTTTGTCCCCCGGCTTACGCACAATGCGAACGGCGACATGGGGCGCGCCCTTGAGAAAACGCAGCGCGTCCTTTGGGTTGAGCACGCTCATGACCTTGGTCAGGCTATCCGCGGTGAAATCGTCCGGCGCGATAACGGTGACCAGGCTGTGATCTGTCAATCCTATGCCTGTCCGCGGATCGACGATGTGCGAATAGCGTTTTCCGTTGATTTCCAGCCGTTGGAAAAGGTCTCCGGACGTGGACAGTCCAGCGTGAGATAGAAGGACAAACCGCGCGGGAGGAGCATTGCTGGCGTCCAGCGGCGGTAATTCAATGCGCCAGCCCCGTTGACCTGGAGGGGGACCGCTCACCGCCAAATCCCCGCCGCCTGAAACCAACGCGCTCCCGACGCCGAACCGGCCAAGCACATGCAAGGCCTGGTCCACTGCATATCCCTTGGCAATGCCCCCCAAATCCAGCCGCATATCCGGCGCCAGCAGTGTGACGGTCCGATTGGCCGGGTCCAGAATGACATGCTGGTAGCCGACGGACAGCCGCGCTTTGGCCAGCCGCGCTGGATCAGGCAACGCTCCCTCGCGGCGCGCCAATCGCCAGAGATTAACATACGGCCCGACTGTGACATCAAAAGCCCCGCCGCTGCGTTCCGCCAGGGACTGCGCGCGTTGCAGCACCACCCATAAGTCGTGGCTGACGCGAACGGCCCTGCCCTGACCGGACGTTCGCGACAAGCGGCTCAACTCGCTGTCCGAATCATAATCAGTCATCATGTCATTGAGTTGTTTGACCCGTTGAAAAGCCGCCGCCGCCGCCATACCTGCGACGGAAGGATTGGGCGCATAGAGCACGATGCGAAAAGGCACGGCCATTTCCGTTTGATCGAACTCGTAGCGATTGAGGGTAATGATCTCCGTCTGCGTGGAAACGCATGACGAACAAGCCGCCCCCAGCAAAGCCCAAATCCCAAACCGCCAAATCAATCTCATGCCGGAAGGTAACAGGCCGCAGCTAAAATCACGAGATGTGAATCATTCCACTTTTCTTAACGCAGAGCTTTTTGCAACGCGGCTCGCCAGGCTGTATTGGTCGGATTGAGGCGCACCGCTTCATGCAAATGGTCGAGGGCTTCGTCCCGTTTTCCGGTTTGATCCAGCAGACATAAACCCAGGTCAAAATTCGCCTCGGCCCATGCCGGGCTGGCCCTCACCACGGACGAGAGATGGCTGATTGCCTCTGGGATTTGTCGCAGGTTCATCAAGGCCACACCCAGATTGAAATGAGTTTCCAAATCGGTGGGATTTAAACTTAACGCATGGCGTCCGGCCGCAATGCTTTCTTCAAAGTTTTTGTGACGCAGCTCGAGGGTGCAACGGCCCCTTGCGACAATCTCGTCCTCGGGCGCGAGTTCAACCGCGAGTTTGGCGTGGACGATGGCTTCATCCAATCGACCGCAACGCGCCATGTCCCAAGCCAGGGAAGCTTCGATCGACGCGTTGGCGGGATCGTCCTTAAGCGCCTGCTCAAGCCGTTTGACGCCCTGTTCCGGGTGCTCCCGGGCTTCCAATGAGGCGAGCCAAATTATGGCTTCGCTGTTTCCGGGATATCGTTCTAAGAGTTTCACAAAGGCTTTCGACGAATCTCCCTTGACATAAACGGAGGCGGCGATGGCCGACGAAAGACCGGTCTGCGCGGAGTTGGGCTTGATCCAAAATGAAGCATAGACAGTGAACAGCCAAATACCCAGAGCCACGCGCAAAACCGATTGGACGTTTTTGCCGCGTCCTGACCAAAATTCATATCCCAGCCCCCCCAGCGCGCAAAATGGCAGCAGGGCGGGAAGTCCAAAAAATGCCTTTGTTTGCTCATAGGAAGGCACTTTCAAACTCATGTCCACAATGGCAAAAGCAAAAAGCCATCCCAAGCCAAGTAACAACAGCCAACTCAGACTAACCGCGCGATAACATCTGGCACAAACACAGGCCAACCCCGTCAATACCAGCGCAGTCGGAATCAGCGCCAGGATGAATCCCACCGCCATCAAATCGCAATTCCAGGGAGGACGGCCCCAAACATCGATCTTGCCCCCCAAAAGCCCATCGCCCCAAAGTGTCGTATAGAAAGAGTCCCAGAAACTGTGAAAGCCGCTGAAGAACGGACGGGTTAGCGATTCCCCGAACGAAAAATAATAACCGGGAGTTTGAAAGCCTTTGGCTTGCCACCAAGGCGCGAAAACTCTGGAATCCCAATTGCCAGTGAAGGCATCACCGTATTCATGCCATAGCTTGAAATAATGCCATCCGCCGATGGACAGACAGATCACCAACGGCACGCCAATAGTCTTCAGCCAGACCCGCAACGTTCGCTCCCGTCGCAGCACTAACTTCATCGCCAGCGCGCCCATTATGACCGGCACAGCCAACATTGCCGACGCTTTGCTCAACAAGGCCAGACCCAGCACACAGCCCAATATTCCATTCCACCCCCACCAAGGCCGACGGGCGCGCAAAAGATGCAAACCCAGGCACAAAGCACCTGTAACAAACATCGCCGATAGTGTTTCATTCGTCGTGTAATGCAGCAGACAAATTTGCGCCGGCAAAAAAGCGGCCAGCACCAGTCCCGCCAGCGGTTTCTTCCAATCGTCGGGAAAAATCAGTCGCAGGCCGGCAAAAACCAGCGCCAGATTCACCGTCCCTATCGCCAGGCTCAGGAACCGCAAAAGCATCATGCCCGAAGGTTCTAAAGCGCCACTGCTCGCCAGGCTCAGCAAGCCCGCCGAAATAAAATAATAAAGGGGCGGCTGAAACATCTCCCAACCTTCCCGGGCTTGAGGCAGCCGGTGGTTTTCTTGAATATAATTGACGTAAGCCAGATGCTGCGCGCCGTCAAAACCGGATGCGGCGGGCATGAACGGAAAATTGTGCAGAAAAAGTAGTAACCAAATCGCAGCCAGCACGACCAAAGTCATTTTTGGAAAGCTTGATGGGTCACAGGGCCTGATCCGGGCAAGGCAATATCGCCACAGCGCCAACCCGCCACTTGAAATCGCCGCGAAAAGGCACAGCAACGGCCAGCATTTTTTCAACGCGCCGTTCGTCGTCTCCAACAGGGAAAGCTCGTTGCCTTTCCCCGCCTTTGGCGTCGCGGAGGCAGCTTGGGCCGCGCACCAATCCGACCCGGACACAGAAACCTCCCAGCTCTCATCCGAGGCCAATGAAAAGTTCCCTGCATTAAGTTCCAGGCTCAAAGCCGGCGGGCCCGTCTGATTCAAGACCATAACCGAAATTTCATTCGTGCCTTGGTGTAGGAATTGGCTGATATCCGATTGCTCCGTCGCCTTCCAGTTTCTCGGGGAAAGTCCGAAAGCGGAGACGACGGTGCCGTTGACGTGAAGTTCGCCGTTCGTCAAACATCGCCAGGAAATCATGGCAGCCGCGGCAGGCTTTTCTGGAAGCACGAAAGTGCGCCGGAAAATGCCGGCAAGTTCGAAAGCAGGATAAGGACGGCCCTCTGGAGGCAGCGGATAAACAATCCACTTTCCAGGTCCGGGCACCAGAAATCGGATTTTGGGATCAAAAACGCAATGCCAGATCAGCAATCCCAGTGCCGCCAGCGTCAATCCCAGAGCCGTCCACCGCCACGCAGCCTGCCGGCGCGAGGGAAGAACGTCGTCCCCATGCCCCATGGATGAGGACAAATCTGAATCGGGTGCGGACACAATAATTTAGTGATGCCGACCACAAAATTATTGGACCGCAACTACCGCGGTCAAGCTGGACGTCCCAACAATATTGCGACGGAAGCCGGCGTGATCCATCAAACGGTTCCCGGAATCGGCATATCGTAATTAAAATTGACTGGCGCCAGTGTTAACGGTTCCGGGGTTCGGAATGATTTGCCAAATCGTCCCAGGCTTCGTTACATTGCGGAATATGAGATGGTTGGCAATCCTGGCATTTTTTCTCGTCTTGACCGGTTCTGCCCTGGCCGCCGGGTCGGATGAACAGTATCTTGATATTTACAACGAAATTCTCCAGGGGGATGGATTGATGCAAAGCGGGCACTCGGAAGACGCCGCCCTTCGCTACCTTCAGGCTCAAACCGATTTGCAAAATCTCCAAAAGGAACATCCGACCTGGAATCCCGATATCGTAAAATACCGCCTCGATTATCTGGCGGAGAAACTTCAGCCGCTCCAAAAATTCCTTCCGTCCACGAATGCCCCGGCCGCCACTGTACCCGCCGCGGTAAAGCCTGCTACTGTGGCCTCTCCGCCTCTGGTGACTCTCCCGCCGGCCAACGCGCCTTCAACTGAACAAATCGCTGGCTTCCAAGAGCAAATCCGCGCCTTGACCGCAGCCAATGCGGAATTGGAGGGGAAGCTCAAGGAAGCGCTTTCCGTGCAGCCCGCCGCGGTCAACCCCGCCGAACTGGCCAAGGCGGAGGCAAGAATTGTCGCGCTGCAGAAGGAAAGAGATTTGCTGGCCGTGGCCCTTGATCAGGAAAAGGCGGCCCACGGCAGCGCCATTTCTCCGGCGAAAGCGGAGGCCCTCAATCAAGAAATTGCCGCGTTGAAGGCCCGGGCCGAGGCCGATGAGCGGAAGTCGCAAGAAGACGCGGCCCGTGCCAAGGCCGCTGCGGATGAATCGGAGAAGAAGCTGGCCGCAGCCAATAAGGAACTGGAATCAATGAAAGCGGCGCGCGCGGCAGAAACCGACCAGCACGCCGCCTATAAAGCGCGCGTCGACGCGGACGTGCAGAAATCCATGGCGGATGCGGCCCGCGCCAAAGCGGCGGCGGATGAATCGGAGAAAAAGTTGGCTTTGGTCACCAAGGAATTGGAGCTTCTAAAAACTGCGCGCGCGGAGGAAGCCGGCCAGAACGCCGCTTTAAAGGCCCGCGCCGAGGCTGATGAGCAAAAAGCCCAGGACGACATGGCGCGGTTAAAGGAGGCGGCGGCAGAGTCAGGAAAAATGCTGGCCGCCGTGAGCAAGGAACTGGAACTGCTGAAGGCAGCGCCCCCGTCAGAAATCCGGGTGGCGGAAGGCGCGAAACAAATTTCCGAGACGCCGGACCAGTTGAAGCTGCAACTGGCTGAGATTGCCAAAGACGAGGCGGAAATCGCCCGGCTGAAAGACGTCGCGTCCGAGGCGGAAAAGAAACTCGTTGAAGCCAATGCCGAGTTGAATGCGCTGAAATCAACCAAGCCCGCGGAAGTTCAAACTACGGAGGGGGCCAAAGCCGTCATCGATGAGCGCAACAAGTTGAAGGAGGAACTGGCTGAGCGATCAAAAGATCTGGCGGAGGCTGAGGCCCATAACAGCCAGGAACTTGTGCGCCTGCGTGCAGCGCTTCGACTAGCCGAACAGCGCCGGGATGAGTTGGAAAAGAAACTGGCTGCCGCTTCGCCGCAGCAATCCGCCCCGGCAATTGCCCCGGCTCCGGCAGAGAACACGGCAGCGTCCCGGCAATTGATGCAACAGATGGAACAGCTCCAGGCGCGGATTGCGGTGCTAGAGGCGAACCCCGTGCCCCTCACTGCGGAAGAATTGGCAGTTTTGAAAAAGCCTTCCAAGATTGCACCCACGCCTGCGGAACTTCCCAAGGAGGCGGCTGCTGCGCCCCGGCATGTTTACTCCAGCAAGGATTTGCCGCCCGGCGTTGGCGCCTTGTGGAAGGATGCGTTGCGCGCGGCGATGGAACATAATTATGACGTTGCCGAACAGAAGTTCAACGACGTGCTGCGGCAGGATGAGAACAACGTTTATGTTCTGGCCCATCTGGCCGAGTCGCAGTTCGGCGCCGGACATCTGGCCGATTGCGAGAAGTCCCTGCAACGCGCCCTGGCGGTGGATCCCAATGATCCGGCCTGTTTGTACATGCTCGGTCTTTTGCGCTATCGCCAGAACAGACTGGATGATGCGTTGGACGCCTTAAGCCTCTCGGCCCGATCCAATCCAACCAACTCTTCCACCCAGAACTATTTGGGTTGCGTTTTGGCCGACAAAGGGCTTCGCCCGGCGGCAGAAACCGCGTTTCGCAAGGCTTTGCAGTGCGATCCTGATTATGCCGATGCGCATTATAACCTGGCCGTGGTTTACGCCGGCAATAAACCGCCTTCGCTCGAACTGGCCCGCTGGCATTACAAGCGCGCCCTGGCTTTGGGTCATCCGAAAAGCGCCACAGTGGAAAAGTCGCTGGGGCAGAATCCGTAATTTTTCTAAATTGAGCCATGAAATCTACAACAAAAAAAATCGTGAATATTTACGCCCCTGATTTAACCCAACGTCCGCCACGCAGCCCGCGCGTCCGCCTGGGCGGCTATGTCATTCTGCCGCGAATGCTTGACAAGTGCCGCGCCACCCTGATGGGCCGGGCCGGCGAATTTAACTTCAATTGCCCGCTGGACCAGCATTTTCTGAACTTTGCCGGAATCGACCCCTTGCAACTTAAGAAGCAGGTGGCGCTGGACAAAGGTGACGGCGAGCTGCTGGATTGGATTCAAACGAATGCAAAGAACAAGCGCTCGCCCTTTGAAATTGCGGCCTGGTCCGCCGGGCAGGAGCAGCGCACGGCGGCGGATTTGGATTCGCGAAAATACTTCAATGACGCTCAAGCCAAACTCGCTCCCAAACGCGAGGATGTGGGCACGTGGTTCGACTTGTTGGACATCGACGATTTTGTGACGTTTGGCGGCAGGGCCTGAAGACCGCCGGCCTCTTTTTCCTTTGCCGCACCTTTGGTGTCGGCTAGCATCCGTTCCATAATGAAAAGTGGCAAACTGCTCAGCGTATTAATCGCTTCAACTTCTGTGTTCCTGGCCTCTGTTTCGGTTTCTTCCGGACAGCAGCCCAATTCCCTGACTGACGCCGAAAAGGCCGCGGGCTGGCAACTTTTGTTTAACGGGACGAACTTCGATGGCTGGCATAATTTCAGGCGGGAAGGCATCCGGCCCGGCTGGCAGGTGGTCAACGGCGCGCTGACCTGTGTCGACCCGCACAACGCGGGGGACATCGTGACCAGCAATCAATTTGACTGGTTCGAATTGCAACTCGACTACAATATTTCGCCTGCGGGCAACAGCGGCGTCATGTTCCATGTAGGCAACACGGGGCGCGCCGTCTGGGCGACCGGTCCTGAGTTTCAACTGGAAGACAATGAACTGGCGGCCGATCCGGTGCGTTGCGGATGGCTGTATGCCTTGTATCAGCCACCCATCGACCCGAAGACCGGCAAAATCCTCGATGCGACCAAGCCTGTGGGAGAATGGAACCATGTCCGCCTTCTCGTCACCCCCAAGAAATGCGTGCATGAAATCAATGGCGTCAAGTATTTTGAATATGTCCTGCACAGCGACGATTGGAACAAGCGCGAGGCCGCCTCCAAGTTCTCCCAGATGCCCGGTTTCGCCGAGACGGACATTGGCTCCATCGCCTTGCAAGGCGATCATGGCTCCATCTCGTTCCGCGACATCAAAGTCCGACCGATCAAACAATAGCCGGTCATCAATTTATCAGCTTTTCCATCCAAATTATGTCATTAGAACCATTGGCCCTGAAAAACCTGCCGAGGCGGGATTTCATCAAACAGGTTGGTTACGCCGCGGCCGGCACCGCAGTGTTGTCGCAACTCGTCCCGGCACTGGCGGATGGCGCCCCGCCGACGGTGGTGCTGGCCCTGGTGGGCGGCGCGCATATTCACACTCCGAGCTACATGCAGATTCTTAAGAACCGCCCGGACGTGAAGATTAAATGCGTCTGGGACCATGACACGGCCCGCGCTGGAAAATGGGGCGCCACTCTGGGCTGCCCGGTTGCAGATGATCCCAAGGTTATCTGGTCCGATACCGAAATCAAAGGCGTGGTGATTTGTTCCGAGACGGACCGCCACAAGGATTTGGTGCAGGCCGCAGCCGCGGCCGGAAAAAATATGTTCGTGGAGAAGCCGCTCGGGTTCACCTCGGAGGACAGCAAGGCAATGGCGGCGGCGATCGACAAAGCCAAGGTGATTTTCACCACCGGATACTTCATGCGCACCGATCCGATCCTTCTGTTTCTTAAGGAACAAGTCGCGAAGGGCAGCTTCGGAAAGATTTCGCGGGTGCGGGCTTCAAATTGTCACGCGGGATCGTTGGGGCATTGGTTCGACACGGACTACCGCTGGATGGCTGACCCGAAGATCGCGGGCGTGGGGGCGTTTGGAGATTTGGGGACGCATGTGCTGGACATATTGATGTGGATATTTGGCGACGTGAATTCCATCACGGCGGAGATCAAAGTGGTGGCGGGCAATTACGGCGACTGCGACGAGTCCGGCGAAGCGCTCATGAGTTTCAAGAGCGGGATCATTGGAACACTCGCTGCCGGATGGGTCGACCTGGCCAACCCGGTCACTTTTCTCATCAGCGGCACGGAGGGTTTCGCATATGTTGACCAGGGCCGGCTCTTTTTCGCCAGCAAGAATGTGCCGGGCGCGGATGGCCGCGAGCCATGGACGGATTTGCCGCCGCGCGTGCCCTTGCCGATGGAACAGTTTGTGGATGCAATCGGGGGCAAGACGGGCATGCCACTGGTGACGCCACAGGAAGCCGCCGCGCGGGTGAGTGTGATGGAAGCGGCCTACAAAGGTTCTCACGCACATGCGTGGGTCAGCCCGGCATAAGGTTTCCCCGATTTAGCTGGTTTCCGGCAGAAACCGGTAACCCACGCCGCGGACGGTATCCAGGTACTTCGACGCCGGCCCGAGCTTGTCACGCAAACGGCGCATGTGGGTATCGACTGTGCGGGTGTCGATGTGGCTTTCGTATTCCCAGACATCACGCAACAAACGGTCGCGCGACTGCACGTGGCCGGAGCGTTGGACCAGGAGCGTCAGCAGCTTGAATTCCGTGGCCGTCAGTTCCACCCGCCGGCCCTTGACCGTCACCAGGTGCCGCGAAATATCCACTTGCAGTGGGCCGAAAACGAACAGGTTTTTGGGCGGTTCCCCAACATTCTTTTCCAATCTTTTTTTGACGCGCAATACCAGCTCGCGCGGGCTGAAGGGCTTCGGCACGTAATCCACCGCGCCTAATTCAAGCCCGACAATGCGGTCCATTTCGCCGGCCCGGGCGGTCAACATGATAATCGGGATGGCGCTGGTTTTGGTGTCGCGCCGGAGCAATTTGCAAACTTCCAATCCATCCAATTCCGGCAGCATCAAGTCGAGCAAAATCAAATCGGGAGCGGCGGAGCGGGCCTTGCGCAGGGCATCCGCGCCATCGGATGCGGTCAAGGTTTGGAAGCCGGCCTGGTTTAGATTGTAAGTTACCAGGTCCAGCACATCCGGTTCATCGTCGACCACCAGGATCTTGGCTTTCATCCCCGTTAGCTTGTGCAGGAAGCGCCGCCACAAACAACGACGATTATGTGACAAATGGGTGACAGTTGGACGACGCCGCTCAGGCCGGGAGCGTTCCCTGCTGGTAGCCTTCGAGCAATTCTTTAATGCGCCGGGCGTCGTCTTTGCGATGGCCGTGACTGGTCAGGGGATCGGTTCCGCCCGAGGACTCGATGATAATGGTGGACCAAATCAGCCCGGTCTTGATATGCACGGAAGCGACTTTCTGAATGCTGATGCTGATCTCATCGCTGCTGAACCAGGAGCGCTTGCGCCGGAGCACCGCACGGTCGGTGACTTCGATGATGGTGGGGAAAAGGTGATTGCCAGAAGTCCAGCGGCTGGCTTGGAATATTTCAGATGCCATGCGTTAATTACAGGCCGCCAATCCTCAAAATCAAGCGCCATTTACAACGGGCGCATTTTGACACTGCTACCGCGACGCCACGCGGTAGGGCTGCGCTGCCGCGCGGCCTCTCTGGACGCCTCGGCGGAGCGCCCTACCAAAAAAAGCTAAACAATGGCGATTGTAGCAGCGGCAAGATGCGCCCCTTTACAACTGGTGGATTTTTTTCAGGAGCGCGCTGGTGGATTTTCCGGGCACCACCGGAAGCAGCACGATCTTGACCCCCAATTCTTCCAGCAGCCGGCGCTCGTCCTGGTTGATGGTTTCCAGAGTATAATCGCCGCCTTTGACGTAGACGTCCGGCTTGACGCTTTTCAGAAAAGCTCGGGCGTCCAATTCGGCGAAAACATGGACGGCATCGACCGACTGCAACGCAGCCAGGACAGCGGCGCGATCTTGCGCAGTGTTCAAAGGGCGTCCCTCGCCTTTCAAGACGCGCACGCCGGCGTCGTTGGTCACTCCCACGAGCAAGGCATCCCCCTGGGCGCGGGCGTGTTCGAGATAAGTGACGTGCCCCAAATGCAACAAGTCAAAACAGCCATTCGTGGCCACGAGCTTCTTTCCGGCGCGGCGCAGTTCCTCGCGCCAGCGAAGCAGCGCGGGAGCCAACAATATTTTATTTTCCAAACCCATCGCGGCCATTTTGGGTCAACCGGCAAGTGATTGGCAATGCTGCATATTGCATGCGACATTTGCCCGGCGCAAAAAAGCGGTTCAGATCGTGACGCGCAATCCTTCACACTTTCAGCATGTGGCGCCGGATATTGAAATCCTGATTCCTTAAGGCACCGGCGGTTAGTTGGCGGGCGGTCTTCGGCCACCGCCGAGCAACCCGGCTTGGGGACCCCAACCCGTCACCCCCGGGTGTTGAGCCAAAAGGGTGCTACAGGTGCTACACTGTTGATTATAAGGCATTTAAGGTGCAACATTTGGTGCTACATTCGTGCTACAGGGGTGCTACATTTTGCCTTTTCTTTGGCCCGGAGCCGTTTTAATGAAATTACAGCCTCCACAATCCGATCTCAAAATTAACGTTAACGTTTTGATAATAGTGTTTCCCAAGAATGGAGGCAGGGCGTTATTCTGCGGCACTGCGCGTTCGGATGAATTGGGCGGCTTCTGTGCCGGTTTTAAATTTCGGGTAGCCGTCGTGATGTTCGATGCCTTTCTTTTCGGTCTTGGCGGGAATCTGCGCCAGGGATTCGGCATGCACTTGTTGCAAATGGGTGACATGATCATCGATCAAGCCGGGAT
>Ga0182030_10013464_pt1 | contig 16268 bp, 17 predicted proteins | sample 812S3MmetaG_FD_121299 | JGI IMG/M metagenome (GOLD analysis project Ga0182030, IMG submission 121299) | Permafrost microbial communities from Stordalen Mire, Sweden - 812S3M metaG (Illumina Assembly) | ecosystem: Environmental > Terrestrial > Soil > Wetlands > Permafrost | place: Sweden...
ATTAGGTTTCTTGTGTCTTCGCCGCCACAGAAATCGATAAGCTCGAAAATTTTAATCATTGAACAGCGCCCAAAACCACGATGCCACCACGCCGAGATCGGCTTTTCGAGCCGATCTTAAAAGCAACAAAGCGAGAAACCGGTTTGACTATAAATGTGATCTTTACGTCAAAAACACGAGCACACACGGATTTTTTTTTGTAGAATAACCATCTCGTATTAATAAGTTAGCAGGAGGTAATCCAGGAGACACAACAACGCCAACTTCCAGAACGGCAAGAGTCCAATACTGGGTCATAAGAAAGGCGTTTCGTGTACCCCTACTTTTTATTTCGGTACCACTCAGCCTGAAAAAGCAGGCACGAAAGGGGGAAAGGAACATGTTTGGACCACATTTAATTGTAGAAGCTTACGGTTGCCCAAAAGAGCTTCTAGGTGACCTCACCAGAATTAGTGAAGTACTAGACTCATATCCAGCTAAGCTGAACATGACTAAAATAATGCCACCGTATGTATTCAAGTATACAGGCGCCGTCCCGGACGATTGGGGAGTTAGCGGTGTTGTCTTGATCGCTGAATCGCACATCTCGATTCACACGTTCCCTGACAAGGGATTCGTAACACTCGACATTTTCTCTTGCAGAGATTTTGATGTGGAAGAAGCGATTGGATACTTCAGTGAACACTTCAAGCCAGAGAGCTTCGAGCAACAGCTCATCATGCGCGGACGCGAGTTTCCTCGCAGCGCACCACGCGCAGCAGAAATCGTTGAACAGGAAAGACTCAGAGTCGCTGCTGTTTAGAACAACGAATTAAGCATCAAAGAAACCAGCAGCATAGCGCCGCTGGTTTCTTTTTTTGAATACAAGTGAAAAATATACGCGATTTCTCTTGCACAGCCAAATTGGTATTGGGAGTGCATGAGCTCATCGAGAGCGAAATGCACGCGCGAAAATTTCGCCTGATTGCGACAGATGGAGAAGTGTTGCTTGAAATCGCGGCGGCGGCACTAGGAGTACAACGTATTCCCCGAATCCAACATAGAACTTGAAGCCAGGTATTTAGTGCGGCTGTGCAGCGGGTGAACCAGCGAATTTGCTGGCATCGTCATCAGGCATCTTGATGCGTTCGCCAAGCTTAGATTGCTCGGCTTGCTCAGCGGCTGGTGTTGCATCTTGCACAGGCTTAGCTACTTGCTCAACAGGCTTGGCGGCTGTCTTATTGTCAGGCTCTTGTGCTTCGGCTGGGTCTGATTTCGATCCCTTGTGGAAGGGGTTGAGTTTATGGATGCCATGCCCGAGAGCTCCAATTTTTTCCTTGGTGGCATCAATTCCGGCTTTGGTTGCTTCAATTCCAGCTTTAGGCGCTGAGGCTAATTTTTTCTTGACGCCAGCGTGGGCGATTTTCTCACCATCGTCCTCTGTTGCCTTTGGTGCTTTCTTCTCAACCTTAGCAACTGACTGCGGCTCAAGTGTTTTGCCTTCGGATATGGCTTTCGCTTCTGCAGCCGTTGGAAATTTCGATGTTGGAGCTTTTTCGGCAACTTCGGAACTTGAAGTGTCTTCTGCTTTCGGAGCTTCCGCAACATCTTCTGTTGATTTCTTTGCTTTGCCTGGTTTAACAGCCGATGCGGTCTTGTCACCACCTACAGTGGCGACAGCGGATTTGTCGCTTGATTTATCGGCGACTTCCGTTGAATCTGATCCCTTGTGAAATGGATTCAACTTGCCGATGCCATGCCCGATAGCACCTATACCGGCCGCCGGAGCAGCCACAAGTTTTTTGGCACCATCGCCGGTGCTGGAGCCGACTTTTTCAGCAGCTCCGCCAACAGCCTTAGGAATGGCAGCCAGAGAACCACCAGCAGCCTTGAAGCCGCTGGCTACTTTTCCACCGACACTGGCGCCACCGTCTTTAACTTTTTCACCGGCTTCGCCGAGTTTCTTCGGAACGACCGACATTTTTTCACCAGCCGCAGCTGTGCCGTCCTTTACTTTCTCTCCAGCAGACTTGAAGCCTTCGGCGATTTTAGAGCCGACCGACTTGGTTCCACTTACGACACTTGAGCCAACGGCTTTTGTGCTTTTGGCGATTCCGCCTGTACTCTGCTTAATGCCATCGAGAAAGCCAGAGCTGTTGTCGCTGTCGCTCTCTTTCTTGGAAATTTTTTCAGCCTTTGGCTCTTTCTCAGGACTTTCTTCAATTGGCTTAACCTTGGCTGCTACCCGTTCTTTAGACGCAGCCTTACTGGCTCTTGGTGAATCGTCGGTACTGAGAATTACGGTAGCGGGCTTGCTGCTCGTTGGGGGCTTCTCTGTTGTATCGAGAAACTCTGGCTCCTTAGAAGCTAGGCGTTTTACCTTGATCTTCTTGGTCTTCTTAGGTTGCTGTTGTTCACGGGCAGCTCGCGAGGGCGCTTGAATATAAGCGTACGGATCTAGCATAGACGCACTGCTGGCGTGAGCCAAACAGTTCCCGGAAAGAAACAGCATTGCTGTCAGAGGTAAAGTGACATTCGCTAGTTTCATTCGATACTACTCCCATGAGAAATCAAGCATGCCCCTTTATAGCACAGGGAACACCCCAATAGGCTGCGCCTGAGCTGCTTGTTAAGTCCTGCCAAGACGCTTGCGAGTTGGGCATTCGCGTCTACTTGGCTTCTCGAATTCAGAACTTTATAACCAATTGACATCTACGTTCCAGCCGAATATTTTGCTCTGGCGTTGTATTTCATAACCATTATGGATATAGATCCGCCCGAACGGCGGACCTTTTTAAGGAGACGGTTTAACAGATTCGAGAACTGACTCGAATAGAGGGCGAAGCACGGCACCGCCTATGCGCTCAGAATCGCAAAACTATAGTCGCAAAATTCCGCCCCGTGCTAAGCGTGTCCAAGGGCATGGACCTGTCTGGGCTAGGGGCGGTTAAACTTCGAATTCGTCATTCTCTCGGGACTGAGCCAGAAGCGGTTAAACTTCGACCTCGTCATTTTCTCGGGCCTGGGCCAGGGTCGGTTCTACCATATGACTGCGGATATCGGAGAAGGAGTAGCCGAGCGCCCAGAATAGCGCTGACAGCATTCCTCTGACTGAATGAGCGTCTGTCTTCAGCTTCTTCAAAGCCTTCACATCAAGCGTATCCATTGCTTGAATCAACTCGGAGCGGTCTTCTCCTTGCAATTCAAGAAGTTCAACAATTTTTGCTTTGACTTCGCTTTCACTTCTCATATATCAACACCATGGCTTCGCCGCAATTCCAAAACTATCCAGACACTAAAGTATTTCTACCCAGTTATGCACAAATAAACGAATTCACCCAATACATAAAGCCCCAGTTTCCGCGCCGCTCTAGAATCGCAGGCATAACGAAACTCTGTTCCGATAGCCTTGTTGATCTGTCAACAGAACGGCACACCGCACCGCGCCACAGATCACGAATTAGTAATGCTTCGCTCAGATTTCGCTCCAATGGTGAGCAGCAGGTTAGCAAGGAAGGATTTAAAAGTTACCGACTTGGTATTGTCAGCTGCGAATTTGCTGGCTCAACGTGATAAATTGAGGAGGCTTTGGGGCACATTAATACATTAGTAGGTCTTTGAGGGATTAACATGGATCATGTAGTCGGCAGTCCATTCTGGCTGGTAACCATTATGGGGTTGTGGGTCGTAGCCTGCCTGGGCATCGGCTGCAGAGTCATCTTTTTTGATGCTGAACGCCCTGATCAATTTAAAGAATGAGGCTGCGTGCGCTTAATAATTTCTACAGAGCACGGCGCATGTGAAATTACAGCTTGAGAAACACTGCCAAGCAAAAAGCGCTCAAGACCCGTTCGACCGTGAGAACCCATTATTATCAGATCCGCATCCCAATCTATCGCTTTCTGGATAATCGTTTCTTTTATCCTTGAATTTTCGACGGCTTCAAATGTCACGATTGCCTCTGGCATTTTTTCCTGAAGACGATGTGCACAATTTTCAACATAACTTTTTACTCGAGCTTCGAGACTTTGACCATAGCGCACTGCCTGATGCACTGCGCTTTCATCCCAACCAGCAAAATCTGGATGAAATGGCTCGAAAACGCTGAATACTAGGAACTCAGATCCATCGGCCCAGGGGCGATCCATTACAGATTCGAGCGCATATTCAGAATGAGTAGAGTCGTCTAACGCGAGAATAACTTTCATTGGCTTCACAGACATAAGACTTCTTTGCACCTTATATATTGAACGCTCTAAGCTTAACACTTATGCAATGTATCTACATATAAGAATCCAGTCCAGATAACGGTTTCGACAAGTAGTTTCACCATTGCTTAATATTCAGTTGACCTGAGCCACCCCCTCGATTAGCATGACTGCATGCTTGAATCAGGAACGAAACGTTGACACGCAATTTTTCCATCTTCTTTATTTTTATTGGGGTTCACCTGGAGTGAGTCTAATTCTCGCTTTTCCAGGTGGACCGCAGCGTAGAAAACCTGCGGTCTTTTCGTTTTTTGAGGTGATTATGCAAAAGCTGTTTTTCTATTTCGGATCTTTTCTAAGCAGGGGCACCCCGGCTAGCTGATTCCGTAAAGGCAGTTAAGACCCGGGGTTCAAGATACCCGGGTCTTTTATTTCCAGCACAGGAGAGCAATTGTGTCAGAAGCTAAATTAGTCAAAAAACAAAATTCAGATCACAGGACAGAAATACGAATCTCCGAAAGCCTGATTGTAGGCGGGAAGAACTTAGTACTCATCGGTGGACCTTGCGCCGTCGAAAGTCTGGAACAAATGAATCTAGTGGCAAGTAAACTTGGTCACAATGTACAGATGCTGCGTGGTGGCGTATACAAACCACGAACATCACCATACAGCTTCCAGGGGCTTGGGCAGGTAGGTCTCGATATTCTCGATGAAGTAAAAAACAAATATTCTATTCCTGTGATCACTGAGGTTATGTGCCAGGATCAAATCCAAGCGGTGGTAAGAGTTGCCGATGTTTTGCAGCTGGGCAGCCGCAACATGCAAAACTATGATCTGCTCAAAGCTCTTGGGCAGGCAAACAAGCCGGTTTTACTTAAGCGAGGGCTTTCAGCTACCATCGAAGAAATGCTGTTGGCGGCCGAGTATATTGTCAGCCACGGCAACCCGAATGTGATCTTTTGCGAACGTGGTATCCGCAGTTACGACAGCTATACGCGTAACGTACTCGACCTCGGAGCAGTCGTAGCGCTCAAGCAACTCAGCCACTTACCCGTTATTGTCGACCCGAGCCATGCCTGTGGCAAGCGAGAAATGGTCGCCGATCTATCACGCGCTGCCATCGCCTGTGGTGCGGACGGGCTTATCATCGAATGCCATCCTGAGCCAGAGAAATCGGTATCTGACGCTCGGCAAGCTCTCAGCCTGGAAGATATGCTTACTCTTGTGCGCAGCTTGAAGCCAATCGCGTCTGCCGTCGGACGTTCTGTCAAAGGCGATCCGAAACGAAATTCTCAAATTGTCGAACTTTATCAATCGCGCATCCAACGTTCATGCAGTTCAACGAGGTAGAAGCAATGTTTGCTAATTCATCAGGTTCCGATTCTGAGAGCAAAGACAAAAATGCACCAGCGCGACTTTCAGCTAAAAGGCTGCTCCAGATGCGCCGCGAAATTGACTACATCGATGAAGAACTAAGCGATTTGCTTCTGCGTCGATTTCAACTGGCAGGCGCCGTCGGCTCGCTTAAAGAAGATCTCGGTTTGCCGCTACGTGACGTTTCTCGCGAAGATGCCGTTTTGGAAAAAGTGGCCACTCGCGTTGGCGATTCACCCTTGGCCAAACATATTGTCAAACTCTTTCTGGCAATCGTCGACGAATCATGCCTTGTGCAGAATGAGTTAAAGAACAGTTAGTTTGACACATGAGCCGCAATTTTCTACTTTCACATCATCGCTTGGGGCGAAAGAGAGCATCTCACTTGCTTACAAAGCAAAGCAGCTTTAATTAGTTCAGATTTTGCTGTAATCTTCTCTAGTTAAACATGCAGCAGGAAAAAACCGTGAAAGTCGTAATTGCAATTGTTCGTCCAAACAAGCTTGACTATGTTACTAGCGCCCTGCGGCGGGGCGGCATCTCGGGCGCAACAGTGACGCAGGCGAAAGGTTTCGGCGAGGAAACTGCCGTATCAGATTGGGACATGAGCGGCGAACTTACCGAGAAAGTCAAGATTGAAATAGTTCTTGATGATGACGACTGCGACAGAGTTGTAGAACTGATTAAAAAGACAATCGGCACTGGTAAAGCTGGTGCGGGATTCATTTATGTGCAAGACGTGGTGGCAAAACATACGCACTGGTAGATGATGGACGAGATCAATCATCTAATTAAAGATCAGATCAACCTGAAAATCACACGGCACCAAATGCGATACAGGCAGCTTGTTCCACAATAGCATATGGCATTTAGCCGGCAGCCGCGTCACATTGAAATGCTTTAATTCATCAGGAGAATATGAATCGTTGCAATCTTGGGCGCAGGTATCTTTAGATTTAACGAGTATAGCCTGGTCTATTTTCAAAACTTTGGGCGGCATCTTACCCAAGTTTTTGCTTTCGGCAGCATCGATGTACAAGTAATGATATCCAAAGTCTTCGGCGTTGTACCCGATCAGATCGAAATTGATATCAGGTATTTTCCAGGTTTTGTCCATCACCGATTTTGCAAAATTGAAATAAGCCATTAAGTCATAAGTGATTTCTTCGCGTTTCTCTTTGGGAAAAATTTTGATACTGGTAGGCGGCCAGAGCAACGGATAGACTTTGGTAAACGAGTCATTGTCAGGAAATCGAAGGCGGTCAAACGACAAATTTGCACCATAGAACTCCGGCACAACGAGCATGAAGGGATTGCCGTAGTAAGCACTTTCGCGGGAAGGCCCATCGAGAGGCTTCGCGTTCATGTTGCGAAAAATATATCCTTTCATGCTGTACCAGGACGCCTTGCCCTCAAATTGAAAAACTCCTGGTGATGGCGCATACGTACCCTCTACCAGCTCAGGATGAGCAGCAACACTCTTGCTTCGCAAACCCAGGAGCGCCGGCTTTGTCATTTTGTTGTAATTCATCAAAGCAGCATAGTTGGGTTTTAGATCGATCACATCACCCGCTTTGGTACCATAGCCGACATTGAGCTTGTTAATGCCGGTCGCCCAGCCATCGTTGCTAGCACACGAGGAAAGAGCAAAAGCTGCTATTAAAAGGGTTAGTAAAGTTCTAACAGGACCAGCGAATTCAAGCAATCTCATTGACAGTCTCCCTGCAACGCTCAACACCGATCTTGGCATCTAGGTTAGTTGCTCTATAGATAATGTTACAACAGGCGGAGAACTTAGTGACACAAATCTGCTCTAAGGCTCTAAGATGCAATGAAACATGACATCTTCCATTACACTGATTGAGCCTCTATTAGCGAAGAACAGTCCTGCGACGACGGAGTTCTCGGCAAATCGCTCCAATTCCTAGAACGGCAAACAGGCAAAGCAGGCGAGTTCCACAGCGAGGCATCTCGCCCACGGGTGGAATTTGCAGAATCAACGCGGCAAATGAGCTGCCGATAGACAATTCGATGAACCTCAGTACGCCGGGTCTGCTTGCCAGAGCAGCTATTTTGGCTAACTTTAACAACGACGAAAACGAGTGTCCAAGATGGTAGAGCGAAACGGATAATCCCACAAGAGCAGCGCCCTGAGCCAGTCCTGCAATGAGAATCGCTAAAGGCCAGGCGACCTCTGAGATTAAAGCACAACGCAACAACATTATAGTAATCGCACAAACTAGAAAACCGTAGCCGAAACTCTTCCAGAATGAATTTCGCGACTCCTCTGCCGCTGCTTGCATCAAGACGGGAAACAGAGCCCACGACAGAGCGCTAACGAAGAGCATCAAGAGCTGGGCCGGAAAGAAGCGCTGATGTTTGTTGGCCCAGCGGCTCCACTGCAACATTGGTCTGTATTTGCTTTCAACATAATTGCGCGGCGAAAACATAGCGCGCAAGATCGGGCGGTGTTTCAAATAATCTTGAACCGGACCAGCGACCGGACGAGGGTCTTCTTTGAGGAAGGCGAAATAAAGCGTTTCATCGTCGGATCTAGAAGAGTCTTCTGAAGGAGACTGGGCTTGAGTCGACGGCGCAACCGGAGCAGCCGACTGGGCTTGCGTGCTGGATGATTCTTCCGTGTCAGATCGCAAAGATGCTTGGGGCTTGTCCTGCGGCTGGCACTGCACCGCCGGCAGTGCGCAGCAAGAGCAGACGACGAAACAGAGGAGCGCTAAAACAAATTTGTTTTCCAACATCTCCCCACCCATTTCTTATCCAACCATGTCTTATACAAGTTGCTCGCTCGTACTGGCTGATTTCATCAAAAGCTGCAAAGCCCAAAGTCCGAGAATTCCAGCCCCCCAGCCATATAAACCCTGCAGGGAATCGACAGGCACAAGAACAAAAGCCGCAACAGCAGCAACTAATCCTATGGGCAGGAGAGACGTTTCTAAGCCGGGAGTCGCTTGCTTTCCGACCGAGTCAAGAATTCGCTGAGTCAACCCTTCGGACACATCGAACTGGGGCAACGTTTCAGCCAGTTGAATCAAGTCCGCATGCTGTTTACACCAACTGTCGCATGCTGCGCAGCTATTCTGATGCGTATTCAACAGCAGTCTTTGTTCCGCAGCAAGCGAAGAGCTTACTTCGTCGTCAGAAAACAAGCTTCTGAACTCCGCACAAGAATTTTCACTTTGCTTATCAAGCATAAAATCACCAAACCTTCCCCATTTTACTCTTCAACTGGCTGATGTTCACTCATCATTTTTCGCAGTTTTTCTCTAATTCTGAAAAGCATCGACTTGACCGCGCTCTCTGTTTCGTTTACAACGCTGGCGATGTCGGCATAAGATAAATCTTGCTGAAAGCGCAAAACAAAGATTTGTCGGTGTCGCGGCGACAAGCGCTGCAAAGCGTCAGTCAACATTGCCTGCGAGAATCGCGTCTCGACCAAATCTTCCACAGACTCAGCGCTTGACGGTTCAGCATTCGGGCTTTCTTCCAACAGTTCTTCAAGAGAATCGAAATAGCGTCCTTTGCTGTCTCTAATTTGATTAAGAGTCGCATTAGAGGCGATTTTCAAAAGCCAGGGTTTGAGCTGAGCAGTGTTGCGAAATGACCCCAGATTTTTGTAAGCCTTTTGAAAAGTTTCCTGAGTTAGATCGGCGGCGGTTTCGTGGCTGCGAACCATTTGAAATATCATGTTGTAAACCAACTTCTGATAGCGCCGAACAATACCTTCAAAAGCTTTCTTCTGCCCAGCCAGAGTTAAAGCGATCAATTCGTTGTCAGTCAAATGTTCCATTTGCTGGGAAGACGACAAAACTATAGCTCCAGCTAGGGCTTTCAACTTCAATGTTCCCTGAGCAAACAAGGTTGCATTCATACCCATATTAATCGAACCCATGATTCCCACGGTGTTGCCGAGCTGAGGAGAAAAGAGTAAGGTCGGTTTCCATTATCCGCCTCTGTAAACGTTATGCAGCAGCTCGTGTCAACAGATACACCGCGGTTTCGAAAAAGTTGCGTTTCCGAAGATTAAATGATCGAGGAAGCTACAAACCTGTGGGAGGCTGACGTTACGGCTGATTGTCGCTCTTGTCTGCAGATACTCCATTCTGTCTTTCGCAACCCTGCTAAGGATTCGTCCAACACATCCTGTCTGCTGATTGCGACATTTCGGCAGAGTTTCGCTGATTCATTTGGTGTTATGATTTCGAACTGTATTCGAACGGATTGGCGATGTTTATGGACACATTGTTCAGGATTGACTTTGAGAACTTGCTTGTCTGCACCCTCTGCTTGCTTTGTTGCGCGGCCTGCACCACGCCAGAGAATGTCACAATAGGCGATTCTAGCGGCAATAGTTCGTTGAGAAGTAAAGACGGCACAAGCACTTCAGCAAGCGGCACAAGCACCTCAACAAGCAGAACAAGCACTGATCACGCCGCACCTCAGAGCGAACAACACAGCGAAGGGCCATCAGCGAAATCGACAAGTGCTATCAATCAAAAAAATGGCGACGAAACGGATAGTTTGGCAAAGCAAATCGATTTTGCCGCATATAAGAAATGCATGTGTGATATCGCGGCACAAATGGACGAAACTGTGGAAGATGGCTGGTTTTTCGGTGAAGAGCCTCGCATGTTCAAGTCTTTCTACCGAAAAATAAGTCCTGAGCAAAAAGCTGAGTTTGCTGTCGACTACCACAAGTTCATTAGTGCGTTCAATCAGAATTTAATCAACGACTACAAATCATACGTGCCCTACTCTAAGCGGGCTGATTTCGCTATGCAGTGGTGGTCCGCACGCGTCCCTCGATTCAACAGCTCCGAAATGAAAATGAAAGTTTTGTGGGCGCATGAGTCTATTCAGGACGCCGGTGAATTATGGTGGCGAGCAAGCGAGAAGCTGGGAAAGGCACCAAACGACTCGATTCAACTTATGGCTCATGATGAAGAACAGCGCATGGTCTCGCACTTTACTGAGAAAGAAGGCAGTCCGGGTACCATTTCTGATCAGGTTTGGAAACGCACACACTAGTTTCTCACTGTCCCAGTTCGAGCCGCACAAGCAAGAATAGTACTTCGGATTTGCGGCGTCACATTAACTAGCTCGTGCCACCAGAAGACTGCGCGTTAGTGGAAGAAGCGCATGTAGCCTTTCTTCTCGTCAACGGTAAAACGCCAACCTTGCAAGAAGTCTTGCCCAACGCAACTACCGGAGTGCCCGCCAATCATGATTTGAAATTCTTTGCGAATAATTGGACCGAGCCGCATACTGACTGTAACGCCTCGGTATGGGCTCATGCCGCCGATACCACCAGCCATCATAGTCGGTGCATCGGCAGGAATTTCAATTCTTAAAGCCTCCGCGGTTTGCGCATTCATAATTGTTGAAGAGGCACCAGTATCAATGAAAGCTTCGGTCTTTTTGCCGTTGACTTCAACGGCAATGATGGGCTTTGTTCCCAGTACGGTACAAGGCACATCGTACAAATTATTGATTGATTGTTGGTTGCCTTGCTCTTTCTTAAGCGTCATACACTGAGCTTTCTGATCAATTTCGTACTGATAGCCCTTTATGAATGCATAGCCGATTAGCGGGGGAATATTATCGAGTTCCTCCTGCACTGTAGCAGGAAGGGTTCGTTCGACATTACCAACCTTGACTGTCAAATTCATTTTCCAGGCAGGAAGCCGCACCCCAGCCCAACCTGACACCGAAGTGGTTGGTGGTCCTTGCGGCGGTATTACACCCATCGCTTTCAAATTATTTTTGCCAAACAAGAGCCCCGGCGCCCCAGTATCAAACATGCACTTATACGGATGACCGTTAATCGAAGCATCAACAATCATGTGTCCAGAACTAGCGGTGGTGAAAAATATACGCGCATCAGAAGGTAACTTCGCCAGGTCGGCTGGCTCTTCACCATTTTCAAGCTGCAAGATACTAGCCAGAGCTTTTGAGGCATCTGGTGCGGCGTCTGTATCTCTACTCTGGCTTGCGCTGGACGTTGCGGCTGGAGGCGCGCCAGCCGCAGCTGGTTTAACGTAGGAGGGATCAATACGAGACAAGAAATCCGCAGCCAACTTTGCTTCAGCAGACCGAGGATAATTGCTAATTACAGAAGCGAAAAACATTTTTGCGTCTGACTGATGATTCAATTGATAATAACAGTAGCCCTGGTAATACAGATTGGTCGATCCTTGCGGAGCAGCACGCAAGGCAGCTACGGCTTCCTTGTATTTCCCCTGCTTGGCCAATTGCATCCCTTTGGTCAAACCAGTCGCGTCTGCCCCAATTGCTGGAAGCGCTAACAGCAGCATCGCGAAAAGCACGAACGAAGCCAAAAGCGAGCGCGACGCTGCAGAGCCGAAGAGATCGGCTCCGCGCAGATGAGATCGGACAAAATGTGAGCGGATGAGCTGAGTGCGAATTGTTCGGACGGATTGGCGCATTTGATTCAGATCCGGTTGGAGCGCACGAAAGAATTCATTATACCCCGCCGCGGCTCAGTCCGCGTTAATGAGCTAAGCTTGCCCGAATAAAGTCGGCGAGCTCATCAACTGGCACGGTTGTATCCAGACTCACCTTGCCTGAATCCTTCTCAGGCAAAACATATTTGATACCAGCCCCAGTTCGTTTCTTATCGAAAGCAACGGCTTGCACCAATTTTTCGACATCTATGCCAGCCGGCACATCGTAAGGCAGCTGCATCGTTTTTAGTAAATGCTCAACTTTTTGCAATTCGGCCTCCGCAATCATACCTTTGCTCACTGCCAATTTGAAGGCAAAAACGGTGCCTATTGTCACGGCTTCACCGTGACTGATACCATAGCTGGTGACCTTCTCCAGTCCATGTCCAAGCGTATGCCCGAGATTAAGACACCGTCGCAACCGCGTTTCAAACGGATCTTTCAAGACAACGGCTAATTTCATTTGAATGCAGATTGAAATCAGCGGTGCCAAAAACGGATTGTCAGCGCTCAATCCCGCTGAAAAATTGTCAGCAAGCGCTCTTGCCAGTGGAGCTGGGGAGCGCTTGTAATCAGTGCTTTCGGCGATGGTATCTTCAATAAATGCATATTTGACGATTTCACCCATGCCTGAGCGGAACTCCCTGGCAGGCAAAGTCGTGAGAAACTCAGGATCAACAATTACCGACTGTGGAAAGTAAAAGCTACCCGCCAGATTTTTGCCGGCACGTAGATTAATCCCAGTCTTGCCACCGATGCTGGCGTCGACTTGAGCCAGCAGAGTAGTGGGCAGCAAGAACAGGTTTATACCGCGCAGGTAGCTGGCTGCACAAAATCCGCCCAGATCGCTTACGGCACCGCCCCCGATGGCTACAACACTATCGGCTCGGGTAAACTCTTTGCTTTGCATGATTTCCCAGCAGCCAGTCAATTGCTCCAGGGATTTGGCCTCTTCCCCGTCAGGCAGCGTGTGCAAGCTCACATCGAAGTTTTGACGGTCTAAGGAAGCCCTCAGGTCATCCAGCCATTTTTGCGGCAGCGAAGTTTGATGCAAAAGCAAGACTCTCTTGCCACATTCAACCTGGCGCAAGATATCGCCGGTGCGGTGACGCACCGTGGGGCCAAAATCAACCCGCGTGCGCAGCGGAGTTGTCGAATTCAACAACATGGTATAGACCTGGTCCTTATGACTGGGCTTAGCATGACGTCGCATTGTTATTACTCCATTTCCATATCTGGCGCGGCTTCGTCCGGTGCACCATGCGCACCTTCAGTCTTGCCCTGCGACTCGCACCATTTACGGTGGCGGGCGACGCCTTCCTTTATCTCAGCAAAATTATCGCAGCCGAATTTGCGCAAGACGGCTCGCGCCAAAACGAATGCCACCATTGCTTTAGCTACTATTGATGCAGCAGGAACAGCGCAAACATCTGATCGCTCATAATGAGCCGTTTCTGCTTCATACTCAGGGAAGGAGAGCGAAGGCAAGCCCTTGCGCAAGGTCGGAATCGGTTTCATATAAGCGCGCAAACGCAGCCGAGAACCATTGCTCATACCGCCCTCGATGCCGCCGGCGTGATTAGTCTTTCGAGAGAAGGGCAAATTAAACGCATCGCCCGAACTCTCGCTTACTCCAGCACTCTGATGCTGGCGCGGATAAAGAGCATCGTGCACCTCAGAACCAGGTTTCGACGATGATTTTACTCCATCGCCAATTTCGACAGCTTTCATGGCCTGAATACTCATTACAGCCTGAGCCAGCTGTCCATCGAGTTTTTCGTCCCATTGAGTGTAACTTCCCAATCCGACCGGCAAAGATTCGGCGAGAACCTCAACGACGCCTCCGACACTATCTCCATCTTGCCATGCTTGTTTTATGTATTCTTTCATTGCTTCGACCGAAGCATCGTCAGAAGCACAAAACATTTCTGAATTTTGGACGCGCCGCTCCAATACGTCCATACTCAGAGTTTCGCTATCAGTAGCGCCGGCAACAGGTCCCACCGCAATTACATGGCTGACCATACGCACGCCGAGCCCAGCGAGAAGCTGTTGACAGAGAGCACCGGCAGCCACTCGCGCAGCAGTTTCGCGCGCACTGGCTCGTTCCAAAACATCGCGAATATCTTTTTGGCGAAACTTCATCGTCCCCGCGAGGTCGGCATGGCCAGGACGAAAGCGCGATATTTTCTTCTTGTTTTCCTGTTCGATTACAGCTTCATCTTGCGCATCAACCGGCAGGCTCGACATCACATGCTGCCAATTTTCAAAATCACGATTGCGCACGAGCAGACTTATTGGTGCACCAGTGGTAATACCATGGCGAACACCACCTATTAATTCAGCCTTGTCAGTTTCAATTTTCTGGCGATTACCTCGCCCGTATCCCTGCTGCCTTGCCTGCAACTCTTTGTTAAGCAGCTCAATGTCAACATTCATACCAGCCGGAAACCCGTCAAGCACGGCAATCAATGCCTGCCCGTGCGATTCACCAGTGCTTAAAAAGCGCAGCATAACTTATTTTCCCGCAATCTATTGATGAGAGTTAAATCTTACAATAATCAGCGTCATATTCCCGGATTAGAATGACAAAGTTGCGACCCTTTAAATTCGAGAGTGAAGCATGAAATCTCTAAAAGGCACTTTGCAAGTACCTGGTGACAAATCAATATCGCACCGTGCGCTTATTTTTGCCGCGCTTTCAAGAGGAGTCTGCAAAGTATACGGACTCTCTCCCGCATTTGATTGTGTCAGCAGCACCGACTGTTTGAAGCAAGTCGGCGTTCAGTTTGAACGCCGCACGGCTGCGGACAACGGTCGTCGAGAAGGTGCCCTCTTAATCAAGAGTCCTGGATTAGATGGACTGACTGCACCCAACTCGATGCTGTTCGCGGGCAACTCCGGCACGACAATCCGCCTGCTCTCAGGCCTGCTCGCCGGTCGTCCCTTCCGCAGCGAACTCGATGGCGATGACTCATTAAGACGACGCCCGATGTCTCGCGTGCTCAAGCCATTGTCAAGCATGGGCGCTAAAATTTCTTATCTGCAAAATGAGAATTACCCGCCCTTTGCTATCGAAGGAGGCAATCTTCAAGGGACGACATTCGACCTTCCACAGGCGTCGGCGCAGGTGCAAACGGCATTGCTGCTCGCCGGTCTTCAAGCCGACGGGCGCACAGTGGTGAAAGTGCCGAAGCCAGTTCGCGATCATACGAGTCGCATGTTCAAATATATTGGTGTTCCATTTGAAGCAGAAGGCGACACAATGGTGTCTGTGTCTCGTCTGGAGAATCCAATTGAACCTTTCACATTAGACGTTCCTGCTGATATTTCCTCAGCAGCATTTTTCATGGTTGCGGCTGCCTGTCTGCCTGGTTCCGAAATTCTATTTACCAATTTAGCATTGAACCCGGGACGGGATCTGGTTCTTCAAGTATTGAAGGAAATGGGCGCGAATATCGAGATTGTCGATACGCGAGAGCTTTGCGGCGAACCAATCGCCGACATACTTGTAACTGGTGGCAAACTAAACGGCTCTGCGCTAATCGAGGCGGATCGATTGGCGTCCGGCATTGATGAGATTCCAGTGCTGGCGCTTGCGGCCGCGCTTAGCCAGGGCGTTCTGGAAGTAAGAGATGCCGCGGAGTTGCGTGTGAAAGAATCAGATCGTCTTGCGGCAATCGTCAACAATTTACGAGCTGCCGGCGCAGACCTCGAAGAATCCAGCGATGGATTTGTAGTGCGTGGCAAAGGCCGCCTTCCAGGCGGCTCCGAGTGGCAAGCCCTCGACGATCATCGCATGGCGATGACCGGCCTGATTGCTAACTTGGCCAGCGATCAGTCTATTAGTGTAGATAATGATCTCTGCGTTTCGGTGTCTTACCCAGACTTCGTCCAAGACTTAAAGAGACTTTCGCATTAGCTGAGAACGCGCAGCCATTCCCGAGCGTCCAAAAATCTAATTATGCTGCCAGGACACGACCCGGTTGCTCACCCTGAATCTAAGCCGTATAAATAAACAAATCATGCCCGGCGTTTTCAGCCTGCGACAAAATTTGCACTAACTCTTCCATAGCACCGACCACGTAATCGTCAAAGTCAATTTCGTTCAATGCACCAGAATCAAGCAGCTTTTGCGCCTCAGCAACAACTCGTTCAAGTTCGACGCGTAGTGCTTTTATTTCAGCATTAGTCAAATAGGCATAGACACCGGCATATTCCTCGA
>Ga0182030_10013468_pt1 | contig 16265 bp, 17 predicted proteins | sample 812S3MmetaG_FD_121299 | JGI IMG/M metagenome (GOLD analysis project Ga0182030, IMG submission 121299) | Permafrost microbial communities from Stordalen Mire, Sweden - 812S3M metaG (Illumina Assembly) | ecosystem: Environmental > Terrestrial > Soil > Wetlands > Permafrost | place: Sweden...
GAGGAGTTCGTGGCTGCGGGTGCGTTTCCTGTAACACAGCACCCGCAAACTACGTCGCACTCAAATGGTCAACGATTCCAACGGATAATCGAGTGCGGAGATTGTGCATGTCGGTGGGCCGACGTCAACAATCTAATGGCGTATCCGTACCTGGGATACAAAGAGTTTATTTGTTGACTCACGGTCGTTGATCTTGTGACTAAATGACCAACGTTGGAGTGCTTAGACTGAGCCTCCGAGCACATCTTTTACCTCCTTGATTGCCTCTTCCAGAAGCGTGTTCGACCAGAGATGTGTCGTCGTAAGTGTGTTGGTGTTGGGGAGAGCAGCCGCATCGAAGTCCAGCGTGGCGAGACTCATTTCCAATCTCCTAATGAGATCTGTCCTCGCCAGAGTCTCCGGAGTTCCATAGCCAGGCACCCACGGTGTTTGGTCATTCTTGTGTTCAATCAGTTGCACATTGAATAGATTTCTCATGTCAAGAACAATGTCGGAGATGTCCTTGATTGCAGAGGGTCCTGCATTTGTCATTAGTCGGTCTGTACTGAGATTTGCGCTAAGTGTTCCGGTCACGGTTGTTACCACGTCTGCTCTTGCCTCTAAATACGCTGGAGTGGCAGATTGTGCGTCAAAAACTGCTTGTTCATATTGGAGTTTTGTCTCCATCAAACGGCTGACGTTGAGCAGGTAGTCGTCATCGTAGCGCCACGCATCGGCCCTCACGGTCGCACGTTCCTTCATGTCAGTCAGAAACTCGACCGAATACTTCTCAGGCTCGAGGTCGTCAACAAGTTGATGATGATTTGGACACATGAGTATCAGATTGTCGAAGCCGTCTCGCTGTTCGTTTGTCATGTTGGCGTCGTATCGTGCGCTATTTGGACGTCTTCCGCGAATGTGACACATCTCGGCTCGAACCTGGCTCCATGACGGATCAGTGAGCGCGTGTTCACACGCAATCTTGGTTTCCGGATCGTTCCAACCGCACACGTTGCTCGACAAGGCAAAAAGCGTTTTGATCGTCGTTGTGCTGATCACGAATCGAGACTACTGGGCCTAACTTCGGCAGCGGGAGGCAAGGGGTCAAGGGGGTGCTTGAGAATTCGACGCCCATCCAGTTCCACGATTTGGCTGCGCAGCCAACTACCTTTCTCTATCGCGAGTGGAATACGCTTCTCAAGAAGTTCAGAGATTCCGTCGCGTATCCCGGGCGCGGATGCAAGTGCAGAATTCGCACCTACAGAGAAACTGTTGAGTTCGTCAAGAATTTCGAGCACCTGTCGAACGTCTTCAAAGTATTGGGCGAGGGGAATCCGGTAATCGATCGGCTTGACAAGTTTCTGGACGTCGGTTTTCGCCATGTCCCAAGTAGCCAGGTCGAAGCCGTGGGACAAGACGACTGCAGTGGGCGATCTGCTCTGAAGGCGAGTGAAGGCAGCTTCGTTGACATCAAGCGAGACCGCTATGGCAAGCAGAGTGTCGCTCAATCGCGTCGCGTCGACTTCTCGCGCTTTGCGTCCATTAAATCTACCAATCACGGTATTGAGAAGAATCCCCGCCGGGATGCCGAGAATTACACCCGCTGCTGTGGCGATAAATGCGGGCCAAAAGGTTGACCAATCAACCGTAGAGATAAAGGCTACACGGGGCACGGCCCATTCTACGGGTGCGCTCCCTGTATCACAGCACCCTCAAACTGCACGTAGTTTTACTTGAGTAAGTGCTTGGCTACGACCACTCGCTGTACCTGATTGGTGCCTTCGTAGATCTGGGTGATCTTGGCGTCGCGCATGAAGCGTTCGACCGGGAAGTCTTTGGTAAAGCCGTACCCGCCGAGCAGCTGAACCGCGTCGGTCGTCACGCTCATGGCCGTGTCGGAGGCGAACGATTTCGCCGCCGCCCCCAAGTAGTTGAGGTTGCGATCCGGGTCACCCGCGTCAATTGTCGCGCACGCCGCGTAGACGAGGGCGCGCGAGGCCTCGGTGCGGATCGCCATGTCGGCGATCATGAAGCGAAGTCCCTGTAACTGTGAAATCGGCGCGCCGAAGGCCTTGCGCTGGGTCATGTAACCCGCCGCGTAGTCAATGGCCGCCTGCGAGATGCCGACCGCCTGTGCGCCGATGGTCGGACGCGACCGGTCCAGGGTGTGCATCGCGATGCGAAAACCTTCCCCCTCCTCACCGATGCGGTGCGACACCGGTACGCGAACATTGTCGAATACCACTTCACCCGTGGGCGAGGCGCGCAGTCCTAACTTGTCCTCGTGTTTGGGGAACTGTACTCCCCATTCCTTCTCGACGAGGAAGCACGTGATGCCGTGGCTCTTGGCGCTCGGTTGGGTGCTGGCGAACACGGTGTAGGTGTCCGACACGCCGGCGTTGGTGATCCAGTATTTGGACCCATTCAAGACGTACTCGTCGCCGACGCGCTCGGCGTGACAGCGCATCGCCGCCACGTCGGAGCCGGCGTCGGCCTCGGAGAGACAGTAACTAGCCTGCGCGCTTCCCTCGGCGATGCGCGGCAGGTACGTGGACTTGAGCTCCTCGGAGCCGAAGTTCATCACCGGCAACATGCCCAATTTCGAGATCAACCAGGTGACCGACGTCGAGGCACATCCGCGCGCCAACTCCTCGGCGACGACGGCCTGCGTGACCATGTCGGCGCCAGCGCCACCGTACTGCTCCGGGATCCACAGGCCCGGCAGACCCATCTCGACGCAGGCGTCCCAACTGTCTTGGGGGAATTCTTGGTCGCGGTCGTAGCGTGCGGCGTGCGGCGTGATGCGCTCGTCGACGAAACCCTTCAAAACGTCTCGGAAGGCCCGCTGTTCTTCATTCAGTACGAACGTCATGCGCGCTCCTCGTTGAGACGGCTAGGGCTGGGGGAAAAGCTGTTCCTCGGAGACGGCGTCGACGAAGCGACGCTGGGCGGCGTAACTGTGCGCGATACCCGAGAAGTCGGCACTGGTCCCCGACTCGTGGGTGCGCAGCCCGAAAAGGTCCAATGCGGCGCGAACGTCGTAGACGGTGGGCGCGCGACCGGCCAAGCTGGCGCGCTTGGCGGCAACAAGCGCGATGCCCACCACGAGGTCGTGGTGATCGACACCGTCGATGTGCAGGTCGGCGCATTCACGCTGGGCCAAGGTCATCGCAAAACCCTCACCGGGCGCGTTGGTGCCGCTACCGGTGGTCGTCGGCGCGTGGCGCAGCAGACCCGCCTTCTTGATCCGGCCGATCTCTGGGGTGGTCGTCGCCACGGTGGGGCGCACTTCCCCACTGCGCGATACGGGCGAGAAAGTCGGTTGCGTCATGCTTTGAGACTACCTGTCGGCGCCCTACACCCTCGTCAGCCAGCTCTCGTACTGCGGCAACTGACCGCGAATGGCCTGGAAGTACGTGGCCTGGATGGCCTTGGTGATAGGCCCGGGCGTGCCGTCGCCCACCACGCGGTCGTCCACCGAGCCGATCGGCACCACTTCAGCGGCGGTGCCGGTCAGGAACGCCTCATCGGCGATGTAGAGATCGTCACGGCGCAGGGCCTCGAAGCTCACCTCGTAGCCCAGGTCGTTCGCGATCGTCACGATGGAGTGCTGGGTGATGCCGCGCAGGGCGCCCGCTTCTGACGGCGGGGGCGAGATGATCAGGCCGTCGCGCACGATGAACAAGTTCTCGCCGGTGCATTCCGAGACCCGCGCGTCGGGGCCCAGCATGATCGCCTCGTCGTAGCCAGCCTTGATCGCTTCGACCTTGGCGAGGGTGGAGTTCACGTAGCCACCGACGGTCTTGGACGCGGTGGGCATCGCATTCGGTGCGTGGCGAATCCACGACGAGACCTTCATGCGCACGCCGTTCTCGAGACCGTGGTCGCCCAGGTAGGCGCCCCAGGGCCACGCGGCGACGGCGACGTTGACGGGGCAGTTGAGCGGGTTGATGCCCATTTCGCCGTAACCCAAGTAGACGAGGGGACGTAGATAGCAGCCCTCGGAGAGGTCGTTGACCCGCACGACCTCGACGCAGGCCTCGATGATCTCGTCGCGAGTGAAGGGCACCTCGATCATGAGGATCTTGCAACTGCGCATCAGGCGCTCGATGTGCTCAGTGAGACGAAAGACCGCCGGACCCGAGGACGTCTTGTAGGCGCGAATGCCCTCGAAGGCCCCGGTGCCGTAGTGCAAGGTGTGGGTCAGGACGTGCGTCGTGGCGTTCTCCCAGTCGACGAGCTGACCGTCCATCCAGATCTTCTTGGTGGGGGTGATGGGCATCTACAACCTCTCTAACAATTGTGCGGTTATTCCCGACGTCCCGAGCACGGCGGCGTCGCCCTCAAAGTCTCTCACGACGCGCGCGATGCGCGCAGCCGCGTCGTCCTCACCGAGGTACTCCAACATCAAGACTGCCGACGACACGGCCGCCAACGGATTGGCTCGATTGGTCCCGACGATGTCGTGCGCCGCGCCGTGCACGGGTTCGAACAGCGACGCGCCCGACTTGGTCGGATTGATGTTCCCGCTGGCCGCGAAGCCGATGCCCCCAGTGACCGCGCCGGCGAGGTCAGAGAGAATGTCACCAAAGAGATTGTCGGTGACGATGACGCTGTAACGGCGCGGGTCCTCGACGAGGTAGATGCAGGCCGCGTCCACGTGGTTGTAGTCCACCTCGACCTGCGGGTACTCGCTCCGTACCTCCGCGACGACGCGCGACCAGAGTTCGCCGGCGAAGGTCAGCACGTTGGTCTTGTGCACCAGGGTCACCTTGGGCACCGCGGCGCGCGCCGCGCGGTCGAAGGCGTAGCGTACGCAGCGCTCGACGCCGAAACGCGTGTTGACCGAACCCTGGGTCGCGATCTCGTGGGGCGTACCGCGACGCAGTACCCCGCCCTCGCCGGCGTAGGGGCCTTCGGTGTTCTCGCGCACGATGGCGAAGTCACAACCTGCGGCCAGGGACCCGTCGACGCCGTGAAACGGGCGATAGTTGATGTAGAGGTCCAGACCGAAGCGCAGGCGCAACAGCAGCCCGCGTTCGAGCGTCCCGCCGGGGATGCGCGTATCGCCGATCGCCGGGCCGATGGCGCCGAGCATGATGGCGTCGAAGCCGCGCAGTCTCTCGAGGGTCTCGTCGTCGAGGACGAACCCATCACGCAGGTAGCGCGCGGCGCCGAGGTCGAACTCCTCGGTGGTGACGTTGACGCCGGCGGCGCGCACCACCTCGAGGGCAGCCGCCGTCACCTCGGGGCCAATGCCGTCGCCGCCAATAATGGCGAGGGAGTGAACGCGCTGGGTCATGAGTCGTCTCCTTGTTGCCTCTATTTTGCTCGGCGAGGTCCCCGCGGAGCAAAACCACGGGACCCGCCAGTGGGGCGACTCGGTAGAATCAGAACTTCTGCTCGAGTTGGGGATGGACCATGGCGGTCGAAATTCATCGCATCACACAAGAAACATTGGACAAGCTCCGTGAGGAATACCACCACCTGACGACGGTCGGGCGCACGGACATCGCGCGGGTCATTGAGTCGGCACGCCTCCTGGGCGATCTGAGCGAGAACGGTGACTACCACGCCGCCAAGGACGAGCAGGGCAAGATGGAATCGCGCATCCGCCAGATCGACAGCGTGATCCGCAACCACGAGATCATCGCGCGCGACGAGAACGCCGACGTCGCCCAGGACGCGTCCATCGTGCAGATCGTCTACGAGGGCGACGCCGAGGACGACTACCAGGAGTTCTTCCTCGGTTCCATCGAGGAGAAGCCCGAGGGCGTCCTCGTGGCGTCACCCACCTCTCCGCTGGGCTCGGCGCTCTTGGGACGGAGTGTCGGTGACCTGGTCGAATACGAAGCACCCTCGGGCGTGCTGCGCGTCAAGATCGTCGGGTTGCGCTAGATGGCCGGGCGCACCCTGTTCGAGAAGATCTGGGACGATCACCTGGTCGCCGCGCCTGATGGCGAGTCGGCGATCATCTACATCGACCTGCACCTCGTGCACGAGGTCACCTCGCCGCAGGCCTTCGACGGCCTGCGCCTCAACGGGCGAACGGTGCGCCGTCCTGACCGCACCCTGGCGACGGCGGACCACGACGTGCCCACCGATCCGCTGTCAGTACCAGTGAAGGACCCCATCGCCCGGCGCCAACTCGAGGCGCTCGAGGAGAACTGCGAAGAGTTCGGCATCACCGTCTTCCCGCGCGGTCACGAGAACCAGGGCATCGTGCACGTCATCGGACCTGAGTTGGGCGTCACGCAACCGGGTATGACCATCGTTTGCGGTGACTCGCACACCTCGACCCACGGAGCGTTCGGCGCCCTGGCCTTCGGCATCGGTACTAGTGAGGTCGAGCACGTGCTCGCCACGCAGACTCTCCCCCAGCAGCGCGCCAAGTCCATGGCTGTGGTCGTCGAGGGCCATGCGCCCGAGGGCGTCACGGCCAAGGACATCGTGCTCGCCATCGTCGCGACTCTCGGCACCGGCGGTGGCGCGGGCCACGTCGTGGAGTATCGCGGCCAGGCAATCCGCGACTTGTCGATGGAGGGTCGAATGACCCTGTGCAACATGAGCATCGAGGCCGGCGCTCGCGCCGGACTCGTCGCCGTCGACGACACCACCATCGAGTACCTGCGCGGACGCCCGGGCGTGCCCTCGGGCGACGACTTCGACGAGGCTGCGTCGCGTTGGCGCAGCTTTGTCTCCGACGACGACGCCGTCTTCGACCAGACGGTCACTCTCAGTGCCGCCGATCTCAAGCCCTTCATCACCTGGGGCACCAACCCCGCCCAGGTGGTCTCGCTCGACGGTGTCGTACCCGACCCGGCGGACTTCGACGATCCCGACATCGCCAGCACCACCGAACGGTCGCTGGCCTACATGGGCCTCACCCCCGGCACACCGATCAAGGAGATCCCCGTCGACGTGGTCTTCATCGGCTCGTGTACCAACAGTCGCATCGAGGACCTACGCGCCGCCGCCGCCGTCGCGCGCGGACACCACGTCGCGGACTCGGTGCGCGCCCTGATCGTGCCGGGCTCGCATCGGGTGAAGAGCCAAGCCGAGTCTGAGGGTCTGGATCAGGTATTTCTAGAGGCCGGATTCGAGTGGCGCGAACCGGGTTGTTCGATGTGCCTGGGCATGAACCCTGATCAATTGACCCCGGGCCAACGCAGTGCGTCGACGTCCAACCGCAACTTCGAAGGCCGCCAGGGTCGCGGAGGACGCACCCACCTGGTCTCGCCCGTCGTTGCCGCCGCGACGGCCATCCTCGGACGTTTCGCCACCCCCGACGAGGTGAACTCATGAAGCCCGTGCACGTCATCGAAGGCCGCGCCGTCCCCCTGGAGCGCGCGGACGTCGACACCGACCAGATCATCCCCTCGGACTGGCTCAAGCGCGTCGAACGCGTCGGATTCGGTCGAGGGCTCTTTAGCGAGTGGCGCGATGACCCCAGCTTCGTGTTGAACGACGCGCAGTTCGCCGGCGCCACCGTCCTGGTGGCCGGACCACGTTTTGGCACCGGCTCCTCGCGCGAGCACGCCGTGTGGGCCCTCATGGACTACGGCTTCGAGGCCGTGATCGCACCATCCTTCGGCGACATCTTCCGCAACAACTCCTCCAAGCAGGGATTGGTCATCGCCCAACTCGACGTCCACGACGTCGAAGAGCTGATGGCACTGATCCACGAGGACCCCACCCGCCTGGTCATCGTCGACGTAGAGAAGTCGCAGGTCGAGGTACCCCAAACCGGTTGGATCCGTCAATTCGCGTTGGACCCCATGACCCGCGAACGACTGCTCAACGGCTGGGACGACATCGGACTGACGTTGCGCCACGAGCACGAGATCACCGATTACGAGACGACGTCACACGCGCCGACCTTGGCCGGAGTGTTCGACAACGCGGGCCACGTCCAGGCCCACTGAGGTCAGGTCGCGAAGACCTCGAGTCGCACGAACTCCTCCTCGGCCTCGCGGTGACGCCACACGGCCATCAAGGCAATCACGAGACTGGCCGAACCCGAGGCCGCAGTGGCGATCAACGGTGCCCAGAGTCCGACGTTGGCGTAATAGATGATCCACAGGGCCGCGCAACTGGCGCCGAAGAACCACGACGCTGACGACACACCGCTAGCGCCACGAGTGCGCACCAACTCCACGAATTGGGGTCCGCGCAACAAGGTCATCGCGAGCCCGCACCCGTAGACGCTGTACGACCAACCGCCGACAAGGCCGGGCGCCACGCACGTCGCAGCGAACATGGCGACTGCCTGGAGCGAACCCCGACGGTGACGCCACGGGGCGAGGCGAACGACGATCGCGATCTGCAGCGGCCAACACAACAAGGAGCCCATGACCACCGCGAAGGAGTGCGCGCTCAGCGCGCCGTAGGAGATCCAGAACCCGCCGATCAGCGTGAAGAGGAGCCACGTGGCCGAGGAGACACCCTCGATTCCCAAGGCGCTCACCCGGCGAAACTGTGCCACCGTGGCGAGGGTCCCGGCGAGGACTGCGGCCCAGGAAACCAACGCAACGAAATCAAGTGACACACCACCAGCCTAGATGTGAAAAAACTTAACGTCGGCGATTGGCGGCGGAAATCACCGCCTCGAGCGACGCGTCGAGAATTGACGAGCTCATACCGACGCCCCACCAGGTCGCGCCGTCGGGGCCTTCTGCTTCGACGTAGGCGACTGCCGAGGCACCCGAGCCCGCCGTCAAGGCGTGCTCGGTGTAGTCGCGCACGTTGAAGTTCACATCGAGTTCAGTGCGAAGTCCCGCCATCAGCGCGTCAATCGGACCGTTGCCCTCACCCTTGACGGTGATGTGCTGTCCGTCGACCAGGAGCTGGGCGAAGATGCGGGTCTGGTGCTGGTCAGCGGCGACCTCACTCGAGAGCAACTGGATAGTGGGGTTCTCAGGCTGATACGTCGTGGTGAACACCTCCCAGATCTCGGCCGGGGAGATCTCGGTGCCGGAGCGCTCGGTGAGCTTCTGCACCTCCTTGGAGAATTCGACCTGCATCGCCCGCGGCAGGTCGAGACCGTGCTCGGAATTGAGCAGGTAGGCGACGCCGCCCTTGCCGGACTGGGAGTTCACGCGGATGATGGCCTCATAGGTGCGCCCGGTGTGCTTGGGGTCGATCGGCAGGTAGGGCACCTCCCACACGTCGTAACTGTCGCCGATCGCGGTCATGCCCTTCTTGATGGCGTCCTGGTGCGAACCCGAGAAAGCGGTGTAGACCAACTCGCCCACGTAGGGATGGCGCGGGTGGATCGGCAGACGGTTGGCGTACTCGGCCACGTGGCGCGCCTTGTCGATGTCGCGCACGTCGAGTTCGGGGTCCACGCCCTGGGAGAACAGATTGAGCGCCAGGTTCACCACGTCGACGTTCCCGGTGCGCTCGCCGTTGCCGAACAGTGTTCCCTCGACGCGGTCCGCGCCGGCCAACACGCCCAGCTCCGCCGCCGCCACGCCGGTGCCACGGTCGTTGTGCGGGTGCAGCGACAAGAGGATGGAGTCGCGCCGATCCACGTGGCGCAAGAAGTACTCGATCGCGTCGGCGTAGAGGTTGGGCGTATACATCTCGACGGTGGCCGGCAGATTCAGGATCAACGGTCGCTCGGGGGTGGGGTCAATGACGTTAATGACGTCGTTACACACCTCGAGGGCGTAGTCCAACTCGGTGCCGGTGAAACTTTCCGGCGAATACTCGTAGACGAATTCAGTAGCGGGTGACGTACTTTCGAGACTTTTGCACAGGGCCGCCGCGTCCAGGGCGATTTGCTTGATGCCGGCCTGGTCGAGTCCGAAGACCACGCGGCGTTGCAGGGTGGACGTGGAGTTGTAGAAGTGCACGATGGCGCGCCGTGCCCCGTGCAGAGATTCGTAAGTGCGCCGGATCAGGTCGGGGCGGCACTGCGTCAGCACCTGGATGGTCACGTCCCCGGGGATCAGGTCATTCTCAATGATGTGGCGCACGAAGTCGAAATCGGGCTGTGAGGCCGAAGGAAAGCCCACCTCGATCTCTTTGAATCCCATCAATACCAGCTGTTCGAACATGACGTTCTTGCGTTCCAGGTCCATCGGGTCGATCAGCGCCTGATTTCCGTCACGCAAGTCCACGCTGCACCAGATAGGGGCCTTGACCAGGCGCTTATTAGGCCAGGTGCGATCCACGAGATCGACGGGCACCGTGGCACGGTACTTCTGGAAGGCCATCGGACTCGGCTGTTGCGGGTGGCGCGGCATAGTGATCCTTTCACGATTCGTCTAACGCGAGAAACAAAAAACCCCCGCGCAAGCGGGGGTGACGGGCGAGCGGAGGCTCGCCCTATCCAAGAAGCAGCCCGCGGTACACGTTTGTCACGCTGTCATTGTACCGCGCTGACGCACATTGTCCAGATGCGTGAACTAAAGTGACAGTCATGGGCCTCGTTAAAGTCTTCCTGAAGATTATGGTGCTTCTGTTGGTGGCTGCGGCCATCGCGGGTGTGGTGGCACTGGTCAAGAAGCGCGACGCCGAGCCGGTCTCTTTTGAGCACTGGCCCGACGTCCCGCAAAAGACCGCCGCTTAACCTGTACTACGAACCCCGTTCGTAGGAGAAGACATGGCAGAGATGCAATATCGTCGCGTGGGCCGTTCCGGCCTCCAAGTAAGTGTGTTGTCCTTCGGGAGTTGGGTGACCTTCGCCAACACCGACCAACTCGAGACCGCCGCCCAGGCCGCCGAATGTCTCACGGTCGCCAAGGACGCCGGCGTGAACTTTTTCGACAATGCCGAGGGCTACGCCGGTGGCGAGTCCGAGCGGGTCATGGGTGCGGCGTTTCGCGAACTGGGTTGGGCGCGCCACGAATACGTCGTCTCGACCAAGCTCTACTGGGGGCTCTACGACGTCCCCAACATGAAGAACACGCTCAACCGCAAGTACCTGTCGCAGGCGATCGAGGGCTCGCTCGAGCGCTTCGGTCTGGACTTCGTCGACTTGGTGTTCTGTCACCGTCCCGACCCCGCGACGCCGATCGAGGAGACCGTGTGGGCGATGAGCGACATGGTCTCACGCGGCCAAGCACTCTACTGGGGCACCTCGGAATGGTCCGGTGACGAGATCCGTGCCGCGTGGGATATCGCCGATCGCCACCATCTGCACAAGCCCATCGTCGAACAGCCCCAGTACAACCTGTTGCACCGCGATCGCGTCGAGAAGGAATACGCCCGGCTCTACGAGGACATCGGCCTCGGCACGACCATCTGGTCGCCACTCGCCTCGGGGCTCTTGACCGGCAAGTACCAGCACGGTGTCCCCGCGGGCTCACGGGCGTCGCTGCCGGGCTACGAGTGGTTGCGCTCGTCATTGACCGATCCGGCGCGCCTCAAGAAGGTCGATGCTCTCCTGGCAATCGCCGGCGAACTCGACGTGCCGCTGTCGGATCTGGCCCTGGCGTGGTGCGTCAAGAACCCTCACGTCTCCACGGTCATCACGGGGGCCTCGTCGGCGCAACAAGTTCGCGAGAACATGAAGGCGCTCGACGCGCTCGAGCTCCTCACCGACGAGGTGATGGAGCGAATCGAAGTCGCCACCTGGGCATAGTGCTCACCCGGGTTCGCGCCGAGCGACGATCATGAGTGACGAAGACGCCGACGTCATCGTCGTGGGTGCGGGTCTCGCCGGACTTCGAGCGGCCCAGGTCCTTAACGACGCTGGCCGCCAAGTCATTCTCATCGAAGCCGACGATCACGTCGGTGGACGCCTGTCGTCGAGGACCGTGGACGGCTTCGTCCTCGACGAGGGATTCCAACTCATCAACCCGGCCTACCCGGAACTCGTCGCCACCGGCGTCATGTCGCACTTCGACCTGCGGCGATTCGCCTCGGCCGTGCGCTTCAGCGACGGCACGACGACGCACGAGATCGGCGACCCGCGCGAGAACCCGTGGCACGTCATCTCCGCACTTCGCCACCCCCACCTCTCACTTCGTGATGCCCTCACGCTCGCGCGTCTCCTCGCCGAGGTGCGTACACGCCGCGTCGGGCAACTCCTGCGAGGCCCCGACACCTCGACTCGCGCGGCGCTCGCGGCGCGTGGCCTGAGTGCGGGCGCCATCGACGACGTCCTGACACCCTTCTTGCGCGGCACCTTGCTCGACGACGCGCTCGACACCTCCTGGCACTACACCGAACTCGTGCTCAAGAGCTTCACTCGTGGCCGCCCGGGGACGCACCCGCACGGAATCGCCGCCCTGCCCGCCGCGATGGCGGCGGCACTGACCGCGACGACGGTCCGCCTGAACGAACGCGCCCTCAATATCGCCGGTGGCGGCGTCGAGACCGATATCGGTCGATACCTCGCCACAGCGGTCGTCGTCGCGACCGACGCCACGAGTGCGCATCGGCTCCTCGATAGCGCCGACGTCGCCTGGCGAGCCCAGACGACGTGGTGGTGGTCGGTGCCCGTTCTCAGCCACGCGAACCAATTACGCATCGACACCCGGAGAGGATTCCTTTCCAGCGCGCTCGATCTGTCGAGCGTGGCCCCCGAACGCGCCCCGGCGGGGCGCTCTCTGGTGGCCGCGAGCGCCAACGGGCTTTTCGAGGGACCGAGTGATGCGGGCGTGCGCGAGGACGTCGCGCGACTTTTCGCCCTCTCCACCCGCGACGTCACGCTGATCGAGCGAACCGTCGTTCCCCGGTCGTTGCCGTCGGTGACAACCCCACTCGACCTACAGCGCGGTCAGTTGATTGACGATGTGGTCGTGGCGGGCGACTATCTTCAGACTCCGTCGATCCAGGGTGCCCTCGTCAGCGGACGCCGAGCCGCCCGACTGGTGTTGCGACGATTGGCCCCGGCGTAGCTGACTACGGAGTCGTCGTCGTGGGGTGCGAGTTTGACGACGCCGTGGTCGTCGTGGTGCTCGGACGGGTCACAACTGGCAATTGAGGGAGTGGGGGTTGAGGGCCCAGATCCATCTGCGCAGTTTCCCAGTTGGCGATGTCGGTGGCGCGAGTTTCTCGGTAGTCCACTTGCACGAGGTACCTCTGCGCAGGGGACTTGGCGGCCTTGAGAGCGGCCTTCTCGTTCGCCCTGTCGTTCGCTAACGCGGCAGTGAGGTTTCTGAACAAGACCGCCGATGCGTGATTGTAGGAATTGTAAGCCTGCAGCTCGATCCGGTATTGCTGCATCGGCGTGGGGCCAACTTTGGCCCCCGCGACCATGGGCGTGACCAGCACGAGCGACGTCACCATCGCCAGTCCCAGCATCACGTGCCTCGCGAGCCTTGTCACCGATTTCCCTTCGTTTCCCCTTCAAATCTACCGGGGACGACTTAAAAAATACTGTGAAGACGTCCGGAGGTGATTGAGAATTCCACTCTCGATTCCCAACCATTCCCACCGGTACGTGAGCGGCCGGTACGCTCCACGTATGGTGATTCCCTCATGACGACAGTTTTGGTAGTTGACGACGAATCCGGAGTGCGCGACCTCTTGAGTGACGCGTTGCGTTTTGCGGGATACGAGACCGAAGTCGCCAGCCAGGGACGCGAGGCCTTGGAAATCTGGCGCCTCAAGCGCATCGACTTGTGCGTGGTGGACATCAACATGCCCACCATGGACGGTTTCGAATTCCTCGAGACCGTGCGTAAATCTGACCTGACCACGCCGATCCTGCTCCTGTCGGCGCGCGACTCCTCCGATGACATCGCCCGGGGACTTCGTTACGGGGCCGACGACTACGTGCGCAAGCCATTCAGCGTCGAGGAGCTGTTGTTGCGCGTGGGCGCGATTCTTCGTCGCACCCAAGGCGCTGAGGATGACGTCCTCACCTACAGCTGTGGCTCACTCACGATGAATACCGATCGCCACGAAGTGGCCTTCAACGACGAGACCATCGAGCTCTCGGCCACTGAATTCCGGCTCTTGGAGATGCTCATGAGCCGACTCGGTCGCCTGGTGACTCGCGAACAACTTCTGCGCGACATCTGGGGCATGGACTTCGAGACCGAGACCACGGTGGTCGACACGTATATCTCGTATCTGCGCCGCAAAGTCCATCGCGATAATTTCACGCCCATCACCACGGTGCGCGGTGTCGGTTTCAAGATGGTCGAGCCCGCCGCCACCGCGTGAAGCTGTCGATTCGACTGACCATCCTCCTCGTCACCGTCACGGTGGTGATAGCGCTGGTGGTCGGTTGGTTCGCGGTCAATGACTCGACCCAGTCCCAGTACAAGATCATCAACGCCGAGATCGACTCCATCATCTCCAGTGGCGCCGGGAACCCCGCCAACGCCGTCAGTACCGCCAACTACGTCGTCTCACTCGATACCTACGATGTGACACTCGACCTCATCGACAGCCATGACACCGTGACCCAGATCAACGCCGGTGACATCCCCTTGAGTGCGAAACCCACCATCGCCGACGTCATGCAATCACTCAGCTCCGTGCGTACCAGCACCGACCTGCCCGGCTTTCGCTACCGGTCCGAGAAGGCGGCGGGCGGCTCCTACCTACTGGTGGCGGCCTCCACCAGTGCCATCGCGGACGCTGCCCACCGCCTCGAGGTGAACGTGGCCCTCGTGGGTCTCTTGGCGGTCCTGTTGAGCGTAGGGCTGGCCAACCTCTTCACCAACCGCGACATCCGACTTATCAGGCGACTGATCAACTTCGCGGGCGAGATCGCCCACGGCGGTGACGCGACGGAGTTCCCGCCGGAGTCCGGCAGCCCCGAACTTCGTCAACTTCGCACGTCGTTGGTGACCATGGTCGGTTCCCTGCAACGCGCCCTCGATACTGAGCGGCGTACCAGCCGTGAGATGCAACGATTCATCGGTGACGCCTCGCACGAGTTGCGGACGCCGCTCACGGTCATCAAGGGCTACGGCGAGATTCTCGAGCGTCCCGACCTCGATGAGGAGATGCGCCTACGGGCCCTCGAGCGCGTGCGGCGTGAGGTCGTGCGCATGGACGCCCTGGTGACCGACCTGCTCTTCCTCACCGAGGTTCGCGAGGCCGCCACACTCACCTCCTCACCCGTGGCGCTGAGTGACGTCCTGGTTGATGCGCTCGGCAACTTCCGCGTCGACTACCCCGAGCGCAGCGTGGAAGATCACGTCGCCCCCAACGTGTGGATCACGGGCCGCGCGGAGTACGTCGAGCGCTTGATCAACAACTCGTTGTCCAATATCGCCCGCCACACCCCCGCCGACGCCCCGGTCGCGCTAACCCTGGAATCATCGCCGCCGCGGGCGGTGCTGATCGTGGACGACGGCGGACCGGGACTGCCGAGCGACGCCTACGAGCGCGACGCGCGTCAGTTCCAGCGCTTTGACCCCGCGCGTTCACGCGAATCAGGGGGCACGGGGTTGGGGATGAGCATCATGAGCGACATCGTCGCGACGTTGCGCGGCTCGATGTCCTTGAGCCCGAGCCCGTTGGGCGGGCTTCGCCTTCGCTTCGATTTTCCCACCACCGACGGGCCCGCGGACGAGCAGTCCGACGTCCTAACGTAGCGAGATCAAGTGGATGTCGTCGATGCCTTCGGTGTCGCGCAACTTCTCGACCACCGAGGAGGGCGTCGGCGACGCCGTGGACATCACCATCAGCGCGGTACCGGTGTGGTGGTCGGGACCCACCGCCATGGAGGTGATGGAGATGCCGGCCTCACCAAGAGCCACGCCCACCAGGCCGATCATGCCCGGACGGTCGTTGTTGCGCACCACGAGCATCGATGTCGCAGGCGCGATCTCGATGCCGTGGCCGTCCACGCTGACGATGCGCGTCTCGACGCGCGTCCCCACGGTCATCAGTGAACCCGAGACGGCGTGCTCGCCCGAGCGCACGGTGATCACGTTGACGTATTCCGGTGATTCGTGCGTGGACATCTCGCTGAAGGTGATGTGGTGCTCCGCCGCCATTTGGGGCGCGTTGACGAAGGACGCACTCGCGTGGCCGGTGGCGACCAATAATCCCTTCAACGCGCAGAGGGTCAGGATCTTGGTACCGGACCCGGCAATCTCACCTTGATAGATCACTTCGAGGTCGGCCGGCTCGCCGTCGAGCAGGCCTCCGATGAATCGGCCGAGCAATTCGGCCAGTCCCATGAACGGACGCACGACGTTCGACACCTCGCCCGCCGAGACGTTCACCGCGAAGGGGACGAAGTCGCCCGCCAGCGCTAGCAGCACCTGTTCGGCGATGGTCACGCCCGCCTTGTCCTGGGCTTCGACCGTGGAGGCGCCCAGGTGGGGTACCACGACGACTGAGGGCAATTCGAACAAGGGTGACTC
>Ga0182030_10013469_pt1 | contig 16263 bp, 13 predicted proteins | sample 812S3MmetaG_FD_121299 | JGI IMG/M metagenome (GOLD analysis project Ga0182030, IMG submission 121299) | Permafrost microbial communities from Stordalen Mire, Sweden - 812S3M metaG (Illumina Assembly) | ecosystem: Environmental > Terrestrial > Soil > Wetlands > Permafrost | place: Sweden...
GACCGTCGATGTTGTCCCCCCAGCATTTGGTCTTGCCTGAGCTGAGGATTGAGCAATAGCTTCCGGTTTGGCCGAAGACAGCAGTGGCATTGGTGATGTCGATAACCTGTTGTGGAGTGTCGTCGCTGTAGGGGCCATCACTACCGTTGCCACCGACAACCCCGTTGCCCAGCTGGCCATAGCTGTTGTCACCCCAACACTCCAAGCCACCTGAACTGAGGAGCGCGCAGTATCCGGCGCCGTCGCTGGCCACCGAGACGGAATCCGTGATGCCGGTAACGGGCTGGGGGGTGTCGAAGCCATACAATCCGTCACCGTCGTTGGGAGGGGCATTGCCGTTTCCGATCTGTCCAACACTGTCCATGCCCCAACAGTCGACTCCGCCGGTGAGGAGGACCACGCAGTAACTTCCAACTCCCGACACAATCGAGCGCGCATTGGTGATGCCGACAGCTTGGGGAGTGTCGAAAGCCGTAGGGCTCTTTGGAGTCGGGCCGCCGACGATACCGATGCCCAGCTGGCCATCGTCGTTCTGCCCCCAGCAGTCAACACCGCCGGTGACAAGGACGGCACAAAATCCTCCGGCAGTGTTGTCGCTGGTGCCGACGACCTGGGTGGCGTCGGTGACGGTGGTCACCGGCTGGGGAGTGTCGTAACAGGCCGGTGCCCCCACGCATTGGTCGGGACCAGACAGTTCCCCGTTGCCTAGCTGTCCTGCGCCATTTGCTCCCCAACACTCCAAACGCCCAGAGGTCAGAAGTGCGCAGAAGGCGTCACCGTTGCTGGCCACCTTCGCCGCGTCGGTGATGCCAGTGGCCACCTGGGGAGTGTCGTAACCCCATTCGCCGCCAGGGCCGTCAGGCCCACCCGTGGTCCCGTTGCCCAGTTGGCCAAAGCTGTTGTCCCCCCAGCAGGCCACACCACCGCTGATGAGCACGGCGCAATAGCTGTAGTGGTCGTCGAATGAAAGGTCGGTGAGGCCGACGGCGTTGGTGATGCCGACGACCGACTGGGCGGTGTCGTAGCCCCCATTGTCGGGCCCGCCTGTGCTCCCGTTTCCGAGTTGACCGTCGGTGTTGTCGCCCCAACAGTCCACGCCACCGGCTAGCAAGAGTGCGCAGGCGCCGACGTTGGTTCCAACGACCGACCGGACGCCTGCGATCGACCCAGGTGAAGGTGAGGACTGAGGAGCCACGGTCACTACTGCCGTCATCACCTGCGACTCCGATGTCGGCGAGTTGGAAGCCACCATTGAGAACGTGTACTTAATCCCCACCTTTTTCCTGTCATCAGGAATGTTGACCCCGTGGCTGACCGTGCTCTTCGAGCACTTGACCGTCACAGGAAGGCCAGCCACAGCGGGGCTTGACGAGAAAGAACAGCTGGTCGCATCGGCGATGTGCGCAGACAGGGCGACGGGTCCGCCCGTGTCCGGGAGGTTGCTCGGGCTGGCGGAAAACGACGACACGATGGGCTGCGAAACTGTCGCCGAACCCGCTGATTCGGCACTGGCGACAACGAACATCGAGAGGGCTAAGAGAACCACGCCCACCAACACAATTGACTTTCTCATGGTGCCCCGCATGGTGGCGCCCCTGCCTTTCCGCCGACGGTCCGCCGACTGACTACGACCAGAGCGGACCGGGGCAGCGCCAGCATCCCACATTCTCAAGCACGACACCCGACTGTGAATCCCAGCCGGATTGGCTCTGGGGCTCCCCGTCACGGTGAGCGATGACCGGCACGCGGCGAGTAGTCAACGGGCGTCCGAGACCGCATCGGGGGTCCGTTTTATTGGGGGCCCTTGCGGTTCTGCTGACTGCCGATCTGGGGCTTGTGGGCTGTTCTTCGCGGCATTCGCTCGGACGTAGCCGGTCGTTGGCATATTGCACAATGTCTGGCTCGAGATGACGCCTGGCTCTAACGAACCCAGTTAGTGATTAGTGAGCTGCGGCTGTCATTGAGGGAAGCGGGCCCGCAAGACCTTCTTGTCGAACTTGCCGACACTGGTCTTGGGCACCGCTTCGATGACTTCCACCCGCTCCGGGAGTTGCCACCGGGCGAACCCATGGGCCGCCAGGTGGTCACGCACGTGTTTGACGCCGATGACCACGCCCGGCTTGACCACCACGCAGACCAGGGGCCGCTCCTGCCACTTGGGATCGGGGATGGCGATCACCGCGGCCTCGGCCACCCCGTCCATCTGCATCACGCTGGCCTCCATGTCCACGGAGGAGATCCACTCACCCCCGGACTTGATGAGGTCCTTGGTCCGGTCGGCGATCACGAAGTAGCCGTCGGGCGAGGAGGTGGCCACGTCACCAGTCCGGAACCAGCCGTCGGAAGTGAAGGCCTCCTCGCCCAATCCGTGCAGGTACCCGTCAACCACCCACGGCCCTCGGACACAGAGGTCGCCCATGGACTCGTCGTCCCTCGGCACCTCGACCCCACTGTCGTCACGCACGCTGACTTCGATGCCGGGTAGCGGCAGGCCGGCTTTGGTGCGCGCCGCCTCGGTCACCCGGTCCTCGGGCCAGTCGCGCATGTGCTCCTGGGGCCAGGCCATGGAGGCCAGTGGCGACGTCTCGGTCATGCCCCAGGCCTGGATGATCCGAAGCCCGAACTCCGTCTGGTATCGCTCGATGAGGGACCGCGGAGGCTGGGCCCCGCCGCACACGATGTGGCGGAGGTGGGGGAGCCCACCGTCGCGCTCGGCCAACTCGTCGGCCACGCCCAGCCACACCGAGGGCACCCCGGCGGCCACCGTGATCCGCTCGTCAGCCAGCAGGTCGATGAAGGCTTGCGGGTCGAGCGCCCCGGCGAAGAACACCTGCTTGGCCCCGACCGCAGTGGCGGCGTAGGGCATGCCCCAGGCGTTGGCGTGGAACATGGGCACCTGGGGCAGGACGGCGTCACCGGGCCCGATGGACATGGCGGCGTGCGAGGTGCAGGCCAGGGCGTGGAGGAACGTCGAACGGTGGGTGTAGAGAGCCCCCTTGGGTGGGCCTGTGGTGCCCGAGGTGTAACAGAGCCCCATGGGCCGGCGCTCGTCGATGTCCAAGCGCGCGTACTCGGTGGGCTCATCGGCCAGCAGGTCCTCGTAGGCGATGACCCCGGGGATCGACGTCTGGGGCACCTCGGGCCCCAGCACGATGACGTGGTCGAGGGGTGGCAGATGGGTGAGCGCCTCCTCCAACAGCGGGAGCAGGTCCGGATCGACCAGCACCGCCCGGTCACCGGCGTCGCCGATGATGAAGGCCAGGTCCTCGGCCGACAAGCGCAGGTTGAGGGTGTGGAGCACCCGGCCGGTGCAGGGGACGGCGAAGTACGCCTCCAGGTGGCGGGAGCTGTTCCACGCCAGGGTGCCCACCGTGGCGTCACCGTCCAGTCCGAGGTGATCGAGGGCGTGCATGAGCTGGCGGGTCCGGGCTCCGAACTCGGTGTAGGTGTGCCGCTCGACCCCCCCGTCCGGTGAGCGACTGACCAGCTCGCCGTGGGGAGCGTGCACCGGGGCGTTCTCGAACAGCAGCCAGGCGTTGAGCGGAGTCTCCATCATCGCCCCATCATCCCCTGATCTTCCTCCGCTCTATCAGACCCCGGCAACCCTTGCCAGACGCCAGCCGACCCTTGCCAAACGCCACCGACCCGCCGACCCGCCGACGACCCCGGACCGCCACCCAGGCCTCACGGAGCCAGCACGTACTCGCCAGGGGCGGCGTAGAGCACCGGGTGGCAGGGATGGCCGAGCCGAGCCGGGGCCGGACGCAGGTCGCCCGAGCGGGCCGACTCCCACCGGGCCCAGGGCTCCCACCACGATCCGGGTATGGTCTCCGCACCGGTCAGCCAGCGCTCGGGATCGGACTCCAGCGCCGGGCCCAGGGACACGCTCATCTTGGGGTTCCCCGGAGGATTGACCAGACTCTGGATGTGTCCCGAGGTGGACAGGGCGAACTGGCTGTCGCCGCCGAGTAACCCGGTGGTGGCGTAGCAGGCCTTCCAGGCGGTCAGATGGTCGTTGCGGGCGCCGACCACGAAGGTGTCGCAGCTCACCTTGCCCAGGTCGACCTGGGTGCCCAGGACGGTCCTCTTCCCCTTGGCCAAGGTGTTGTGCTCGAAGATGTCCAGAAAATCGAGGTGGAGACCGGCCGGTAACCGGGTGGGGTCGGCGTTCCACGACAGGACATCGAAGGCCGGCGGCTGTTCGCCCAACAGGTTGGACCGGACCCAGTAGTTCCAGATGAGGTCGTTGGGCCGGAGCAGGCAGAAGATGGCTTCGGACTCGTGGGCCGGGAGGACTCCCCGACGTTGGGCCGCGGCCCGGGCGTTACTCACGATGGTGGGGCTCCCGAACATGCCGATCATGGTGGGCACCGAAAAGTCCAACAGGGTGACGGCAAACGTGGCGCAGTTGATCAGGGGGTCGCCGAGGGTGGCCAACCGGCCCAGGAGGGCAGCGGTGGTGATGCCCCCGGCGCACAGGGAGATGGTGTTGACCTGCTCGGTGCCGGCGATGAGGGCTGCGGCCCGCATGGCCTCTTCCACCCCGGCCACGTAGGTGTCCAGGTCCCAGTGTCGGTGCTCGGCGGTGGGGTTGCGCCAGCTGATCACGAACATCTGGAGTCCCTGGGAGAGCGAGTACTCGATCAGGCTCCGCCCCGGCGCCATGTCCATGAAGTAGTACTTGTTGATCTGCGGGGGGACCAGGACCACCGGGGTGGTCCGCACCACGTCGGTCGACGGCTGGTACTGCAGAAGCTCGCAGACCTCGTTCCGAAAGACCACCGACCCGGGGGTCACCCCGACGTCCCGCCCCACCTGGTGGGCATGGGGGTCGGCGGTGCGGGGCAGTCCCTTGTGGGTGCGGATGTCGTGGCCGATGTTGGTGGCGCCGGCCAGCACCGAGCGCCCGCCGGTGTCAAAGGCCCGGGACAGGGCTTCGGGGTTGAGGAAGAGGGCGTTGGTGGGAGCCAGCGCGGAGGTCAACAGGTTGGCGGCCAAGCGGGCCCGCTCCTTGGTACGCCAGTCGACGCTCGAGGCCTCCACCAGGGTGAGCGGAACCTGGGACCAGGCCAGGTAGGTCTGGCCCAGACGACGGAAGGCGAAGTTGTCCTTCCAAGCCCGGTGGGCGAAGCGCCAATCCTTGGGCTCGGGGGCGATGGTCGATTTGCCGATGGTGATCTTGGCCAGGTCGGTGCCCAGGGTGGCGGCGGTGCGGGGCAGCTCACGGACCGGGATGCGGACGCCCACCCGCACGGCCGCGTCCACCAGGCCCAGGGGGTCCACCTTCCGGAGCACCCGGCCTACCAACGCCGTGCCGGGGCCCACCTTCGTACTGGCGATCCTGCTCACAACCCTCCGCGCCCCGACATCTTGCCCACTACTCGACGATCCGACGACGGACTGTGATTCAGTGAACCACACGTCCCGGGGTGGGCAAAGGGGATTTACGTCAATGCTGTGTGAACTCATGTGAGGGTGGAACTCCTCTCGGGGATCGAGCCTGTTCCGGGGGGCACCCCGCTCGGGCGGCCGGAACAGCACTGGGTACAGTGCGGGTATGCCCGGCAATGAGCCTTGGGACACATTTGGCGGCTATCTACGCAGCCAGCGCCAGCTGGCCCAGCTCAGCCTGCGCCAACTGGCCGAGCTGACCAAGGTCTCCAATCCCTACCTGAGTCAGATCGAGCGGGGGCTCCACCAGCCGTCCATCAGCGTGATCAAGTCGTTGGCCGAGGCCCTCAACCTCTCGGTGGGCGACCTGTTGGCCCATGCCGCCGACATCGTGACCGGTGAGGAGGCCCCGTCCACCACCGAGGCCTCCATCCGTCGTGACCCCAGGCTCGACAACGGCCAGAAGCGGGCCCTGCTGGCTGTCTACCGGTCGATGGCTTCAGAGCCGGCCGATCGATCCGACGAAACCGACGAAGCGGCGAGGGTGGATAAAGGCGAGGGTGAATAAAGAGAGGGTGAATAGAACGGAGAAAACCGACGGGTCCGACCGGTCCGATAGCTCCTCCGGCGTCAGGAGATCCGATTCGACGTCCTGAGGCGCCTATGCCCTGCGAGCAGCATCCTCCATCCGAGCATGGTCGCACCGAGGAATCCCAGAGCCACGAAGACGAAGGCCACAGCGATCCCCTGACCGGCGACCCATCGCAAGGTCATCCCGACGGCAACGGTGAGCATCGAAACGATGGCTCCAGCCCCCAGGGTTGTCGGAGAGCGGTGCCAAAGGCCCAGGACCAGCCAGCCGAGTGCCAAACCGGCCAGGAACGGCCAGGCCGTGGAGGCCATGCCGGTGAGGTTCAAGCCCCGAGTGTGGACGGACCGACCGATGCCGACGAAGAGCAGAACTGCGGCCAGATCCAAAACCCACAGGGCACGAGGCATGAGGGGCCCAACGGTACTGCTTCGCCTCCTCAGGTGGCCCGGAAACGGGTATGCGGCGGCGTATGCGCTCAGCGGTCCCGGGCCGCTGAGCCAAAGTCGGGGAGCCACCGCCGCATGAAGGCGTCGAACATGGGCACGGTGAACTCGATTTCGCCCCAGCGGGGTGAGTAGCACAAGGCTTTCTTCAACAATCCGTCGCGGACCGGTCCGAGGGCGGTGGCCCGTTTGCCCAACAGTTCGGCCACCGCCACCGACCGGACCGGTCCGGGTCCCAGTTCGGCCATGGCTCGCAGGTAGGCGCGTTCGGGGTCGCTGGTGCGACCGGTCCGTACCCGGAAGAACCCGTCGTCGAGTTCGGCGGTGGCGACTGGGATGCACCGGTCCACGTCGTCGAGGGTGATCCACTCCGGACCGTCGGCCACGTCCCAGGCCTGCTTGCCGAACTCCTGCAGGAAGTAGGGATAGCCCCGGGTGACCTCGATGACCCGCTCGAGGGCGGCGGGAGCCCAGGAGACCCCTTCGTCGGCTGCCGGTACCTCCAGGGCTTCGGCCGCTTGATCTCCGGTCAGCGAGTCGATGACAGGAAAAATGAACACCCGTTCGGCGTAGGACTTGGCCTCGCCGGTGAGGGAAGCCAGGGAGGGGAGACCGGCCCCGGCCACGGTGATGGGTAGGGCCAACTGGGTAGCCCGGTGGATCCCCATGACCAGGGCCTCGAGGACATCCAGTTTGACGTAGTGGAGTTCGTCGATGGTGATCAGCACCCCGGTGCCGTGGTCGCGGGCGACTTCTCCCAACTCGATGAACAGCCCGGCCAGGTCGGTGGCCAGATCGCCGGAGTCGGCCGGTCCGTTGATGGCCTCCACGTCGATACTGAGCTCCGGTCCATCGGGGAGCCGGATGCTGAAGGCTTTCAGGATGCCAAGAGCCCGTCTCACCCGTTCGCCGATGCGGCGCCGGGCATCCATCGAGAGCAGCACCCGACGGAACGCCGCCGCCAGCCGACCTGGGAGGTCGCCGTCCTCGGACACCTCGATGTGCTCGTGGAAGTAGCCCCGGGCGTCCGCCAGGTGCTCGAACTCGTTGAGGAGCACGGTCTTGCCCACTCCGCGCAGGCCGGTGAGCATCTCGCTGCGCCCGTCACGCCCCAGCAGAAGTCGCTGGAGCGAGATGTCCATGGCCTCGATCTCGCGCTCCCGTCCGACCAGCGCCGGTGGACGGGTACCGGCCCCTGGGCTGTAGGGGTTCCGCACCGGGTCCATCCCGGAAGCATAGCGGTTTTAGATAAGTATAGAGGATTATCTATAAATCAAGAAATCCGTTAGATTTCAGATGGCCGTGTTGGGTAGCTCCTGCCGAGGTCCCGCCGACCGGCCCGACCAGGGATGGGAGTGGATGCCTCCCGTCTGGCGGCCCCAGGCCGTACTATTCCGACCGAGGAGTTGGAGCTGGTAGAGCGGCACCGGTACCCGAGCGGGGAACTGATCTGAACATGCCTCAGCCGAACATGCGCCGATCCAAGCGGTACCGGTCGACGATCGCTGTGGCTCTGGGCGGGCTGGTCCTGGCGCTGGCCGGCTGCGGAGGGTCCGGGTCCGCCACCTCCACCACCAGCTCGTCCGGCCCGACCACCACCGTGGCCGCGAACAGCACGTCGACCAGCGCCGGATGCGGTCTACCGGTCTCGCCCGGGACGGTGACGATGACCCCCACCATCAACGGGAAGTCGCGGGTGGCCATCGTCCATGTGCCCACCGGCTACCGGGCGACCACTGCGGTGGCTTTGGTCCTCAACTTGCATGGCAGTCAGTCGACGGCGCTGGAGCAGGAGGCGTTGACCGACATGGACGCTACGGCCGATGCCGACCAGTTCATCGTGGTCTACCCCCAGGGGGACATCCCCGCCGGCACCGGGTTCGAGTGGAACGTTCCCAACGAACCGCTGTTGGGCGGGGCTGCCGTGCCCGCCGACGCACCGAACGACGTCTCCTTCATCGAGCAGCTGGTTATCCTGCTCGAGCACCACTACTGCATCAACCCGCAACGGGTCTACTCCACCGGCTTTTCGGGTGGCGCCCGGATGTCCAGCCAGCTGGGCTGCGACGCCTCGGGGGTGTTCGCCGCAGTGGCCCCGGTCAGCGGGCTTCGGCTCCCGACCCCCTGTCCTTCCACCCGGCCGGTTCCGGTCATCTCGTTCCATGGTCTCGACGATCCGGTTGACCCTTACAACGGCAACGGGCAGAAGTACTGGACCTACAGCGTGCCGGTGGCCGCTCAACGATGGGCGGCCCACAATGACTGCTCGGCCAAAGCCGTGGTATCCCAACCAGACCCCGGGGTGACGCTCACCGCCTACCCCAACTGTGGCGGCGGCTCAGCGGTGGAGCTGTACTCCATCGCCGGCGAGGGCCATGAGTGGCCTGGAGGCCCGCACCTGCCCAGGGCCATCACCAAGCTCCTCGGGCCCCAGACCACCGCCATCAGCGCCAACAGCACCATGTGGGCGTTCTTTCTGGCCCATCCACTCAGGCCTTTCGTGGGAGCCCCCTGATCTCGTCCCACCTGAATGGGAAAACCACCGTTGCCGAACGTCAGAAGTGGCCCGTAGGCTGGTGTCAAGCGGGATGTAAGGCGGAGGGGCAGGCATGAGTGGGGGCAGGCATGAGTGGGGGCAGGCATGAGTGATACGTCGCAGGGACCAGGGTGGTGGCTGGCGTCCGACCTCAAGTGGTATCCACCGGAGCTCCACCCCGATCGGCCCCAACCACAGGTTGGGCACCGGCAGGATGCCCACCGAACGGGTGAAGAGGCGGTCGCCGGCGCCGGGGGAGTGGTCACCGGGCATCGGGGTCACGCCCAGGGCCTGGCCGGTTGGGCCCCTACGGCCACCCCCATCCCGCCGTGGGAGATCGGCATCACTGGCGGGCAGGGGATGCCGACGCTGGCGGGCTACCCCAGCTCCGTCGGGGGCGCGACGTCAACGCTTTCGGGGTGGGGGACCCAGACCATGGTCCGGCCCGCGCTCTCGACAGGGGGGAGATTCCGACGGGGCCTACGCCTGGTGGGCATCGGCTTCTCCATGGTCCGCGATGAGCCGGGCCTCATGGCCGTCCCGGTCTTCGCCTTCCTGATCCAGCTGGCCTTTATCGGGATCGGGACGCTCGTCCTCCTTCCGGTCATCCGTTCTGCCAGCACAGCCGCCGGTGCCGCCGGCGGTTCCACAGGGAACGCCATACATCTGAGCCCGGCCCAGTGGCTGGTGGTGGTGGCGGTGGGGGTAGCGGTCACCTTCGTGTCCGTGGTTTCTCACGCCACCATCATCGCCAGGGTCATGGCCCGCTTCCACGGTGAGCGGATCTCCAACATGCGGGCCGCTGCGGCCGCGCTGACCAAGAGCCCGCACCTCCTGGCTTGGGCCTTCATCAACTACGTGGTCATCCGGGTGCTCCGCAGCATCGGCCGCCGGGGGATCGTCGGGCTTGTGTTGGGCTCGCTCCTGCGGGCCGGCTGGATGCTGGCCAGCTTCTTCGTGGTGCCGGTCATCCTGTTCGAGGACCGCGGCGCGGCCTCGTCCATCAAGCGCTCGGCGCAGTTGTGCCGGGCCCGGTGGGGCGAGAACGTGATCGGGAACTCGACGATCGGGATCATCGGGTTTGCGGCCGTGGTGGCCGACGTGGTCGTGGCGGTCGTCCTGGGCTCGGTATTCGCACCCCTGGGGGTGGCGGTGGGGGCCATCGGACTGGTGGCGATCGTGTTGGTGGTGACAGTGGCCTCGGCGGCATTCAACGCCGCTCTCTACTGGTTTGCCGTCACCGACCAGACCCCGGGCCGGTACTCCGTGGACGATCTGAACTCGGCCTACCGCCGCCGGACCAGCCGGACCAGCTCCTTCGGGCTCTGAACCGGCCCGCTCCCCGGACGCCGAATCCCAAGGTCATACCGGGTTCGGCCCACGGCGGCATTAGGCTTGTGGTGTGCAGCACCCCAGTACCGCCAATCTGATCATCGGGGTTGTGCTGGACCTTCTCTGCGCTTTTATCGGCTACCGGCTCTCCGAGAGCTACCGCAAAGTGCTGGGCAGGACGCCTTGGGGGATCCCCTCGGCGTTGTGGGCCTTGCTCTGGTTCGTTTTTCCGGTGGGGACGGTCCTCTACGTCATCGCGTATTTCACCAGTGGGCGCCAGGCTCAGAAGAATTCACCCATGGCCCGCACGCCAAACGGTGCTCCGGCTCCCTCGGCCATGCAGAGGCCGAGGGGACCAGCCACGGCATCCGAACTGTTCCCGGCTTATCCACGCCCGGCCAACTCCCAGCCTCGCCGTGATCCCGAGCCCGATGAGGTGGCAGCTGCGGCCACACCCCCTCCGGCCGCGGTGCCGCCGACCCAAAATCCTCCGGCTTGGCACCCCGATCCCAGCGGGAGGTTCCACTATCGCTGGTGGGACGGGACCCAGTGGACCTCTCAGGTTTCGACCGACGGGCACCACCTGGTCGACACCAACCCCGATCAGCGCATCGGTCCCTACTGACGCCTGGTCGGCTTGTCGAAGGCCACGGTGGCCATGAGGTCCCGGTGGTCACTGCCCGGACCTGCATCGGTGCGGATCTGGGTGACGGCCACACCCGGTCCGGTGAGGATGTGATCGATCCGCGCCAGGGGCGGGATGGGGTGATCGAACTGGTTCCAGGTCATGTCGAAAGCCTGGCCGCGTGCTGCGGCGGCGTCGGTCAGGCCGGTGTCGAGGATGGCCCGGAAGCCCCGGTTTCCCCAGGTGGCATTGAAGTCCCCGGCCACCAGCAGATTGGCCGGTCCGCGAGCCCGTAGGAGGGCCCCGATGTCGGCCAGGCCGCCCTGCCGCTGCGAGAACGAGGTCGGCAGGGGGGCAATGGTGTGGACGACCCAGAGGGGTTGGGGACCCGACGGCAGCTGGAGAACGGTTTCGACGACCAGGGCGCGGCCATAGAGGTAGGCGATGTGGGTCTGCGTGAGCGGGAAGTGGGAGGCCACGAAGAACCCGGAGGGCCCGTAACTCTTGATGTCGATCTGATAGGGAAGGTCGCGGAGGACCCCGTCCTGGTTCAACTGCTGGGCGACCACCCGATTGGTCTCTTCCATGGTCACCAGCTGGGGCTGGAACCGGGAGATCTGCTTGGCGTATCCGCTCAAATCCTTATTGGGATGATCGGTGTTCGCATCGAGGAGCCTGATGGTTGGTGCCGCGGCCGCCCAGCCGGGTACCGGTTCGGCTGCCGTAAGTTCGGGCAGCATGAAGACCACCTGGGCTACCACGACGGCGAGCGCCAGCCCGGCCAGAACATACCGGCGGCCCACCGCCGCCACGATGAGGATGATCCACGCGGGCAGGTAGAGGAAGGCGGTGAAGGCATTGAGTATGGCGAACGGTTGGAAGTCATCCCACGCCACGAGCCGCATAAAGACCACCAGGGCCATTGCGGCGGTCACCAGAAACAGGGGGACGGAGACCAACCGAGGCAACCGGCGCTGCCTAACGGTGTGAGTGCCCTGTTGATGCTGGGGCAAGTCGGTCGGCATCGGCGAATCGTACGGCCCCGCCGGCTCAGCCCAGAGTCAGAGGGGGCCGACCTAACCAGCGATCGGACTCCCTTCGGCTCCTGACAGGGTATTCAGCGGATGCGGATTCCGAAGGTTATGCCACGTGCCGGGCTCGGCCGGGTACATGACCAGCCCGACTCCCGCTGACCGCTATGGACTGCGCTTGCTCACGCCCGACCAGTGCCTCTACGCACTCGCTGCAGAGCCGCCCGTAGGTTCGTCCGATGTTGAAGAGCTTTCGATCACGACGACGGACCTTGGAGACCGGTCCTGACCAACCGCACCGGTGGCAAACGCCCGGGCGTACCCTTTTCGAACCATCCCCCTCAACATTCTTGCTCATGGTCACATCTCCGCATGTCGAGCGATCCCCCCGCCCCGTGATCGCACCACCACCGACTGTACCTCTCAGTAGGCCATTTCTGTGGTCATCCGGCTTCTATGGTCGCCCGGCGCCCCCTCCGTCAGCCGCGACCGTGCGGGCTGGTACGTCAACTCGTCTGCAAGAGTGGAGGTCATGTTCGTAACCAACCATGTGCTTTCCGGGGTGATCATCGGCAAAGTATTCGAGCGACGGCCGGTGGCGGCATTTCTGGCCGGAGTCGGATCGCACCTGGTTCTGGACGCCATCCCGCACTGGGGTTGCGATTTCGAGGCCGAAGGTGGTCCCCAGCGGTTCTTCCAGGTGGCTCGCCGCGACGGCCTCCTCGGCCTGGGCGTCATGGCGACCGTGGCGGTAGCTATCGATCGGAAGGCTCGAGTATCGACGGTAGCGGCGATGGCCGGGGCGGCCCTGCTGGATCTCGACAAGCCAGCCAGCATGCTCCTGGGCATCCAGCCGTTCCCCGAGGCGATCACCCGGATACACCGGAGGATACAGAACGAGTCGACGGACGGATTGCCGAAGGAGATGGCCTACGGCTTGCTGTTCGCCCTAGTCGACTCGGTCATCGTGTCCCGTTCCCGCCAAGACCGTTCTGCCCCGCTTCTGGGGCAGAGGGCACAGGAGCTGATCGACCGGTGCTGACGCCTGGTCGGATCAGGACGGGCCGGCGCTGAGTTGTCGGCACTGGGCGGGCTAGACGTTTCAGCCCAGCCGGAGCCGCCTGCGCTCTATGCCGGGCCGGTCCGAACCAGTCGGACCCGTTCAGGCCGTGCTGCGAGCTCCTCAAGTCGGATCAGGTCGCTGGCGCACTCGGCACAAACCCTGCCGAACTTGCGAACCGATGAGCGACGGCGAGCGCTGTGGCGCGGGAGCCGGCCAACCATTCCATCCCACCCGCATCGATGACAGGTGCCGTTGCGGGGATGGGAGAGGTCTGTGGTCTCGATTTTCTGGTTCATGGCGTTCCTGTCCGCTCTGCCATCGCTCCCTGTCGCTTCTGCATCGGACCGAATCACACCGAACTGAACCAAAAATGTTCGGAATGACCGAGAGCGTGAGGCTCAAGAAGCCAGGTGCTGGGGTGTTGGGCCGGAGCGGTGGCACCGGGTAGCGCTTGGACCGCAAATCAGATCAGGGCGCCAGAAGACCACTCACGGCGCGACCCCCACCACTCAACCATAGATCTCACCCAGAAACCACATAACGTTTACACGCCGTTAGCAGGAGCGTCATTGGGCGGCAACCTGGCCCAGGTACCGTTCTGGGGTGATACCGGTTTGGGCTCGATCCGTAGTGCCAGGTCATTCGGCACGCCCTCGTGCCAGGAGCGATGGGACGGCCTCACCTCCTCGATGAGAGGAGGTCGGCGGAGGGCGGACCTTGGCGGAAGGTGCAGAGATTCGAGTTGGGCAGGATTTGGCTCTCGGGACGAAGGACAGGGTGATATGGCATTTCGGGACGTACAGCCGTCGGCGCGACGCAAGCACCGGACGGGCGATGGAGAACCCACCGTCAGCGTGGTGATCCCTGCGAAGAACGAGGCCCGAAATCTTCCCCTCGTGTTCGCCGATCTCCCGCGAGGTCTCTACGAGGTGATTCTGGTCGACGGCGACTCCACCGACGACACCGTGTCAGTGACCAGCCGGCTTCGTCCGGACATCACAATTGTCGGCCAGACGCGCAAAGGAAAGGGCAACGCCCTGGCGTGCGGCTTCGCCGAGGCGACCGGAGATTTCATCGTGATGCTCGATGCCGACGGGTCGACCGATCCGGCGGAGATCCCTAGGTTCGTCAAGGCCCTTCGCGACGGGGCCGATTTCGCCAAGGGGTCTCGCTTCTTGCCCGGTGCTGGCAGCAGCGACATCAGCCGGCTGCGGCAGGTGGGCAACTACGGCCTCAACAAGATCGTCAACCTGATGTACGGCGCACGGTACACAGATCTCTGTTACGGATACAACGCCTTCCGACGAGAGTGCCTTTCGGTCATAGGCCTTGACCCCTCTGAGGTCGAAGGAGTGGACAAAGCAACCATGCTCTGGGGCGATGGTTTCGAAGTCGAGACTTTGATCAACGTCCGCATCACCAAAGCCGGCCTCCGGGTGGCAGAGGTCCCGAGTTTCGAGAGAAACAGGTACTACGGCGCTAGCAACCTCAATGCCTTCTCGGACGGCTTACGAGTGCTCCGGACCATCGAAACCGAACGACGTCGGGGTTCCAGTCGGCCCTCGTTGGCGGCCAGTTCCAGCCGCAGGGTGGGTACGTCCTGGGCCGAACTGTCCACCCTGGCCGAAGAGGCCAGCTGAAGGCCTTCAGCTCTGACAGGTGCCATCGGGCGCAGGTGTCGTGCCCTCGGCATTGGATCCTGGGCCAGACCTCCGCCACGGTACCGGCAAGTACGGCAACGTCCAGCTGTCGGTCGATATGACGTTTTAATCGTCCCGGCTTGATGCAAGAATCGAGCGCCGGTGGAGGTCAGCCAGCGGCTGGCCACCATTTTGGCCACGCTCGGTGACCTTCAAAATAAAGGGCAGTAACGATTGGAAAGGCCAAAACGGTTTAACAAAGTTGGCACCTCCCCACGCTCATACAACCGTTCGTTCGGGCTACCGACCTCGTAATTCTTGCTCGCCACGGTAGCTACCGATCATTCGCTCATCCCGATTCTGTTCTCTACCTGGCTCACTCTCCGTAGTGGCGACAGGCTGGGATCGAAATTATCGCCACTGCCTGCGTCAATGGCCTCTTTGGGAGTTGAGAAGTGCGGTCAGAAATCGTAGGTTGTGTGCAGAGGGGTCAGGTTCGGGAATTCGGCGGTCAATGGTTCAGTCGGTGGCGCCGGAAGCCACAAGATGTTCGAACGAAACGACGGCGATCACGAAATGAGGGGTAGCTTCACACATGGCGAAGGGTGATGTCGGAGCAAGGGCACTAGTGATGCCGGTCAGGGAGCCTGCGGAGCCAACCGTCACCGTGGTGATCCCCGCGAAAAACGAGGCGCAAAACCTCCCTCACGTGTTCGCCGGCCTCCCGAGTAGCTCCTATGAGATAATCCTGGTCGACGGCAATTCGAGCGACGAGACCGTCGAGGTAACCCGGAGGCTCCGACCGGACATCCGCATCATCGGCCAGACCAGGAAGGGAAAGGGCAATGCCCTGGCCTGCGGGTTCGCCGAGGCCAGCGGAGACTTCATCGTCATGCTCGACGCCGACGGTTCTACTGACCCCGCAGAGATCCCGCGCTTCGTGAATGCCCTCAAGGAGGGTGCCGATTTCGCCAAGGGGTCTCGGTTTATGCCCGGGGCAGGCAGTAGTGACATCAGTCGGGTACGACAGATGGGCAACTACCTGTTGAACAAGATCGTCAACGTCCTCTATGGCACCAGGTACACGGACCTGTGCTACGGATACAACGCCTTCCGCCGTGACTGCTTGTCGGTCATCAGCCTCGAGGCTGGTGAGATCGATGGCGCAGATTCGACCAGCATGCTCTGGGGAGACGGTTTCGAAGTGGAGACTCTGATCAATGTGAGAATTGCCAAGGCGGGGCTGCGAGTCGCTGAAGTTCCGAGTTTCGAGCGCACCCGTCACTTCGGGGCCAGCAACCTCAACGCTTTCTCAGATGGGATCCGAGTACTGAGGACGATTCACGCAGAACGAGTTCGAGGCTCAAGAAGTAGCCACGCCAACAGGGAAGCATCTCAGCGTCAAGCCAGCGAAAGCTGGTCCGTGATCTCCACGTTGGCAGAATGACCCAACGAGCGGGCGACCGCTCAGCCGAACCCTGAAAGTCCCGTTTTCTCCCGCGGCTCGTAGGCCTGGCGGATCAGTCAGGGCGGAGTCGTGCTCGCCTAACCCAGGCTCTTCACGCCGCCATTTGAGAGTCGCCTGATGCCGTGCGGTGGACGGCGTGAGC
>Ga0182030_10013471_pt1 | contig 16259 bp, 19 predicted proteins | sample 812S3MmetaG_FD_121299 | JGI IMG/M metagenome (GOLD analysis project Ga0182030, IMG submission 121299) | Permafrost microbial communities from Stordalen Mire, Sweden - 812S3M metaG (Illumina Assembly) | ecosystem: Environmental > Terrestrial > Soil > Wetlands > Permafrost | place: Sweden...
AGGCGGCGCCGCGCGACAGCGCCTCCAATCCCAGCGCACCCGTGCCGGCGAACACGTCCAGCACATGGGCGCCATCGAGAACATCGCGGCCGCCCCAGGGTGCGTGCAGCAGCATATCGAACAGCGCCTGCCGTACCCGGTCAGCGGTCGGGCGCGTCGCGACGCCGGATGGTGCCTGCAGCGCGCGACCGCGCCAGGCGCCGGCGATGATGCGCATCAGGTTGGGCGCGGCAGCTGGTCGCGCAGCACGCGGGCCGGGACCTCCTCCACCTCGCCGCGTGGCAGTGCGCCGAGCTGGAACGGACCGTACGCGATGCGGATCAAACGCGTCACCGCCAAGCCAAGATGCGCCATCACGCGACGCACCTCGCGGTTGCGCCCCTCGCGCAGGCTGACGGTCAACCACGCGTTCTCACCCTTGCGCGAGTCGAGCCCCGCGTCGATTTCGCCGTAGCGCACGCCGTCGATCGTTACGCCCTTTGCCAGCGCCGCGAGTGCCACGGGATCGGGATGACCATGCACTCGCACGCGGTAGCGGCGCAGCCATCCGGTTGACGGCAGCTCCAGCCGGCGCGCCAGCGCGCCATCGTTGGTCAGCAGCAGCAACCCCTCGCTGTTCAGGTCCAGCCGACCGATGCTGATCACGCGCGGCAGCCGCTCGCGCAGCTTGTCGAACACCGTCGGGCGGCCCTCCGGGTCGCGATGCGTCGTCATCAGTCCATCGGGCTTGTGGTAGCGCCACAACCGGGTGCGCTGCGGCGCATCGACGAGCTTGCCGGCAACCACCACAAGGTCGCCCGGATCGACGAACGTGGCGGGGTGGGTGACCACCGCGTTGTTCAGTCGCACCTGGCCGTCGGCGATCAGCTTCTCGGCGTCGCGCCGACTGGCGACACCGGCACGCGCCAGCCATTTCGCGATGCGTTCGCCGCGGTCCCCCGCTGTTGCTGTCGCATCAGGGTCGGCGGTGGGACCGGTTGGTTCGCGCGTTGTCACACGGGCAGCCGTGTCAGGTCCGGGCCGCTGGTTCATGCGCCACCTGGCGATCCGGCTCATCCAGGAACATCCGTGGGCGATCGAGCGCATTCTGGCTGACGAACAGCATCCGCCGGCGAAATGCGGCGGGGCTTTCGACCGTGAGCAGCGCTTTCAGCGATTCCAGACCGCGGGCGAAGAACGCCTGCCGCAGCGACATGCCGTACGTCTCGGCCCAAGCCGGGACATCCAGATCGTAGCGTCTCGCAAGATGTTCAGCGGTGGCCCCCAGATAGGCGTCACGTAAGTCGTCCAGCGGTATTGGTTGTGTGTGCAACGACGCCTCGCGTTCTGTCGGGTTCGCATAGAAATAATCGAGGAACTCGCGCACCGCAGGATCAAACGCCTGCGCGCCGCTGGTGATGCGCATGGAGACCTCGTGCACGGTGCGGGGCCATCGGAAAGTTGTGTTCATGATTGGGCAGTTCCATCATGCGGCGGCTGCTCGCTTACGGCAAAACCGTCGAAAATCTCTTCCTGTCCGAAACGGGTTCGCGGCTCGATAACCCGGTCGGGGTAGAATGTGGCCACAAGGTCCAACGCTGCGTCCGCGCTGCTCAAACCCAACTCGCGCGCCAATCGCCTGATGTCGTCAACGTCCGCACTTCCCCCAACGTCGCCGAGACGCATGGCGCGGCATTTCATCGCGAAAAGATACGCGGGGCTTGCCACCATCACACGCAAGCCGGGCACGTCTTCAGAGGGATAGGTGCGGAACAGGCGCTTCGCCTGCGGGCTTGTATCGGCCGCGCTCAGAAAGCCTTTAACCCCGTCGTTCAGCCATGCCGGGTCCCAGCCTTTCTCTTCCGCAATCTCTCTTGCCAGACGCCTGACGGTCTGCCGGTCTGCCGGTCTGCCTCGAATACAGCGCCCACATCTTTGGTCGCCCGCCGCCAGTCGTAGGTCAACATCAACGCCGAGCCGCCGTAGATCGCGATCTCGACGGTCTTGCCCTCGGCGTGGGCCCGCCGTCCTAGCTCGTCGAGCGCTTGTTCCAGCACCTTCCGGTCAAAGATCACGCCGATCACCATTGCTGACTTCCGCCAGGACCGCGAAGCTGGGCGCCCGCGATGCCAGACACCATCGTATCACCAAGGGGACGCGTATGATCACCGTCGTCGATCTCAAGGCCGAGTTCGCCAAACTCACCCTGCTCAAGGGCCGCACGCCCGGTTCGTCCGACACCGACCGCGCGGGTGCCTTCGGCCGCGTCGCCCCGTATCGCGACGGCGCCATCTTCACCGCCAAGTTCGCCGGCAAAAGCGCCTGGGAACGCCATCCCCAGGGCGACGAGATTGTCCAGGTGATCGACGGCATGGCCACCCTGCACCTGATCACCGCAGAAGGCCGCGAGTCCCTGACGCTGACCGCAGGCATGCTGACCATTGTGCCGCAGAACGCCTGGCATCAGTTCGAGGCCCCCGACGGCGTCTGCGTGATGACCGCGACGCCGCAACCCACCGACCATGTGCGGACCGATGTCGAGGACCCGCGGACCGTCGCCTGATGACCCCACCCTACCCACGACACGCGGCGATGAGCGCATCGAAGATGCGGCGGTCGCCGGGGTCGATGAAGAATTCCGGATGCCACTGCACGCCCAGGCAGAAGCGGTAGCGCCTGTCCTCCAGCCCCTCGATGACCGAATCGGGCGCCGTGGCATTCACCACGGCATGCGGGCCGGGCGCACGCACCGCCTGGTGGTGCGCCGAGTTCACCCGCATCTCCGTCGCGCCAACGATCCGGTGCAGCAATGTGCCGGGCACCACGGCGACCGGATGGCCGGGCTCGTGCCGTGGGTTGGGCTGCTCATGTTCAAGCGCGTCCGCGATGCTGTCCGGGATGTGCTGCACCAGGGTGCCGCCCAGCGCCACGGCCAGAAGCTGCTCCCCGCCACAGATCCCCAGCACCGGCAGGTCGCGCGCCAGCGCACCTTGGGTCAACGCCAGCTCGGCCGCGGTGCGGCCCTCCTTCAACGTCACCGTCGCGTGCCGCTCGCCCGCGCCATACAGCGAGGGGTCGACATCGAAGGCGCCGCCGGTCACCACGAGCGCATCGATGCGGTCCAGGTAATCCGCTGCCAGCGCCGCGTCGTGCGGCAGCGCCACCGGCAGCCCGCCGGCGGCGACGATCGCGTCGGCGTAGTTCTGCCGCAGCGCGTACCAGGGATATTTCGAGTAGCCGCCGGGCTGCTCGGAATCCAGGGTAACGCCGATGATGGGCCGCGGTGACATGCGCTGTTGCTAGCCCTTCGCGGGGTGGCCAGGCAAGGACGGCAACGGCGGCGGGGCACCCTCGGGCACGCCGATCTCGTGCGCGTTCAGCGTCAGCGCGACCATCGAGTAGTAGCCGATCAGCGCGGTCAGCTCGACAATGCCGGCGGTGCCATAGGCGTTCAGGACGACCTGGTATGTCGCATCGGAGGCATGGTGTTGGCGCAGCAGCTCCATCGCATAGTCGTGGATCGCCTGCTCGTCGGCGGCCGCGAACGTGCCGGCGCCCTGCCGCAGCGTCTCGATGCTGTGTGCCGACAGGCCGGCCTTGCGCGCCTCGGCTTCGTGGGAGAACCATTCGAACTGGCAATCCCAGTGGCGGCCAACCAGCAGGATGACGAACTCGCGCAGTCGCGGCGGCAAGCTTGAGTTGAACCGCAGCACCAGGCCAAGCGCCGACCAGGCTTCCGCCAGATCGGGCCGGTGCATCGCCGCCGCAAGCGGGCCGACCGGCGGCGACCGGCGCGGGCCGTTCATCATCGCGTCGTAGACCCGTCGTTGCGCGTCGGTCATGCTGGCTTCGGACACCAATGGAATGCGGGGCATGGATTTCCTCCTGTCGCACAGGGCGTTGACGCCAGGGTGCACGCGTTCCGCCTTCCCGGCGAGCGACGGCGCGGCGGCATGAAGCCGATGGCCCTCGCGTTGGCCGAAGCGCGCCTGGCCGCCGCGCGCGGCGAGGTGCCGGTCGGCGCCGTCGTGGTCGCGGCCGACGGTACGGTGATCGCGCGCGCCGGCAACGAGGTCGAAGCGTGCAACGACCCGAGCGCCCACGCCGAACTTCTGGCCTTGCGCGACGCCGTGACCACGCGCGGTGGCAAATTCCTATCCGACTGCGACATTGTGGTGACGTTGGAGCCTTGCCCGATGTGTGCCCAGGCGATCAGCCTGTTCCGCATCCGCCGGTTGGTGTTCGGCGCCTACGATCCCAAGGGAGGCGGCGTGGAACATGGCGCGCGCGTGTTCGACGCTGCATCATGCCATCATCGGCCCGAGGTGGTCGGCGGGTTGCGGGAGGCCGAGGCGGCAGCGCTGCTGCGCGACTTCTTCGCCGATCGGCGTTGACTTGTTCTTGTTACGACACTGTAGTGGAGCGGCCTGAGCACGCGCCCGCACTACGACCGGCCATAAGATGCCCCGCTATCTTGTTCATATCGGCCCGCACAAGACGGGAACCACCTACATCCAGGCACGGCTCGACGCCGCGCGGGATCGCCTGCGCGAGGCGGGCGTGGTGTATCCGACCGTTTGGCGGGCGAGCGCGACGGTTGCCAGTCATCGCCGGTTGTTCGAGCGCATTCGTAACCGGGAGCTGGAGGCCCTGCAGGGCGAGCTGGCCGAGGTAACAGACGACGCCGACGCGCTGGTCATCCTGTCATCGGAGGATTTGCAGTATCTCGACGAGCGGGAGGTTCGCGTTCTCGCCGGTGTCCTGCGCACGACGGAGGTCACGATCGTGTACTACTGCCGCCGCTGGTCGGAGTTGCTGCCTTCGTGCTGGCAGGAGCGCATCAAGCATGGTGATGACCAACCGCTCGCGGAGTTTCTATTGCCGCTGACGGCCCACGCGCATCGGTCGACGATTGCAAACTACGGCATTGTGTTGGACCGGTACGTTGGCGTGTTCGGGTTGGCCAATGTGCGCGTCGTCTCGTACAGCAATGTTGTCGACTCGCAATTGGACCTCGCCGAGCACTTCGCCGCCACGTTCCTGCCGCCGCTGCCGGGCGGACTCCAGCCTGGGATGACCACGCGGCCGAACGCCTCGCTGTCGCCGGTCGACATCGAAATGGTCCGGCTGCTCAATGCGCTGGGCCGACGGCATAGTGGCGGTGCCAGCGCTACCATCCGCGAATGGTATCAACAACACGCGGGAACGCTCGATCTGTCGCAGCTCACCGCGGCAATGTCCGCCGCCGTCGTGACGCTACCGTTTTCCGATACGAGCCCGATGCTGGATTCGTTACACCAACGACTGTTTCAGCAATACCGCGAATTGATGGTGCCGCCAGTGTCCGTCAATCGCTTGTTCCGGCCGCGGCAGAACGACCTGGCATTCGTGCGCCAGGATTATCTCGCCGACCCGGCCGCCGCCATGCAGGTGGCGGGCATTTACCAGCGCTTTCGTGCGGCGTCCGACCCGGCCCTTGCGCACGTTGTCAGCGAGGATAGTTGAACCGGGCCAGAAACGGACCGAACATGCGCGTCAGCTCGGCCTGGAGCGGATCCGCCAGGTCGCGCCATTTGCCGCTACGCGCATCGCCGATATGCGGGCCAAGGATCTGCGTCACCCGATCCATTGGGGCGCTGCCAACCATTGTGATGCGATCGGGCGGCAAATCCGGCAACGTTTGCGCGAAGGCACGCACCGCCTCGGTCCGGTAACGCGCGAATATTGTCTCGATCACCGCCGGGGCGACACGCAGGCCAAGCTGGCTCGCAAGACGCTCGACCGAGGTCGGGGTGTCGAAGAATCGATCTTCATAGCGGAGCAATTGGTGGCCTTGCGGTGCGAGGCGCAGCAAGCGATTGTAATCGTCGGCGATCCAGCGAACGGTGTGTCCAAGCTGCACGGCAAAGCGCTGCGACATGGAAATACAGGCGTCGCGCGGATCGCGGACGCTGAGGAACAACCGCGCGGATGCCTTCGCGAGCCACGCATCGAGGTCCGCACTGCCGGCGTGTGATTTGATCACCAGGCACCGTCCGGCGCGCGCGGCGGCATCCGGCAGTTGTTCGAGCTTGTCGGCGTAGAGCGTGATCACCTGATCATCGCCAACCGACGCGATCAGCAGTTCGCGCGCCACGTTGAATACCCAGGTTGACGCACTGGCATGCAGCCCGATGGTGGCGACGACGGACGGCGGCGGCGCGGTCGGGCTAGGCACTCAGCGTGCCAGTGCGCGCCAGCCGATATCGTGGCGGCAGAAGCCCTCCGGCCAATCGATCGCCGCCACCGCATCATAGGCCGCGTCGCGTGCGGCCTGCAGCGTCACGCCGGTCGCGCACACCGTCAGCACGCGGCCGCCGGCGGCACGGATCGTTCCGTCAGCGTCGGCCGCCGTACCGGCATGGAAGATCTGCACGTCCGGCTTGGCAGCTGCCGCCGCGAGGCCGCGGATCTCGCTGCCCGATTCCGGTGCGGTCGGATAGCCGCGTGCGGCCATCACCACGGCGACGGAGGCGCGCTCGTGCCACCGGAGATCGAAATGCGCCAGTTCGCCATCATGCGCAGCCAGCAGCGCCGGCAGCAGATCAGAGCGCAGCCGCAGCAGCAGCGCCTGACACTCCGGGTCGCCGAACCGCACGTTGAATTCGATCAGCTTTGCGCCATCGGGTGTCAGCATCAGGCCGGCGAACAAGATGCCGCGGAACGGCGTGCCGCGGCGTGCCATTTCAGCCAGCGCAGGATGGATGATCGCGTCGATCGCCGCCTGCGCGAGATCGGGCGGCAGCATCGGCGCGGGGGCATAACAGCCCATGCCGCCGGTGTTCGGGCCGGTGTCGCCGTCGCCGACCCGCTTGTGGTCCTGCGCGGCGCCAAGCGGCAGCGCATGTTCGCCGTCGCACAGCATGATCAGGGAGACCTCGTCGCCGGTCAGGCACTCCTCGATGACGACAGCCGCGCCCGAGTCGCCGTGGATGCGCGCCTCCATGATGGCATCGATCGCGGCCAGCGCCTCAGCTTCGGTGGCGGCGACGACGACGCCCTTGCCGGCGGCGAGGCCATCTGCCTTCACCACGATCGGCGCGCCGCGGCGGCGGACGAAGGCCCGCGCCTCCTCGGGATCCTCGAACCGCTCCCAGCGCGCGGTCGGGATGCCGGCGGCGTCGCAGAGTTCCTTGGTGAAGGTCTTGCTGCCCTCAAGCTGCGCGGCGGCCCGGGTCGGGCCGCAACATGCGATGCCGGCCGCCTCCATCGCGTCGGTAATACCGGCGACCAGCGGCGCTTCTGGACCGGGGACCACAAGGTCGATCGCGTTGTCGCGCGCGAAATCCACCAGCGCGGCGATGTCCATCACGCCGATCGGCACGCAGGTGGCGACGGTCGCGATGCCGGGGTTGCCTGGTGCACACCACAGTTGGGTCAGCAACGGGCTCGACGCGATCGACCAGCACAAGGCGTGCTCGCGTCCGCCCGACCCAACCACCAGCACGCGCATAAGCCATCTCCTGCCGATCGAGGGGGAGTGTAAACGTCGGCGCCTGTAGCATAGGCTGCACCAATGGACGATCCGCGCCTCGACGTTGTCGGCAACGTGCCCGAGTTCACCGTTTCGGAGATTTCCGGCGCGGTGAAGCGCACGCTCGAAGGCAATTTCGGCCGCATCCGCGTGCGCGGCGAGGTGACGGAGCTGAAGCGCTACCCGTCTGGCCATATCTACTTCTCGCTGAAGGATGAGGGCGCAAAACTTTCCGGCATCATCTGGAAATCGGCGGTGTCACGCCTCGGCATGCAGCCGGAGAACGGGGTCGAGGTGATCGCGACCGGCCGTGTCTCGTCCTATCCGGAGCGGTCGTCGTACCAGCTCATTGTCGAGCGCATGGAATACGCTGGCGCGGGCGCGTTGCTGGCGCGGATCGAGGCGTTGCGGGTGCGTCTCGGCGCCGAGGGCCTATTCGACGCGGCGCGCAAGCGGGCGTTGCCTGGGTTGCCGGCGGTGATCGGCGTGATCACCAGCGAACGCGGGGCGGTCATCCAGGACATCCGCACCACCATCACGCGGCGGTTTCCGCGGCCGATCCTGCTGTGGCCGGTGCCCGTGCAGGGCGACGGCGCGGCCGAGCGCATCGCCGCGGCAATCGCCGGGTTCGACGCCCTGCCGGCCGGGGGCCCGATCCCTCGCCCGGACGTGCTGATCGTGGCGCGCGGCGGCGGCAGCCTGGAAGATCTGATGGCGTTCAACGAGGAGATCGTGGTGCGCGCCGTGGCCGCCTGTCGCATTCCACTGATCTCGGCGGTCGGGCACGAGACGGACACCACGCTGATCGACTTCGTGTCTGACCGCCGGGCGCCGACCCCCACGGCCGCGGCGGAGCTGGCGATCCCGGCGCGCGCCGATTTGCTGGCCGATCTGGCGCAGAAGGCGGCGCGGCTGATCGGTGCACTGAACCGCCTGGCGCAGGAGCGGCGGTTGCAGCTTTCGCGGGCTGAGCGCGGGCTGCCCGACCTGCCAGCCCTGGTCGGGACGGCCCGGCAGCGATTGGACGATCGGGCGGAGCGGTTGCGGCTGGCACTGCCGAACCTGGTGCGGCATTCGGCGTCACGGTTGACGCTGGCCGGGTCGACATTGGCCAGTGCGCTGCGCCACGCGCTGGTGGCGCGGCGCCATCGGGCCGAGCGCGTGCTGGCACGAGTCTCGCCCGCGCCGCTACAGGCACGACTGCGCGAAGCGCGGGCGCGGCTGGAGGGCTCGGCCGGGCGGTTGGAGTCGGTCTCACCACTCGCCGTGCTGCAGCGTGGCTACGCACTGGTCACCGATCCGACGGGCCACCCGCTGACGACGGCGGCAACGGTGCGTCCCGGCGCGCGGCTGCGCCTGCGTTTCGCGGACGGTGAGGTCGGCGCGACCGCTGATGGCGGGGGTAAGCCCGAGCGGCAAGGCCGGCTGTCCCTGTGACACGTGGGCTCGGCTGGGTGGCGCTCGCCGCCGTGGCGGTCCTGCTGCTCGCGATCAGCATCGCGACGCAAGTTCACCTTGGCGCCTATGGGGCGGAGCTCGGTTACGACGAGGCCTCACATTACGCCTCCGGCCTGATGATCCATGACTACCTGCTGAACGGCCTGGGCGGATCGCCGGTGCGGTTCCTGACGAATTGGCACAGCCATTACCCGCTGGTTGGCATTGGCCATTGGGGGCCGGTGTACTATGCGGTCGAGGCCGTGTGGATGCTGCTGGCGGGCACAACCCGCGCCGCGGCGCTGGCGCTGTCGGCGGTCATCGCCGCGCTCACCGGAACGATCATCTGCGCGGTCGCGGTCCGGCAGGCCGGACGGGTGGTTGGGATCCTGGCCGGGGTGGCGTTTGTGATCTCGCCCATCGTGCAGGAGGGCAGCAGCGCGGTCATGCTGGACCTGCCGATCGCCCTGCTGTGCCTGGGTGCAGCGCTGGCCTACGCGGCGTGGCTGCGCGCCGCCTGGTGGGGCTGGGCGCTCGCATTCGCTCTGCTGGCCGTGGCGGCGCTGCTGGTGAAAGGCAATGGCGCCTGCCTGGCATTGCTGCCGCCGTTCGTGGTGCTGATCGGCTGGCGCTGGGACCTGTTGCGCCGCTGGACGTTCTGGCTGCCGGTGCCGGTTGTCGGCGTGCTGGCCGGGCCATGGTACGCGATGACCTACGGGCAGGTGGAGGCCGGCTTTCGCTACAGTTGGGGCTGGACCTACGTCCACACCGCATTGGTGGAGAATTCGGCGATCCTGCTGAGCGGCATCGGACCGGCATTGCTCGGTGCCGGCGCGATCGGATTTGTTGCGGCGTGCGCGCGGCAGCGGCGGCCCGGCAACGACATCATCTGCATGGCCGCGCTGCTGGCGGCGGTCTGTGTGTTCCAGACCGTGGTGCCGGCGGCGATCCAGGATCGCTACCTGGCGCCTGCGTTGCCGCCACTGCTGATCCTGGTTGCGTGGGTCGTCGCGCGCCTGCTGCGCTCACCGCCATGGCGCACGGCGGTGATGGCCGCGCTGGTCGTCGCGTTGCTGCCCAACGCAATCGCCATGGCACCCAAGTCGCGCTTCGGCATGCTGGAGGCGGCGGCGCAGGTGTGGGCCAACCGTCCGCCGGCCAATCCGGCTGTGCTGGTGGCAAGCGATGGTGCGGCGGAAGGAGCCGCCGTCGCCGCGTTGGCTGAGCGCGATCCGGCGCGACCCAGCCTGTTCGCGGTGCGCGGGTCGCGCCTGTTGGGCGGTGGCGGCTACAACCGCGCGGACTACCAGCCGCGCTTTGCGTCCCCGCAGGACGTGATGGCGGCGATCGATGACTATGCGATTCCGCTCGTGATCCTGCGCACGCTTGAGGGTGGCGACGAATGGGCGCATGTCGACCAGGTGGCGCAGGCGGCGCGATTGTTCCCCGACCGGTGGGAGCTGCTGTGGCACGATTCGGAACCCGGCTATATGGTGCAATTGTTCCGGATCAAGGACAATGCCACGCGCAGCGGGGAATTGGCGCGATTGCAGGCGCTGAGCGCGCCGCAGCATCTGGCGGGGCAATAGCGAGTCTGGCCACTACGGGGCCAACCGCACGACCGGGATGGATCGCGTCGTGCGTCGTTGATACGCGTCGTAGGGCGGATAGATCGCCACCAGACGCGGCCATAGCGCGGCCTTCTCCGTCTCGCTCACCGCGCGCGCCGTCACCGGAAATCGCCGGCGACCGACCTCGACCTCGGCGATCGGATTGGCAACGAGATTGAAATACCATCCCGGATGCTGCGGCGCGCCGCCTTGCGACGCGACCACGACAAGGTCATTCCCGTCGGCCAGGTACAGCAACGGCACGGTGCGTTGCTGACCGGACTTGCGACCCTTGGTCACCAGCAGACACACCGGGGCACCGGAGGGAAAGCGACCGAGCCATTTGCCGCCACTCATCCGGTAGACCCACGTGTTCAGCGCACTCATGGTGCGCAGCAGGATTTTGCGCATCTGTGTTGGGGGTCAGGCCGCGCGCTGTGCCATCAGCGCGTCCAGCCGCGCCGGCTTTATGGTCTCGACATAGTCCGCGAGCATATCGGGGGTTGCCACCTCCAGCATGAGCCGGTCCTCGATCCAGAACTCGATGACGTGGAACACCGGCTTGTGGCCTGGCGCGCCGCGGCCGAACAGCTTGGTGCGCCAGCCCTCGCGGTCGCCGATCCGATGCACGGCAGCCCGGTCGATCGGCACCGACAGCAGCAGGTGGAACGGATAGGCGGCGGGCGGCGTCACCTTGGTCGAGGTCACCTGCGCGTCATCCGTCGTGCCACGCTGCAGTGCCAACGTTTCCGGATACACCTCAATCATCGTGCCGTGGTCGTCACCGCTGACCGCCATGAATGAGTCGGCAATGCCGCCGGGGAACGGATACGCGCGGCCGTTCATCAGCTCCGCCAGAACATCCGCGACGTGCTTCGGATCTTTCGCCGGGATCGAAACATGATGGATCATTGGCCTGCCTCCTTTGTCCGCTTGTGCGGTTATAGCGCACTTGCGACGGGATGGCGCGTCAATACGTCAGGAACATCCGCGCGATCTCGTCTGGATCGCTCGTCACCGTCAATGCCAGTGCCAATAGGATGCGCGCCTTCTGCGGGGTCAGGTTGTCGGTGATCAGGAACCCCGCCTCGCGCAGCCGCTTGCCAAGGAACGTGCGACCCGACCCAGCGCGGGTGCACTGCATCACCACAATCCCCTGTGCGACGGCTTCCTTCAACGCTTCGAAATCCCCCGGCGTCGAGAACCCCGGCGCAAACCCGGCCGCGATGATGCCCTTTGCACCCGCAGCGGCGAACGCCCGCACCGCGGTGCCGTCGGCTCCCACATAGGCCAGCGCGATGTCGACCCGTGGCAAGGCAGCCAGAGTGCGGATGTCGAATACGGTGTCCGGATAGCAGCGTCGCAGCGGGCGACGATAGAACGCCACCGCGTCGCCATCGGCGTGGCCCAGCACGCCGAAATCCGCCGTCCGAAACGTCTGCATGCGCAACGTCGAGGTCTTGGTGACCTCGCGCGCCGCCTGGATCTCATCGTTCAGCACAACCAGCACGCCGAGGCCGCGCGCGTCCGGACTGGCCGCGACGCGGATCGCATTCACCAGGTTCAACCCCGCATCGGTCGACAATGCGCTGGCCGGGCGCTGGGAGCCGACCAGCACCACCGGCACGCTCACCTTCAGCGTCAGGCTGAGCGCGTAGGCGGTTTCCTCCAACGTTGCGGTGCCGTGACCGATGACGATGCCAGCCAGGTCGGCGTGCTCGGCCACCAGCGCGTCACACAGTTTCACCAGCGCCTGCCAGTCGGTGAAGCCGATGCCGGGGCTGGCGATGTTGCGGTAGCGGACGGGAATGACCTCGGCAACCAAAGCGGCTTCGGGAAAGCGTGCGAGGATCTCGTCGGCGTGCATCACCTTGCCCGCCGCACCGTAGTCTTGCAGCTCAAGCGGGCTCTCGCCGAGCGAGGCGATGGTGCCGCCGGTACCGATGAACGCGACCTTTGGCCTGTTCACGCGAGGATGATCCCGAGGCTGTCTTGTGTGTCGATCAGCGGGGGCCGGCGCGAGTGCCAGTCGGTGTCGCGCTGGTAGGCGTCCGCGATACACATCAGCCGCGCCTCGGCAAATGGACGCCCGGCAAGCTGTAGGCCGATCGGCAGTCCATTGTCGTCGAAACCGCATGGGATGCTGATCGCCGGCAGGCCGAGGTAATTGAACGGGCGGGTGTTCGCGGACACCGCGAGGAACGTCACCTCGGTGCCGGGCGGTCCGTTGTCGATATCGGTCTCCGCCAGCGTCGGCAGCTCGGTGCGGATGGTCGGCGTGGCCAGCACGTCGACCTGGGCGAACACGTCGCGTGCGAATTCGCGGAGCACCGGGCCACGCCGGCTTAGCGACTCCACATAGTACGGACCCGGAATGGCGTAGCCGGGGTACATCCGCCCACTCAGGTGCTGGGCATAGTCCTGCGACCGGTGACGCATCCACTCCCCGTGGATCGTCGCGGCCTCCACGCGTGAGATGATGCCGCCGTAGCCAGACACCGCGTCCATCACCGGCAGCGCCAATCGCGTCACGGTCGCACCGCGCGCGACCAGGACCTCCATCGCCTGCTCGATCGCCGCGGTCACGGCGGGATTGGCGTTGTCGAAGAAGTAGTTGGTCGGGATGCCGATGCGCATGCCGCGCACATCGCCGTCCAGAGCCCCTTCGTAATCGGGCACCGGCAGATGCGAGCTGGTCGGGTCCTTCGGATCGCGTCCCGCGATCAACGACATCACGCGGGCGCAGTCCCGCGCGGTGCGAGTCAGCGGCCCAACATTGTCGAGCGTGAACGACAGCGGCATGGCACCGTAACGACTGACACGAGTCTGTGTTGGCTTCAGGCCGGTGACACCGCACGCGGACGCCGGCAAACGAATAGATCCCCCGGTGTCTGACCCGAGCGCCGCGTAGACGAACCGCGCTGCCACCGCGGCACCGGACCCCGACGAGGACCCTCCGGTGATGTACGGCGGGTTCCATGGGTTATGGCAGTCGCCGAACTCGCGATTATGTCCCGTCGGGTTCTGCGCGAACTCCGCCATGTTGAGGCCGGCGAAGGTATAGGCACCGGCGGCGGACAGACGCTCGATAACGGTCGCGGTATAGTCGGGCACGAAATCCTTGCGCAGCCGAGACCCGCAGGTGCACAGCTTGCCGGCCTGGTAGTACATGTCCTTGTGCGCCAACGGGACGCCATGCAGCGGGCCGCACCATTCGTTGGTGTCGCGTGTCGCATCGGCCGCCCGGGCGGCGCGTTCGGCGTCCAGGCGATCGACCCAGATCGTTGCGTTCACCGTTGGATTAAGTGCCTCCATCCGATCCCAGCACGCCGCAAGCAAATCGACCGAGGTCGTCTCGCCGTTGCGCACCGCCTCGGCCGCCTCAACCAGCGTCAGGTCCGCGAGCGCCACCATCACGGCGTCTCCCGCGTCTCGAGCAACGCGGTTTCGAAGCTGGCGGGCTCGTCCTCGAACTTCAGCGTGCCTCGCAGCGCCTCGAACGCCGCGATGGTGTTGACCAGGTCGGCGGCCATGCGGCGCGCGGGCTCGTTCGGCGCATCGACCCCGTGCCATCGCGCGATTGTCAACTCAAGGTCCGCCAGAAAAGGATCCATCGGTGTCTCCACTCCGTTACCCGGGATTGCATCGCAGCAGAGTGGGAAGATGTCCGCAACGTCGATCGAAGCGCCGCCTGCCGATGCGGTGCCCAAGGACGCGATTTTCGAAACCGACGTGCCGGCGCGGCTGGACCGCCTGCCCTGGAGCCGATTCCACTGGTTGGTGGTGATCGCGCTGGGTATCGCGTGGATTCTGGACGGGCTGGAGGTGACGGTCGTCGGCTCGCTGTCCGGCGCGTTGTCCGCCAGCCACCTGATGCATTTCACGGCCGCGCAGGTTGGCATGGCGGCCAGCGCCTACCTGGTCGGCGCGGTGGCCGGCGCGCTGGTGTTCGGCTGGCTGACCGATTTGCTGGGACGCAAGAAATTGTTCAGCGTCACCGTGCTGATCTACCTGATCGCGACGCTCGCCTGCGGCCTGTCATGGAATTTCTGGTCCTTCGCACTGTTCCGCATGGTGACCGGGGCCGGCATCGGGGGCGAATACGCCGCGGTGAACGCGGCGATCCAGGAACTGATCCCGGCGCGCAAACGCGGCTTCACCGACATGGTGATCAACGGCAGCTTCTGGATCGGTGCGGCGCTGGGCGCGCTCGGCGCGCTGGTGGTGCTGGACCCCGCGGTCATGCCGCCGGAGATAGGTTGGCGTGCCGCGTTCGTGATCGGCGGCGTGCTCGGCTTCATCGTGCTGCTGTTGCGCCGCTTCATCCCCGAAAGCCCGCGCTGGCTGATGACGCACGGCCAGCCGGAGGAAGCCGCGCGCGTGGTCGCCGGGATCGAGGCGCGGGTGGTCGAGGAGACCGGCCGCCCCCTGCCGCCGGTGCCACATCAGGCGCTGCGGTTGCGGCGCGATGTGAAATCCTGGTTCGGGGTTGGGCTGAAGGCGCTGCTGACCCAGTACCGCAGCCGGACCACATTGGGTGTCACGCTGATGGCGGCGCAGGCGTTCTGCTACAACGCGGTGTTCTTCACCTATGCGCTGGTGCTGACACGGTTCTATGGCATCGCGCCGGCGCGCGTGGGCCTGTTCATCCTGCCATTCGCGCTCGGCAATTTTGCCGGACCGCTGCTGCTGGGCCGGTTGTTCGACACGATTGGCCGACGGCCGATGATTGTCGCGACGTACGGACTGTCGGGTGTGCTGATGATCGTGACGGGGGTGCTGTTCGCCTCCGGGCTGCTCGACGCGGTGCAACAGACCGCGGCTTGGACCGGCATCTTCTTTGTCGCCTCGGCCGCGGCGAGTTCGGCGTATCTGACGGTGGGCGAGAGTTTTCCGCTGGAGATGCGGGCGATCGCCATCGCGCTGTTCTACGCGTTCGGCACCGCGTTTGGCGGCATCGCCGGTCCGACGGTGTTCGGTGTGTTGATCGACACTGGCTCGCGTGTGTCGATCCTATGGGGCTACGCGCTGGGGGGCGGCCTGATGCTGGTCGCCGCCGCGGTCGCGGCGAAACTGGGCATCGCCGCGGAGCGGCGTCCGCTGGAGGATGTGGCGCCGCCGCTGTCGGCGGTCGGTGCCTGAGGGCTGGCTTTCCGTCGCGTCGTTCTGGCCGGGCGCGCGGGGCTGCGCCATAGTGCCGCCCGTGCTGCAAGCAGGGGACAGCCTAGATGCCGGTCGACAAGCAGGCCTATCGCGACGCCATGGCTCGCTTCGGCGCGGCGGTGAACGTGATCACCACCGACGGCCCGGGCGGGCGCGCCGGGTTCACTGCCTCCGCGGTGTGCAGCGTGACCGACACGCCGCCGACGCTGCTGGTATGCGCCAATCGGACCAACGATTCCTATCCGGCGTTCAAGGCCAGCATGGTGCTGTGCGTGAACACGCTGACGCCGGAGCTGGAGGAACATTCAGGGCTGTTCGCCGGCATGACGCAGCACACGATGGAGGGACGGTTCGCCGCCGGAACCTGGCACGGGCTGGCGACCGGCGCGCCGGTGTTGGACGGCGTGGCGGTGGCATTCGACTGTCGGATCGACAAGATCGTCGAGGTCGGCACGCACGACGTGTTCTTCTGCGTGGTGGAGGCGGTGGAGCTGGGCGAGGTTAATGCCAACCTGATTTATTACGCACGGCGGTACCACCACCTGACGCATTCCTGA
>Ga0182030_10013472_pt1 | contig 16259 bp, 11 predicted proteins | sample 812S3MmetaG_FD_121299 | JGI IMG/M metagenome (GOLD analysis project Ga0182030, IMG submission 121299) | Permafrost microbial communities from Stordalen Mire, Sweden - 812S3M metaG (Illumina Assembly) | ecosystem: Environmental > Terrestrial > Soil > Wetlands > Permafrost | place: Sweden...
GGCCGACGAACATTTCCTCCAGCCTTCATTCCCCGCAACCGGTCCGTTATTCCGATGTGCAGTATCTGCCTTTGAACATCGGCTTAAACGGCTCCATCCCCGACAAGCTGGGCACCACATTTTTCAACGTGCAGGCCAATTACAATCTGGCCGTCCTCGACGGCTACACGAAGACCGTGGCCACGGTAAAGGATACAAACGGTGTCAGCACCACCACCACGACCGTCGCCCACGGCGGGTTTTCCCAGATCGCCTACAGCTCGAATGCCAGGGATAATTATGTGACGGTTCAGGCCGGCGCGAGCCGCGACCAGAACATTTACAAGGAATGGTCGGTGCGGCTGCATGCCGACGGCCAGTGGGCGGACACTCCCCTGTTCAGCAACGAACAATATGGCATGGGCGGCCCGGCGGGGGTGCGCGGATATCAGAGCGGCGTGGCCTATGGCGACACCGGCTGGCGCATGACGGTTGAACCGCGCACGCCGCAGATAAGCATCGGCATGGCGGGCAATGAAGGAGATGCCGCACCGGTCTGGGTGCGCGGACTGACGTTCGTGGACTACGGACAGCTCTACCGGCTTGACCCAACGCCGGGTTACTCACTCAACAGCGCGTCATTTTTGGGCATTGGCTGGGGTGTGACGGCCAACATCGGGAGCCACCTCGATGCACGGTTGACCATGGCCTGGCCGCTTTTGAGCAACGCAGCCATACCCGGAGGCTCCGCCTATGTTTATTTCGCCATCGGTGCGCAATTCTAAAACCATGAATCCGCAAAAGTCACAGATTTGTAACGTAAGACTCGTTGCCTGCGCTATAAACTACGACGACTGTAACCGATGAAATTTTCGAGCCATCATCCTTACGTCTTGCGCCGTTGTCTCGTCACCGGTGCGGCAGTTTTCGGTCTGGTTTTGGAAGCTCCGGCCAATCCCACCGGGCTGAGTGTGCCGCCCGGCTCGGCCATGCCGCCGATCCAACAAACCCCTTTGCAGCTCAACATTACTGTCGGCAACAATGCGGTGCTCAACTGGCAGCACTTCAACATCGCCGCCGGCGAGACGACCATTTTTCAACAGCCGTCGGCGCAGTCCATCGTGTGGAACCGCATCAACGATCCGAATCCGTCGCAGATTTTTGGCAGCCTTCAGGCCAACGGCGTCGTCGTGCTGCTGAATTCATCCGGATTTTATTTCGGGCCGAATTCCTTTGTCAGCGCCGCCGGGCTGGTTGTTTCCACCGCGCAATATGTCCCGCCGGAAAACGGCGGCAGCGGCTGGCAGTTCAACGGCCCGCCGCCGCTGGCCAGCATCGTCAACTACGGCAGGATCAGCGTCGGCCAGAACGGCTCCGCGTTTTTGATCGCCGACCAGATTGAGAATCACGGAACAATTGAAGCGCCCGGCGGAACCATCGGGCTGGCCGCCGGACAGACCGTGCTGTTGAGCGATCGTCCGGATGGCCGGGGCATGAGCTTGCAAGTGAAACTGCCGCAGGGTTCGGTGGACAACTACGGCAACCTCGTCGCCGACGCCGGGACGATTGCGTTGAACGCCAAAGTCATCAATCAGGACGGCATGGTTCAGGCGAACTCGGTGCGGAATCAAAACGGCGTCATTGAACTGGTCGCCGCCGACCAACTGAACCTCGGGGCGGATTCCATTATTCAAGCCAGCGGAGACAATTCGTCGTCCGGCAGCGCCGGCGGCACGGTGACGCTCCAGTCGGAAAATGATTTCGCCGACGATGTCGGCAGCCAAATCATCCTGACCGGCGGCGCGCACGGCGGCAACGGCGGCAATGTCGAAATCAGCGCGCCCAACGTCACGTCGCTGAATTCCAGCATCAACGGCCGGGCGCAGCCAGGTTCGACGGCGGGGAAATTATTGCTCGATCCGGATTACATCATTTTGGATTCGTCTGGTTCAGGTTCCGCCAACGGTGGCACCGTGCTGGCGGGGGACAATGCCGGTGGAACCTTGGATTTGAATGTGAACAGCGCGTTTGCCAACCTCGCGGTTTCGGAAATCATTCTCCAAGCCGCTTATGACATCACGCTGGCGGGCGGAACAACGTGGGATTTGAGCGGAACCATCGGTTCAAGTCTTGGTGGCGTGACCAGTGGCAATCTGATTCTGGAGGCTGGACGCAATATTATTTTTGGTGACTACTCATCCATACTCGACGCCAACAGCTGGTCCGTGACACTCAAAGCCGGGGTCAGTTTTCCGTCGGAAAATGTTCAACCCGGTTCCGGATCAATTTACCTGGCGGGTGGTCAGATTGGCGGACAGACCCAGTCCGTCGGCGGCTCCATTCAGACCACCGGCGGTTCCATCACGCTTGCGGCGGGACAGGACATTCAAACCGGCGCAGGTTCGCTGTTCGACTTCAGTGGCAGTTTTCCCGTTGCCATCGAATCTTCAACCGGAGACATAAACCTAAATGCCGGACAGGATGTTCAAATTGATTATAGTTCCGTGGCCACAGCTGGCGGTGGCGGCATTACGGTGACGGCGGGGAGAAATATTCAGATGGACGGCGGCTCCATCGCAACACTTGGAGGTGGTGACATCACGGTTACAGCGGGACAGGACATTCAAGTTGGATCCGGTTCCATCACCACGGCCGCTGGTGGCAATATTACAGCGACGGCGACAGCGGGAAGCGTGAACACCGGCACGGACACGGGTGGATTTAGTTTCGTCAGTGCCAAGTCGTTATACTATGTTGACACGTCAACTCCAGGCAACCTCGGCGGCATCAGCACTGCGGGCGGTGGCGATGTGACTATTTCCGCCGGACAAGATATCATCAGCTATTTGCCGAGGGTTCAATTGATCAGTCCGTAACACTGACACCTGATGCAGGTAGTGGGGCGTTTGGATCGGGAAATGTCACACTGAATGCGGGGCGCAACGTGGAGGGACATTTCGTTGTCACAGCCGGCGCCGGTGTCATCAACGCCGGAAACAATGCTGGTGTCGATACGAGCGTCGCCAATTCGGACGGGTCACAGGGGGAGAATCTGGCATTAAGCATGGCGGTCGGCGATGGCAAAAATCCGGGAGGATGGACGGTGAATGCGGGCCAGGACATCCTGTTGCAGGAAGTCCGCAATCCCAACGGCATTTTTAACATAGCTGGCGGCAGAACAACTACTCATTTGTTCAATTACGCGCCGGATGATTATGTGAACTTGAACGCGGGGCATTCCGTCGAGCTTCTCGGCAACAGTGTCCCGCGGAACTCTGGCGAGGTCATCCCAATCATTTATCCTCCAATCCTCGACATCACCGCCGGTGCGGGCGGGGTTGTTCTTGGAAATAATATCATCCTGTTTCCGTCGGCACCGGGCAGCTTGAACATTTCCACGACCGGCGGCGGGGCTTTCGAGTCGCAGGCTTATGCGAATTATTTGTCGGCCCTGGCGAATTACGATCTCCTGAGTCCCAGCGTCCAATTGAATACGCCGCTGCCACAGCCACCCAGCGGCCAGATGCAAATCATCGTGTCCGACAGCGGCCGGAAACAATTTGTGTTCAGCGGAACTCCCTTTGGGGTTTCCGATCACTTCACCACTCCAATCCATCTCAACAACCCCACCGAAGTGGCGCTGAACATTTCCGGCGACTTGGACAACATTGAACTCGTTTCGCCGGAGGCGGCGCAAATCAACGTGGTCGGCAACATGAACAACAGCAGCCTGATTGCGCAAAATCTCCAACCGACCGACGTGACCAGCATCAATGTCGGCCAGACGGCCAAGAACAACATGGAAACCAGCGGCATTCTAAATCCCGCCACGGATTCAAATCTCACGGTGGGCGGCGATATTTTAAATGCGAGCGAGTTCAACAGCATCCAATTGGTGGCGGCGCCTGATTTAGCCCTGTTGGATCTGGCCTACGACCCAACAAGTGCTCAACAAGTGACACCGCTGGCGGACTTGGCCAGTCATTTGAATTACGACCCCACGACGGGGCTGTTGACGTATCAGGGAAAAATGAACCCGATCTATGAAGGTGATTTGTCGAGTCTGGAAATTGTTGTTGGCTACAATAACGATGGAACGCCGCGAACGACGACTGTCAACATACTAAGCCCAGCCGAGGCGAATGCCTTGTATCAGGCCAGCCAGAATTCGCCCACCACCCAGAACGATGGCTATTCCATTGGCGGCGGCGGCCAGTTCGACATCAACGCCCATAATTTGAACCTCGGCTCGACGCATGGCATTCAATCGGTCGGGCCGGGCAACAATGGCGTGCTCGCCAATTATTTTACGCGCGGTGCGGACATCAATGTCGCCCTTTCAGGCAACCTGGACATGTTTTCAACCAGCATCGCTTCCATCAACGGTGGAAACATCACCGTGGATGCCGGTGTAGTTCCCATTTACAACTACGATCAACTGACTGGCAACAATCAACTGACGGGTTATGACGTGGTCAATCCCGATGCCCAGGTGAATGTGGGTTCGGCTTTCTTCACCGGTGACAATGAATATGTGCGCGGCATGTTCACCGCCGGACTCGGCAACGTGGACGTGACTGCCAGTGGAAACATCAGTTTGAATGGTTCGCGCGTCGCCGCCTATGACGGGGGTGATGTCACGATCGTATCGTTATACGGCAGTCTGGACGCCGGCTCCGGCGGCAGCAGTGCGGTGGCGGTCAATGAAATCTATGTGGATCCAGTCACGCACCGGGCATATAATTATTCGCCGACCATTCCCGGCAGCGGTGTTCTCGCCACCACCTTTCCGCCGCGCAACCCATTATTCCCAGCGCCGGAATATGGCGTGGGGAACATCCTGATCGAGACACCGAATGGAAACATCAATGCCAGTAGCGGCGGCATCCTGCAGCTTCCGTTGAACGGAGTCGGTTCCTCCACCGCGACGGTAACTCTCCTGGCCGGCGAAAATCTGGTGAATTCAGCCGGGACGGTTATTTTGCCGGGTTCACCGGCCAGAGACATCAACGCCAGCGGCTCCGGCGTCATCGGCGGGAACGTCAGTTTGAAGGCGAGCGGCAACATCAACGGCCTGATCATTGCCCGCGGGAACGCCAACATCAACGCCGCACAAAATTTGAACGTGACCGCGCTGGCGGAGGGCACGGTCAGCGCCAACGCCGGCGGCACCATTTCCGGCACCATCATCGGCATCGGCGGCATCAGCGCCAGCGGCAGCAGCATTGACGCCTCGCTGCTTTCCAATAATTCCATCAGTGGCGCGACCACCGGGCAATCCGGCATGGCGCAAGGCACCGCCGCCAATGCCACCAGCCAGGCGGCTTCCAATAATGATTCAAACCAGACAGCCGAAAAATCCGCAACGAGCGACGACACCGACGATTCGAACAACAAGAAGAAGCCGATTTCCCTGGCGCAGAAGGTGGGCCGGGTGACGGTTATTTTACCAACGAAAATCAATTAAGGAAAAACCATGACCATGACGATAGAACCCATGCTGGCCGCGAACGCGGCGGTGTTTGCCATCAAGAACGCGACGATGGAGGGCAAGATCACGGTGATCGTGCTGCTGCTGTTGTCGCTGTTCAGTTGGACAATCATCCTGACCAAATTCCGGCAGTTGATGATTGCGCGGGGAGCGACCAAGAAGTTTTTGGAAGCCTACGCTTCCACGCGCGACCCGCTGGACATTCAGCGCAGCAACCAGGAGTTTGACGGGGCGCCGGCGTATCAGCTCTACATCCGCGGCGCGGACGAGCTGGCGTATCATTTGAAAAACCGGCCGGTGGAAGTTTCCGGCCGGCCCAAACCGGTGGCGTCCAACCTGCCGCCGGGCGCGGCAAACGAGCATACTGATGTGCTAGCGCGGGACCGGATGACGAAAATCAGCATTGCGTCATTTGACGCCGTGCGGGTGACGCTGGAAGAAGCCGCCGGCGCCGAGGCGATGGGTTTGGAGCAAGGGATGATTGTATTGTCCACCGCAGTGGCCGGTGGGCCGTTCATCGGGTTGCTCGGCACGGTCTGGGGTGTAATGTCCACGTTCGCCAGCATCGCCGAAAACAATTCGGCGAGCCTGACGACGATGGCCCCCGGCGTCGCGGCCGCGCTCGTGGCCACCGTCACCGGCCTGCTCGTGGCGATCCCGGCGATGTTCGCCTACAACTTCATGGTGACCACCATCCGGGCCATCACCCAGGAACTGGACGGATTCGCCACGCGCTATGCCACGCAGATTGAACATGTCTATGTGGACAACCGTCCGCTGGCCGAGGAGATCAAGTCGGCGAACGAAGTGCTCGCCGGACGCATCGTGGAAGGGTTGAGAGCGTAGGATGAAGAAGTGTTCCAAACCGGCGCATGATGCGTTGACGGAGTTGAACATCACTCCGCTGCTGGATCTTGCCTTCGTGCTGCTGGTGATCTTCATCATCACGACGATTCCGCCGGTGAAGGACGTGGAGTTGAAGTTGCCCAAGGCTACGAAGCATGAGAAGGATCCGCCGCACAAGGCCAACTACATCATCGTCGAGGCAAGCGGCAACCTGTGGTTGAACAAAAAGCCGGTGACCCTCCCGGATTTGCAGGCCGAGCTGTTGAACCTGCGCGAGAACGATCCCGACCTGAACGTGCTCGTGCGCGGCGATGCCCAGACCAAATACAAGCAGATCCGCGCCGTGCTGGACGCCTGCCAGTCGGTCAACATCACGAAGGTGGATTTGATGACCGAACCCGAACGCAAGCCCTGATCCATGTTGCCGCAAACCCAGATACGCAAGAAGCGCAACTCGTCGAAGGTTAATCTATTGATTTCCCTCGCGTTTCACGGATTGATTGTGCTGGTGGTGCTCTATTTTGCCGCGCGGACGGGACTGCTGGGCAAGCAGCTCAAAAAGATCACCGTGACCATGGAAAAGGAGAAGCCGCCGGAAAAGCCCAAGGAGCCGCCGAAAGTCGAGCCGCCCAAGATTGTGGAAACGCCGAAAATTGTGGAAGCACCGAAAGTGGTCGAAGCGCCGCCGACAGTCGCCCCGCCGGTGGTTGCGCCGGCGGCGGCGGAACTGCCATCGTTTGATTTTGACGGTGGCAAGCTGGTGCAAAGCAGTTCCGACCCGGTGCAGCTTTACAAGGGGATGCTGGAATATGCGTTGCGCTCGAAATGGAACCGGCCGACAGACATGGCCGATGACGACTACGTAGCCGAAGTCGAGGTGACGGTGGATCGGATTGGAAAAATCAGCGATGTCCAGTGGAAGAAAGGTTCGGGCAACCGCGTCTGGGATGACACGGTGCGGCAGGCGCTCGCCGCGACGACGAGCATGACCCGGCCGCCGCCGACCAACTTTCCGTCGCGCGTGACGATCCGGTTCGACGTTCAGTCGGAGGCGACGGAACCTATTTTGCAATGAGACTCAAGAAGACATCCAAGCGGGCGCAGAGCACGATGCACGAGTTGAACATCACGCCGCTGCTGGACCTAGTGTTCGTGCTGCTGGTGATCTTCATCATCACGACGCCGCAGATGATGAACAACCTGGAGATGACGCTGCCCTCGGGCAAGCCGCCACCGCCGAGCAAGGAGAAGCCCAAGATCAACAAGATCGCCGTGTCGGCGAACGGCCAGATCACGCTAAACGAAATGAAAGTCACGCCGGACGAACTCAAGGCGGATCTGAAAGCAATGAAGTCGTCCGACCCGGATCTGAAAGTCGTGGTCAAGGGCGCGGACGAGGCGGACTACCAGAATATGGTTTCCGTCCTGGATGTCCTCCAACAACTCGACATCACCAAAGTGGGTCTCGCCACGGAGTAGAAATGCCTAATACCAACTCAACCCTCGACCACGTCCAGTTCGATGGGATCAACCTCGACACCGTTTTTCCGCAATCATTTCACGGCGGCGGCGATGGTTTCCGGTTTGCCGGTGAGTTCCAGCGCAATGAAGCCAACCTCGTCGTTGACGTTGGCACTGCGGATGTTGAAGACGAGGTTATTTTTTTTGCTCAACTCCCAAATCAGCGGGCGCTTGGCGCGTTCCGCCGGGAAGGTGAGCCAGTAGCGTTGGGATTGCTTGGCCATAATGGTTTCAAGTGAGGATGGATTCCATGGGAAGGCTGGGATCGAGATTGTGCTCGTTAAGCCAGGTTGGATTAAACAGTTTGGACTGGTATTTCAAACCGGAGTCGCACAGCAAGGTCACAATTGTCTGGCCCGGCCCACGTTCTTGGGCGAAGCGCACCGCGTTGGCGAGGTTGATGCCGGAAGAAAGTCCAAGGAACAAACCTTCCTCGCGCAAGAGCTGATAAACGATGGTGAGCGCCGGCTGATCCTGAATGCGATATGCGCGGTCAACCACGACGCCCTCCAAATTTTTCGTCACGCGCATCTGGCCAATACCTTCGGCGAAGGAAGGCAGAGCAATTGAGCGCCCCACCAGTTTCTGTTGATGGAAAGAATATTAAGCAGGTGTGCGTTCACGACCTAGATCATGTTCACGGAACCGTGAACATAGCCAATTCAGTGAACCGGCCGCCGGCACCCCACCCAACTGGAGCAAGCCCTCGCGGCCATGCTTCGGGAATTGCCCGGCCAGGTGGAGTAGCTAATGGGTTCAGTTGTGAAATCCGTGTTGCCAAAGGCAGGTTTTGATCTGTCGGCCTCCTTGCCACTGGCCGTTGGCAGCCAGGCGGCCTTGTGCGTGGAGTGCAAAAGCGAGCTGCGGGAAAATTCCAGCCGAACAACTTATAAAACCCGCCGTTGAATCGCACGGATGCGATCAGTTATTTTTGCGGTGGCTAGGAACTTCCTAGTCGCAGGCGGTGCGGGTGCGGGGTAATCCTGTTTATGCGAACTCTCGGCAAATTATTGTTTCCGCACCTGCCGCCCGACCAGCGTCGGAAGCGAATAAACACAATCACCCTCGTCTTGCTGGTCATTTTGGTTTTTGGAGGAACCGTGGGGGCGGTGATTTTCTTTGCGAACCGGCGTTAAGAACGCGGGCAGTTATTTTGGCCGTGATGCAATAGCGTGCAGTCCCGAGACGCGCGATAAGGTTGTTTGCCCATTGCATCCAAGTTTTGTGTCACGGTCTGCTTTTTTCGCAGTGTTGCGCTCAAAATGGGTCGAACGCCGTTATTTTGCGGGGGTGGAAGCGGGTTTCGGATAAACGCTTGTCGGTCCAGCCAGCCGGTCAAGTGCTGTGGCCAGTCGAAGATGCTCGCCGGCCTGGGGCGGTTCCCCATGTTGAACGCAGGCTGACACGCGCTTATAACCACTCTACATTTTTTCCAATCGCAGCAGCAACACGTCGTGGCCGGGAACCTCGGCTTCAAAAACCTTGCTCGTGTCGCCGGCGGACTGCTTGGTCCAGAGGTTCCGCAGCGAATAGGTCGTCGCGTCAAAATGCGCGTCGCGTTTGGAAAAGCTGTCGGCGACGTTTTCATTTTTCCAGTCGAAGGAAATTTTCTTCGCGTCCTTGTTCCGGTTCAACACGCACATCGCCCAACTATCGCCGGCCAGCGGTTTGAACCAGACTTCGACGTTGTCGTTGGTCGAATACACAAATGCTTGCACGCCGAGCGCGTCCTGGTTCACCGCCAGCACTTCCTTGTCGGTGAGGATTCCGAGCGTTTGCGGCGACATGTGGCGTAGATCGTTTCCAGACATCAGCGGCGCGGCCAACATGCACCACATCGTGAAATGCGCGCGGTCCTCGTTCACGGTCATGCCGTTGCCGACTTCGAGCATGTCGGGATCGTTCCAGTGGCCCGGCCCAGCGTAGGTGCGCAGCGGTTTTTGCGCGTCGAGAATTTGCAGCACGCCCCATTGAAACCAGGTTTTATTATCCTTGATGCCGTCGAAGCAGGGATAAATATCCGTCGTCGTGCGCCAGGAATGCCCGACGTTGGCCGCCCACAGCCACGGCTTGTTCTGGCCCCATTCACACAGGCTGAACACCACCGGCCGGCCGGCGGCGTGCAGGGCGTCACGCATGGTCGTGTAGGCACCCTGGGAGTTCAAATCCTCGCAGCCGCACCAGTCGTATTTCAGGTAGTCCACGCCCCACGACGCGTAAGTAAGCGCGTCCTGATATTCGTGGCCGCGGCTCGCCGGCTTGCCGCCGCAGGTCTTCGCGCCGGCGTCGGAATAAACGCCAAACTTCAGTCCTTTGGAATGGACATAGTCGGCCAGCGCCTTCATGCCGGACGGAAAGCGCGTCGGATCCGGCTGGATGAAACCCTGCGTGTCGCGTTTGCCCTGCCAGCAGTCGTCAATGTTGATGTATTGATAGCCCGCGTCCTTCATGCCGTTGGTGGCCATCGCGTCGGCGGTCTGGCGAATCAAGTCCTCGTTCACGTCGCACTGGAATTTGTTCCAACTGTTCCAACCCATCTGCGGCGTCAGGTCGAGGCCGTCAAATTTCTGGGCGTGCGCGGAAAACGCGGCAGCGCAGATGATCGTCAGAAAAATTCGTTTCATAATGGATGGCTCAATTTGGCAGGGGTTGCGACATGGCTTTCTTGAAATAGGCGCCTTCGCGGGTGGGCGTGAAGTTCCAGTCCTTGATCACGCACGGACCCCAGTGGATGTCGAAACACCAGACGGTGTAGGAAATGCCGTGCTTGGTGCAATGGGATGTCAACGCATCGCCGTAAGTTTCGTCGCCGGTGATGGGATTGTAACCGCCCGGTTCTTCCGGCGGCAGAAATCCCACCTCGGTGAGGATCATCGGATATTTGTCCGCGACAAAGCCCCAGTCATGCGTCCAATTGACATCCCACGGCTGCTTGGCCTTCATCGGATACGGATGCGCGACGTAGCCGATGCCTTCCGCGTCAATCGGATCTGTGGCCATGGGCGTGAGGTCGTAGCCGAAATTAAATCCGGCGATGAGCGGAACCGCCGTGCCGCCGTTGGCGCGGATTTCCTTGATGATATTTTCCATCAGTTCCTTCCATTGCGGCCAGGTGCAGGTTCCAATCTTCAAGTCCGGGTTGACCGTCGGCTCGTTGAACAGTTCAAAAAACGCAACGGTGTTGTCGCCGTGAAAATGTTTCGCCATCGTCCGCCAGAAATCCAGCGTCTCCGCCTGCGTGGTGTCGTAAAGATTCTGCGGATACAGTTCCGACGAGTTGGAGAAAAACTTTTCCTCGTGCAGGTTGCCGATGCTGTGCCAGTCAATGATGACATATAATCCCTCCTCGCGCGCCCATTCGACGCCCTCGTCGAGCAGCCGGAGATAATCTTTTTTGCCGTGGATGTGCCACGCCGCCGGATGCACGGGGAATCTCACGACGTTTGCGCCCCATGACTTCGCCATCTCGAAATAATGTTTGTTCCACTGGCCGTTGCGGTCGAGCTTGTCCGGGTCGCTGGTGTCGAGGCCGCGAAAAATGATGGTCTCGCCGTCGGCGGTGACGAAGCGGTTGCCCTGCACGCTGATATGACTTAACTGCGCGAAGGCTTGCGTGGATAAAAACGCGGCACAAAGCCCGCCGAGAAGGATGTTTTTCATAACGATGACTTGAGTTCAATGTGTCTTGTTGCCTGCGGAAATAGCAGCCAGCCGGTGAATCGTTTCGAGGCACGCGCGCGAGGCGTGATACGGTTCCTTCCACTCGCTGACCTTGGGTTTGGTCGGATCCACCTTGCCGTCCGGCGCGATGCGCCAGAACCATTCGCCGTGGACGCGGTCCACCAGATGCTGTTCGATGTAATTCCAGACTTTCAACGCGGCTGCCAGATATTTTTCGTCGTGCGAAAGCTGGTAGGCGTTCAAAAATCCCACGACCGCCTCGGCCTGCGGCCACCATTCCTTGCCTTGGTCAATGATCTTCCCGCCCCTGCCTTCGTAGCAAACGCCGCCGTCCGGCTCGACGCCCTCGTTCAGCGTCGCTTCGGCCATGCGCAGGGCCGTGGCGCGGACTTCCTTGACCAGTGCGTCGTCACCGAGCACTTCCGCCGCCTCGCACAACAGCCAGCTCCCCTCAATGTCGTGACCGTAGGTGTAGCTGGTCGAACGCACCTGCCAGCTTTCGTCAAAAAAGGAATTAAAATTATAAGTGCGGGCATTGAGAATCTTGGTCTGAAAAATCCTGATCATTTCGCGCAGGCGCGCGGCGACGCGCGGTTCCTTCCAGACGCGATACAGATTCGCGAACGCCTCCATGACGTGCAGGCTGGTGTTCATGGATTTTTTCGCCTCAAGGTCTTCCCCGCTGATGCGCGTTTCCGGGCCAGCCTCGGACCAGTCGCGCCTGCAGCTTTCCAGATAGCCGCCGTTTTTGGTGTCGTGCGCGTGGGTTTCCAGCAGCTCGAACAATTCCTTGGCGCGCGCCAGCGCCGGCGGCGAATTGAAGGCCTGGTGATATTCCGACAATGCGTAAATATAAAACGCCTCGCCGTAAATTTTTTTGTTATCGTCCTCCACGACGCGGCCGGTGTCGTCAATCTGCCAGATCGCGCCGCCATATTTCGTGTCCCAGAAACGATTCATTGTGAAATCCAGCGCGCGATCCGCCATCTCGTGATAGACGCCGTCGTTTTTGGCGCGATGCACGGCGGAGAACGTCCACAGCAGCCGCGTGGTGATGATCAGCCCCTTGGGCTGCGTGCGGTCGGGTTTGAGGTCGTTGGAGAGCCAGGACATCCAGCCGCCGTTTTCACGGTCCAGCGCCGGGCCGCACCAAAAGGGCATCAGGTTTCCATACAGTTGATCACTGACGCGGCGGGAAAAATTGTTCAATTGATTTGAGTCCATGAAAGCAGCATTCAATTTTTGTCCAGCTTGTAAGCGATTTCCACGCGGCCGATCTGGGTTTCACCCGTCAGCCCGATTTTCAAAAACCTGGCGTCGCCTTTAATATCTTCAGCGTGGAAAATCGCCGGCTTCCAATAGCCGTAATCGTTCGCGCCGACCGGACGATCCTGCCGGTTGGCCTTGATTGGTTGAAAAGTTTTACCGTCGGCTGAAACAGAAAGTTCCAAATCGGCCACGTCCTGCGGGAAAAATACAAACACGCGGAAACCTTTGATGTCCGACGGCAACTGATACGTCAGCGAATCGCCGGCGTTGCCCGCGGCGCGCGTCGCGTCCTCCTTCGCCTTGCGGGAGTCGTGAGTCTCCAGCCGGATGGTGGCTGAGTGCGCGCTCGTTTTGGTGAAGTCGGCGAGTTCGTCCACCAGCGTCGCGTGTGTGACCGCGACCGGGCCGACAATGTTGGAAGGTTCGGAAGTTCCCGCCGCGTTGTTTGCGCGGACGCGGTAATACCAGTTTCCCGCCGGCGCGGATTCATCGCAAAACAGCGGACGATACTGGACAAAGCTTTCGTCAACGTCGTTTCCGGCGACGGTCCACGGCCCATCGGCCATCAGCGCGCGTTCGACGGTGTAGTTTTGCGCGCCAACCGAACCCTGCCACGAAATCGCGGCGGCATCGGCAATCGGCAGCAGTATCGGCGGCGCGGGAACCGGAACCGGCGGCACGGGCAATCCGCGGATCGCAAACGCATCGGCGCGGACGATGTCGAGCAGCTTGATTTCGTCGTAGGGATTTCCCATGACCGAGCCGGGCCAGTGGAAGGCTTTATACAAATCAGCGCCGTCGGGTTCGCTATGCCAGTAGAAGCCGCCGGTGCGGTTGCGGAAGCGCAGGCTCCAGAGCAGTCCGCCCGAAACCGGACTGTCCATGATGGCCTGCATCGCGTCGCGCATTTCGCCGGTGCTTACAAAACCGAATTCGCCGATGATGTAGGCCTTCTTGCCGTTCACCATTTTGGCGTCGTCACGAATCTGCTGCGCCATCGTGCGCGCATCGCGGGAACTCGGATAATGATGCGTGGTGACGATGTCCACGGCGGGGCAGTCCAAAATGTCCGGTCGGATGCCGCCGTCGAAACCGTCCATCACCAGATGGTTCGTGTCCACGCTTTTGATGAAGGCGGCGACGGTTTTCGTCCACGATGTCGGGCCACGCAACTCGTTGCCGGTCTCCCAGCAAAGAACCGCCTTGTCATCGCAATAACGCACACCGGTCAGTGAATTGGTGCGCGTCAAAACGTAGCGGACCATGTCCTCGTAATCGGCGATGAGCTGCGGGTCGGTCCAGAAACTGTTTTTCGGTTTGCCGCGCCACGCGGCGAACTCCTCGCGGCCGCCCTGCCACGGCCAGTTGTTGATGAGCGGGATGATGAGCCGGATGTGCTGTTCGTTGGCGAGCTTGAGCGCGAGATCCATCGTGCGAAAACCATCCTCGTTGTATTTGCCAAGGGCGCGGACGTATTTGGGAATGCTGGCATCCTCGGTCGCCCGCTGGATTGGGATGGAATAGCTGCGGACGACCGTGCCGCCGAGCTGGCGGACCGTGGCGAAGGCGTCGGTCAGCTCAAATTCATCCGGCAGCAGCCAGTCGTTCGGTGCGTCCCAGGCGAAGTTGTCCTCGACGATGAGCAGGTTCGGGATGTTCCAGGAAATGAAACGGAATTCCTGGTCGCCGTCAAACAGCTTGCCGTCGCGCGCGGTGATGAAATTTTGAAACGGAGCTTCCGCCGCAACAGCGGAAGCCACGATGGAACACAGCGCCGCAACTATCGCACAAAATTTCATTTTGGATTTTCCCCGGCCTCGGGAACCGCGTCGGGCGTGGGTGCCGGCAGGCGGTCATACCAGGTTTTCTTAAGGATGAAACAGGTGACAATGAGCACGGCGAGCGTGATGGCGGCATTGCGGAAACTGCGCAGGACGACAAACATGGCGAGCACGATGAAACAGGTCTGCCAGATCGTGCCGACGCCGATGTTGAACATGTCGCGGTAAAAATCCTTGTTCCGCTGGAAGCTGGGATCGGCGGCCACCACTTTGCGATAGACCGGTCCCCAGAAACCCCACGGCCGCACCCGGCGGTAGAAATCTATCAGCACCGATTCCTCTTCCGGCTTGGACAGGTAAGTTCCCAGCAGACAGCCGACGAGCGAGAGGACGAGGATGAGCGGGAACGAAGTGATGGGATGGCCGAGCAGCACCATCACGTTGGCGGCATCCGCGCCGAAATGCGATTCCACACACGGCTGGAGCAGCGGAATGACATGCGGCATGACCAGCGGCAATCCCAAAGACGAGAGGATGCCCGTCAACATGCCCCAGAAATAACCCCAGCCGTTGAACCGCCACCAATACCATTTCAGAACATTCGAGGCCGTGTAGCCGCCCCACAGGCCGGAAACAATCCATTGCACGATGGAATTAATGGAGTGCGTCAGGAGGCCGAAGAGCAGGCCGACGACGACGACGCCGAACGAGGCCGCGTAGCTCAACCACACATAACGCTTCTGCGAGGCATGGGGATTGATGTAGCGCTTGTAGATGTCGTTGACGAGATAGGCCGGCGCGGCGTTGACCGTTGCCGCGAAATTGGACATGAACGCCGCCAGCAAGCCCGCCATGAGCAGGCCGAGAATGCCGACCGGCACAAACTTCGCCAGCGCCAGCGGCAGGATTTTTTCCAGATCCAGCTTGTCGCCCATCGCCGCCAGATCCGGTGTGTAGAAGGCGAGCGCAAGGATTGTCAGGCCGGTGATCATCATGTAGCGCGGGAAGAACAGCACCACGTTGACCGTCGAACTCATCAACGCCGCCTCGCGCGGGCCTTTCGTGGAGAGCACGCGCTGCATGTCGTAGTTCGGCGCCGGGCCGGCCGCGCTGATCAAAATTCCTTTGAAACACATCATCATGAAGAAAATGCCGAAGAGCGAATAGCCGTCGGCGGCGATCTTGTTGTTGATTTCGGGGATCGTGGTCCAGTTCAACCCGAGGCTCCAGCCGAAGAACAAATCGTGCCAGCCTTGCGGGACTATCCTGCTCAACAAGTCCGGGGAGACTTTCATCATGGCGATGATGCCGATGGCCAGCGAGGCAATGGTCAGGATGCAGAACTGGATGACTTCCGTGAACACCACGCTGAACATGCCGCCCTTCACCACATAAAACGTCGTGATGCCCATCAGGATGAAAGCGTAGGTGTCATCGGAAAGATGCCCCGGCAGAAATTCGCCTGCAAACTTGCCGATGCCTTTCGATGCATACGCCAGAAAACCGATGACGCTGACCAGCGCAAAGACCACCACGATGATGTGCGAGGCGGTGGCGCCGGGGCCCTTGCCAAACCGGGTCTGGATCCATTCCGCGCCGGTCATCACGTTGGAGCGCCGCAGCCAGATGGACATATAGACCATCAGGAAAATCTGGTTGAACACCGGCCAGAGCCACGGCAGCCACACGCC
>Ga0182030_10013473_pt1 | contig 16258 bp, 15 predicted proteins | sample 812S3MmetaG_FD_121299 | JGI IMG/M metagenome (GOLD analysis project Ga0182030, IMG submission 121299) | Permafrost microbial communities from Stordalen Mire, Sweden - 812S3M metaG (Illumina Assembly) | ecosystem: Environmental > Terrestrial > Soil > Wetlands > Permafrost | place: Sweden...
CGGCGATCCCACCAGGCTCACCAACATCAACGCGAGCCTACTGACAGGCATACACCTCGCGAAGACCGAGGAGATCGACTTCACCTCCAGCGGTGACGCGAAGGTGCAGGGCTGGCTCGTGAAGCCGCCCGATTTCGATCCTGCGAAGAAGTATCCGCTCATCCTCGAAATCCACGGCGGGCCGTTCTCCATGTACAGCGTCGCGTTCAACTACATGTTTCAAAATTTCGCCGCCAACGATTTCGTGGTGCTCTATCTCAATCCGCGCGGCAGCACCGGGTACGGCACGGGATTCTCCGGCGGCATCGATCACAACTACCCCGGTCCCGATTACGACGACCTGATGGCGGGCGTGGATGCCACCATCGGCAAAGGCTTCGTCGACCCGGCGCACCTGTACGTCTCGGGCTGCAGCGGGGGCGGAGTGCTTTCGAGCTGGGTGATCGGCCACACCGATCGCTTCGCCGCGGCCGCCGTACGCTGCCCGGTAATCGACTGGCTCAGTATGACCGGCAATACCGATGTCCCGCTCTTCACCTACAGCTTCTTCCAGAAGCCGTTCTGGGAAGATCCCAGCGATTGGCTGTCGCACTCTTCGGTGATGACGGTCGGCAAGGTGACCACTCCGACGCTGCTGATGACCGGAGTGCTCGACCGGCGCACACCCATGCCGCAGACCGAGGAGTATTACGCAGCGTTGAAAGTCCGCGGTGTGCCGGTTCGGTTGTTGCAGTTTGAGGGCGAATACCACGGCACCGGATCGAAGCCATCGAACTTCATCCGCACGCAGCTTTATATGATGAGCTGGTTCAAGAAGTGGGGACGCGCGGCAGACGGGAAGTCCACCGGAGCGGAGTAGCGGGAAGCACCGGTGAGCTATCGGCTCTCAGCTATCGGCGGGAGTCCGTAGGAGCTGTCAGCGATCAGCTGTCAGCGGGAGTCACTAGCCCGAGATTCGCAAATCTGGCAGATCAGGGTGTCGACGACGAAGCTCCGCAGGCTTCTCACGCAAGCGGTCCCGGTAGTGATGCTCGTGATGCAGGCCATAGATTAAACAAATAATGCAGGCGCCTTCCCTTGTTTCGTCGGACGAGCCGATTGTTAGTGCCGATCTATGGCAACACGGCGGGCAACACGGCGGACGATCAAAATGGGCCGCCGATGAACGCGGATAAACGCCGATGGAACGAAGACCTTTGCTTATCGGCGTTTATCTGTGTTCATCGGCGGCCAAATACCGGCCTTCCGAATTCCGCTCAAGGCCTGCAAACCGATGGTCAAGACCGCACGCCCAGTTTGCCGAACGTGATGTTTCATCTAGTTTGTGGATCGCACCTCAGCCAATATTTAAGGCCCCTCAACGAATGAAACGATTCTGGTTTTGCGAAAGTACCGCTAGAGTCTGGCCTCTGAGCCGCCCCCCTGAAACCCGCAAGTAACGGAGACCGCCTTACGTGGGGAGGCGGCTGGCCGGAGAGCGCACCGTCCGGAAGCGTTGAGACTCGAGCTGACAGCTGATAGCTGATAGCGCTCTTCTCTCATCCTTCCGTAATTCCGGCTCGGCTATACTGGGAGCTCCAACATGAAGAAGTTGCTCGCTCTCTGCCTCTCCTTCGCCGCCACTCTCGCCGCGGCCGACAAAATGATCGGCGGACCGTTCACGGTCAATGTGACCACCCGTTCCGCCACCGTCGTGTGGATCGTGCAAAGCGACGAGTTGATCCTGCATCCCCCCGGGGGAGTGGAAGGGCGCTATTCGCCTTCTTTCCGGGTGGAGAAGTCTACGTTGGCGAGTCTGCAGCCGGGCACGAAGTACGATTACGAATTGCCAGGGTTCCCGGGGGTGAAGGGATCGTTTCGCACGGCCGCCGCAGCCAACGCGCCGTCGTATCGATTTCTGGTGTACGGCGACACCCGCACGCGCCACGACGTGCATCGCAAGGTAGTACAGGCGATTCTCGCGGACGGTGTACCTGATTTCGCTATCCAGAGCGGCGATCTGGTGGAGAACGGCGAGGACAACTCGCTTTGGCCGATCTATTTCGACATCGAAAAGAATCTTCTGAACCAGCTGGCCTTCTTCCCGGTGCTCGGCAACCACGAACGCAACTCGCGCGACTTTTACGAGTTCTTCCAGGCCATGACGCCCTACTATTCCTTCAACTGGGGGAACGCGCACTTCATGGTGATCAACAGCGATATCGCCAGTTCGGCCGTCAATAAGCCGGCGCGCGACGCGTTTTGGGCCGAACAGACGAAATGGCTGGAGGACGAACTGCAGGCCAGCCAGAACGCCGAGTTCCGCGTCCTGGTGGCGCACCATCCGCCGTTCAGCGCGGTTTCCAACCGCCAGGGCTCCAACCCGGAAATGCGGGCATTGGTACCGATGTTCGAGAAGTATCACGTGTCGATCGCCTTCTTCGGGCACGACCACAACTACCAGCGCAACCTGCAGAACGGGATCAACTACGTCATTAGCGGTGGCGGCGGCGCCCCCCTGTATGACGTAAGCAAACCCGACCCGGCGACTTCCCAAAAAGCGATCAGCGTGGAGAATTTCGTGAAGGTGAGCGTCGAAGGTAAGGTCATGAAGGTCCAGGCGAAGGGCCTGGACGGTAAGATTCTGGACGAATTCGAGGTTCGGCATTAACCCCAGTACCGATCCGCACTATCTCCCCTTGCTCATAGTGGTATAATCGCAGCTTATGTCCGTCCCCTAGGCCGCGTTTCCTATAGAGCTCCGAAGCTCCATTACCACTCGTCGCCCCGCCCTTGTGGCGGGTGCCTTTAGACACTGCAAGTCAATCAAAATCAAGGAGATTTCCGAATGAGGAAACTACTATCCGGAGGGCTTCTCGTTATTGGAGTGGCGTCGATTCCGGTGCCCATGTCCCCGCACACGGCACCGACTGAACTGAAAGAGGAATATCGCAACGATCCCAGGCTGTCTCGCTTAACACACTTCTTCGTCCAGGCGGAATGCCCGGCCGCCGAGTACGCCGTGGATTTTCTAATGGTCGCCGATGAGTACGCGCTGGACTGGAGGCTCCTGCCGAGCCTGTCCTTTGTGGAATCCACGGGCGGAAAAGCCAGTCCGCATAACAATCTGTTCGGCTGGGATTCGGGTCGGGCACACTTCACAAGCCCCAGCGCGGCCATCCGCTCCGTCGGATCTTTTCTGGCTAATTCAACGCTGTATCGCGCAAAAAGCCTGGACCAGATCCTGGCCACATACAATCCCGACCGGGATTACCCACAAAGAGTCAAATCCGTCATGCGGCGGATCGCCACGGTCCAGTAAACACTGGACAGCGCTATTCCAAGTGCTGTACCACCATGTAAAGGCCGCCGAACAGCACGATGGCGACCAATACGACTACCGCATAACGAATGATCCGCTCGCTGGTTTTAGCGGCGGGGCCGTCGTCTTGCTTGATCCGGTCTGCGAGGCTGTCAAACATGGAACCTCCTAAAGATGCCGGTATGAACCCCTACCTGGGGATATTTATGGGATCAAGCTGACTGATTGTAGCCTGGATTCCGGCATCTTCCAAGAGTAATCTCGCGGTGTTGCGTTACAGTGAGGTTAACGAGGGGCGGAATCGTGCCATTGCGCAACCCCCTGATCGTGGAAATCGGGCTGAGCCGACAGCCGCTTCCTTTGGCCCGGCTCCGAATCGCCGTGGCCAATACCGGCCCCGTGGCCTATTGCGGGATCCCGGCTAAGCGCTCGGCGATCTCCGCTTTCGCGCCATCCGGCGATCCGCCGAACCACGCCGCGGCAGACCTCGGGATGAACTCCATCAATTCCTCCCAAGTCCAGTCCCTCTTGGGCGAGAATGCGGCATAGCCAAGCGTATCGGCGAGCCGCCAGCTCACTTGTACCAGCGAATCCAGATCGGAGACCGGGCCAAACGGTTCGTCGTGGTGCACCGCAATGGCGGCCGCCAACTCGTCGGGGAAATCCCAGTCCTGAGCCAGAAACGAGCCCGCCAGGCAGTGATCGATCTCGAAAAGATCCTGTTCGGTGCGCAGCAAGTCGAACCCAAAGTCGTTGGAAACTTCCAGCATACGCGAGTACTCGTCGGGATAAGCCGACATCAGGCCCAAAGTGCCCAGATTGTGCAGCAATCCGGCCGTATAGGCGGTATCCCGGGCGATGCGGGAAACGCGCGCGATTTCTTCGGCGATCAGCGCCGTGACCAGACTATGGGTCCAGACTTTGCGCAGCCCTTCCTTGCGGACGGAGTGGCGCACCATGCGGTTTACCGAGACCAGCGTCGCCACCGTTTTGACGCGATCTATCCCCACCACTACGATAGCCATGGGAAGGCTCGTGACTTTCCGCCGCGCCCCCAGCAGCGCCGAATTGGCAAAGCGAAGCAGTTCGGCGGCAAACGAAGGGTCCGCCTTGACCAGTTCGCTCAATTCACTGACGTTGGTATCGGGGTTATTCACCAGCGCCAAAATCCTCTGGGCGACGGTTGGAAATGGCGGTACCAGGCGCAATGCCCAGGGCGCCTGCGGACGGGCGAGTTGTTCGATCATACGTTCTCCCAGTAGCATATCGGACGTTTCGCTCCCCGACTTCATGGTTGATTTTCGAAGGTTTCCACTATTCCACCCTTGCAAATCGCGCGGCGCACCGTTGAGGGTGCTTAGCCGATCTGGGGGAATGGGAACCGCTCCCTTACGGTCGCTGCTCTGTAAGTAGCTGCAAACACAGGGCAACCGTAACAGAGCCGCGACCGTAAGGGAGCGGTTGCCGGGACTGAACAGTCGAAACCCCCAGATCGGTTCAGCACCCCGCACCGTTGACAACCCCGGACAAGTCGGCGTATATTTGCTAACATACTGATCTCTCAGTGTTTTCTGTTGATTTGGCGCATGGTTTCATTCATTCGATCTGCCGGGGTTGATGAAGCGCGCCAGCTCCCACGTAAGATGAGCCAGCCGCAGCCTATGCAATCCTGGCGATTCACGGTGGTCAGTAAAATGGAGAAGGCGTAATGGCCGTAGACCCTAACAACAAACCAGCCGACGAGGAAGTCCCGAACAATTACGAGAATCTTCTCGACGACTATAGCCATTTCGCGCCTCCTGCCGCGGATGAAGTCCTGCAGGGAAAAGTTGTCGGCATCACCGCCAAAGACGTGATTGTCGATTTCGGTTATAAGTCCGAAGGGCTCGTCCCCATCGAGCAGTTTCAAGGCCCTGGCGGCGAAGTGACCGTGCAGGTCGGCGACCCGGTGGACGTGATGATCGACCACGCCGGCGAACAGCCCGAAGGCTACGTCCTGCTTTCGCACACGCGCGCCGCGCGCCTGCGCATCTGGGACAATCTGGAGAAGGCATATCAGGAACAGTTGGTGATTTCGGGCCGCGTGCTGGGCCGGGTGAAGGGCGGACTGGCGGTGGATGTGGGCATCAAGGCCTTCATGCCCGGCTCGCAGGCCGACCCGCGCCCGGTCCACAACCTCGATTCCCTGGTGGGGCAGGACATCCCTGTCAAGATCATTAAGCTCAACCGCCGCCGCGGCAACGTAGTGGTTTCTCGCAAGACCGCCGTGGAGGAAGAGATCACGGTTCGCAAAACGGTCACCCTCGAGCACCTGGCGGAAGGGTCCGTGGTGACCGGCATCGTCAAGAATCTCACCGAGTACGGCGCATTCATCGATCTCGGCGGTATCGACGGTCTGCTGCACGTTACCGACATCTCCTACGGTCGCGTGACCCATCCCTCGGAAATGCTCCACGTGGGCGAAGAAATCACCGTCAAGGTGCTCAAGTTCGACAAGAGCAAGGAGCGGGTTTCGCTGGGCATCAAACAGCTCGGGCCCGACCCCTGGGAGACTGTGGCGGAGCGCTACCCCCTAAACACTAAGGTGATCGGCCGCGTGGTCAACGTCACCGACTACGGCGCATTCGTCGAACTCGAGCCCGGCGTCGAGGGCCTCATCCACATTAGCGAAATGACCTGGTCGCGCCGCATGAAGCACCCTTCGAAAGTGGTAAAACCCGGAGACCAGGTGGAAGCGGTAATCCTCGAAGTGCATTCCCGCGACCGCAGGATTTCTCTCGGCCTGAAGCAACTGGAGCCGAATCCCTGGACCACCATCGACACGCGCTACAGCGTGGGCTCGGTGGTGGAAGGGCGTGTACGAAATATGACCGATTTCGGCGCCTTTATCGAGATTGAAGAGGGCATCGACGGGCTGGTACACGTCTCCGACTTGTCGTGGACCAAGCGCGTGAAGCACCCTTCGGAGATTTTGAAAAAAGGTCAGACGGTGCAAGCGGTGATTCTCAATATCGACTCCGCCTCGCATCGCCTTTCGCTCGGCATTAAACAGCTCCAGCCAGACGCGTGGGAGAGCTATTTCCAAACCCACCAGGTGGGCGACACGGTCCATGGGCGGGTATGCCGCCTGGCCAGTTTCGGAGCTTTTGTGGAGCTTGCCGAAGGGGTGGAAGGGTTGTGCCATTTCTCCGAGGTGCCTGGATATACGGGACGCCGCGGACATGAAGAGCCGCCTCTCACCGTTGGGCAGGAGTGCGATTTCAAGATCATCAAAATGAGCGAGGCAGAGAAGAAAGTGGGACTCAGCCTGCGCGCCGTCACCGATGACGAAGAGAAGAACCGGCTGTCGGATTACCAGCGCCAGGCAGCCGCCGCAACTTCTACCATTGAAGAAGTAATGAGTTTGAAAGACCGGAACCCTGAATAACTTGCAAATTTCTGATTTTCAAGCGATACTGCGGTTTCGTAACCTAATGACACCGAGGAGAACGCGATGACCAAGGCCGATCTGATTGAAGAAGTCTCCCGAGTGGTGGAGATGACCCGGAAGGAATCCGAAGTCATCGTGGAGGCCATTTTCGACAGTATCGTGAAATCCTTGCGTACCGGCGACAAGATCGAAATCCGCGGATTCGGTAGTTTCCGCACGCGCCAGAGACAGCCCCGTATCGGCCGCAACCCGAAGACAGGCGCGAAAGTCGAAGTGCCGGCGAAGAAGATTCCGTATTTCAAGCCCAGCAAGGAACTCAAGGACGTAGTCAACAGTTCGGCCGTGCCCGCCGTACCGCCGACGCCTCCGCCGGCTGCCGAGCCCGCGCCCAACGCCTGACACCGCGGGGCATTGCGCCCTCTTTCACCAGGGCTAGCATGGATTACCTTTGGACTCCGTGGCGCTATCAGTACGTCACCAAGGCGGACGACGCCGGCGTGTGCGTCTTCTGCGCCGCGGCGCAGGCGTCGGACGATGCCCACACGCTGGTGGTGCACCGCGGCGTGCACAATTTCGTCATCCTCAATCGCTACCCCTATTGCAGCGGGCACGTGATGGTGGTGCCGTACGCGCACGTGGCGACACTCGAAGCGTTGTCCGACGAAGCGCTGGTGGAACTCATTCGCCTGGGGCGCGACTGCGAGAAGCACCTGCGCGCCGCGTATCGGCCCGATGGCTTGAACCTGGGAATCAATCTCGGGAAGAGCGCCGGCGCGGGCATCGCCAGCCATCTGCACTTGCACGTGCTGCCGCGGTGGACGGGCGACACGAACTTCATGACGGTGGTGGGCGAGACGCGCGTGGTGCCGGAATCGCTCGAGATCACCTACCAGAAGCTGTGCGCAGCGTTCCAAGCTGCGTGATGCGCGATCTCGAGCGGCGCTCGTTTCCGAGATTCCGGCCGGTAACTTCAGGCTCAGATCTGCTGATCTCGTCCCCGGCGAGTTTGGCGGCCGGGGAAATTGAGTGGAGCCGCAACGCTGTTGTGTGGCAGCCAATCCTGGCTGCAGGCGGGCTTTCAGCCCGCCCGGCGGCCTGAAAGGCCGCCTGCAGGCAAGATTGCCACACGAAGCGCACATATCGCCACTGCCGGGCTCATCAGTTGTGTATGTCAAGTTCTGCAAAAATGGGCCAGTGATGTCTCCGAGCCCTCGGGTATGAGAGCCAACGATCTTTGGTTATCGAAGGAACAATAACTATCGGGGATTGCAAACCCACGCTGCGCGCGGAGTATTCTTGAGACGATGACCGCCGGTAGTTGGCTTTTGCAAGTAGGTGGCTCGATGGAGTCCCAGCCGCAGTCTGCCGGCACATCGTCCGGCCGAACCGGCGGCACCCACCGGACGTCTACGCTCGCCGATGCGTTGCGGTCAGGTCTCCCTCTACTGTTGCTCCTGATTGCCGCCAATCCGTCCGCCGCGCAGGGCCAGACATCCACTTCGTGCGATGTGACTGGGGACGGCAAGACCAACGTCTCCGACGTAGAGGCGATTCTCAAACAGGCACTTGGCGCCGGGTCGGCGGCCAACGACCTCAACAACGACGGCACCGTCAACGTGGTCGATGCGCAGATCGCAATCGATGCGGCGCTCGGAGCAGGATGCGCAGCCGGCAATGCAACTCTCTACCTCCTGACCGTGGTGAACGGTAGCGGCACGGGGAGCTATTTGCCCAGCGCGGTGGTGACCGTCACGGCGAATGTGCCTGCGGCCGGCCAGTCGTTCCTCGATTGGACCGGAGCAACCGTCGCCAATGCCAATTCGGCCTCAACCACGCTCACCATGCCGGCGGCCAGCATCACGGTGACGGCGAATTACTCAGCGGCGCCGTCGTGCTCCGGTATGAGTCTTGGAAACAACGCCAGCCTGGGCGGCTTCGTGCCATTCCCCTCCACTGCCGCCTGGAACACGGACATCTCGGCGGCCCCGCTCGATCCCAACAACTCCGCCATTACCACGGCCGACGGATTCGCCGGCCTGCATCTGCATCACGACTTTTCTTCCGTGGCCGGGGGCAATTACGGCATTCCGTATGTAGTGGTCGATTCCACCTCCACTCCGTTGGTGCCGATCGATGTGATCGACTATGCCAGCGAGAGCGATGTCGCATTGGCCCCCTTCCCGGCGAACGCTCCCATAGAAGGCTCTCCCGCCGACTGCAGCGGATGGCCGGACACCTACAAAGGCGATGCGCACGTCCTGGTGTTGGACCGCCACGCCTGCATGTTGTACGAGACCTTTAACACTCACCGCTGCGGAGGAGTGTGGAACTCTTCTTCGGAGACCATATGGGACATGCAGAAGTACGAACAGCGTCCCTGGGGATGGACGTCGGCGGATGCCGCGGGTTTGCCCATATTCCCGGGCCTGGTGCGGTATGACGAAGTCGCGTCGGGCGCCATCGACCACGCCATCCGCTTTACGATGTCGCACACCAAGGACGACGCCAATAACGGGTATTTCGTCGAACCCGCGAGCCATGCCGCGGGGAATAATTGGGGCGTGAGTAACATCATGGGGATGCGGATCCGCCTCAAGGCCAGCTTCGACATTTCCAGTTACTCGCCCGCCAACCAGGTCATTCTAACGGCGATGAAGAAATACGGGATGATTCTGGCGGACAACGGCAGCTATTTCTACTTTCAGGGAGTACCGGACACGCGGTGGAACGACGACGACCTGGTGCACCTGGACTCTATCCAATCGTCAAACTTCGAAGTGGTACAAATGACGCCCACCTTTCCGGGGTGGGACTCCGTTACCGCGCCCACTGGCCAACCTCCGGTCATTGCCAGCTTCACGGCTTCCGCGATGACGATATCTACCGGCACGCCAGTCACGCTCAGCTGGAGCACCAGCAACGATTCCTACGACTTCATCGACAAACTGGGCGGTGTGCGCGGTGGAAGCGCTACCACGACACCCGCGGCGACGACCACCTATACGCTGAATGCAACCAACCAATACGGACGGTCCACCAGGCAGATCACCATCATCGTGCAGTAGGCATTCACTGAGCCCCGCCCTCCTACTTCGCCACTGGTTCCAATCGCACCGCCATGAGTCCCTGTAGAGGACCGCCGGCGTTCACAACCTTGAACCGTCCCCGCAGCAGCCACCCGCCGGACTCTCTTACGAGCCCGCTTTCCTGGCCTGGCCCTTTGGGAATGTGGTACTCGAATCCCGTGCAAAATGAATTGTTCGGCTTTTGGCCTTCCGGCAATTTGTCGCAATCGTCCCACACCACAAAGTAGTCCGCGTCGACATTCTGCCCTCCATCAAAATCTTCGGCGGCGAACTGGGCGTCGACGGTGACTATCTGGTTTTCGTGATTCGTGATGAAGGCGATGAATTTCGCCCCGTCGTCCAACTGCCCAACCGCGCCCGAGAATTGCACGCCGCTCGATTCCATATCGGGCTGGTCGGATCCCGGCGACGAGGCCTGCGGCTTCGACCGAGAGGATTCCCCGACCGGGCTGGCGGGTTTTTACTTGCAAGCCGCAAGGCAACCAATCACCAGGGCAACGATCGATAGTCGCCGCATTATATCGGAGCTGGCCGACTTACTGCGCCAGCTCTTTGCACATGCCGGGCATACTCGACTTGAATAAGCTGCTGGGCTGGAAAGCGAGACCGGCGAAGTCCAGCTGATCGGCGGGACTCGCGCCAGCGCATGCCTTGCGTACCCGATCGCGGATGGTGGCCATGGTACCGACCCACTTCACCAGGTCCTCGCGTTTCGATACCGGCCCGTGCCCGGGAATCACGGTGTCGAAATCGTACGTGTCCAGGATCTTCTGCACCGTCTTGTCCCACTCCTTGAGGCTGCCGCCGCTGTTGGCATCGCAGTAGGGCGCGCCCACCACGAAGAGGTCGCCGGTGTGCAGGACTTTCTCAGAGGGGAAATAGATCACCGCGTCGCCGTTGGTGTGGCCGTTGCCGAGGTGCCGGGCCACCACTTCCTTGCCGCCCAGGAAGACTTGCGATTCGTCGGTGAAGGTGATGTGCGGGAGGCCGGGCATCTTGCCGGTGACCATGTTGGCGCGGGCGTTCTTGTGGATGACGATCTCAGCGTTGGCCGCCAGCAGCGCTTCGTTGCCGCCGGTATGGTCGCCATGCTGGTGAGTGTTCAGCACGTAGCGGATCGGCTTGTCGGTAACGGATTTCACCTTGGCGACGATGTTCGGCCCGTCGGCGGCGAACTTGTCGTCCACCAGAATGACGCCGTCACCGGTGGGCATGAAGGCGGTGTTGCCGCCATCGCCGATAATTACGTACAGGTTGTCGGTGACCTTCTGGAGGGTGAGCGGTTGCGGCGGATTCTGCGCCCAAGCGAGCCACACACCGATGCCGGCTAAAGCGGCCAGCGTAAAGCGAACCACGGCATTCTTGCGCATAGTCTGTCTAACGACTATACCGCGAGACGGGCCGGGATGCAGGGCTGCGTAATCGCTCAGTGCGCCTGTCGATTCGCGCGAATCTCGGCCGTCGTTTCAGCGAAGGGGACACCGCGACCGTACGGCAGGTGCTTATCCGATTTGGGCGAATGGGAGTCCGCGAAACGCTCCCTTAAGGGAGCGGGTGCTGAGACTGAACAGTCGGAACCCCAAAACGGTTAAGCCCCCGCGTACGGCGCACTTCGCACGCCACCGGCAAAAATCTGTATACTGCTTGCATTGACCGCGCAAATAGAACTCAACGGCGGGGCTGCGACCGTTTCCTACGACACGGGGAAATGGGGGAAGCTCGAAAAGGACCGCGACGGCATCGTTTCCCTGGACCGGACCGTCGGCGCGGGTTGTGCCGCTATCATTGCCGAACGCCTCGGGGTTCCTACTGGAGCCGCGGTCGATCAGCTATTAGTGGAGCTCAAAGAAAAGCATTCCGACCTGACCGTCGTGTCCCGTGAAACCCGCACCGTCGGCGGCCATGAAGTCTGTTGTTTGAAGTATTCGTTCCAGGTGAAGGACCTGGCCATGATTGTGTACGCCTACTGCCATGGCGGGCTGGCCGGCACGTTACAAATTCGCACCTGCACCACGGTGGCGACCTTCGACGAGTGCGAGCCCGACTTCACCGAGTTGTTGAACAGCCTGGAGATTCGACCCTCCGCGCATCCCCTGCTCGCGCGCATGACACAAGGGATGGGTTTTGCGACGCAGGTGACCATGGTTGCTGCGCCGGTTCTCGGCATAGCGCTCTTCCGCCTTTGGCTGCGGACCGATTGGCACACAACCTTGCTCCTCGCGCCATGCCTTGCGCTGGGTGTGTTTCTATTCGCCTGGGTCTATGACCTGGTCAAGTACAAGTTACGGTAACGGTCCCGTATCCCAGAAGCACCGATCCCTGCGTTCGCGGCTCAGAATGAGGCTAGGCTCCATACCGTGCCCCGAACGGCCGCTCCCCGCGATGACCGCCGCACCCCTTCGTTGGCTTGACGCAAACCTTGCCACCAGTCGGTCCGGTTGTGCATCTGAACGGTATGAAACTTCAAGACAAAACGGCCTTCATTACCGGCGGAAACAGCGGCATCGGACTGGCGACGGCGCGGCTGTTTATCGCCGAAGGCGCCCGCGTGGCGATTACCGGACGAAATCAGGAGACGCTCGATGCGGCGGTCCGCGAACTGGGCGCGGGCACGGTTGGGTTGAAGGCGGATGCCAACGATCTGGAGGCTGCCGACGCCGCGATCGAAGAGGCGGCCAAACAGTTGGGTGGTTTCGACATCGTGTTCGCCAACGCTGGAATCGGCGGGACTACTCCTCTCGGGACGGCTAGGCCGGAAACCTTCGAGGCAATCCTCAAAACCAATGTGACGGCTGTATTCTTCACCATTCAATCGGCGCTGCCGCACCTGAAGCCGGGCGCGGCCGTGGTGGCTACCGGTTCGGTGCATGCCAATGCGGGAGCGCCGGGATATTCGGCGTACGCTGCGAGTAAAGCCGGGCTGAGGGCGATGGTGCGGGTATTGGCTGCTGAGCTTTCGCCGCGCGGGATGCGAATCAATATGGTGTCGCCGGGCCCGGTGGAAACGCCGATCTGGGGCAGATCGGGACGGTCGGCTGCGGAACTGGAGGCTCTCGAGAAGCGGATTCGGGTTGCGGTCCCAATGGAACGTTATGGCACTGCCGATGAAGTGGCGGCCGCGGTGTTGTTCCTGGCTTCCAGCGATTCGTCTTACATTCAGGGCGCCGATCTGGCTATCGACGGCGGGATGAATGCCACGCCCTTGGGCGCTCCGGTGTATCGCTGACGCGTTGTGTGGCAGCCAATCCTGGCTGCAGGCGGCCTTTCAGGCCGGCCTCTGGAGTTTTAGCCAATCTCGGCGTTCGGTCGACCGCGACGCGGGGCAGGCTTCGGCCAGGCTTCAGCCATCCCCAGAGGAGCCCCCGTGCTTCAGCCCGACTTTCTGCGGCTTCGCCTATCCAGCGGGGCGGCGCAGAAGGCCGAAAAACTGTTCGCGTATCGAAAACGGCGGCCTGAAAGGCCGCCTGCAGGCACGATTGCCTGCCACACGAAACTCGCACACCAGATCCTCATCAACGGCGGAGTTGGGCTCGTGCCTGCCGGCGCCGAGAGCGGGCGAGCTCCGCTCGCCGGCACACGCTGAAGCGTGTCCTACCAACTCAATTCGGCTCTTCCGGCCACGCATGGCGTGGATAGCGCCGCGACAATTCCCTCCGCACCTGCGGGTAGAGGCGCTGCCAGAATCCAGCCAGGTCGGTGGTCATCTGGACGGGGCGTTGATTCGGCGCGAGCAGATGCACTACCAGCGGCACTGCGCCGCGGGCCACCGACGGGGTAGCGCTCATGCCGAAAAAATCCTGCAAGCGGGACGCAATCCACGGCGTCCGATCCACTTCGTAATGCACCAGCACCGACCGGCCGCGAGGCAGCTTAATCCGCTCCGGCGCGATCTCTTCGAGCAAACGCCGGGCGGCGGACGGCATTTGCTGCTCCATGGCGCGGACGATGGCGCCGCGCGCCGCCGATTCGAGTTCGCCGAAGCTCTTGAGCCCCGTCGCCAACATCCGCAGAGCGGCTTCGGGATCGGGCAGGGGCACGGCGCCGTGTTGCGCGGCGAATCGCGCGCGATTGAGAAATGCTTCCACCCGCTCGACCTCGTCGAAGCGCGCGAGGCCGGCCTCCATCGCTTTCGCGGCCAATAGCGCGGCAGCCGCCTCGGGATCGGGCGCGCTGCGACTCTCTTCGATTACGATCTGGTCGAACCACAGCGCGCTCACACTCTCCACACGCTCGGCGTTGCGATTCCACTCCACGCGGGCCGTCTCACGAACCCGCTCGGGGAACAGATCGAGCAGCCATGCGGGCTGAATGCCGCTTGCGATGCGCACCAGCGGGGCCTTCCGATCGCGGCGATCCTCGGCCTCCACGGCGATCAGGAATTCCTCGCCAGTCACGGTGCTCGATGGCGCGAGTTGTGCCGGTCCGCCAGCCGCCAGCTGCAATTCGGCGCCCTGGCGGCGGCGCGCCACGCGATCGGGGAAGGCTGCGAGCACGGAAATCAGCAGCGCGTCTTCATCGCGCCCGCGCTGCCGCGGTGGGTTCTTCCACGGCAGGTCGACCATGCGGCGCACCTGCCTCACCGTTTGGGCCGTCCGCGGCTCCCACTGCGACTCCATCAGCACCAGCAGATCGGAGTGCGTAGCTTGTTGTTGCCGCGCGGGCAAACGCTCCCCTGCGCTGAGCAGCGCGGCCACTGTGCAGCCGTCCTCCGCCACTCCTCGGCGCCGCGCTTCCACGATCAGGCGCGAGAGCCGCGGATGCAGCGGATAGCGGGCCATCTCGCGCGCCATGGCTTCGCTCACGCCCAACTGCGCCAGCAGAGCGGTGGCATGCTCCACCGCGGCGGCGGGCGGCGCATCGAGCCACGCGAGTGAATCCAGGCTGGCCGCACCCATCGCACCCAGCAGGAGCGCCACGGGAGCCAGGTCGGCGCGCGCAATCTCGGGCACGTCGTGCGCCGGCCGGCGAACAAAATCCTCCAGCGGGTAGAGGCGGATGGCGCAGCCCGGACCGGTGCGCCCCGCGCGGCCGGCGCGCTGGTTGGCCGACGCCTGGCTGATGCGCGACACTTGCAACACCGGCAGCCCCGACCATGGCGAGTGGCTGGCCACGCGCGCTACGCCGCTATCGATCACCGCGCTGACGCCGTCGATGGTGATGGAACTCTCCGCCACGTTGGTCGAGAGGATGATCTTGCGGCGATCGCTCGGGCCCACGGCGCGGTCCTGCTCTTCGGGCGATTGGTCGCCATGCAGCGGCAGCAGCGACCATCCGCGGCGATTCGCCAGTGGCGCGCAGGCAGTCTGCGCCCGGCGAATTTCGCCCGCTCCCGGCAGGAAGATCAGCACGTGGCCCTTTTCGGGACGCGCGGACAACCGCTCCAGCGCAGCCGCAATCTGCTCTTCGAGCGGCGCCGCGGAGTGCGGCGTATACTCGATTTCCAAAGGATACTGCCGGCCCGCGGAGCGAATCACGCGCGCGCCTCCGAGATACTCGGCCACCGGCGCGACATCGAGCGTGGCAGACATGACGACCAGCCGCAGATCGGGCCGCCGCGTCTGCTGCAGGCGGCGGAGCAACGCCAGCGCGAGGTCGCCTTCCAGATGGCGCTCGTGAAACTCGTCGAGCACCACGGTGGAGACGCGCTTCAGTTCGGGATCGGAGAGCAGACGGCGCGTGAGCACGCCTTCGGTGAGGAATCGCAAGCGCGTGGCGGGGCCGGCGACCTCTTCGAAGCGGACCTGATATCCCACCGTGCCACCGACAGACTCGCCGCGTTCCGATGCGACGTAGCGCGCGGCCAGTCGGGCTGCCAGCCGGCGCGGTTCGAGCACCAGCACCTCGCGCTCGTCGAGTTGCAGCAGGGCGGGCGGAACGCGCGTGGTCTTCCCTGCCCCAGGCTCCGCTTCCAGCACCAGATTATTGGCGGATCGCAAGTGTTCGACAATCTCGGGAATGAGCGGATCGATGGGAAGGCGCACGCGTTACTGGGGGGTCACTTGGATGAGAGCTGCTTGAATGGCGGCGCGCTCGTCGTTTAAGGGATGGTATTCAAGGGCCGTCAGCAGCTGGGTGCGGGCATCGTCCCGATTGTCGCGCATCTCCTCTAGAAATTTGGTGACCTCCGAGTCCTGGGCGCACAGAGGCAAGATAGCTGCCAGCAAGACCAGGAGACGCACGAGCATATGATGTATCTTACTCCTTCCGAAGTGGAGCCGAGGCTGGTGTGGCAGCCAATCGTGGCTGCGGGCGGGCTTTCAGCCTAATGCCGCATGCTTTTCCCACAGTCGGGATTCCGAAATAAATTGGTGGGGCGGACCCCCGGCGGACCCCCATGAGCGTTAACTTAACCGTGCTGTCACCCGAAGTTGGCCGGTAACCCGACGTGGCGCAGGCTTCAGCTAGGCTTCAGCCTGCCGGGTCCGGCACTCTTGCCGGGCC
>Ga0182030_10013474_pt1 | contig 16257 bp, 14 predicted proteins | sample 812S3MmetaG_FD_121299 | JGI IMG/M metagenome (GOLD analysis project Ga0182030, IMG submission 121299) | Permafrost microbial communities from Stordalen Mire, Sweden - 812S3M metaG (Illumina Assembly) | ecosystem: Environmental > Terrestrial > Soil > Wetlands > Permafrost | place: Sweden...
CGTTCGGTGGCGAAGGCGAGGCACACGCCGGCATAGCCAGCCATGAAGCCCGAGAGGCCGAAGGCCAAGAGCTTGGTCCGAAGCACCGGAATACCCATAGCCGCCGCACCGATCTCGTTGTCGCGCACGGCCACCAATCGACGAGCGATCCCCTTGTCCCGCCAGAAGCGCACGGCGAGGATGGAAAGCAGGAGAATCCCCAAGGAGAACCAGGCGAAGGCTCGCTCTGAATGCAAACCGAGCCCGAAGAGCGACGGTCGACCGATCAACGTCGAAGCCGGATTGGGCAACCCCGTACACAACATTTTGTTGATTCCCGGAACGGTGAAGCAGGGGGTGGCCAACACCGATTCCTGCATGAAAATGGCAAAGCCCAGAGTGCTGACGGCGAGGAAGAGTCCGGGCATGCGCAAGGCCGGCAACCCAATGACGATGGCCACCAGGGCGGTCACTGCCCCGCCGTAGAGGAGGAGGAGGGGCAATGGAATGGAGTTGCCGAAGTGGGCCGCCATCAGTGCCCCGACGGCCACCAGGCGAATTGCCCCAGCGACACCTGACCGGCCCAACCAGTCAAGACCGTGAGGGACAAGGCAATCACCGCGTAAATGCAGACCTGACTGAAGAGAAATGTGTTGCCGATATTGAGGACCAACGGGAGCAACGCCGCGACGACAATGACTCCCCAGATCCCCGTATTGGAAACCCGTTGTCGAAGCTTGTCGGTGCTGGCCCGCACCGTGGCCGCCCCTTGGAGCCACGTGGAGCGTTCACCTACTCGACTGCCTTTTCGTAGCGCTCCGGCCCGGATAAGGAGCACCGCCAACAGCAAAATGAACAGCACCAGCTGTTGATTGGCGGTGGAGGTGATGTTCCACTGCAACAACTCGTAGAGCACGCCGACCCCGACGCCAGCGATGAAGGCGACCGTCAGGTTGATCATGGCGCCGACCAAGGCGGCGGTGAGGGCAAAGAGGAGGAGGTCCGGACTCAGTTCTTGGGTCAGGGCGCTGGTCTGCCCTGGCGCATTGAGGATGACCTCAAAGGCCGACAGCGCACCGGCCACGGTCCAGGTCAAGGTGGAGGTGCGGCGAATCCACACGCCCGAAAGCCGGGCCGAATCGGCATTCTCCGACATGGCCCGCATGGCTAAGCCCCAGTTGGTGGTGCGCACGGCCACGGCCAAGGCGATGGCCACAATCGGGGCCACAATCAGGGTGAGGACTTCAGCGGGAGTGAAGATGACCGACCCGATCGAGAACGACAAATCGAACGGAACGGGAACCGGTTTATAGAGATTGTGGGGCCGAATGAACGGCAACGCGCAGAGCGCTAAGAGGACATAGCTCAAGCCGATGGTGGCCACCATGACCAGGACCCGAGGCCGGGTGAAGAGGCGCCGCAGCACCAGCTCGGAGAGCGCGCCAACCGCCGCGGCAAGGGTGACGGAGAGAGCCAAGGCGAACCAGTACTCGAAGTGGAAGTCGGCCGTGAGCTTGACCAAGAAGACAGCGGCAATGACGCCGACCTGACCTTGGGCAAAGTTGACCACCCGGTTGGTGCGGTAGATGAGGACGAGTCCGGCCGCCAACAAGCCATAGCCCAGGCCAATGATGATTCCTTGCAGGACGACGTAACTGGGGGCCGAGAACGCAAGCATGGGTAACGTCGCCTAGCTCAGACCCGTGGAGGCGGTACCCAAGAAGACGGGTCGGAGGAGGTCATCGCGCTCGAGCAATTCTGCGGTGGGGCCATCGAAACGAATCTCACCGCGCTCAAGGAAGAAGCAACGCTCGGCCAAACTCATGGCGCGGTTGACGCTCTGCTCGACCAGGATCACCGTGGTGCCTTCTTCGTTAATCCGCCGCACCATGCCCATGAGACGCTCCACCGTCATGGGGGCCAGGCCCAAGGCGAGTTCGTCAATGAGCAGTAGGCGGGGACGGGTCATCATGATGCGGGCCAGCGCCAACATTTGTTGCTCACCCCCCGACAACGTGCCGGCCGGTTGATCGATGCGCTCTTTCAATTCCGGAAAGGCGTCCATCGCTTCGGCCATGGCCTTGGCGGCCCTGGGTCGATCCTTGCGCAGAATGTGTCCGCCGATCCGAAGGTTGTCCCGAACCGACAAGCCGGGGAACGTCATCTTCCCGCCCACCAAGAGCGCCACGCCCTGATCGATGATCTGCTCGGGTTCCAAGTAGGTGCAGTTCATGCCGAAGATGCGCACCACGCCTCGGTGCGGGTGCGACAGGCCTGACACGGCACGGAGCAAAGTGGACTTTCCGGCGCCGTTGGTGCCGAGCAGCGCGATCATCTCGCCCTGTTCGACTTGGAGATTGAGATCGAAGAGCACTTGATTGGTGCCGTAGTAGAAGTCGAGATTGTGCACCTGCAGCGATGGAATTTCTCCGCCATCCTGGCGTCGCTTGCCTTCGGTGTAGCGCTCAATGACGTCTTCAATCACCATGGTGATATCTCGTTTGACACTGCGCGACCCCAGAATCAATAAGAAACCACCCACAATGCAGACGGGAGCGATGATGGTGAGCGACACGATGATGCCGTGCAAGCCGCCGATGGCGTCGGATACCGCTCCGATGATGACCGAACCGGCAAAGCCACCAAAGACCAGGGAGTACACCCCAAACATGGCGAAGCAGATCGTCCGCATTTCGGGCGGCGCGGTGGCGGCCAGGGTCATGAAGATACAAATGGCTAGCGGTGACACCGCCGCGGTGGCCAGAAGTTGGAGCGTCACGGCCATCCACAGTTTCGGCACGTAGAGCGACGAAACATACAAAATTCCATAGGCAGAAATGCAAAAGCCAGAAATGATCAGCGGCCGCTGCGGGGCCTTCCGGAAGTACCGGTCCCCGATGATGTAGGCCAGCGGCAGTCCCAAGAACGCGGCGAGCCCGATGATGGCGTAAATCTCGCTTCGACTGGCCGTGTCCAAGTGGTACTTGTCGTAGAAGAAGAGGTTGCCGAACAACCCGGCTCCAGTGCCGACGAATCCCAAGATCGCCACGGCGACCAGCTCGTAATAGAGCGATCGGATACGTAACAACCGGGTCATGGCCGACCCCAGCAACACGCGAGGTGCCTTCTCCTGCTGCGAATGGAGGTCCATGCCCGATGCCTTGAGGATGTGGCTGCTCTCGTTGGCCCCCTTCTCCGGCTCACGCAAGGTGAAGAGTGCAAAGCCCATGGGGATTCCGGCCAAGGCAATCAACAACCCATAGCGCCAACTGTGCGCCACCGTGACCACAAAGCCGAAGATCAAAATACCGATGGTTTGCGAGATCGGGTCAGAAAGGTTGTGCCAACTGAAGACTCGCCCTCGGGCTTCGGTTGGATAGGCGTCAGACAGGTACGAGTTATGGACGGTGTTGTTCACTCCGGTCCCGATGGAGGCCGCCAGGTAGAGAAAGGCAAAGGCCCAGACGTTTGGGGAGAGCGCCATGAGGGATCCGAACACGGCGAAGATGAGAAGTGCCACACCGGCGACGACCTTGCGGCTCCCACGGTCGGCCCACAGCGCCAACGGCACGGCCCACAACAGCTGCGACACCGAGGCAATGAAGGCCACTGCCCCGAGCGAGGCATTGGACATGTGAAACGAGACCTGCAGGTTGTGGCCGATCAGCGCGATCCCATTGCCGAAAGTGCCCGGGATGAGCGCGGCCCCGGTCATCAATACCAGCGGGGCATATCCCGACGATCGCAAAATGCCGATCAGCGGCGGAGGCTTTCCTTCACCGGTTCCCGGCATCATCTCGACGCTGGCGATGACTTCGGGATCCTTGGCGTTCGCGACCGCGTCTCGTAAGAGATCGTCAGGTACGGCGAAGTCAAAAAGCGGCGCGGCGTCGGTCACGATCGCAGCACTCTATCCCTGACACGAACGTCAGGGTTTGGCTTTCGCTACTGAGCGGAACCGGTGACCGTTGCCACGGTCAGTGGTCCTTCAGGCAGGAGCGCCACTCTGGCCCCCTCGCCGTGGTGGGCCAACGCCTCGGCCACGGCCGCGCTGACATTGCCGATTGGTCGCAACAGAGCCTCCTCAGTCAGATCCCGAGTCAAACCATCGCTGTAGAACCACACCTGCGCTCGCTGGAGAACCCGGCCCATCACTTGGGCCTGCCAACGGTCGAGCTCTGCGCCGTTTTGGGCGTTGATCAGGTCTTCTGCGCTCTCGGCCGCCATGAGGACCTCTGCGAAGGCGCCTCCGCCCGGGACCCCGTCCTTGCATTCGGCCGCCATCACAATGGTGCCGCCATCGGTGACGATGCGTTCGGCCGCCGCCATGCCCTTGACTGCTTGATACAGGTTTCGATCCAGCGGATAGCCCCCGTTGGTGGACACCACGACGTCGAAAGGGGCATCGACAATTTTGGTGGAAGAAATTTGGGCAAATGCACAGGCGGCGTCGTGGGCCACCGTCATCGGTCCGGCAAAGACGGCAGTGACCTGACGTGACCGGTTGATGGTCACATCGACCGAGAGGTCCGGTGGGGCCAGGTTGACGGCGCTCCGGACAAAGTCATGGACCGGATTCCCCTCCCGGGTCACAAACGTCGATCGAGGGTCGGCAATCCGGCGGGGATGATGCGCTTCGAGGATGGTGTCGGTGGCCGCCAGACCGGGACAGACCGCTTTGGGGCCCCCGCTGAATCCGGCAAAGAAGTGAGGCTCGACGAAACCGGTGATGATGCGCAGGTCGGCTTCGACGTACTGGCGCAACAGCCGAATCTCCACGCCATCGACTGCACCGACCGAGAGGTGATCGGGACTGTCGGAGTTGTGATCGATGATGGCGTACCTGGCGACGATCTCTGCCCCGACCAACTCCTCCATCTCGCTACGGGTGGCCTGGCGATGCGTCCCGGTGGCACACAACAGCGTGATGGAGCGATCGGGGATGCCGCACCGCTCAAGCTCTCCCAGGAGTGGCGGCAGGACCGTTCGGTTGGGCATGGGTCGGGTCAGGTCGGGAAAGACCACCACGACCCGTTTCGCCCCGAGGGCCAATTGCTCCAGCGACGGGCCAGACAGCGGCTCCGCAAGGGCATCGCTGACAGCTTGACGCTCGTCGGGCAATCCATCCAACTCGGTGGGCAGGATGACGACCGAATCCTCCGGTACCTCCACCGTCAGCCCGGTGCGGCCATAGGAGAGCTGGACTTGCACCAATGAGCCCTACTGCTCGGGTTCCAGACCCGAACGAGGCAACGACTCAGTGGCCGCGAGCACGGCGCTCGCCACGTGGTCGGCTTGCGAACGCAAGCGGCGGTAGAGGTGCACCGAAGCCGGGTCAGGAGTGATGACGGCAGCCACCGGGTCGAGCTGGGCCAGTTTGAGGTCCATGCCCAGCGCTCGGCCAGCCAACAGCGCCGCACCGGCCGAGGCCGCCTCTCCCGATCGATGCCGCGTGGCCGGCACACCGAGAATGGAGGTCAGGACCTCGACCCACAATGGCAGGCCGGTGCCGGCTCCACCCAGCGTCACCCCTTGTGCCGTGCTGCCGCCCAGTCGACCGGCCGTGACAACCTCCATGCAGCGCAAGACGTCCCAGGCCACCGACTCGATCACGGCCCGGGACATGTCGCCGGCATCGTGTGCCGCCCCCAAGCCGACAAATCCGGCTCGGGCGTCGTCTCGCCACCACGGCGCCCGCGCTCCGTCGAGCCAGGGCACGGCGATGACCCCTCGAGCGCCGAGTGGGCTCTCGGCCGCCTTGGCCGCCAGCTCATCAACCGGTCGGCCCAGAAGGCGAGCCAACCAGGCCAGAAACGATCCGGCGGCGGACAGTCCACCTTCGAGCAGCCACCCGCCCGTGGCGCCCCGGGTCACCACTGCCCCAGCCGGCGATGGCACTGGTCGCTCGTGCACCGGGACCGACACGTTGGCGGTCGTGCCCCAACTGACCATCGGGCATTCCTCGGACGCTCCCGATCCCAAGACCTCGCATTGACGATCACCGGCGCCGATGACGACCGGAATGCCGGGACGCAGCCCAAGCTCGGCGCCCGGTACCGCCTTGAGGGCACCGATCACGGTGTCGGAAGCCACCACGCTGGGCAGCTTGCCGAGGGCCGGACCGGCAAGCTCGCGCAAGGCATTGCCGTCAAAGTCATAGAGGCCACTTCTCGACGCGAACGTCGTGTCGGTGACCAACTCATCGGTCATGCGCAAGAGCACGAGATCGCGCGGCGACATGATGGCATCGCAAGCGGCCAGGCGATCCGGCTCTTGCGCCGCCATCCAGGCCAGCTTTGAGGCCACCGCACCGGCATCGAGCGGAATCCCCGTGCGGGCGCGATTGATGCTCTCGCCGCCCATGGCATCGTTCAGCGCTTTGGCTTCCGAGGCCCCGCGACGATCGGACCACAGGATCCCCTTGCCGATGGGATCGCCATTGCGTTTGACCGGCACGAAGGTTTGCCGGGCGCCCGAGCAAGCCACCACATCCACCTGACCAAAGGCCTGCGGAGCCAACGCCCGGGCCTCGGCACAGGCGATGACGACCGAGGTCCACCAGCGCAGCGGATCCTGTTCGGCCCATCCCACCTGGGGATGGTTGGTCGTCAGCTCGGCTCTGGTCAGCGCCACCAGACCGTCCTCGTTCCACAGGCCCACCTTGGTCACCGTGGTGCCGAAGTCAATGGTGAGAATCATCATGCGTGGATCAGCCCCGCTACCAACCCGGCCATCTCGGCCGGATCGTCGTCCTGGTAGACGGTGCGGCCGATCGCCATGCCAGCGCCGCCGCCTTCCATCACGTCGCGCACCTCGTCCAGCACGCTTTGGCGTCCCGCCTCGCCCTTGGGACCGCCGAGAAAGAGCACCGGCACCCCGACGCTGGCCACGACGCGAGCCACGGCCTGTTGGCGCTCTGCTCCCGGCGGGGCGATCGGCACCGGGACCTTCAGCAAGGGTGCGCCGATGTCGTGGGCGATGATGGCCGCAAAGACGATGTCGGCGATATCGCGGGACATCTGCCCGTCCCGCCAGACCAGCGGCTCAATGAGGGCGTCGATCTCGGCCGCCCGGGCTTGTTCAAGGACTTGTCCCAGGAGTTCAAGGGCGGGCGAGGTCAGGGGATCGCTCATGTCGATGCGCGTCATGTGCTTGATCCCGCTCCACCCGTCGCTGGCCGCTCGGCTGACGCTGGCAATGAGGCGATCGTCGAGTTCGAAGGTCGATCCCGCCAGTCCGGAACGGTTGAGAGAGAGGTACGTACGTGTATTCGGCGCCAGATGACCGCCCGCCGCCAAATCGCTGAGGGGTTGGGGGGTGGCCAATATCCCGTCACAGGACGGAAGAGCAAGGGCCAGCGCGTCGACGAAGTTGGCGTAATGCTCCATGGTGATGACGCCCCGGGCCCGGTGATCGGCCGCCAGAACGAGGGCGGGAATGGTCAAGCTGGTTGACGTTGGCGTCATCATTGGGCGCCGGACAACGCCAGCACGACCTTGGCCACGGAAGAGAAGTCCTCCCGCCCATACCCCGCACTGTGGGCCGAGGTCAGCATCTGTCGAGCGGTGGCCGTCGTGGCCAGCGGGACGCCCGTCTTGGCCGCATAGGCCAGCGCCAGGTCGAGATCCTTGGCCATGAGGTCGGTCATGAATCCGGGCTGCCAGTCGTTGGAGGCCGGACTCTCAGGGACCACCCCTGGCACCGGGAGGCGCGTCCGCACGGCCACGCAGTCACCCGTGGCGTGGGTCAAGACCTCGAAAAGTTTGTGCATATCGACGCCAGATTTCACCGCCAATGCGGTGGCTTCTGCCGTAGCGGTCATCTGGGCGGCGTAGATCAGGTTGTTACACAATTTCACCACTTGGCCCATCCCGGGCCCGCCGACATGGACGACCAGACCAGCAAAGGGATCCAAGGCTGGCTGGGTGTCGGCCAGGGTGGCCTCGTCGCCACCCACCATGAGAGTGAGGACACCTTTCTGGGCGCCAGCAGTACCGCCCGAAAGCGGTGCATCCAAGTAACGGGCCCCGGTTTCGGCCACTCGAATGTGCTGAGCTCGCTCTATATCGGGATCGATGGTGGAGCAGTCGACCACCGTCATGCCATCTCCCAGGATCGGCAGCATGTCATCGACCACTTCAACCACCTGGGGCGAGTTGGGCACGCAGAGAATCACGACATCGCTCGCCTCGGCGACCCCGCGAGGTGACCCACCGTCGCGAGCGCCGCGCCCGATGGCGGCCTCAATGGGTCCCCGGCTGCGCGAGGCCACTGTCACCTCATGTCCTTCTGTCAGGAGGTGTCCCGTCATGGGCAAGCCCATAGCTCCGAGGCCAACGAATCCGATACGCATGGTGTGTCCTTCCAAAGTGGTGTGCGGCGCACCTCGGTCCGAAAGTCGATCTCCCGGGCGCGACCGCCTGCGACGCTACGCGAACTGCGGCAGCCACTCCGCCGTTCCGGCCAGAAGTTCCTCCACCATGGCATCGGTTTGGCGCAGATCGCCCCGCCCAGCCAGCGGGTCGAGGGCAAAAGCCTCCGCCGCGATGGCCCGGTCCCCCTTGAGCGCCGCCTCGACAGTCAGTTCTTGGGTGGCGGTATGGCGTCGCACGATCTCGTTGAAGGGCTCCGGAAGAATCGACACGTCTCGGCCTCGGATGCCCGATCCATCGATCACACACATGGACTCAAGTACCACGTCGGCTGGCAAACCCGGCGCCTGCCCGGTGTTGGGGATGTTGACCGGAGCCACAAAGGGCTCGTCGGTCAGCATGGCTTGGATCATCGGCGACGGCAGTTCGCCCGATTGCCAGGTTTGCAGATCCTTGGTGCCGGCCAACCAGGCGTCGACATCGGCCACGTATTCCGCTTGATGCTTCTCCCGCACCGAGATCGGACTCAACCCGATGTTGTAGGAAGCGCCCCATTCCGATTCCGGCGTGAGGGCGAAGGAAACGAACTCGGCAATGTGGCGATCGCCGGCCGCCGGGAAGGTGCCCCAGCGATCGAGCATGATCAATTTGAGCACGTGGCGCTGGGCGAAGTGCAGCTTGGAGAACACTTCGGCCTCGGGACGCCCGGGATACGGCGTCAACGAGTCCAGCCCACCTACTTCTTCGACGAGGTCACGGATGAGATCGAAGCCATTCTCGCCGTCGACGTCGAGCGCGGTCAGGACCGGAAAGTGGTTCACTCCAGTGACCGAAGGAGTGATGGCATCCCATGGCTTCCCCAAGGCGATGGCCAGGTCCATGGTGAAGTTGCCCACTTCATGGCACAGGCCGACCGTCTTAATGCTGGTTTCCCGACACACCGACCGGGTCAATGTGGTCATCGGGTTGGTGATGTTGAACAGCCAAGCGTCGGGGCAGATCTCTTCCATGTCCTTGGCGATGCCCACCAGCACCGGGATGTTGCGCAACGCCCGATTGATCCCGCCCGGCCCCACACTGTCGCCCACCGTCTGCGTGATGCCATGAGCGGCCGGGACAGCAAGATCGACCGCCATGGAACGGAACCCACCGGTGGAGATACACACGATGACAAAATCAGCGCCGGCCAATGCCGCCTTGCGGTCGGTGGTCGAAGTAATCGTCGCCTGGGCGCCGAGAGCTTCGTTCACCTTGCCCGCGAGTGCTTCCATCTTCGGTAGAGGAGCCGGATCGATGTCCTGAAGGACCAAATGCATCCCCTTCAAGGCCGGCGTGCCGAAGAGGTCGGACATGAGTTCGGGGCCCCACTGATAGCTCCCGCCTCCAATGATCGTGATCTGTGTGCTCACGCGGTACCCCTTCCCATATGTGACATGGGCGTCAGTCTACCGATGCGTCCTTCGTCAGCATTTGGGAGAGTTCGCTCTGCCGGGACTTACGTGTCGATCGACTCGACCATCAAGACCACGGCCTCGGCTTCGGCCGCCCGAACGCGTGACGAATGCAGCTTGACCGCCACGATCACTAGGACGAGGAAGCCCGTAATGCTGTTGCACAGGTAGATAGGAGGGTCGTTGCGCAGCACGCCGTAGGTGGTCCAGGCCACGATCCCGCTGACCAACATGGCGAGGTAGGGCCAGGCAAAGTCGTCCGCTGACCCCTGCTGACATGTTTTGAGAACCTGCGGCAACCAGCAGGCCGTCGTCAGGACCGCTGCGAGTGAACCAATGACAGTGACCAACGTTCCTCCTCGAAGCGCCTCAGGTTACTGTCGTGACATGAGTCGACTTCGCCAGCGGGCCCCCAATGTTCTGGCCGCCGCCTTCACCACCAGCGGGATAGTGCACATAATTCGGCCCGAGTCCTTTTCCGCCATCATGCCGAGAGCGATACCGGAGGAGCATCACAAGAATCTGATCTACCTGAGCGGCCTGGTCGAACTGGCTTGCGCAGCCGGCCTCATTCGGCGGACCCGATGGGCTGCACCAGCGAGCGTGGCCATCCTGCTCGCCGTCTTCCCGGCCAACTTCCAGATGGCACTCGATTCCGGCTCCGGCCGCAACCCCGGCGTCGCCGACAACAAGGCCCTCGCCTGGGCCAGGCTCCCGCTACAGATCCCGATGATCTGGGCGGCCCTGCAAGCTCGCCCTACGCGTTAGCTGGCATCTCGGTCCCCGGACCGCGTCGACGCAGCGACACCAGATCACGACGAGCCGTAGGCAAGGTCACCTCTTCTTGCCCTTCCACCACAAAGCCAGCGTCGGCGATCATCCGCAAATCGGCGGAACCCTCCTGACCTTCGCTGGTCAGGTAGTCGCCGAGAAAGATGGAGTTGGCTAAGTGGAGACCCAGCGTCTGCATGCTGCGCAGGTGAATCTCGCGCCCACCGGCGATGCGAACCTCGACGTCCGGGAAGAAGAAGCGGAAGGTGGCCAGAATCCGCAGGCAGCGCTGCGGCGTGAGCTGCCATTCGCCGCCCAAGGGCGTTCCCTCAAAGGGGATCAGGAAGTTGATGGGCACCGAGTCGGGGTCGAGCTTGAGGAGATCGAAGGCCAGGTTGACGACGTCGTCGTCGTTCTCGCCCATGCCGAAAATCGCGCCTGAACAAGGAGACAGCCCGACATCGTGGGCCACGCCCACGGTGTCTTGACGATCGGCGTAGGTGTGGGTCGAACAGATGTCGGCGTAGTTCGCTTCGCTGGTGTTGAGGTTGTGGTTATAGGCGTAGACCCCGGCCTCAAGGAGATGCTCGGCCCGTTCTTTGGTCAGCAGCCCCAGGCTGGTGCAGATCTCCACGTCGGGATGACGTTCCTTAATGACTCGGACGGTCTCGGCCACGCGCAGAATGTCGCGGTCGGTGGGTCCTCGTCCGCTGGCCACCAAGCACACCCGCTTGGCTCCGCCGGCCACCGCCCGGTCGGCCGTCTCGGCCGCCTCAATCGGGTCAACCCAGTTGTACTTAAGCACGTCGGCCTCTGAGCCCTTGCGCTGCGAACAATAGGAGCAGTCCTCGGGACACAAGCCGCTCTTCATGTTGACGATCAAGTTGAGCTTGACCCGGTTGGCGAAAAAGTGCCGGCGCACGTGGCCCCCGGCCGCCACGACATCGAGCAGGTCGTCATCGCTGCTGGCCAGGACGGCTAAGGCCTGTTCCCGAGTGGGCGGCTGGCGATCCAGCGACTGGGTGACGAGTTCGGCCAGGAGGGTAGAGAGATCAGCATTCATTGGGGTCAAGCATGCCATCTGCCCCTCTGGATGCGCCTATCCGGATCAGACCAGCGCCTTCTCTCCCCAGAAGCAGGCGAACGGGTTGTCGTTGTAAGGAGCGATCTCCTCGTAGCCCGCACCTCGGTACAGCTGCAAGGCATGCAACTGCTTCGGCCCCGTATCGAGCCGCACGGCCCGATATCCCAACGCCCGTGCCGCATCCTCCAATGCGGCCAGGAGCGCGCCAGCGATCCCTTGGGAGCGAAAGTCGGGGCGAACAAACATGCGCTTGATTTCTCCCAATCCATCGGCAAACGGTCGCACTCCCCCGCCAGCCACGGCGTCAGTGTCTTGCCAACCCACCAGATACGTGCCAGCGGGGGCGCGCAATTCAGTGGGCGTGAGTTTGGGGCGATCGAGCCGACTGGCATCCCAATAGAGCACACCCAACTCAACCGACATTTCGGCCAACAGCTCTGCTGCCGGTGCCATTTCCGGGTCGCCGACTTCGAACTTCGTCGTGGTCATTGCACTTTGTCGGGATGCAAGGCCACCGCCATCCGCTTCATGCCCTCGCGCCACGGCACCGACGTTGGTCCGATGAGTTCGTGCATGCGAGTGGTGTCGATCTCCACGCTGTCAATGGTGTCCTTCGTTGGAGCAAACGTTGCCTCGCATCCAGTGAGCTCGGCCAGGTAGGTGCACCATTCCTCAATGCTCACTCCTTCGCTGCCGCCCCAGTTGACCGTTGTGGCCGGCACCGAAGCCGACGCCAGCAGCCGAGGGACCATGGCCAAAATGTCATCGGCGTGGATCGGGTGGTAGACGCTCGGCGCGTCGACGTGCACCGGAACCGGGTGACCCGACAGCATCATGTGCAAGTGAATGGCGGGCCAACCGCCCCCATCCCCATAAGGAACCGAGAGACGAGCGATCGTCGTCGGCAACTCGAAGCGCTGCGCCGCCCATCGGGCCGTTCCCTCGGCGGCAATTTTGCAGATGCTGTAGGTCCGCAAGAACGGCCACACGCCGTGGTTGTCGCCCAGTGGACCATCCTCATCGAATTTGCGATGACCTTCGGGCTTGTAGACGCCGGTAGTGGAGCAGTGCAAGAAGGCCTTGGCCGCCTTGTGATGCTCCATCACGTAGGCCAATCCCCCACTGTTGGCAGCCAGATCGGTCTCCCAGTTGTTGGTCTTGGCCACCGCGAAATGCAAGACGTAGTCGGCATCGGCCGGCAGCCCCGACACGTCGCCCGCCAGTAAGTCGATCGGCACACACTCGACTCCGGCACTCTCGAGTTCGATTCGGGCCGTCGCATCGCTGAAGCGGGCTGCGCCGACCACCTTGTTTTCCCGGGCCAGTGCGATGGCTAATGGCCGTGCCACTTGACCGGTCACGCCGGTGATCACGATGGTGTTTCCGGACAGATTGACTGAATTCATCCTCCTTTCGTACTCGCTACATTGGCGCCATGCATCTCTACGTCGCTTTTCTCGGGGGAGAACTCGCCGGAAATCGCATGGGCGAGGACCATGAAGTGGTCTTCGTCGTAGCCGAAGACACCAAGACAGCGCGCAAGGCGGCCAAGAAGAAGTGGGGCGGCGAAGGGAGGGTCCATGTGGATGCCTTGACCCGGCTCGACATGATCGATGGGTTCGCCGTCGCCTTGGCCGAAAGCGGCCAAGGCGACGTCACCGACATGTCCGGTTACAACTAGACCATCGCACACACCCTCACCGGTGGTGTAGTTGACCCCTTCCCTTGTGGCAGAGCACTCGGCGACCCCGGTGATGACTTGGCCGGGAATGACCGCGAAGGTGGCAGTCACCGATCCGCTGTTCGCTGTCGTAAGCGTCTAACCAGACAGCGGCTCGGTGATGGTGGTGACCTCACCGGCTACGCCCAGTCCCGTCGTCACTGCCGCCGTGGCAGTAGTGGCCGGGATCGATTCGCTCCAGGTGAAACAGCCTGGCGATAACAGGGGCGATGAAGCCGGGGTGGTGTAGGTGCCGTCCCCGTTGGCCGCCAAGGTCCCCGAAGAGATGACCGGCGGAGACGAACTCCAATTGGCACTGGCACACGTGCCGTCAGAGTCGGGAGCCACCGGGCCATAGAGCGTCCAGGTGACGCTCAAGGCGGCTCCTCCGGTGCCTGAAATGGTCACCGCGTCACTGATCGACGTTGCCTCAGGGGCGCTGGCCGAAGAAGCGGTCGTGGTGATGACGGGATTAGCCATCGTCGGATCCAAAGGCTCGCTTGGCGCCGGGGGGATCAGTGCCACCGGGTTGGGCATCGTGAGCGAGAACGATCGGCGGGGCCGGTTGATCACCGCTGGCTCCGGAGGCGCGAGGATGCGCCAGGACTGGTTGGCGTAGTTGCTGCCACACGGATAGGCATAGATGGGAGCACCTTCTGAGGTGTTGTTGCCCTTGATGTCGAGGCAGTAGTTCGTGTTGTCGCCCTGGGGATTCAAGACGGCGGGTAGGGAGAACGAGACGGTGCCGTCAGAGTTGCTGATGAGTCCGAGTGTGCCGGCAGGACTGGCGACACAGGTCCCGAGAGCAGACTGGGCGTTTTGCGACGAAGAGAATGCGAAGTATGGCCAACCGGCATTGGCCACTTGAAGACATCCGCTATTGGTGTCGTCCTCGAGCAGGCCCTGGCCCCCGCCATTGTCGAGCCAGCTCCAGGTGTCGGGCGTGTTGTAGGTGAGGACCCCAAAGCGAGTGGCCCCGTTGGTGACTGTGTTCGAGGCCGATGTCGAGGTGGACAGGGCCCCGGACGCGTTGCCGATCAAGCTGTAGAGCTTCGAGCCGGGCAAGAGGCCGGTCTGCATGCTCCACTGCTCATTGGACCCACTGTTGCAGTCCCACAGGATCACGCTCGCCCCAGCACTGGTCGAAGCCCCTTGGACCGTCAAGCATTTGCCCGAGGCGGCATTGGTGTAGTTGCCGTTGGGCTCGAGCGTCCACATCTGGTCGTCCTCACCAGGAGTGCAGGTACTGGCCACAATGGACGTCCCATTGGTGGTGCCGTCCCCTTGGGCGGTCAGGCACAGGCTGGCTACGGCCGCCGAGCCCGGCGTGGTCACAGTGGAGTCATAGACCGAGACCAACTTGGTGTTCGAGGCATAGTTGAACAACTCGTTGGGCGTGCCGGCGCAGGTGTTGACTTTCACGGGGGTACCCGAGACGTACCCTCCGCCCCAGACGTTGAGGCACATTGATGAACCCTGACCGATGATTTTGTAGCCGGGGGCGACCGAGACATGGGCGAGGCCGGCGGGCACACCCGGTCCCGGAGGGGCGATCGTCAGGGGGGACAGAGAGTGGCAATCGACCAGTTCGGCTACCCCTACGACCGCTTGCCCTATGCACAATGGGAACTTGCCGGCGATATTGATGACACTGGTGCCGACTGAGGTGTCGAGCAGATCCCACTGGGGATTCTGGGCCGCGCAGTCCATCTGGATCGGTGTGCTGGCTGCACCACTATTTATGCCACTGCTCAGGCATAGCCCGTTGTCAGCGTTGACGATGTAGCCCGCCTTTCCCTCCGAGCCGGTGTCCCAGGGCACGTAGGTCCACTGAAATGAGGCGGCAGTCGTCGCGTTGGCCCATACCATTGGTGCTCCCTCAGCATCACTTTGGGCCTGAGGCACCAAAGACCATTTGGTCGAGGTGATGTTGGAAAGGGCAGGGAAGCCCGCCGTGGCGTTGGGCGCGTAGATCGAGTTCACCGTGGCGACATCCCAGACGGTCGGTTCCAAGGATGGGCACTCGTTTTGCGAGAGGCGGTTGTAGGCGTCGAGATTCATGAGGGAGGCGCACTTCGCCAGCGTCGTGTCGTCGGGCAGGCCCATGAGCGCCCCCAAGCCCTGGAGAAACTCCAGGTTAATCGCGGCCGTGTTGTTCGTCGGCGTAAAGACCGGGTTGGGCATGGGCAACGTCAAGGTGGTCACGGACGAACACGTCCCCGAAAGGTGGAACGAGTTCTGGGGCACCAATGACGAGAACGCGACCTGGACGTCGGGACTTTGGCCTGCATATTGGGCCGTGGTGGAAAAAGTGACCGGCACCTTGGCCGCGTTCCACTGCCCAATCGCGTAGTTCAGTGCGCTGGTGTTTGCGTCATAGATGGCACCAGAACCCCCGACATAGACCGAACCGGGAGCAATGGCGCAGGTGACGGCCTGTTGGGCGGCAGGAGTCGCTTGGTAGGTCGCCACTGCGCGTTGGGCTGCCGGAGTGGGGGTCGTCGGTGTTGGGGCTGGCGATCCAGTCGTATCAAGTCCGGCACAGATCGAGTTGTCGAAGTCGTCACACGTAGTTGGTGGAGTGACCGTTGTCGAAGTCGTCGACGCGGTTGACGAAGTGGATGTCGTCGAGGCGGTTGCACTCTGTGTTCCGGAAGCCGGTTGGACCAGATTGGATGACGTCGAAGGATGTAATTGGTCCGTCATGGTGAAGGACGTCAGTGCAGTGGTGAAATTCGCCATCTGATATGTCGACGGGGTAGGTGGTGTTTCGAGATCAGCACCAGAACCGTAGAAAGGCCTTTGCAGCAGATTTACGTCTGAGTTGTACGAATTCTCACTGACCCACGCCACACTCCGGCGGAGTGACGCAATCGATGC